>Ga0210391_10001782_pt1 | contig 19114 bp, 20 predicted proteins | sample IncBWC12OmetaG_FD_160573 | JGI IMG/M metagenome (GOLD analysis project Ga0210391, IMG submission 160573) | Forest soil microbial communities from Barre Woods Harvard Forest LTER site, Petersham, Massachusetts, United States - Inc-BW-C-12-O ...
AGCGTTTTCCACGTCGCAAATCAGACGGAGACAAAGAAACTAAACGACAAGAATGTAGAGGCTGTGCTATTCACAATCGGGGGCAGTCCCGGATGGTTTTGGATGCCCAAGGCCGAATTTGTACAGGCGACAGAGCCGCACGACGTTAAGACGCTGACTAGCACTCCGTTCAAACACTGACCTGTGCACGATGGTCAGTGATTTTTGTCTTTGAAAAAAGCGTCTTTGATTCTCGCAATGACGTAAGGGTCAGTCATCTCCCGGTCCATATCGGGCGTCTCGTTAAGAAAAAGGTGACGTGGAGCACCGGTGGGAGACGCGAATGCGATCTTGGACTCGTAGTATTTTCCGTTAATGAACCAATAGCTCCGTGGGATTGCATTTTTATCAGCGGGAATCACGCCGTCTGTCCCCAACACTGTGAAATGCTGGATAAGCCATGCGTATTCTTGACCCTGAGTGTCGTGCTTATAGACCTTCGTGAAGCCAAAAGACTCCTCTTTGCGGTAATCTCCGGGTTTCAAATTCGCACAATATTCCTCAATGAATTGAAAGTGCTCTTTCAACCAAACCGCGAAATCCTTGAGTTGAACTCCGGCGAACTCCCGCATCTTCTGCCATTCCTCCCGCAGAAAACCTTCGCCTCGATTCGGCTCCCAAGTGCCATCGTCAAATACGATCACATTCACCCACCCACAGTTGTAATACGGAGCTCCGGAAGCCCTAACGAATCCATTATCGAGTAGAATCTTTTCGGTTTCGGCGTCGGCGTACACGACCCTAGCGTTGGGATTCGCGTTGAATTTGTCGCGTCGAATGTAGGGCATCGGTAAACGCTTTCAGACCTGATCCTACCATTTCGAGTATCGGTGCTCGGAGATCTCCGTGTGCTAGCGGTGCAATCGACCACTCCAAACGTGCTATTAAGTGCTTACGAACGGCGCAATCGATTCGTTGGTCCTGTCGTCCGTGCTGGACTCCGCTGCTTGTCGGGATGGAAATATCGCGAATCTGATTGCCTTCTACAAAGCGCAGAGGAGAGTCGGAATAATTTCTCGAACAATGAAGCCTTCGAGACACCAAATCCGGGGACGTTAAGGGGACGATAAGAGGTGTCGTGCCGTGTCCTCCGGTATCAAACAATGTCCGCCGACACCGTTTGATTTCCATTAGTTACATCTCGGTGTTGCCCTGTCACGGCAGAGGCCGCGGGTTCGAGTCCCGTCGTCCCCGCCAATTCTTTTGCAGGTTTACAGCCAGGCAGTTTTAGAATCTGGGTCTTTCCTCGCCACGTGTCGGCCAGGATAAGCGCTTAGCCCTGCGCTCGAACTGCGCCTCCTGCTACCATCGCTGAATGTTCAATTTTGGAAAGCCAAAGACACATGGCGACTGGGTAGTTCACATCGCTGGGGCCATCGTCGCAATATTCCTTGTCTGGTGGATGCTACGGACTTACGTGCTCTGAAGCACTGAGAACCCTCCGACTTGGGCGTTGTGAGTAATCGCAGTATTCCGTTCAAGTATCTTGCAGTTCAATCTCAGTTTCGACAAACCCTGCGGCAGAAACGGCATCGAAAGCTGCGGTATACGCCACTATGTCGAACTCCGACTTGACTTCAGTCCTGTCAGTCCTCCTGCTTCTGGTGGCGTTCGCCCATCTGCTTGGCTATCTATTCCTGAAGCTCCGTCAGCCGAAAGTTGTCGGCGAAATCCTGGCTGGCGTCGTGCTTGGCCCCGCTGTTCTCGGGAGGTTGCCGCAGGCGTCTTGGATTCTCTCAGCGTCGCAGCACCAAGCCAACATTCTGAACTTCGTGTACTGGCTTGGCCTGTTGTTGCTCATGTTCCTGTCGGGCGCGGAAACTCAGCAACTTTTCGGTCGCGAAGAGCGCCGTGAAGTGGGTTGGTTAGCAATTGTCGGAACGGGCGTTCCGTTTGTCCTTGGGTTGGTGCTGGGTCCACGGTTGATTCGACCGGCCCTGGCAGGCCCTAACGGCACCCGAGTTTCTTTGATCATCATCCTTGCGGTAGGCGTTGCGGTTACATCAGTTCCGGTAGTTTCCAAGATCTTCGCGGATCTAAAAATACTTCATACGCGTTTCGCGCGTCTGGTGCTCGGAGTCGCGGTTTTAGAGGACATCGTGCTTTGGCTCGCTCTTGCTGTGGCGACGGCGCTGGCTGGCAAGACAGTTCTGAACCCACGGCAGATGTCGTACCACCTGTTGGCTACGGTTGCATTCTTCGCTTTGGGCTTGACGATTGTTCCACGGATAGTGAAGCGTCTGAACAAGTCCAAGTTCAACGTTTTCGCCAAGCAATCCCCGGTAGCGTACACAATCGCTATTCTGCTCACCTATTGCGTGATGGCCGGCGCCCTCGATGTCAGTCTGGTGTTTGCGGCCTTCCTCGCGGGGTTTGCGGTGGTCCATAAGAAGCGGAGGCTGTTCGCAGAGGCGCTCGATGCGATCGGAAAAGTATCTTTCGGGTTCTTCATTCCGGTTTACTTCGCGATCGTCGGATTGAAGCTTGATCTGGTTCGAGGATTATCTTGGTGGATGATTGGAATATTTATCTTCGGAAGTTGCCTCGTGAAGGTCCTTTCCGTTGCTTTGGCAGGACGACTCGCGGGCTTCCGCGGATTGGACCTGATAAATCTTGCTATCACAACCAACGCACGAGGAGGACCTGGTATCGTCCTGGCCAGTGTGGCGTTTGATGCGGGCATCATCAGCCCCAAGTTTTACACCACCCTGGTTATCGCGGCTGTGCTGACTTCGCAAGCGGCAGGCGCATGGCTCGACTACGTGCTCGGCAAGGGGTGGCCGCTGCTGACGCCTCTAGTCCACCGCGACTCGACCCTGGGCCCTGTCGCGGAGAGCCGTGTAAATTGTTAGAACCTTCGATGTCGGCCTCCGCAACGTGCGCACGCTCTAAGCGGGCTTGCGCACCTTCATCGTGCTTCCCGCAACCTTCTTGATCTGAGGCGTCATGCCGCCTTTGACTCCATTCCAGCAGGAGCCTGGATTTTCACTACCGGGTCATGCCATCCGTCAAGGGGCACAATGGATTTTTCCACTTCACCGGGTCCCCATGTTCCGGGGGCGTACTCGTAGACGGGAGTCTTCGCCTTCACGACTGAATCTACGATTCGCCATGCCTGTTCCACGTAGTCTTCGCGCGCAAACAACGTGGCATCGCCAGTCATCGCATCGTGGAGCAACCGTTCGTAAGCGTCCATCTCCTCGGGCTCCGGTTCCTGCCGCGCAACCATCTCAATTGGTTGGCCGAGCAACTCGTCGGTGGGCGATTTCACCATGATGCCGAGGGCAACGGTTACGTCGGGACTGATTCGGAAGCGGAAATGATTCGGTTCTGAAGGTTTGGGAAACAAACGCGGAGGTCTTTTCAACCGAATCAGTACTTCCGTGCATGTCACGGGCAAGCACTTACCCGCACGGATGTAAACAGGCACTCCCTGCCAGCGCCAGGAATTAATATTGAGGCGCACAGCCGTGAAAGTTTCCGTTTGCGAACCGGCTGCCACGCCCGGTTCCGATTTGTATCCGCGAAATTGCCCACGAATGACGTCACTCTCTGCAAGTGCAGGGATGGCTTTCAGGACTTTGACCTTTTCGTCACGGATGGACTCGCTGTCCATGCAAACTGGCGGATCCATGGTCAGGTTGGTCAATATCTGAAACAGGTGATTCTGCACCACGTCGCGAATGGTGCCGGTCTGATCGTAAAAGGCCCCGCGTCCCTCGACTCCAAAACTCTCGGCCATGGTAATCTGCACGCTCTCGACATGCCCGCGGTACCAGAAGCTTTCCGGCAATGAATTTGCGAAGCGCGCGTAAAGCATGCTGTTGACGGCGCGCTTGCCCAGGTAATGATCGATGCGGAAAACGTTCTGCTCGGCGAATGTGCTGAGCAGAATCGCATTCAAGGCACGCGCCGAGGCCAGATCGGTCCCGAAAGGTTTTTCGATAATGACGCGTGCGCCCTCGGCACACTGCGATTTACCGAGTTGCTCCACCACCGGGCCGAACAGCACAGGGGGTATGGCGAGATAGTGCGCCGGGTGCGTGCTGGCGCCGAGTTCCCGCCGCACAGCGGCAAACGTTTTTGCGTCGTTGTAGTCGCCGCCGACATAACGGAGCATGCCACTCAGCTTGTCGAACACGGCGCCCTCGACTCCGCCGTGTTTCGCGATGCTGTCGTAAGCCCGCGCGCGAAACTGCTCGAGGGTCCAGGCGGGCTTGGCAACGCCGACGACCGGCATATTCAGCGTGCCGCGCTTCACCATAGCGTGCAGGGCGGGGAAAATCTTCTTGTAGGCCAGGTCGCCTGTCGCTCCGAAAAAGACGAAAGCATCGGAATGGAGGTCTCTCATGGAAGTGTCTCCTCTCAGGCTGCCTTTTTGCCGCCGGGCAGTTCAAGATGCCCGCCGAATTGAAAGCGCATTGCCGATAGTAACTTGTCTTGGTAGTCTGCCTCGCCACGAGAGGTGAAGCGTTCAAACAGCGCCGTCGAAAGCACCGGAGCGGGTACGCCCTCATCAATCGCAGCTTTAATCGTCCAGCGTCCTTCGCCGGAATCCGAAACCCGCCCGGCAAACTTCGAAAGGCCCGGGTCGTCGACGAGCGCCGCGGCGGTCAAATCGAGCAGCCAGGATGCGATGACACTGCCGCGACGCCAAACCTCGGCTACGTCGCGGAGATTCAGTTCGTATTGATATTGCTCGGGATTGCGGAGAGGCGTGGTTTCGGCGTTGATGGCTGTAGTCTGCTTACCGATATTGGCCTGCCGCAAAATCCCAAGACCCTCTGCGTAAGCTGCCATGAGTCCGTATTCGATTCCGTTGTGGACCATCTTCACAAAGTGGCCGGCCCCGTTGGGGCCGCAATGCAGATAGCCCATTTCGGCAGTGCCGTCGAGCTTTTCTCGTCCAGGGGTGCGCGAAATGTCACCAACGCCGGGTGCGAGTTGCTTGAAAATCGGATCTAGCCGGTTGACCACTTCAGCTTCTCCGCCGATCATCATGCAGTAGCCTCGTTCCAAACCCCATACGCCGCCGCTCGTTCCGACATCGACATAGTGAAGTTTTTGAGCGCCGAGTTCTTTTGCTCGCCGTATGTCGTCGACGTAATACGAATTGCCTCCGTCGATGAGAGTGTCTTCGGCATCGAGATGAGGCAGAAGTCCGGCGATAGTTTCGTCGACCGCCGCGGCCGGAACCATCATCCATATCGCTCGCGGGCTTTTCAGCTTTTTCGCGAGGTCCTGGAAATCGGCGGCTCCTGTTGCCTTTTCTTGGACCAACTCTTCCACTACCCTGGGTGTCCGGTCGAAAACCACGCAATCGTGGCCTCCCTTGAGCAGCCTCCGAACCATATTCGCGCCCATTCTTCCCAGACCGATCATTCCGATTTGCATGAGTTCATTCCTTTCTTATGCGCCTTCGTATTGGCCCAGCGATGTCGACCAAGGGCTACCGTTCTTATGCCGCGCTTTTCGATGCCCGGTAACGGCGAATCAATGTGTTCGTAGAGCTATCGTGCTCCAGCTTGGGTTCTTGTTGAGCTTCCAGTTGCGGGATAATGTTTTTTGCCAGCACCTTGCCCAGTTCGACGCCCCATTGATCGAACGAATCGATGCCCCAGATAGTGCCCTGCGTAAAGACGGAGTGCTCGTAAAGGGCCACGAGTTTGCCCAGCATCCCGGGCGTGAGCTGTTGCGCAAAGATGGTGTTCGATGGGCGATTGCCTTCGAAAACGCGGTGCGGAACGAGCCACTCCGGCGTCCCCTCGGCTTTGACTTGCTCGCTGGTTTTTCCGAAGGCCAGGGCCTCGGTTTGCGCAAAGACATTCGCAATCAGAATGTCGTGATGCTCGCCCAGAGCGTTAAGAGGCTGGGCAAATGCAATGAAGTCACAAGGGATGAGCCTCGTTCCCTGGTGAATCAGTTGATAGAAAGAATGCTGACCGTTCGTTCCCGGTTCGCCCCAATAAATCGGTCCGGTCTCGTAATTGACTTCGGTTCCGCTGAGGGTGACGTGTTTTCCATTGCTCTCCATGGTCAACTGCTGGAGATAGGCAGGAAATCGCTTCAAGTACTGTTCGTAGGGCAATACTGCTACAGTTTCGGCGCCGAGGAAATTATTGTTCCAAACGGCCAAAAGCCCCATCAGCACGGGCAAATTACGCTCGAATGGCGTGGTGCGGAAGTGCTCATCCATCTCGTGAAAACCCTTCAGCATCGCCTCAAAGTTATCCGGGCCGACGGCGAGCATGGTGGAGAGGCCAATCGCCGAGTCCATGGAATAGCGGCCTCCGACCCAATCCCAAAAACCGAACATATTTTGGGTGTCGATGCCGAACTTCTCCACATCCACTGCGTTGGTAGAGACTGCAACAAAGTGGCGGGCGACAGATTTCTCGTCACCTCCGAAGCCCTTCAGCGACCACTCACGGGCGGTGTGCGCGTTCGTCATGGTCTCCAACGTCGTGAAGGTTTTCGAAGATATGATGAAGAGGGTCTCTGCCGGATCGAGATCGCGAACAGCTTCCGCGAAGTCGGTACCGTCGACATTGGAAACGAAGCGGAACGTCATATCGCGATCGCTGTAATGCTTAAGCGCTTCATAAGCCATCACTGGTCCGAGGTCGGAGCCACCGATTCCAATATTGACCACATTGCGAATGCGTTTACCGGTAAAGCCCTTCCACTCTCCGCTGCGAACCCGGTTCGAGAAATCCGACATCCTCTTTAGAACTTCATGCACCTCGGGCACAACATCTTTCCCGTCGACAAGAATGGAGGCGCCTTGAGGAGCGCGCAGCGCCACGTGAAGCACTGCGCGTTTTTCGGTGGTGTTGATTTTTTCGCCGCTGAACATAGCGTCCACGCGGGTTCGCAGATCGCATTCCTGCGCCAATTCAAGCAGGAGCTTAAGGGTTTCATCGGTGATGCGGTTCTTGGAGTAGTCGAGATAAATTCCCGCCGCTTCGGCCGCCAGGCGCTCGCCGCGCTCCGGGTCAGCGGAAAAAAGTTTTCTGAGATGTTGCTTGCCGATCTTCTTCGCGTGCGCGCTGAGATGTTTCCATGCCGGCCTTTGGGTGAGCGGGCGATCCGTGATGGGCTGTAGAACTGTTGCCATATCCATTCTCCACAGTTTGACGTGATGACCTTATCGGTCAGTTGGCCTTCTTGAGTTGGGAACACTTGCTCTATAGCGTGTTCCGCAGCGAAAGGGTCTTGCGATTCCTTGCTGGCTCACAGCAAAATGTTGCGGACGAACTCCTGAAATTATAGTTCCGCTTTCACCAAGTATAGTTCCGCTTTCACCCAGACGGATCGATGAGAGCCCGATGAAAGGGTAGATGCTCCCAACGCCGGTTTTGTTGCGGGAATGTTGTCCCTGACGGCCTCTGCTGGACTGTTGCGCTCGCAGACGAGAAAATGGCGAAATTCGCGTATCTGGCAAACCGGATGGAGACATTTGGCATCGCACCCTCTACGGTTCCTGGAGCCTCTTCTTATATATGAGCTTTCAGCCGATTGAAAATTACGGCGTGATCGGCAACATGCAGTCAACCGCGCTGGTAGGCATGAATGGCTCGATTGATCTGCTCTGCTATCCCGATTTCGATTCCCCCACAGTATTCGCGGCGCTAGTCGACGACAAGAAGGGTGGCCGTTTTCAAATTGAGCCTCAGCTCACGAATGTGCGCGTACGCCAGCTTTATTTGCCGGAAACGAACATTCTGCTGACCCGATTCCTTGCCGAGCAGGGCGTAGCCGAGCTGACGGACTATATGCCGATTGAAAAAAGCGAGAAGCAGCCGAACGAGATCGTTCGCACTGTCTCCGTGATCAAAGGCAACGTAAATTTCAAAATGTGTTGCCAGCCACGATTCAATTATGCGTCCTCTGCCCACCGAACGGAATTGTCGGATGGCTATGCGACGTTCTTCCCAGCCGATGGCATCTGCCTGCCACTGGCTTTGTACTCCACTGTCCCTCTGCGGGAAGAATCTCACGACGTGTTTTCAGAGTTCTGTTTACGGGCGGGAGGGACTGCCACCTTCGTCTTCGGTAGCGCACGCTCTCAGGGTCAACCACCAGAGATGGAGTTCGTGGAAAAGCGCTTCCGGCTGACCGCTCACTTCTGGAAAACCTGGATCGCCAAATCGAAATATAAAGGCCGGTGGAGGGAGATGGTCAACCGCTCGGCCTTGATGCTGAAACTGCTCATCAGCCGCAAGCATGGATCGTTGATTGCCGCTCCCACGTTTTCTCTGCCCGAGCACATTGGCGGAGTGCGCAACTGGGACTATCGCTACACCTGGCTGCGCGATGCAACGTTCACTCTCTATGCACTGATTCGCCTTGGTTTTGTCGAAGAGACCGAGGCATTCATTGACTGGCTCAAGGGCCGGATGAATGACGACGCGGAGCGGGGACCGTTGCAGGTCATGTACGGGATCGACGGGCGGCAGAAGCTCGATGAACTTTCCCTGGACCATCTGTGCGGCTACGAGAATTCTCGGCCGGTGCGCATTGGAAATGCGGCACACCAGCAATTGCAACTCGACATCTATGGAGAAATGATGGACGCGGTCTACCTGGCCAACAAATATGGCGACGCCACCTCCTATGCGGGGTGGCAGAATGCGCAGCGCATGCTGGAGTGGCTGGGGAAAAATTGGCAGCGTCCCGATGAAGGAATCTGGGAGGTTCGCGGCGGAGCGAAGGAATTTTTGCATTCGCGGCTGATGTGCTGGGTGGCCTTCGACCGCGCCTTGCGGCTTGCACAGAAAAGGTCCCTTTCCGGTCCTCTCGACCGCTGGCGGCAGACGCGAGATGAAATTCGAAACGATATTTTTACGAACTTCTGGAGCGACAAACTGCAATCCTTCGTGCAAGCGAAGGGCAGGGAAGACTTGGACGCTTCGACACTCTTGATGCCGATGATGCGATTCATCAGTCCCGTCGATCCTATGTGGCTCAGCACGATGAAAGCGATCGAAAGCAGGCTGGTCGAAGACACGCTGGTTCGCCGCTACGAAGTGGAAAACACTCACGTCGATGGTCTTCCCGGCGGAGAGGGAAGTTTCACCGCCTGCTCGTTCTGGTATGTCGAATGCCTGGCCCGCGCCGGCGACTTGGAAAAGGCGCAGCTATTGTTTGAAAAGCTTTTGGGATATGCCAATCATCTCGGCCTCTATTCGGAGGAACTGGGGTCGGATGGGCGGCATCTCGGGAATTTTCCCCAGGCATTCACCCATCTCGCTCTCATCAGCGCCGCAACCTATCTGGATCGAGCCCTCTCGGACACTCGGGAGTCGGTATGGCGCTAGATTCCTGAGAAGGCGATACGACCTTGCCAGCTTGATCGGCAGATTCTCGATCCGCCGGATCTCGATCCTCGATCTACGGCTGTATGTTCGTTATGCCTTCCTCACCGGGCTTTGGGAAATGCTTCTCGTACCAGGCGATGGATCGGTCGGTCGCGTCGATCTGATGCTTGACTTCGGAGAGGCCGTGTCCCTCGCGGGGATAGCGAAGAAAAACCGTCTCGACGCCCACATCTTTGAGCGCAACGAAAAATTGCTCGGCTTCCGCAATGGGAACGTCGTTGTCGTTTTCACCGTGAATGATCAGGGTCGGCGTGTGCGCGGCGGCGATATGCTTCAGCGCCGAGCGTTCCCATGCAAGGTCCATCAGGTTCCCCTGATGCAGGAATTGACCGAATTCCATTTCCTCGTACTGGTTGTAGTAGGTCATGTAGTTGTAGCTGACCAGATTCGCGATGCCCGCCGTAGGAATTGCCGCCTTGAATTCATTGGTCTGCGTGATGAGCCAGTCGGTGAGTTGGCCGCCGTAGCTGACTCCCTCGATTCCCAGGCGTTCCCGATCAATCCACAAGTAGCGCCGCACCACCGCGCTTACCGCGTAGAGAATGTCCTGGCCTTCATTTCCATCCTGGTCGCCAAAAACCGCATCGGCAAACTTCTGGCCGTACCCGGTCGAGCCACGATAGTTCACGTTGAGCACAGCATAACCGTGCGCTGCGTAGACCTGATTCTTGAAAAGAAAGCCGGGGCCATTTTGTCCGTGCGGACCGCCGTGGATGACCACGATGAGCGGATGCTTCGACGTTGCGGTCACGCCGATGGGTTTGGTGAGAAAAGCTTCAACCTCAAACTTGTTGTCGTTGCTGACAAAGGTGAAAGATTCAACGTCGGCAATGGACTTTCCCGCAAAAAGTTCCTGATTGAGGTCGGTGAGCTTGCGCGCCGCCGCGGTGCCGGACTTGAAGTAAAGCTGTGAGGCATCACGCGGTGAGACAAAACCGTAGGCGACCGCGCCATTTTTGCCCACGGACCAGCCGGCAACCACGCCGGCATCCTTGACGATGTATTCGGGCTGCCCGCCCGAGATAGGCAAACGCACCAGGTGATTGCTCCCTCTTTCCGCCACGGTGAAATAAACGGCGCTGCCATCGCGCGCCCACTGCGGCGTGCCTTGGCGGTTGTCAATGACACCGCCGATCTCTCGGCGATTGCTGCCATCGGCGTTCATTATCCAGACGTGCGTGTCTTCCATGGTGGTTTCGCGATCGGTGAGGCCGCGGCGAGTTCCCAGATAGACGATGGATTTTCCGTCCGGCGACCATAGCGGATCGTATTCGCAGTTTTCCGTTGCAGTTAAGCGGTGAATGCTGTTGTCGGCGAGCTGTAGCGTGAACAGGTCGTAGTTAAAGAACTCATCCTGATTGGGCTCGTGGTTGGAAGCGAAGACGAGTTGTTTTCCGTCGGGCGACCAGTCAATGGAGTGTTCGTCATAATTGCCCTGTGTGAGCTGGCGCACCTGCTTCGAAGCGATGTCCACGACAAATATGTGCAGCCGCTGATTGTCGTTGAAGCGCGTCATCCCTTCGCCGTAGTCGGGCTTGTAGAGATAGCGCGTGATGACCATGGGATCGCCGCTAGCCTCCCCCGCGGCTTCGCCGGGAGTCGATGAGATAAATGCGATCTGCTTTCCGTCCGGCGACCACGCGACCTCTTTCCCCGTTCCGGGTAGCGGCGAATTCGTACCAGCCAGCACCGCCAGGAAGGTTGCATCGCTGCCATCGGGATGCGCGATCAACAACCCGTGTTTGTCTCCATCCTCACCGCGGAACGCGATCCACTTGCTGTCGGCAGACCAAAGCGGTCCATTGGCGGGTTTGTCACCGCCGAGGCGAATGCTTTTCTCTGTGCTCAGATCCATCACCCAGAGTTGGCCGGAGGGCCGGCCGGGGCGGTCGCGCATCGTTATCGTGTACGCGATGTAGCGATTGTCGGGCGACAGCGCTACGGCGCCGACGGAGCGCACGCGGGAAAGATCGCTGCTGGTCAGGAGCTGAGCGCAAGCCGGCGCCGTGATAGCGGTTAGAAACGCGGCACAGCATAGGCAGAGAAAAGCGTGGAACAATTTGGCGTTCGAGCGGTCAACCATGATATCTCCCGCGTCCAGGTGTTTGCTAATGAGCAGCGCCATACTAGGCTCGCAGCCGCGGCCCGGTCAATGTGCAAGTGTGCGGAAAAATGCGGGATGGCGGGGATCGTGCAGGCCAAAACGATCGGTCGCGCCCTCGAAAGCGGATGAGAGCGCACAAATACTTTGGCCGGTCAGCATAAACCCGGCTCGCGTCGGCGGCATCTCACAAAGAGAGGGCACACATGAACAACTTTGACGATATGTTGCAACGGAACAGAGACTTCGCCGCTCAGCAGTCTGCCGCGGGCTCACTTATGCCGTCGCTTCCACGTGCGCTGCCAAGCGTAAAGGCCATCATCATCGGTTGCGCGGATATGCGCGTAGACCCGGCTGACATATTCGGAATTAAGCCGGGAGAGGCCGTCGTGATCCGTAATATCGGCGGTCGAGTTACGCCGGGATTGCTGGAGCAGTTGAGAATGCTCGGGCGGATCGGCGAAGTTGCCGGAGAGATTCCTGGGGGCGGCGGTGAGTTTCACCTCATCGTACTTCAGCACACCGATTGCGGCATCACTCGCCTCGTGGGCAACGCGGACATGTTGACGCACTATTTTCAAGTACAGGAAGGGGATCTCAAGAAAAAATCGGTTAACGATCCCCGCGCTGCGGTTAGAGCCGATGTGGCGTTGCTGCGGGCGATTCCGGCATTACCAGGCCAATGGCTCATATCAGGACTTGTCTATGATGTGGCGACTGGAGTGGTGGAGATCGTGGTGCCTCCGGCGGCGATTCGCGCCGCCGCATAGACCAAGGAATTGATCGTGCCAGCCAGTGTCGGCAACAGTCCTGTAAAGAAAAACGAGCCAGAGGGCGATCACCTCGGGCGCGGTTCTATCGCCTTGCTGTCCCGAAGTCGATCAGCCAAATCTCGCCAGATCCGGGAACCGCTCTCGTATACACGAAACAAGCAGTTCCCGGCAGACCGGGCGGCATCATAATTTCCAGGTATTACCGGGAAACGACTGCCTCCGCAGCGTGCTCGAAATAATGGCCGGCATTCAGGTCGGCAATCAGGCCGGGCTGAACCGGTCGCCATCCTAGCCGTTGTTGTGTTGCCGCGCTTGAAGCCGGGCCGTCCATAGCGAAGAAGCGAGCGATCCAGCCAAAATGATCGGCCGCTTCCTCGCTCGACTTGCTTACGACCGGTACGTTCAGCCTCCGGCCGATCACCTCGGCGATCTCTCGAGTCGGTATGCCCTCATCGCCCACGCCGTGATAGCTGCCGCCCGCGGTACCCTTTTCAATTGCGAGCCTGTAAAGATGAGCGGCATCGAGCCGATGCACCGCCGGCCAGCGGTTGAGCCCGTCGCCGATAAATGCGGAAACGCCCTTTTCGCGCGCGATGCTGATCAAGCGAGGCACAAAGCCGTGATCGCCGATGCCGTGCACCGAGGGCGAAAGACGCACCACTGATGCGCGCACGCCCCGTGCCGCCAGCGCAAGCGCGACCTCCTCCGACTTGCGGGGGAAGTTGGGACTGTGCGCGTCCTCTTCGGTTGCGAGCGCACCTTGGCGTTGCACGATCAATGTTCCCGAGGTGACGATCAAAGGGCGCTTGGAACCCGCGAGCGCGTCGCCGAGAGTTTCGATGGCGCGCCGATCCGCCTCGGCGGCCGGCCCGTAGTTTGAGAAATCGTGGTTAAAAGCCGTGTGGACCACTCCGTCGGCACCCGCTGCGCCGCTGCGAAGGCTTTCGAGATCCTCGAGTGAACCGCGCTTTACGTTGGCTCCCGCCAAGGCCAGCGACTTGGCGCCCGCATCCGAGCGCGCGAGGCCGGCCACCTGATGACCGGCATCGATGAGTTCCCGAACTATGGCAGAACCGACAAAACCTGTAGCTCCCGTAACAAAGATTCTCATAAACGACTCCTTCCTATTTGTTGCTTCTGCTATCAATTTTGCGGACGCCTGCCGATCAAGTTGAGGTCGGCAGTCACCGCAGATGGAATCTGGAGCGCCGACGCCTTGAGGTTCTCGCGCAGATGCGAGGGGGAAGATGTTCCGGGGATCAGCAGGATGTTCGGCGAGCGCTGGAGCAGCCATGCAAGCGCAACCTGCATCGGTGTGGCATTGAGTGACGCAGCGGCTGCGTCGAGCGCCGAAGACTGCAATGGCGTGAAGCCTCCCAACGGGAAAAACGGTACATACGCGATCCCGTGCGCGGCCAGTTCGTCGATGAAAGCATCGTCATCCCGGTGTGCCACGTTGTAAAAATTCTGCACGCAAACAATTTCTGTGATGGCTTGCCCTTCGGCGAATTGCGCGCGGGAAATGTTGCTCAAACCGATGTAACGGATCAGCCCCTGGCGCTTGAGTTCGGCGAGCACGGTCAGCGGTTCTTCGATCGATCCCTCGCTCGGCCCCTCGATTCCGCCGACGCGAAGATTGACGACATCGAGATGGTCGAGGGCCAGATTCCTCAGGTTGTCATGAACGGCATCCACTAACTCCTGGCGGGAGAGAGCGTGAATCCAGGATTTGTCTGAACCTCGACGGGCGCCTACTTTGGTGACGATCACGAGATCCTTGGCATAAGGATGCAGCGCCTGCTTGATGAGCTGATTCGTCACATGAGGTCCGTAATAGTCGCTGGTGTCGATGTGGTTCACTCCCGACTCGATCGCCTCGCGCAGGACGGCAAGGGCAGCATTCGTATCCCGCGGGGGCCCCCACACGCCCGGGCCAGCCAGTTGCATGGCGCCGTAGCCCATGCGTTGCAATGTCATCGATTTGCCGGGCAAAGTGAAGCTGCCGGCGAGATTTATCTGTTCAATCATTTTCATTTCTCCTTATGACTCCCGATGGTTAATTTGTCAAAGTCTGTCGGACATCTCGGTTACACGAACATTCTCTCGCTCAATATTGACGATTCGGAAAGGGAAGAGGCTTTCACGCGACTTGCAAGCCGCGTCGAAGCCTTCATCGTGATCAAGCGCCAATCGCGGGTTGAAGAGGGCAGCCCATCGGTTTCCATCAATTCCTCCAGCCATTCATTGGCTGAAATCTCCGCCTGCTGTTCCCCGAACAGCTGGGCGATGGCGTTGAAGAACGCTGACAACTCCCGCTCCGCCATCGTCATGGGGTCGGGACAGGAATAATTGAAATTCTTCGATCGTCGATCAGCCATTAGATTCATATTCGTCACCTCTCGAAACCGGAGATCGAAATTCCGGAACCGGGGAGCCACTATTGACAGGCCCCATGATTCCGGTTAAAACGGAGAGTGTCTCCGAATCAGTAGATAAGATAACCGGAGACGATCTCCGGTTGCAATTTTATTTTATGCCGACTGCGAATCGGGAAATTACCCCGCGAAAACCGCGCAACGATGCGCAGCGTAACCGCGAGCGCATTCTGGAAGTGGCGAAGGCGGCGTTTACCCGGTCGGGCGCCAGCGCCAGCCTAGATGACATTGCAAAAGAGGCACGCGTGGGAGCGGGAACCCTGTATCGCCACTTTCCTACACGAGATGCCCTGATCGAAGCGGTCTACCGGACCGAGGTGGAAAAACTCGCTGCAGCCGAGAAAAAGTTCTCCGCAAGCCTTCCTCCCATCGAGGCTCTGCGGGCGTGGATGTTGCTTTTCGTCGACTACATTGCGGCCAAGCAGATCATCGCGCCTGCGCTGAATACGGTGGTGGGAGGATCCTCCAGGCTTTTTGAAGGGTCGCGCGCCCAGGTTCAGGGAGCGATTGATTCGCTGGTGAAGCGCGCCATCAAAAGCCGCGACATTCGCAAAGATCTGGAGCCATTCGATCTGCTCCGCGCCCTCATCGGCGTCTCCCATGTGGGATCCGGCCCCGACTGGCAGCAAAGCGCCCGGCGGCTGGTAGACATCCTCATCTCGGGTTCGCGGCCAATTAAATAGTGGAAGGGTCTGCAAGCCACCGCGGGAAACTTTCTCATAATATGTCTTGACACGTATATGCTCACTAGAGTATATACGAAGAGTGGAATCCGCTTTCGAGATCGTTGCCGAGCCGAACCGCCGCGCAATATTGGGTCTGCTGGCCCTGTCCCAACAGTCTGTAGGCGAGATCGAGCGCCAGCTTCATATGACGCAGCCCGCCGTGTCGAAGCATCTGCGCGTTCTCCGCGACGCGGGTTTTGTGGAATCGACAGTAGACGCACAGCGCCGCTTGTACCGGCTCAAGCCTGAGCCCTTTCAGGAATTGGATACCTGGCTGGCTCAGTTTCGCCGCTTCTGGTCGGCTCATCTGGATGCTCTCGAACGCCACCTCGATCGGATGGATCAGGACCGCGACGATCCGCGCCGCAGGCAGCGTCATCCCTCAACATCGAAGAAGCAATCGACATCGAAAACGAAAGCAGAAAAGACAACGCGGCCCGAGCCGCAAACCCGATAAAGGAGAATCGAAATGAAAATCAAATTGACCAGCTTGTACGTGGACGATCAGGAAAAAGCCCTGCGCTTTTATACCGAAGTACTGGGCTTCGCCAAAAAGTCGGATTTCAGCAACGGCCCCTACCGTTGGCTGACCGTAGCCTCTCCCGAGGAGCCGAACGGCACCGAGCTGCAGTTGGCGCTCAACAATAATCCCGCTGCCAAGACGTATCAGCAGGCGATCTTTCAGCAGAACCAGCCCGCGGCCAATTTTATAACCGATGATGTCAAGGGCGACTACGAGCGGATCAAGTCCCGCGGCGGCGAGTTCACCATGCCACCCACTGACGTGACCGGCTCGACCATCGCCATGCTGGAGGACACCTGCGGCAACCTCATCCAGCTAACGCAGCTGGGGCGCTGGTAGCGAGCCGTTCGGCAAGGAGAAATAAAATGAGCGACCTCCAGCAGTACACGCCGGGCCCCGCCAGCGGGGCACGCGTACAAAAAGATCGGGGAGCAACTGGAGAAGAGAAGTGGACGCTCATTCTAGTCCGCGAGCTGCGCCACTCGCCGGAGAAAGTCTGGCAGGCGCTTACCGATCCGGCGCAGCTGCGCGAGTGGGCGCCCTTTGTGGTCGATGGCAGCATGGCTACGGTTGGGGCCACGGTCAGGCTCACCTGGGTGGGAAACCCCACGACTCCGCAGGAAACTAGAGTCACGCGAGCCGACGCTCCCAAGGTGCTTGAATACAGCGATATCCGCTGGAAACTCGAAGCCCTGGGCGACGGCACGCGCCTGACGCTATGGCACAGCATCGATCGCCGCTTCATTTCGTGGGGCGCCGCGGGCTGGCATATCTCCCTCGACGTTCTCGATCGGCTGCTGGCGGGCCGGCCGATTGGACGCATTGCCGGTGCCGATGCCATGAAGTTCGGCTGGCAGCGATTGGTCGGCGAATATTCGAAGCAGTTCGGCACTCAATCTCCTGACTGGACGCCTGGGCCCGGTCAAAAATCGTGAATTCATAAAACTCAAGGAGCAACATCATGGCCGCAACCGCCAATGCAGTGAATATCACGAACCGAGCCGTATCGCGGACGATTTTTCGCTGGATTCATATCGTCTTCGGCATTCCGATACTCGGTTACATTTATGATTCGCCTTCGGACACGCACAACTACGCTTTCAGTGTCAGGTACGTCTTTCTTCCTGTACTGCTCCTCTCGGGGCTCTGGATGTGGAAAGGGCATCTCCTTCGGCGGCTGGTTTCGCAGAGATCGCATTCAGCGCAGCCGAATCCCTCCCTCTCGCAAAAAGCTAAAAATGGGCAGCCCGCGCTTGACTTCATGTCGAGCCTGTGACAGCCTTGCTGCCGCTGAACGGTTGCAAATTCGACCAACAGGAGAGAGCAGCGTATGAAGAAGCTTCTCGCAATATCGATCTGCGCGGTTTGTTTCGGCGTCGCAGGTCTCACCGCCCAGAAAAGCGGCGATTCCAAAGCGTCGTTCGACAAGTGGGTACAAGAAGCCAACAAAGCGCAGACCGCCAATGACGCGAAGTGGATGGAAGCAAACTTGGCCGCCGAGTATGTCGAAGGCACCAGCTTCGGCGTCTGGATTTCGAAAGCGCAACTGATCAAAGATGCCAACGATCCGGCCAACAATAAGTTCACCAAGAGCGACATCACCGACGTGCAGACCGACGTTGTCGGCAATGTCGGGCTGGCGCGCTTCAAGGAAAGCTACGATGCCGTGATCGAGGGACAGCACCGCGCCCGAACGATTATCTGCAGCATGACAGCCGTGAATCAGGGAGGCAGCTGGAAAGGCCTGTCGAACCACTGTTCGAAAATCGAGTAGCAGCCGCGTGCGCGTTGCCGAAGCCTGATTTGAACGTGAGTCAGGCGTGAAAGGCCTGGGCTAAGAGATTCCCACTCAATCCGGTTCTGGCTTGAGTGGGATTCTATTTATTGGACCAAAATCTCTTTGGGGCTCGTTCGTGTCTTAGTGCTCGAGCTGGCCGGTCGAGGGCAGCGAAATCATGCGCACAGCATCCAGGAGCGCGCCGTCAAAAGCTACTGGTCGTTGGTCGACCCTGACCTGGGAGCGCGGGTAGCCAAAGGCCTCGGTTTGGAATCGCGCCCGAATGAACTGTTGGCGGCAAGCTAGCGGCGGAATGTCCGTTACACTCTTATCTCCGGCATGCTGTGCGCGCAGATTATCTCGGGGCCATCGGAGTTTCAACCTGAGCCCCGCGCGAAATCGTTATGGCGCATCGCGTTTGCCCGGTATCACAAGGAGGGATTTTCACGATGACACTGGAAGAAGCACGAAAGATTATCGCGGCCGCCGAAAAGAAGGCGGTCGAAATCAAACAACCGATGAATATTGCCGTGGTCGACGAAGGTGCAATCTTGTTTCTCATGTTCGCATGGATGGCGCCTGGATCGGCAGCATCGACGTCTCGATCAATAAAGCATTTACCTCCCGCGCCTTCGATATTGCGACCAAAGATCTCGCCCAGCATTCGCAATCGGGCGGGCAGTTTTTCGGCATTCATGTCTCTAATCACGGTCGAATCATGATCTTTGCCGGTGGCATTCCCCTGAAGCGCGGCGGAAAAGTCGTTGGCGCGGTCGGTGTAAGCGGCGGATCGGGAGAGCAGGATCAAACTGTGGCGCAAGCCGCGGCTGATGCATTTTAAACGATCATATCGCCGGCAATCGTGGAGTCGCATTCTTGGACCGGGCAAAGTAGAAGTCCGGTCCATCCATTTCCTCGGACAGGCGACTCTTCGTTTTTAGTTCCGGTCGATTGCGCCGAGATGCCCATTCGACGAAGGTACACTTCGATGCAACTACTCAGGATCGACGTAATCGAGGGCCGCAGCGAAGCGGAGTTGAGAGAACTGCTTGACACCATCCACTTCGCGACGATTGCCGCCTTCAAGGTCCCTGAACGCGACCGCTACTAGATTGTGCATGAGCACCCTGCGGCGGAAATGAGAATTGAAGACACGGGACTGAACATACCGCGCACCGAACGGGTCGTCGTGGTGCAAGTGACGACCAGGCCGCGCAGCCGGATTGAAAAGCAGAATTTCTACGAACTGCTGTGCGAAGAACTCGCTCGACGTTGCGGGGTGAGTGCGTCGGATGTCATCGTTTCCATCACGCAAAATACTGATGAAGACTGGTCCTTCTGATACGGCCGCGCACAGTCCA
>Ga0210391_10001787_pt1 | contig 19094 bp, 18 predicted proteins | sample IncBWC12OmetaG_FD_160573 | JGI IMG/M metagenome (GOLD analysis project Ga0210391, IMG submission 160573) | Forest soil microbial communities from Barre Woods Harvard Forest LTER site, Petersham, Massachusetts, United States - Inc-BW-C-12-O ...
TCGCGATCGCGCTGATATTTGCGGGTTCGAGCGCCAGCGACACCGCCGGAACGGGCCGATAACCGTGCGGTGGCGCGACGCAATCGATCGCCCAGTCATTTGCGTCTGTCGCCGATCCGCCGTTGCCGAAAATTATGAGTTTCCCGCCCGCCCTGACGCGTTCGGTGATTGCGGCAGCTGCGGCCGAAATCTGCTCCGACTGAGTCGCGGCCACCCGCTCGCGAAGCTGTGCGTCGTCCGCCACTTTCATCTGGATCGATCGCGCGACTTCGTCCATCGCGTCGGCGGTGCCTTGCTTTTCCTGTCCGAGAAAGGGATACAGAAATCCAGCCTGACCGACGTCGTGACCCAATTCGCGTCGCTCGAAGAAGACGTGCACCGTCTCCCAAAGCGTGTGATACAGAATCTCGACCATTTCTTGATGAAGGAACGCGTCGGGCGTCTGAGCGCCGATCGCGTACGAACCTTCAAGACCCGGCAACGCGAAGGTCATCGCATCTTTAGCGCGTGCCGTTTCCAACGCAGCCCAGACTTCGGGATCGCCCTCGGGCGCACCGAAACCCATGACGATGTCGTCCGCCGTAACGATGGTCTCGAGCCACGGACGGAAGTGAATGGAAAGATCCAGGGCCGGCAGCGCGCGTTTCCCGACGATCACCGGATGCACGAACTCCACCGACACATGCTGGGCGTCGGTCGCGTACGGGCCGCGACCAAACGCCAGCAATCGCCCACCGCGCAAAAATCGTTCGGACATTTCACGCGAGGCTTCCGCTAGCCGGTTCGCTTCGCGCGCGAAAAACACTTCGAATAGGTGATTCCGCGCCAGCAGACGCTGGGCGATCTGATTTCCGGCAAGGACTTGCGTGGCCATCCTCGATTCTCAGACTCTCAGCAGATGCGCGGGAGAGGGTCGCCGACAAGCATGTCGATGATCCGCGTGCCGCCGTATTGCGTTGTTACCAACACCGAACCCGACGGCTGCTCTTGAATCTCGCCGATGATTCGCGCCTCAGCGCCACCCGGAACGCGATGAATCGCCTCAAGCGCGACGTCAGCGGCCTCGGGCGCAATCACCGCGAGAAATTGTCCTTCGTTCGCGATGTGCAGCGAATCGAGACCCAGCAGTTCGCAAGCGCCTCGAACCGCGTCGCGTATTGGAATCGCGTCCTCATGCAGAATCACGCCGAGCCTGCAATCACGCGCCAGCTCGTTCAGGGAAGTCGCCACACCACCGCGCGTCGGGTCGCGCATCCATCGAATCGCGCCCGCCGCCGATTGCGCCAACGCTTCAACAAACGGCAGCACAGACCGCGTATCGGATGAAAGCTCGCATTCGATGTCCAGCTCACCGCGCGCTAACAGAATCGTAATGCCGTGATCGCCGATCGGGCCGGAGAGCAAGACCTTGTCACCACGCCGCACCGAAGCCGGATTCACTTCGATCCCTGGGATCAGCGACCCAATTCCCGTGGTCGAGATATACATTCCATCGGCTTTCCCATACTCCACGACTTTGGTGTCGCCGCCGACGATTCGAACGCCGGCTATGCGCGCCGCATTCGCCATCGCCTCGATTTCGCGCTGAAGGGTTTCTGTAGCCAGGCCCGATTCGATGACAAACGTCGTGACCAGGGCTTCCGCACGAGCGCCGGAAACCGCCAAATCGTTTACCGCACCGTTCACCGCGAGCTCGCCGATCGATCCGCCTGGGAAACGCAGCGGCTTCACGACAAAACTATCCGCCGTGATCGCGACGCGCCCGCCGCCCACATTCACATGCGCCGCATCGGCGAGAGGTTCCGTGGAATCGCCGCAAAGCAGAGGCATGAAAAGACCTTCAATCAGCCGCCGACTCGCTTTGCCGCCCGCTCCGTGCGCCATCTCGATTTGGGGATCGCGAAAACGGACCTTCGGCGCCGTGGCGGACTTCTTTTCGACGCCTACCGCCGAACCGTTCGCGGTACTGGAAATCGGAGTCACGCCGTCACGCTGATACTGGTCAATTGCGAGGTCTTGCGGTGCTCATAGTTGTAATACGCCGCGCATGATCCTTCCGACGACACCATCAAAGCGCCCACCGGATGCTCGGGAGTGCACTCGTTTCCGAATAGCTTGCATTTTGCGGGCTTCAATACGCCTTTCAGCACTTCGCCGCATTGCGCCGCTTTTGGATCCGTCACGCGGATGCCTGGGACTTCAAACCTGGACTCTGCATCCCACTCGGCGTACTCCTCGCGGAGCTTCAGTGCCGATTGCGAAATGAATCCCATTCCGCGCCACTCGAAATAGGGCCGGAGTTGGAAGACGTCTGCCATCGCACGCAGCGCTGCTGGATTTCCTTCCCACGGCACGACGCGCTTGTACTGGTTCTCCACCTTCGCCTCGCCAGCTCTCAGTTGCCGCAGCAACATCACGATCGACTGCAACATATCCAGCGGCTCGAATCCGGAAACTACGATTGGCTTGTGCTCGTTCCGCGCGATCCATTCGTACGGACGGCAACCAATCACCGTGGAAACGTGGCCGGGACCAATGAATCCGTCCAAACGCATATCTGGCGAATCCAGAATGGCGCGAATCGCTGGGATGATCGTCACGTGGTTGCAAAAGACGGAAAAATTGTGGAGATGCTCTTTACGCGCGCGCTGCAACGTGAGGGCAGTGGAAGGCGCGGTGGTCTCGAACCCTATCGCAAAAAACATCACGTGCTTGTCCGGGTTCTGCTTCGCGAGCTTGATCGCATCGGAAGGCGAATAGACGATTCTTACGTCCATCCCGCGGGCCTTGTGCTCGAGCGGACTGCCGTTAGTCCCAGGCACGCGCATCATGTCGCCGAACGCGGCGAAAATTACATCGCCCTTGGCCGCGATCGAAAGACCGTCGTCAATCCGGCCCATCGGCAGCACGCACACCGGGCAACCCGGGCCGTGGATGAGTTCGATATTGGAGGGAAGGACGTCTTTCAAACCGAAGCGGTAGATCGCGTGGGTGTGCCCGCCGCATACTTCCATCAACCGGTAGTGGCGGTTGGGATCGGCAAGGCGTCGGATTTCTTCCGCAGTCTTGTTGATCAACTCGGGCTTTCGAAATTCGTCTACGTATTTCATTTCTTGCTCCGTTCAGCGATCGCAGGCTTACGCAGCAGGCTTCGTTTCCTCGCCTCCGAGCCCGTAACCCTTCACTTCTTCCATCGCGGCCTCGCACTCGCCCAGCATCTCGAGCGTGCGCATCTGATCCGCGGCATCCTGTTCGCTAATCTTGCTCATCGCGTAGCCGACATGGATGAGCACCCAGTCACCGCACTCGGGCTTATTGTCGACGAGCAAGCCAAGATTCACATGCCGCCGCACGCCTGCGACTTCCACGAGTGCGTTGAGCGCGTCTTCGCCCGAAATCTCGACGATTTTCCCTGGGATTGCCAAACACATGTGACATCCTCCGCCCGATTCGTGCTCTGTCGCGCGATCGACCCCGTGGCCGTTGCTGTTCGCGCCGAAATTCACTTGCCTACACCTGCTTATTCAAAGTGATGTCGAAGGCACACTTCACCTCGTCTTTCACTTTCAACGCACCAGCGGCCACGGACACGAGCCGGATGCCGAAATCCGTTTGGTTGATTACGCACTCGCCGTAGCCGCGAACCGAGTCGCCGTTCAACGACACCTGGCACGTTACGGACTGGCTTCGCGTCGCGCCGTGCAGCGTCAGGTTACCTGTTAGATTCACGGCAAAGAGCGTGTCGCCCAATTTTGTCGCGGTGATTCCGGTACTTTCGAAGGTAACGTCGGGAAAGCGCGACGTCTCCAAGACGTCTTGCTTCGTCCTATTTTGGATCTCGGTCTTGTCGTTCTGGCTGATGTCGTCAGTCACTTCGAGCGAGTCCGCCTTCGCGGCGAAGCGAAGCTTCGCGCCTTGCGGACCATCCGGGCCCATCGTCGCTTCGCCGGAAAAATTATTCACGGCAATCGATGGGTTATGCCCCATCGCCGAAAGAAGGCCCGACGCCGTGACCTTCACGGTCAAGCGACTCGCAGATGTATCAATCAGATAGCGAACCGCTGTTGCGTCTGCCGACATTCGTGCTCCCAAGGCTCCAGACATATTCCTCACCGCTTCCTTCGTGATTTGCTCCACTGCGCTCGCCTACATCGAACGTAGTTTCAAATAGCGATCGAGGTCGGGCATCAGATCCTTCGCGATATTCCCGACGCCGAGCTGGCCCATGTATTTCCGGACTGTCGGATTGGTCAAAATCAATCCGGCGCCGAAAACCGCCAGCGCAACGCCTCCCAGCAAGAACAGCGTGTCCCGGGTTTCGTCCGAGTGGCCATTCGATTCGTGCCGCACCACATGCGTGTCCATGTCGTCTCCTTTTATGTCCTACGATTTCGTTTGCAGTGGCCACTCGCCGGCCAAGAGCCGGTTCACGATGGATTCGAGAAGCGGAACCGCGCGTTCCACGGCGTCCGCGACGGGCTCGCTCAAGCCCATCTGACCTTCCTCCGGTCCTAATGTCAGCGGTTCGCATGCGAGGAGCAGGATCTTTGTCTTCAGCGTCCCGCTCATCGCCTGTGCCGCGCGGATCACGGCGATTGGATTCATGGCGTGCGCGTCCACCGTTGCGGGGCCTGCTTCGTTGGTGGGTGAACTCACATCCGGTTCGATCACGTACAGATCACCAGGAGAGCCTCCACGCGGGCAGGCATCCACCAGGATTGTGACGTCGGCTCCGTCGACTAGTGCGTAGGTGAGATCGAACCCGCGAATCCCGAAATCCGCCACGCGCACTCCCGACGGTATTTGTCGATCCGCTAGCTTGCGTACCACTTCTACTCCGAACGCGTCGTCGCCCAGAAAAATGTTGCCGATACCTGCGATCAATATCGTCGTGGCCGTCGCCGCGGGCATTGCCGCGCGCTCCGCTTCGTTCAGCGGCTCGACCTCCGTGGCATCAAAGAAAAATCGGTGCGCGGGCTGCCGCATCAGTCCGATGTCACGGCCGGGATCGTCGTCGACCACGACGCATACGTGACTCTTGCCTTCGTAGTCCTGCTCGATCGACTCTACCGTTGCGATCTTGTCTGCCAACGCCAGATCAAACACGTCGCCGCCCGGTCGCGGACGCAGCCGCACACGATCACCCGTGCGGACTTCCACGCCGTCAATCGCCACGCTCATCAGCGTCGGCCTATCTTCGAGGACATTGAATTCCCACTCGTTCAACGGTCGTCCTCGCTCTTAAAATTACCGGCAAAACTCGCGTCCGCCGGCCTCATACCCCGCAGCACGCCGTGGACCTTCATGAAATGTTCGGCGGGCATCGACTCGGTGCGTTCGAGCACTTCGCGCGTTCGAGCGTCGCTCTGGCGAATTTCGCGCTTCTCGTCGTCGCTAAGCGTCAGAATCCGCAGCGCCAGAATTTCGTCGATCTCCGTCCCATCGAAGAGGTCACCATTGCTCTCCGGCGCGATCTGCGGATAGTCGTACAAAATGATCGGCGACGAGAGCATGGCGTTCCGGGCATTTTCATCTCCGACCATTACTGGCCACGTTCCCACATTCCGGCATTTGCCGGAGGCAGCCTGCAGCTCGGCTGGAGGATCAATCTGCGAAATAAACTCGCCGCCATTGACGCCAAGGACCGTATGCGCCGAAAGCAGCGACTTCAGTAGCACATTCTCCCGCGTTTGAATGTGCGGCGCCTCCAGGCCGGTAAGATTCGCCAATGCCACGGTGAGCCGATACACACCGTCGCCAAGCACTTCTGCAGACACCTCCACGCATCCCCGGATTGCTTCACGTCCGCGCACAATGAACGCCTCCGTGCTGCCGGCGCCCGATTGAACTGGCTCGCGATCTTGCCCGCCGAGAAATTCGAACTCCTGCCGGATCGGTGCACTCGACAAGCCGGCAATCCGCATCGGCACAAGATTCACCTCGCGCTCCGAGGCTTCTTGCCACGACTGGAGATCTTGGCCGCCGATCGTGAACGATTCCACGAGCTCTAAATCTGGTTGCCGCTCACCCTCCGTGCGGCTGCCAGCGCTGTGGAGGATTCCGATCTTCCGGGCGATGCACTGCAAAAACCGCACCTTGACCTCGATCTCCGCATTCTCGCTGCCGCGCACCAGACACTGCGTCTTCATCACGCAAATGTCGTTGCCTTTCTGAATTTCGCTGTACGCCTTTGGGTACACCACCCCGAAATTCCACCGCTGCTGATTTTTCACGGACGACGGGCGGTACGGGTACAACATATAGCCCTCGTACAGAACTGCATTTGCGATGCTCTCGATCAACTTCGCGTTCATGGCTTCGCTGTTTCCTCCACGGAGTCGAGCACGCGCTCGAGTGTCTGCTCCCATGTAGGTATCCCGTACCGCACCTTGTATTGATACAGGCGGTCGAACACGTCTTTGCGCACGCTCAACCACGCGCTGTTCGGGTAGTAGTTCTCCATCAAGTCGCGCCAGATACGGACCGGAAGCCTGAACTTCGCTTCCTTGTCCCAGGAGATCGGAGCCACTTGCATCGTTCCACTTTCGTCTTCATAGAAAACCGTTCCGCTGAAGAGAAACAACAGTGGTAGATCGCCACCTTCCAGCGCATGAAAATATTTTGTGGCTGCCACGTTGAAATCGAACGTGCATGGGACAGCCATATCGACGAGCGATTCGCCGGTGAATCGTGGTACCACGACGATCGCATGCGTCCACAATATCGTCTTGAGCGTCAGGCTCCATCGGTCCGGATCGCCGAACAGATCCACGAGACGCGCTTGTTCGTCCGCGCTGTAATGCCGCCGCGTCGATTCGATCTGGATTTGCGCACGCAGCACTACTGTGTGGATGGCTTGCCCCGCAGGCAGGTTCGCAGCGTGCAGCTTGAACGCAATCGTGGGTACAGCGGCATACGGCAGGGCCTCCGCGCATTCGATTTTGAAGTTCAGCTCAGGCATTCGTGGCCTCGCGCGGAACGGATGCCTTTTGCTTCAGCTCGGCGAAGAATTTGCCGATTTCGCGCCACATTTCCGTTCCGCCGGAAAGTCCGTGCCAGTGAAGGCGGATTACGCCGACGAGCTTGTAGCACTCGTCGATTGGCACGATGTAATACTCGGCGGGCACGCCGTGCGAAGCACCCACTCGATTCACCAGTAGCGCCTCCACGTCCGGCTGCAACTGCTTCAGAATCGAATTGCTCGCCACTACTTCATCCCAGGTGTCGAGCGCTAGAAGCGATTCCGTCGCTCCTGCGGGACTCGGATAAAACGCAACCATCCGCTCGAGCGGAGTACTGTAGAAGAAGAACGCCATCTCGATCGGAATCAACAAGCTGTTCCACTGAGCGTCAGCCAGTTGAAATCCAGGCAAGTAACGCGAGAGGTTCGGCACCCTGCGAAATTTTGCGTCCGCTTGCGCAGTGAAAAGCAGCGCGCACCCCTCGCACGAGCAGACGAGATTCCGCCTCACGGGCTCAAACAAGTGGTCGTGGATCGCGCCAATCTCCTTGCTGCACAGTTCGCACCGCTCCACCGCTGCGCGGCGCCGTGCGAAATCCCGTAGGCTGATCGCCGCGCCGGGTTTTGCGAACGTGTTCGGCGCGCTCATCGCTACACCGCGCTCCTCTGCGCGCGCGAAATCATGGCCACGCGTGCTCGCCCGTTTTCTCTTAGCAGGGGTATCGGCTGCAGGTGAAGCGGCGAAATATCCAGGGAGCGTCCCGCGTGAATCAGATCATATTTTTGATGGCAGATCGGGCAAGCGAGGATCGTGTTTTCGAGCCTGCCGCCTTCCAGTGGCTGACCGCATCCGGGACAGGTCATCCCGTACGCGTAGAGCTGCTCGTTCAGTTGGCAGAAAAGCACGGGCTCACCGCCCACATCCTGTGTGCGTAAAATTCCAGGCGGCAGCGCATCCAAGCCAAACACGTCTTCCCACTCCGTTTTCGGTGGAGCACTCGCGCCATTTCCGTTCGCGTGTCCATTCCCATTTAAGGCCGTCGGGCCGTGCCCGTTCGCCTGCAAGCTTGCGATCGGAATAAATCCGCCCGTCTTTGGGGTCTCTTCCACCACGCCGTCGACAAAAATACTCGTAACGTCCGGCGCCGCGTCGTAGATGGCCTGTTCCACCGTCGATTGAAGCGTCACCGCCGACGAAGGACAGCTGTGGCAACTCCCCTGAAGCTTTAATACCAGCGCGCCACCTTCGCTCAGGCTTACCAGTTCAACGTTCCCGCCGTGCGACTTGAGGTACGGCCTGCTCTTCTCGAGAGCTTGGACTACGCGAGCTTCCAAATCGAGTGGATGCAGCCCGTAGAGCAGCAGCAAGCTGCTTACGAGTTCGTCGCGCCCCATGTCGTCGATGATTTTTTGTCCGCCTGGACCGCTCTGATGCGTGATCTCGAGCATCCGCTCGAGTCCCATGCCATGCAGATCCATTAGCGATTGAACGAGCTGCTTGGACAGACTCTGAACGGCGGGGTCAGACACCTTCTCAATTTCGCGGACCAAGCCCTCGATGGACTCGATTCTTCGCTGGACATCTTTATGATCAGACATCGGGCCGTCCCTAGTGCGATAGTTATTCGACAGCTCCGGGAGAAATCTGATACCAGCCCTCTCCCGTTTTTTTGCCGGGCGTCCGTTCCGGCTTTCGCTGCTCTTCGCCCCTTAGGGTTGAAGGCCAAACATCGGCGAATGATGTGTTTCGATTGTCTTTCCGTTTCCCAGGTACATATGCACGCCGCAAGGCAGGCAAGGATCGAAGCTGCGTACCGCACGCATGATGTCGATTCCCTTGAACTTGTCCGGTCCGTTCTCTTCGAAAATCGGAGTGTTCTGAACGGCGTCCTCATACGGGCCGGGCGTGCCGTAGATGTCACGCGGATTCGCGTTCCACGGCGTCGGCGGGTAGGGATGATAGTTCGCGATTTTGTGATCCTTAATTACGACGTGGTGCGACAGCACACCGCGCACGGCCTCGTGGAACCCGCAGCCGATCGCTTCTTCCGGAACTTTGAAGTCGGTCCAAGTCTTGGTGCGACCCGCGTGGAGCTCCTCGAGCGCCTTCTCCACAAAGTACAGCGCGGCCGCCGCCGCGTAGGCCTGGAAATAGGTCCGCGCGCGATCCCGTTCGATTGCGTTGCTCCACTTCGGGATCTTCCATTCAAACTCGACTTCCGGCAGCGAAGTGGTTTTCGGCAGATAGATCTTCACGCTATGTCCGGTAGCCTTGATGTAACCGATGTCTACGATTCCAGCCAGGGCCGTCGCCCAGAACCGCGCGATCGGTCCGCCGCCCGTATCGAGCGCAAGATGATCGCCTGTCCGCTGATCGAGCCATCGCGGCGACATCACCCAGGTATATTTCCCGCCAAAATCACGCTTCTGCGGCCTCGGAATCGTCGTCTGGTTCCACGGATGATTTTGGTCGACAGGATTTCCGAGAGGGTCAGTCTTTACGAACGTCTCCTGATTTTTCCAATCGTCGTAGTAGGAACTGCCGAGCAGGATGCGGATGTTCAGGTTGATGTCCACCAAGTCGGTCGTCACCAACTTGCCGTCAACCACTACGCCCGGGGTGACGAACATGCCGCGGCCCCAATCCCTCATGTTCTTGTAGGTGTAGTCGCAGACCGCCGGGTTATTGAACGAGCCCCAACACGCCAGCAAAACCCGTCGCCTGCCTACTTCTTCGTAGCCTGGCAGCGCTTCGTAGAAGAAATCGAACAGGTCGTCGTGCAGCGGTACGACCTTCTTCATGAACTCCACGTACTTCATCAACCGCACGACGTAGTCGGTGAATAGTTGAATCGTCGGTACCGTTCCGACGCCGCCCGGATACAGCGTCGATGGATGCACGTGCCGACCTTCCATAAGGCAGAACATCTCGCGCGTCATCCTGCTCACTTGCAGAGCTTCACGGTAGAACACACCTGTGAACGGATTGAGTGCACGCATGATGTCCGCGATCGTTCTGAATCCGTGCAGGTTTGAATGCGGCGCCAGCTTTGTCTCCGCCTTCGCCAGCACCGAAGGGTTGGTCTCTTTCACCATCTGCTCGCAGAAATCCACGCCGACCAGATTGTCCTGGAAGATGTTGTGGTCGAACATGTACTCGGCCGCTTCGCCGAGGTTCACGATCCACTCCGCCATTGCGGGTGGCTTAATCCCGAACGCCATGTTCTGCGCGTACGTCGCACAAGTGGCGTGGTTATCGCCGCAGATGCCGCAAATCCGGCTGGTGATGAAGTGGGCGTCCCGCGGATCCTTGCCTTTCATGAAAATGCTGTATCCGCGGAAGATTGACGATGTGCTGTGACACTGTGCGACCGTGCGGTTTTCGAAATCGATTTTCGTGAAAATGCCCAGGCTTCCGACGATTCGAGTGATCGGATCCCAGTTCATGTCCACGAGCTTGCCAGACTTCTTCGGAGAATCTTTCATTGTTCCCGTGATCGTAGCCATGTTGTTTCGACTCTCCTCTTAATAAGTCTGCGGGTGATAACCCGTGGTCAGTTGGCTGCCCGGATGGCGCCATTTCGGTTCTTTGTTCACGGTCGTGTTCGTAATTGAACGCAAGGCACGGATCGTCTTGCCGTACACGCCGATCGTTCCCGCCGACACGTGCGATCCCGGAGGCGCGTCCATAAACGGCATGAACTTGTCCGGGAATCCGGGCATCGTGCAGCCGATGCAAATCCCGCCCACGTTCGGGCACCCGCCGATTCCCGCCATCCAGCCTCGCTTCGGCACGTTGCAGTTCACCACCGGCCCCCAGCATCCTAGCTTCACAATGCACTTCGGTGAGCCGTACACTTCGCCGAATTCGCCCTGCTCGTAGTACCCCGCGCGATCGCAGCCCTCGTGTACTGTCTTTCCGAAAAGCCAGGTCGGGCGGAGCTGATCATCAAGCGGGATCATCGGAGCACGGCCCGCTACCTGATACAGCAGGTAGAGGAGTGTCTCCATGAAGTTGTCCGGCTGTACCGGGCACCCGGGCACATTCACCACGGGCAGACCGGCGACGGATTTCCAATCCCAGCCCAAGTAGTCGGCAAGCCCCATCGCACCGGTCGGATTGCCGGACATTGCATGAATGCCGCCGTACGTCGCGCAAGTCCCGATCGCGACCACCGCTAGTGCTTTCGGAGCGAGTCGGTCGATCCACTCGTTCGTCGTGATGGGCTGACCGGTCTTGCTATCCGTGCCAAGGGCCGCCCAATAGCCTTCTTTTTTGATCTTTTCGTTGGGGATCGAGCCTTCTACAACCAGCACGAAGGGGTTCAGCTTCCCTTCCGCTGCTTGATACCAATACTTCATAAATTCGTCGCCTACCTCGTAGGCCAGCACGGGGTTGTGTAGGTGAACTTTAGGAAGGCCCGGTATCGCGCCCAAAAGTACGTCTTCGATACTCGGTTGTGTGGCGGCCGTGATCGAAACCGAGTCGCCGTCGCAGCCCAAACCGGAGGTCATCCACACGATATGTATGTCGGGCACGGGCGACGGTTTCTGGGTCTTGTGGCCGTACGGCACCTCAGCCATGATCGGAATCTCCTTTTTCCAGAAGCTTCACGCCGGATTCTTGGCTTAGCTAGTGACCGCGGATCAAAAGTAGGGGCCCGTTCTTGATTATTGGTACGGCGGTAGAAGGGCAGGTCCCAAGAAAAGGTTCATCGGACGCGCACTCCGCTTCTGATACACACCGAGGAATATAACTTCGGTGTATAAGTCTCAAGCGGGCGATTGCGGTATTCCATCACGGGGATTTTCCGAAATTTTCCATCGGGGATTCCCTGATGCGGCCTCCAGGGATGGTTCTAGCGGTCCGTACGGGCGTGGAGCAACTCTAGCCGTGTCAGCAGGTCAGGCGCCTTTTTCCGTAACGGTCCATTCGATTGCGTGCTGGACTAACTCCCGCGCGTTGCGGAGGTAAAGTTTCTCTTTGATGTGCGCCTGATACGACTCCACTGTTTTCACGCTGATGTGGAGCTCATCGGCGATCTGCCGCGTTCCGTGGCCCTCGCCGATCAGTCGGAAGACTTCGAGTTCACGGTCTGTCAGATTCGCAAGTGGGGAATCCTTCGACGACGCAGTTCCACAAATGAAATGCTGCAGCATCCGGTTCGTCAGCCGCTCGCTCAAATAAACGTCGCCGTGCAAAATTCTTCGGATGGCAGTGAGTACTTTCTCCGTCGCTTCCTGCTTCATGATGTAACCATTTGCTCCAGCGCGCACCACGCGCTCGGCATATGTGGTTTCATCGTGCATCGACAAAATCAGCACCGGCAACGCGGGATCTTTGATGCGCAGGGTTTTCAGCAGCTCGATTCCGTCCGGCCCACTCAGAGAAATATCCAACACCAGCATGTCCGGCTTCAGCTCCGCCACCATTTGCAATGATATGAATCCGCCGTCGCCTTCGCCACATACCATCAGGTCCGGCTCTCCGTTGATCAACAGCGCCAGCCCCTGGCGCACGATCGGATGATCGTCCACAAGAAATACTTTGCTTTTTTTCGAGAAAGCGCCGGATTGGGTCTTCGTGGACATCGGCTTCTCCTCTCTCATAATCCATTTCGAACTGGAAACGCGCATATCACCGTTGTTCCGCCCCCGGCATTTCGCCTGATTTCACAGGAGCCGCCAATCATGTTCGCGCGGTAGCTCATAATCCGAAGTCCCATTCCGGAATGAGCTAGCAACGGTTCCGGAATCCCTGGACCGTCGTCCCGTACTTCGAGCGAAGCTTCATCGTCGCGCGCCGCCAGCACAATGGTTATGTGCTTGGCTTGTCCGTGCTTGATCGCGTTGTTCACAGCTTCCTGCGCGATGTGATAAAGATGCGTCGCCGTCGTCAGATCCCCAACCAAGATGGGCTCTTCGCACTCGAAGCGGCAACTCGTGCGGAAAAGGTCCTCCACCTCAGTCGACATCTGTTTGAGCGCGGACATCAAGCCTTGTTCGTCCGCCATTACCGGCAGCAGACCGCGTGAAAGCTCGCGCGTCTTGTTGATCGCTTCGTTTACGAGCGTCACAATTTTTTTGGCGTCGGCCGCTTCCGGCAGCGTCTTCTCCGAAAGCTTCTGCTCTAGCACCTTGCTCATGAACGCAATTCCCGTCAGGTGCTGCCCGAGCCCGTCGTGCAGGTCTTGTCCAATCCTGCGCTGCTCGCGTCCGCTGATTTCCAGAATCGCTTTCTCCAGATGCTTTCGTTCGGTGATGTCGATCCCTGTCGCGATGATGTGGTGCACCTCACGTCGTTTGCCTTCCAGCACGGTGGTCGACCACGCGATCCTCCGCGTCGTGCCATTCCAGGTGAGCCAGGTACTCTCAAATTCCGTTGGCTCTTGGCCGGATTTCAACTCGTCCATCATTGTGCGGAAGCCTTCACTCTCCTCGGAGTTCACGAACAAGTCCGGCAGGAACTTTCCACGCACGTCGGTGAACGAGAAACCGGTGGTCTGCTCGCACGCGCGATTGAAGCGCACGATGCGTCCCTGCGGGTCGAGGACCACAATCAGCGCGCCGACGGTATCCAGAATCGCGGATAGCACGTTGCGCTCTTCCTGCAGCGCCTCTTCGGTCTGCTTCAGCTCCGTAATGTCAAATCCGACGCCGTGCATGAACCATGGCTCACCGTCGTCGCGACGGATCATCCGCGCTTCGCACTGGAACCACAGAACTCTTCCGTCGCGCGCAATCACGCGATACGCCGAGCGCAACGTTCGTCCCGTGACGAACATTTCAGCCGCTTCGGCGCTCCATCGCTGTTTGTCTTCGGGATGAATCTGGCGGTACCATCGGACCGGATCTTCCAGCCATTCGCTTTGCGTGTATCCCAACGCCGCTTCGATCTGCGGACTTACGTAGGCTTCGCCGATTCCCTTTTCGAGGTATGCCATGAAGACAACGGCCGGAATCTGCTCCACCAGCGCGCGGTACTTCGCTTCCACATTCAGCGATTTGAATCCAGGAATAGCCCCCGAGGTTCCGGCGGCCAGTTCGCCCAACGCGCGCGAGGCGATCGTCTCGTTTCCGAGCTGTACGTCCGCCAGTTCGCGGAGCGCTGCCTCCGCTTCCTCGACTTCCGCCAAATGCCGCTCCACCAGCACAGTCTGTGACTGCGCCAGCTCACGCATCCAGTCTCGTTGTTCCACTGGTCTCATCGTGGACCATGTAGCACGGGAACGTCGTGGTTCCCGCCCTAACTGCTACTGCGTTCTACGCCGCCAAACTCCGTCATCCGCGCTCTTCCTGGCCGTCCGCCGTCGCCATTCAGGCTCCTTATTTAAGGATGCTTGGGTAAACCGCCTGAGCGCATGGATCGCCCGCCCGTAGGTCGCGACGGCACTCGACGACAGCAACGACCCAGGAGGTTGGTTCATGAACGGCATGAACTTGTCCGGGAAGCCCGGCATCGTGCAGCCGATGCAGATCCCGCCGACGTTCGGGCAGCCGCCAATTCCCGACATCCACCCGCGCTTGCCCACGTTGCACTGCACCACCGGGCCCCAGCATCCCAGCTTGACGACGCACTGGATCGATCCGTATTCCTCCGCGAATTCCGCCTGCTCGTAATACCCACCGCGGTCGCAGCCCTCATGCACTGTTTGCCCGAAAAGCCACGTTGGCCGCAGCGCGCTATCCAATGGAATAAGCGGCGCGCGCCCAACTGCCATATTCAATAGATACAGCAAGGTCTCCGTCGCGTTGTCCGGCTGTACCGGGCATCCCGGAAGACAGACGATCGGAATACCGGCATGCGACTTCCAATCCCAGCCCAGATAATCCGGCAATCCCATCGCTCCGGTGGGATTTCCTTCCATCGCGTGGATGCCGCCGTACGTTGCGCAAGTTCCTGCCGCAATCACGGACCACGCTTTCGGTGCGAGTCGGTCGATCCAATCGCATGTCAGGATCGGCTGCCCGCTCGCCGCATCCGTGCCGAACGAAGCCCAGTAACCCTCGCCCTTATTTTTTTCGTCCGGGACCGAACCTTCAATCACCAGAATGAACGGAGGAAGGCTTCCTGCCGCTGCGCGATGAAAGCGCTCCATGAATTCATCGCCGTTTTCGATGGAAAGAAAAGGATTGTGGAGGCGAACCTTGGGAACCCACGGGTACGCTCCCATGACCAAGTCTTCGATGCTGGGCTGCGTCGCGGCCGTCATGGCGATGGTGTCGCCGTCGCACCCGAGGCCCGCGGTGATCCAAAGCACATCGATTTCTGTGAGGGGCGAACCATCCGCGCGGGTAGGAATTCGATAAGTAGGGGAACTCGCCACGATTAGGCACTCTGCCCAGCGCGATTGTACCCAAACGTACCGTGCGAGCTAGTTTTATTCTTGACGAGTCGGGTCCCAGCACTCCGTCGAGCTGTCCGTGCTGCAATGCGAGCAGCGCGAACTCCCCGCGCGATCTAACGTCTTCGCTGTATATCCGCTTTCATGCGCGTCTTATAGCCTGAACCGTGTGTAGATTCTCCGTGGCGACTCATTTCGCACACGAGAAAAAATATGAGCATCGAAACCGCATCACTGCCGGCCCCGAAATCCCGGTCGACAGATCTCGACGGCGCGGACTACAGCTACGCTCGCCGCCGCACTTCGGAAACGCAGGAAGGAGGCGCTATGCCCGTCAGTTACTTCGTCATCGGCCTCGTGGGAGTTCTCGCCGTGATCGCTGCAATCAAGTTGACGCCTGACTTCATTCGCTATATGAAAATTCGCTCAATGTGATTTGGCCGATTGTGGGGTTGTGCGTAGTTTCGCGTGCCAGTGCATAGCCTGAGCCATCGCATGACAGGGTAGCGAATTCGTATTCTTGCCTCTACCTGCCAACACCACCGGGCCATCGGCCGTTCACACAAAAAGTAGAGCTACGCCTACGCATGTCCGGCTACCGCGTCAATCAGGACTTGGGATGGTTGTTTTTAGAATCGGCAGGCTAATCCGAACCGCACTTGAAACGGTTCTACGGGGTGAAAAACGTCTGTGAATCCCGGCGCGGCTGTCGGTGAGATTTGAGACGTGTACGCGTAGTCGATGTCGTGGTCGCGGCGGTTGAGAATATTCAGAAATTCGGCCGAGATGCGCCATTTTCTGTTGAACTGATAGCCGATCTCGCCGTTCAGCAACGCGGTCGAACTCGAGCGGTAGATTGCATCGGACGTCAAATCGCGCGGGCCAAAGAAGCGAAACCGCAAACTCGACGAGAAGCCTTTCAGATCGTGCAGCGTGACGCCCGAGGACACCACCCACTGAACCGCTTCGGGGACTTGCCGGCCTCCCGGACTACCCGGCGCTGCATCATCCGGATCGATTCTGGTGAAGAGAGCGTGCGAGTCGGCAAGGTCAAGGTCAAAGGTCAAATGTTCTCGCGGAGCGTAATAGTTCGCCCATTCGATTCCATAGCGATTGCTCGGCTGTTGTGACGCAACCGTCCCTCCAGTGTCGCCATCCTGTTGCAATTCCGAAGCACTATAGAGATACCAGAGCGAAAGCGTGCTTTGCAGCTTTGGGATGATCAAAGTACGAATGCCGACTTCCGCACCTTTGATCGGAATTAGCGCAGGAATTCTGGCGACGGGCGTGTTCGGATAAGGATTGTCCGCCGAAATTGGCTGCACGGTTTGCGTGGCGCCACGCCCATCGTTGCTGTGAAAACCGAACCCGCCCTGGATGTAAAACTCGGTCTTGGCCCACGGCCCGAAAATCAAACTCGCTTTTGGGCTGGGCAGGAACTTGGAAGCCGTGCCGGTATTCGCCGGTGTCACTAGGCTGGTGACGTCAAAGTATTGCTCGTCGCCGCGCACAGCCAAATCCGTGCGGAATTTATCCGACCATTGAATTTTGTTGTCCACGTAAAAACCTACCTGCGTGTCGGTAATGCGATCCTCCTGCGTGATTTCCGGCAGAGTCGTGCCGGTTGAGGAATCGACCTTGTCCGTGCGCATGCGGTCTTGCGTCTGAAAAAGTCCGTTGTTGATCCAATCGTTGCGGACTTGCACGCCGAATGCATTCACCATTCTGCGGCCGAGCCATTGGTCGAAAATTGTGTGGTGGGCCTCCACCCCGGAGACCCAGCGCCGGTCCTGCTGTTCGAATTGGTCGCCGCGAACAGGGTCGGTGAGGAAGTAAGTGAAGTCGGAAAATAAATTGAGGTAATACCAAAAGCCGTATGCAATCACGCTCGTCTGGGAAGTTGCGGTTTGACGATGCCACTCGGCCTGCAAACTGTATCGCTGGGAGTTTCCGCCGTCGGTCGAATTGAGCGTGCCGAAGAAACCCACTAGAGGCACAGCAGTTACGGGGATCTGGTCGCTCGAGTTCCATTTTCCATGGTAGCCGCGCGCCGTGATGCTGAAACCGTGGGCCTCGCTCCCTTGGCTATAAGTCGCGATCCCGTTGAATTTGAGGTAGTCGTCCGGATGCTTCCACGGACCGTTATCGTGCGACACCTCTCCGCCAATTAGGAGCGCGCCCGCACCAAGCATGTGCGACACACCGAAGACTGCGCGCCCGAAGCCATACATGCCACCCTCAACTTCTAAGAAATTCTGGGGCAGAGTTTTGAAAAACTCCAAATGCGCAGCCCCGGCGGAACCGTAGTTGCCGACGTCGGCATAATACGGCCCTTTTTCGTAGTCCAGTCGTTGCACAAACTCAGGGATCACGGTGTTCATGTCCGCGTAGCCTTCGCCGTGCGCGTGCGACGGCAGGTTGAGCGGCATACCGTCGAGAAAAATGGCGAAGTCGGTTCCGTGGTCGAGATTGAAGCCGCGAAGAAAATACTGATTGGCCTTCCCGCCCCCCGCGTGCTGCGTGATGATTACGCCCGGAATCGTCTCCAAAATCTCCCCCGAACGCAGAATCGGACGATCCTGGATTTCCGCCGCGCCCACCGTTCCCTGGGTGGCAGAATCGGCGATGCCGATCAGGCTGTCCTCGCGGCCTTGCACATTTACTGTGGTATTCACGGGGCCGACAACGAGATAGATGTGCAACGGCGTCGGAGCTTCCGATGCCGTGATTGCCAACGCAATCTCTTTGGCTTCGAAGCCGAGGCTCGACACAACGAGTTGATAGTCACCCGCCGCAAGGTTCGGAAAACTGAAGAATCCGTGGGCGTCCGATTGTGTCGTTTTATCTAAAGCACCGTTCGCACTTCGGAGTCGCACAGTAGCCCCGACTACGACCGCGCCACTCGTATCAGCAACTGTTCCAGATAGCTGACTGATTTCTTGGGCAAAAACTGGACTGGCGATGAGGAGAAGGCAGGTAACGACTAAAAAGTCGTGCTTCCGCCCCAGTAGCACGTTTCGCATATTCGTGCCACACGCTAACACACATTTTCAGACTCTGAGATGAGTGACTGGAAATTTCTTTTGGCTCTTTAAGGTTGCGACCCCACTCCGTTCGGAATGCGTGGTTGCGGATTCATCGGTGTGCGAGGGAGTGGTGCGAGGCGGTATCCGGTGAACTCATGACCAAGCGGCCATGCTGTACGCCTTTCGTGCTGATCAACTGATCTGCCAATTTTTGGACGTCTTTCGACTTGCCCCGTAGCATCACGACCTCTAAGCAGTTGTCGTGATCGAGGTGAGCGTGCAAAGTTGAGATGACGATTGCATGTGACTCGTGCTGAAGGTCGGCAAGCTTTTCTGGGAGCAGACGGGTATGGTGATTGTAAATCAGGGTTACCGTGCCCACGACCATTGCATTCTCGCTGACGACCAGCGATCCGATGAGTCGGTCGCGAATCAAATCACGAAGCGCCTCAGAACGATTTTCGTACCCTTTCTCGGCGATAAACGAATCAAACTGGCGGAGTAGCTTGGAATCCAGAGATACCCCAAAACGTGTGACAGTTTCCATTAGCGCCTCATTGAGCGATCACAGCTCACCAGAATGTAGCACGACTGGAAAAACAGAATATTCAGACTGAAGTGTGGGAGCTAAGTCTTGATAAGTTCTATAAAAGGAGTCAAGAAAAAAACACTTCTCCGACGGCCGGAAGTTTTATTGGCTTCCAGCCCGGCTCGTTGAGCAGGATTGTTTTGGCCTTCCGTTCCGCGGTCTCGGGACGCTAC
>Ga0210391_10001788_pt1 | contig 19089 bp, 13 predicted proteins | sample IncBWC12OmetaG_FD_160573 | JGI IMG/M metagenome (GOLD analysis project Ga0210391, IMG submission 160573) | Forest soil microbial communities from Barre Woods Harvard Forest LTER site, Petersham, Massachusetts, United States - Inc-BW-C-12-O ...
CGGGCTTTAGCCCCTGCGGTAGTTGCCCGGTCTCGAATTTTTCCGCAGAATCTTTAGCCCTGGTGGCAAGTTCTCGCTCCGGGCCACAACCGCCCTACCCTTTGTCATCTCGACCGGAGCGTACCCGGATTTCCTACTTCGCGCTGCTAGCGACATGCACGTGTGCGGCTCTCTGTAGAGAGAGCCGCATGCAGATCCCCAACGCCACGGGTCTCCACAGGAAATCCGGGGGAGCGCAGTGGAGAGATCTCTGTGTGGATGCTCTTTCTTGGAAATGCTTTTCTTGCATAACGTAGCGCAGTTGAGGCACCCGCTGCAGTCGTTTCCTGACCAGGACTCTATCGTTTAGCCCTGCCGATCGGCACCACCTGCACGGTCGCATCGCGAATCTCAGCCAGAAAGCGATTGATGACCGACCCACGGAGAAGAATGTCAAACCGCGACCGAGCCGATTGCCCGAAAACAACGTGCGAAATGCTCTCCTGCTGCGCGAATTCAATCAACGCATCCGCAACATTCTTATCCTTGAGCACAATCACCTGCGCGCCCAACTCGCGGGCAAGACGCTGATACTCCTCCATCCGTTGATACTCTTCCGGATTCCCATGGCGCGCGTCCTCGTCCGGTGATTCAACCCGTACCGCGTACCAATTGGTAGCCAGGCGGCCGGCAATGCGTGCTCCCACCCGCAGAAGGCGTTCCGCTCCCGGGCGCGGTGAAAGACACACCATCACTTTCTCCGGGATCGGAGCCTGTTCCAGGCCTTGAGTCCGGCGATACTGCGCCGCCTGGGAACCTACCTCCTCCGCCGTGGTGCGCAAGGCAAGCTCGCGCAGCATACTGAGATTGCCTTTACGGAAAAAATTTGCCAGCGATTGCTCGATCTTTTCCGGAGCGTAGATTTTGCCCTGTTTTAGCCGTGAGCGCAGCTCGTCGACAGTCACGTCCACGTTCACCACCTCGTCGGCTCGTTTCAGAAAGCTGTCCGGAATGGTTTCGCGGATCTGTGTATCCGCTGAGCGGGAAACCGAATCGTTCAGCGTCTCCAGGTGCTGAATATTGACAGCGGTCATCACATTGATGCCGGCGTCGAGCAACTCCAGTACATCTTCGTACCGCTTACGGTTCTTCGATCCCGGCACGTTGGTGTGCGCCAGTTCGTCCACAATGGCTGTGTGCGGATGCCGGGCAAGCACCGCGTCGAGATCCATTTCCTCCAGAACAACATTGCGGTAAGGGATGGCCCTGCGGGGAATAACCTCCAGATCCTTCACCTGGTCCAGCGTATCTTTGCGGCCGTGCGCTTCGATCAACCCAATCACGACATCGATGCCTTGCTTCCTCATCAGGTGGGCATCTTCAAGCATCTGGTAGGTCTTGCCGACTCCAGGCGCGGCGCCTATATAGACGCGGAGTCTTGCCTGTTCTGGCGGGGCGGGGGAGATGTCAGTCGACAGGTCTATCATCCGATCTCAATGGGATGGCGGCTGGAAACAACGGTGGCGACGGGAAGAGTAAAGGTGAACGTTGCTCCATGGCCGAGGCGGCTCTCGACCGAAACCTGGCCACCGAGCAATTCGACCAGGCGGCGCACCAAAGCCAGGCCGAGCCCGGTGCCCTGCTCCGCCGAGGCATTGAACCGGCCAAAAATATTTGGCAGCCGTTCTGCCTCGATTCCTCGCCCGGAATCGCGCACGGAGAACTGTACTTTGTCTTTCTGCTCCTTGGCTTCGAGCAGGATCGTCCCATTTTCCGGAGTGTAGCGAATAGCGTTGCTCATCAGGTTATCCATGATGCTGCGTAAGGCGCGACGATCTCCATTCACATGGGAGAGATCGGCGAACGCCTGGATCTCTACATCGATATTTTTTTCCCGCACCTCATCCCTTGCCCGGGAGCAGGCGTCGCGAAGAATATCCATAGGCCGGAATCGATCCATGCGAATCTCGCGCCGGCCGGTATCGATTTCGGAGACCTCAATAAGATCCGACATCAGGTCGTTCAGGCGCTCCGCGTCCTCTTCGGCTCCATGAAGCACATCCGCCTGCAAGGGGCGCAACTCACCCGCGAATCCTGAAGTGAGGGTGTACAGGCTCAGGCGAAGCTGTTCCAGAGGCTGGCGCAGTTTCTGCGAGGCCACGCTGAGGAACCGAGTCTTGAAGCGATCGATATCCTGCATTTCGGTGATGTCTTCCAGCACGCTGACGGCGCCCAGCAGTTTGCCCTCGGCATCGCGCATGGGGGTCGTGCGCAGGCGATAACTCCGCTGCCCCTCGCCCAGCTTCATCGGCAACATCGCGGCTTCGTCCGCACTCGCGATGGATTGCCGCATGGAGACGGCGTCACGCACTGCGCGCAGAATTCGTTCTCCCCCCGGAGTGTTGGTCAGGGCCATGCGATCGGCGGCAGCTTCGCCCAACACCTCGCTGGCTGCCTGGTTAAGCTTTAGGACGTGACCTTTGGCGTCGGTGACGATCACCGGCTCGAAAATCGATTGCACCACTGCATCGGAAAGCTGCTGATCCATTTGTTTGCGGCCAAATTCCGTTTCACGCAGATCGCGAAGCCGTACTGCCATACGGTTGAGCTCGGTAGCGATCGTGCCCAGGTCATCCCGCGTTCGCCACTCGATGCGCTGTTGTAATTCACCCTGGCCGATGCGGCGGGCGGCGGCGGCGGTACGGCGGATGGGCCTGATAATCGAGAACAGAAATGCGGCGGAGATCACCACACCGCCCAGGATGCAGACGGTGGCAAGGGTGGTTGCGTGGCGGGCGAGCTGGGACCGGGCCTTCACTGCCACAGCGGTGGGGATCGCCGCCTGGTGATCGAACGCGGCAGCCTGGTGCAGAGAAAGGGAATCGTGCAAGCCGAGGGCAAGCAATAGGGCGAGCAGAAGAACATAGCCGAAAATTAGTCTCTGATACAGCGTCAACATGAACCATCTCCGGATGGTCTTATTTTGCGCCATCGGCGTGCGAAACCGCTACCCGGCAAACGCGCACCCGCGCGTTAATAAATGGACAAGCGAAGCCTGTGCTTGCCTCCGCAGGCAGCACGATCCAGGTGACGCCAAAGGGCTTGAGGCGGGCCAGCCGCTGCTCATCCGTGGCGCTATTGAGATGCTCAGTGGCGTGGATGCCCTGCCACCATGGAATGGCGGCTTGAGGAAAGTTGCTGGCAATGCCGCCGTCTTTATACCAATCGGGGACCGCGCTTCTTTCCGCGCTGGCCCGAAAGCCCTGTGCATCCTCACCAGGGCTTTCAATGTAATCGTTATCGAGCGCGAAGATCGCGTTGTCAGCGGTTCCCGACCGAATCCACAGAAAGGCCTGCTGCCAGCGATTGCGTGGCGTCCGCCCCGGCCATTCCACATGATTGGATTCAGGGTAGGTGAGCCTCTGGGCCAAAAAAAGGCCGCCTGCAAGCAGCAGACAAAGCGCGATGATCGCTCGTGGGCGAAGTTTGGCCAGCAACCCGCCTGCCAGAAGCACGCCCGCGATGTAGACAAACTGGAACCCGCGCAGCACCTGCAGCCGGGCCAGGAGCAAGCTTCCGCTGCGATGCACAAAACACAGCGATACCAGGAGGGTGCCACTGCCCATGAGGGTAGCGGCAATGGCGAGGGCACGGGCACGCCACGGTGCATACTTGTTCGTGCCTGCGAACCCCAGCAACAGTAGCGGTATCAGTAATCCCGGGTATTCGTACCATTTCCAGCTAGAAAGAAAAAAATAAGACCGGCTCAGCGCCGCGCAGCTCAATGCGGCCCGGCTTAGCACTATGTGGGTGGCCCAGGTCTCGCTTTTGAGACCTGGGTTTTCCGGGCAAGCGTAAGCGATGTTAGAGTCCGCGTGATGCGTCGCGAGGTAGATAGCTGCGCATAAGACCCAACCCAGGCCATAGAACAGGCAAAGAGATAGCCAAAGTCGACGCTGGCAACCCGCAACCGTAAGAATGGCGATGGCGGAATAGACGGCCATCAATGGATGCAGAAGCGCAGCCAAAGCGAGCCAGAAGATTGACCACGCCCAGTTCTCTTCGAGCACGGCTGCGAGCGCGAAAAGACTGAGCGGCATGGAAAAAGAACGTGCCGTGACATAGGGATCCAGAATGGAGAGCGAAGTGCCCGCAACCGGAAGAGTGAAGCAACAGGCAGCGAGCAATACCGCTCCCCAGCGAGCCCGGTCCGTAGAAAAGAGGTGGATCGCCACTCGCCATGAACCAAGAAGAAAGAGAAAAATCGAAGCCAGTTGGCAAACCAGCAGCAGACCTGGCAGTGGCATCCATCGAAGCAGTGGAGCAAGAAGGTGGGCAAAAATCGATAGATGGGTAGGCGATAAGGCAAAGACCGCGTCTGATAGATACAGGCCGGGATTCGCCAATTTCTTAATGCCGGCTGCGTATACGGCCCCGTCATCGGCCAGCGGATGGTAACCATGGATCAGAAGCACGACGGGCGTCAGCAGAGCAATGCTGCTGACAACCCACAATTTGGCTTTGGCTGCGGGCACTATTGCCGTTGGTAACGGCTGAGTACATCATCCAGAGACACAACCCCCTCCAGAACGCCCTTGCTGGCTCGATTCTGGATGGGCAGCACGGGCCAGCGTGACAAATACGGGATTGCGCTATCCAGCGGCAGGTCGGGGAACAGCAGCGGAACCCGATCGGGGTTGAGGGCACGCTCCAGGGGGGTGTCCGGAGTTTGGCAGCCTGCGAGCAAAGTGAAGTCGTTCCGGTTCATGGAATACCAGGTACCATCGTGAAATTTGACCAGCAATACGGGTGCGTCCGCCTGGCCCAACTGCTGCGATACCTCATGCAGGGTAGCGTTTCCAGGAAACACCGGACAAGTCACAGGACGCAAGGCATCCTCCAGGTGCAGAACCATCTCCTCGCGCTGCTCCTCCATCGAAGGCAAATCGAGTCCATCCTGATGAGTGAAGGTTTCAAGGATGGGATACGGCTGCAAACCACGCGAAACCAGGTAGGCAATCGTGTTGGCCAAAATGACTGGAAGCACGATCGAGTAGTTGCCGCTGACTTCGAGCACCATGAACACGGAGGTTAATGGAACCCGTAGAAAGGCAGCGAACAGAACCCCCATGCCGGCCAAGGCATAGGAACCGACAGAGACGTGGAAACTGGGAAAGAAAATCTTTTCGAAGGTTCCGATCGAGGCGCCCAGCATCGCCCCAATAAACAGCGTGGGGGCGAACATCCCTCCGGGGGTTCCACTGGAAAAGGAGATGGTCGTGGCCACAATCTTGAGCAAAGCAAGCGCCATCAGAAATTTCCAGGTGAACTGGCCGTGCATGGCCTGGTCGATGACGGTGTATCCGGGGCCCATCACCTGGGGAGCTCCAAAATAGCCGATGGCGCCCACAATAAGCCCGGCAACGGCCGGCTGAACATACCAGGTCCAGCGAGGAAGCCGTCGAAGGTGAGGCCTGGAGTAGCCCAGGGCTTTGGAGAAGATGAGCGACGCGATGCCGCCCGCTACCCCCAAAACGGCGTAGGCAAGAAGTTCCTGCGGTCCCCTCAGTGTGACCACAGGGATACGAAACATTGGCTCCGGACCCCAGAACCAACGCGCCACGACGACGCTTGAAATGGCAGCCAACACGATGGAGCCGAGAACGGCTGCGCTCCACCGTCCAATCACCTCCTCGACCACGAAAAGAATGGCCGAGATCGGCGCGTTAAAGGCAGCCGCCAGTCCTGCGGCAGCGCCAATGGGGGCGAACATCCGCAACCGTTCCCGGGAGAGATTCAGACGGCGGCTGACCATGGAAGCGACGCCGGCGCCAATCTGCAAAGAAGGATCTTCCGGTCCGAGCGAGAACCCGCCGCCGATGGAAAGCGCCGAAGTGATGAATTTTCCGATGACCGTGCGGAACGAGATGTAGCCGTTGTAGATATAAAGCGCGGCTTTGGTCTGGTTAATGCCGCTGCCGCGGGCTGCAGGAAAGACCAGCTGCACCAGCGCGGCGACCGCCAGGCCCACACCCGCGGGCACAAAAAACAGCCGCAACTGACCGGGCCGAGGTGCTGATCCAAGCGTGAGCACCTGGATCCAGTTGATTGCCACGCGAAAACACACCACCAGCAGGCCGGAGATGACGCCAATGAAGATGGCAAGAACAAGGAAGAGCCGCTCGTCCCGATTCGGCGCCAACCGCTGGACTTCCGCGGGGTTTGGCCGATAGCGCCTTTCCGCCGCGACCTCCACGGGGTCTACACCCGAGACCGCACCTGGAACCGGGTCGACGCCCGGCGTTTCCGTCGCCGAACTCATTCTTCCTCCACCTGGTTCGGAGCCTGGGCAATTCTCAATAGCAGGGCATCGTCCCCGGAGGGTGCTCCGCAGACTTGTTGCGTAATCAACTCAGTATCGTAGATGAGCTGAATCTGCGCCTGGGTTAACTCCGGATCTTTTTCCAGATCGGTTGCCGAGACCTTAACCGGCAATTGCTGCCATGCTTGCGTTAAGGCCACCAATGGATCGACAGGGGCAGGTTTGGCAGCAGGGCTCGGCGTGGGCTGAGCAGGATGACGCGAAAAACGAGAAGCAAAGTTTTGCAAAGGGCTGGAGTTCTTGGCAGCCGGTGCACTGGCTTGCGAGAGGTCTTTTGCCGGCCCCGCAGCCCTGTCTCGCGTACACTCCGCCAAACGCGTCATAGCTAGCTTACGGTCGGTAAGAACGCGAGCCATCCGCTCACTCGGGCGCAAACCAGAAGATGGATAGAGCGCCAGCAATCGCGTGGCTTCGTTCAGGCTGTCGCGACTCTTGGCGATAGTCGCTGACGGCTCCTTGTCAACCGCGGGACCCTCCAGCGCGTGGCTGAGATAGTGCTTCGCCTCCAGGTATCGACCCAACTGGAAAGCCGCGCTGCCGGCTCCTTCCAGGGCTTCTCTCAGAGACGGGTGACGGCGGAGGATGGTCTTGTAGAGATGCAAGGCGTCTGAGGGGTCCTGCGCCAGTTCCATTAGGCGGGCAATCTCCAGCTGGACGCTGATGTCATCTTCCGGGGCATTTCCCGAAGCGACCAGCAACTCGCTGCGGGCGCGGTCCAGCTGTTGATGCTCGATGAGGTATTTGATCATCTCAAAACGAACCTCACGCCGCCGGACGTAGCCGTCGCCCTCCCAGTTTCCGTAAATAGCCCGCTGGTAATCGTCGACGGCCTGGCTCTCGTCACCCTGGCGCACTGCCAGGCGGGCCAGTTGAAGATTGATCACGCCGCTTCCTTGCTGGCTTTCGAGCAGCGAATTGAAGTAGACGGTAGCCTCCTGAATACGACCGGCCGAGGCGAGCGCCTGGGCAAGCTTTATCTGCGTGTTGCGTTGATTTGGATCAAAGGCGAGGGCGGAACTGAGGGCGTCAATCGCCGCTTGAGGCTTGCCGTCGCGCATCGCCTGTTCGCCACGTTGCAACCAGCGGTCCGCTAATTTCGTCTGGTGCGAGGCGTAAGATTGGTAAAGATAATTGGTCGAAACGGCCAGCAGGACGGTGACGGCAAAGAGGGTGATCAGGGCCAGGGAATCTGCAAAGATCAGCCGGCGCCGCTCAATACGGTCGCTGGCGCTCAATGGAGACTTCAAGGCAAAGAACGACATCGGACCCAGTTTACTTGGAAAAAAGTCCAGGCTTCTTTATCGAAAGCCTCGCCTTCCATCATCCTACTCCGTTGGACTGTAGTGGCCGGTACCGCCGGGAGTGTACTCCGCAGATGAACCAGGACAGCAAGCAGCAAAAGCTCGAAGACAAAGAACAAATCCTGCACCAGCGGCTGCGTTCCCTCAAGAGCGTAATCGTTGCCTACTCCGGCGGCGTAGATTCGGCATACCTGGCCTACGCGGCGCATGCCGTATTAGGACCGGAGATGCTGGCGGTGATCGCCGATTCCGCCAGCCTGGCTCGCTCGCAATATAGGGATGCGCAGGATTTCGCCCGCGACCACGGGATCCCCTTACGCTCGATCGAAACTCGCGAGCTTGAGCGTGAAGAGTACGCAGTAAACGGCGCCGATCGTTGTTTCCACTGCAAAGACGAGCTGTTTAGCGTGCTCGAACAGGAACTGGAACGCACCGGCTTTGAAGCCCTGGCCTATGGGTTGAACCTGGACGATGGACAAGACTTCCGTCCCGGCCATAAGGCGGCGGCACAGCACCGGGTCGCCGCGCCGTTAGCCGAGGCGGGTCTCACCAAAGCGGATGTTCGCGCCCTGGCCCAGCGCGCGGACTTGCGGGTTTGGGACAAGCCGGCCTCGGCGTGCCTCTCCTCGCGTATGGAGTATGGACGCAGGGTGACTCCGGAGGCGCTGCGCATGATCGAGCAGGCAGAAGATTCGCTTCGTGGCCTGGGGCTCAAGCGCTTCAGAGTGCGGCATCACGGCACCATCGCGCGCATTGAAATCGCAGAGGAGGAAATGGCCAGCGTGCTTCAACTGGGACGAATGAAGGCCATGGCAGCGGTGGTTCGTGCTGCTGGCTTCCGCTACGTCTCCCTCGATTGTGAAGGATACCGTTCCGGGTCAATGAATGAGGTGCTGCCCATTGAGGTGCTGACCGGCTTTCAAGGCGGTGGCCGCGGGTGACTCAGGCTATGCGGATCGGGTATCTGGAATGCTTTGCCGGGATAAGCGGTGACATGCTGATGGGGGCGCTGGTAGACGCCGGCGCACCGATCGAAGTGCTGCAGAAAACCGCAGCCTCGCTCGGCCTGGGAGCGGAATTACGCCTGTCCCGGGTAAGCCGCAGCGGAATTCAATCGACCAAGATCGATGTGATGGTCGAGGGCGAGTTGCAGGAGCCCGCCGCTGCGACGGGACCCGTTGAGCACGGGCACGACCACCATCACGATCATGTCCACAATCACGAGCCCTCGCTGCACCACCATGCGCATCAGCATGGCCGCAGTCTGCCACAGATTCGCAGCCTACTCATGGCCGCGGACCTAACCCAGCGGGCGCGCAACCTGAGCCTGAGCGCCTTCACCTTGTTAGCCCAGGCCGAGGGTCGCATCCATGGCGTTCCGATGGAAGACGTTCACTTCCATGAAGTGGGTGCAGTGGACGCCATCGTAGATATCGCCTGCTCCGCTGCAGCCGCCGATGCCCTCAATGTGGACGGATGGTATTGCTCCCCCGTCAATGTCGGTAGTGGCTTCGTCAACTGCGCCCATGGACGTTTTCCCGTACCCGCGCCCGCGACCGCGGAATTGCTCAAGAATGCCCCGGTGTACTCCGCGCACGTGCAGCTGGAACTGGTCACTCCGACCGGAGCCGCTCTGCTGCGGGCGCTGGATTGCCGCTTTGAATCCACTCCGGCCATGCGTACGCACTCGATCGGTTATGGCGCAGGCACCCGTAATCCTGAGCGCTTCCCCAACGTCGTGCGGGTCAGCATTGGCGAGATCGCGCACACACCAAGGTTCAACCCGGAGACGATAACAGTGCTCGAGTGTGCCGTCGACGACCTGAGTCCGCAAGTCCTGGCGCATACGGCGCAGCTGGCCCTGGATCAGGGTGCGCTGGACGTGATGAGCGCGCCGGTGACCATGAAGAAGGGTCGCCTGGGGACCTTGCTCACGGTGCTTTGTAAGCCTGCCGACGCAGACCGGCTGCAGCAATTGCTGTTTCGCGAGACGACGACGCTGGGTATCCGCGTGCGCGAGGAGAACCGCGTTGTTTTGGCGCGGGAGACTACAGCCGTGCAAACAGAATTTGGCGTGATTCAGGTTAAGGCCGGCTCCTGGCAGGGAGAAGAATGGAATGCGGCGCCGGAATTTGAGGATTGCCGCCGTGCGGCAGCGGCTTTCCAGGTGCCGCTGAAGACGGTCATGCAGGCGGCGCTAGCTGCATGGCGAACGCGGCAAGCAAGACCAGTCAGTACGGTGGAGGCTGGATCCCGATCATGACCAGCGAAACGATTCTCGAGATGCTGCAGCGGGTGCGGGACGGCGGCCTCCGGCCTGAAGAAGCCATGGAGCGGCTGGCAAACCTGCCCTATGAAGAAGCCGGTTTTGCCAAGATCGACCATCATCGCCGCTTGCGAACCGGGTTGCCGGAGGTTATTTATGCCGCAGGCAAAACGCCCGCGCAAGTGGGAGAAATCTTCTTTCGCATGGCGGCGATGGGCGGCGATGTGCTTGCGACCCGCGCCGATGAGGCCGCGTATGCCGCTGTAAAGGCGCTGGTTCCAGAGGCGCAATACCACCCTGTGGCCCGCATCGCTGAGCTGCGCCAGGCGCAGTCCATCAACCACAGCACAGGTTCGCTCGCTGTGCTCTGCGCCGGGACCAGCGACTTGCCGGTAGCCGAGGAAGCGGCGGTGACAGCCGAGGTGATGGGTGCAGACGTGCGCCGGATTTATGACGTCGGTGTTGCCGGACTGCATCGCCTGCTGGCGCACCGGGAAAAAATCCGCGAATCTGAGGTAGTGATTGTGTGCGCCGGGATGGAAGGCGCACTACCTAGTGTTGTGGGGGGGATGGTGGGAGCACCCGTCATCGCTGTACCCACAAGCGTAGGCTACGGGGCGGCATTTGGGGGCGTCGCAGCCCTGCTGGGAATGCTGAATTCATGCTCCCCCAATGTGACCGTGGTGAACATCGATAACGGCTTCGGCGCCGCCTATGTTGCCTCGATGATTCTGCGCCGGATCCAAGGGCAGGCCGCCCGGACGGCGGAAAGCGCCGCGCACAGCGTGAACCGCATTTAGCCGCAATCTCTCATCAAAGGAACGCGCTTTTTGGCTCTAGCCCCTCCGCCCATCGCCGGGTGCCCCACATCTCGCTCGTTTTTCGCGAGATGTGGGATTCCACCGCTCTCGCCTCGAACCTCCCACAGCAAAACAGATTTGTTCCTTAGGAGACCTGTGTGGCCTCCTCGCTACTGATTTATCAACGGGTAAGCCGATTTTCCGGTTGCCCGGCTTCGCAACATGAAGGTATCTTAAGAAACTCAGGAGAGCCATGGCATCCACTGTTTGGAAGGGCTACATCTCGTTTGGCCTGGTGTCCGTGCCGGTGAGGCTATACGCGGCTGCTCGTGCGGAGCATGTCAGCTTCAACCAGATTCACGAACCTTGCGGCTCACGGATTAAGCAACAGACCGTTTGTCCCGTTTGTGACCGGGTTGTGGAGCGGAACGAACTGGTGAAGGGGTACCAGGTAGATCGCGACGCCTATGTCCTGGTAACTGGGGACGAGCTGAAGACCCTGGAAGCTGATTCCTCTGAAGCGATGGAGATAGCTCAGTTCGTCAGCCTGAGCGAGGTAGATCCGATCTATTTCGAGTCATCTTTCTATTCGGCGCCGGAAGATCCCGGCCGTCGTGCGTACAGCTTATTGCTGCAGGCAATGGAGAAGTTGAATGTAGCCGCGATTGCCAAGGTCACGCTACACCAGCGGGAGCAGATAGTCCTTATGCGGCCGTATCACCAGGGCATCATTCTGCACACGCTGTATTTTCCAGCTGAGGTTCGTGAGATCGGTGAATACGGTAAGACTGAGAACATGACCCTGCAAAAGCCGGAGATCGCCTTGGCGGAGCAGTTTATCCAGCAGCTCACGGCGAAGTTCGAGCCTGAGCAATACAAGGATGAATATCAGCAGCGTGTCCTGGACATGATTGAAACCAAGCGAGCCGGGCAGGTAGTGGCCGGTCAGCCGCACAAGCCCAAGCTGGCTCCGGTGATCGACCTCATGGAAGCCCTCAAGAAGAGCATTGCGGAGCGGGGCAGCGGTGCTGCTGTTGCTGGTCCCGTCTCAGCTCCGGAGTTAGTGGAGCCGTCAAAGAAGAAGGCCCCAAAATCCGCCCCAGAAACCGACTCCAAGCCCGCCCGCCGTCGCAAGACCGGCTAGTTCCAATTTCGCCTGCTTCGCCCCATTCGGTCCCTCGCTGGTGAGCAGAATTACTTCGCACTTGGTCGACATATCCATAGAAGCGACCGCACATCCGTCGTTGAAAGGTACGGGCCCAGGGCCGTACATGACCCGAGGTCATCTCGAATTGGCTTAGGCCACAACGGTGAATGGGTGTAGCCCCGGACTTCAGTCCGGGGAAGCGGGTTTTCAAACCGCTTAACGCTCCCGCAGAAATTGAGGGCTTTAGCATATGTCGGGCGATATCGCCGCAGCGAACATTAGCCCCTGCCTATCCTGCCCGGTCCCAAATCGTTTGGGAAGTCCCATCGTCCCACTTGCGGCGTCCCTTCGGTCCCTCGCTGGTGAGCAGAATTACTTCGTACTCGGTCGACATATCCATAGAAGCGACCGCCCATCCGTCGTTGAAAGGTACGGGCCCAGCCCGTACATGACCCGAGGTCATCTCGAATTGGCTTAGGCCACAACGGTGAATGGGTGTAGCCCCGGACTTCCGTCCGGGGAAGCGGGTTTTCAAACCCGCTTAAAGGCCCCCGCAGAAATTGAGGGCTTTAGCCCTGGTGTATGTATTTTGCTAAATGCTGATAGGGATTTCGAGCCTGCCAGAGAACTGGGCTTTGTATCAGGACACGACTTGAGTCGTGCCGAAACCAAATGAGAATATGTCGGGATTTAGCGCCTGAGGGCCGATTTCGTCGCAGCTATAGAATTTCTCAGCCCCGTTAAACGGCAACCACAGAAACTCTGGCAGCCAGCAAAACGAGTGCGATCCATAAAAGGTCCGCTCCCAGCAGATGCGTGATCTGCAGCCAAAGAGGAGCGAGTAGAGCGACATCCGCAACCCCGAGCGCAATCTGTAACGTCAACAGCGACAACACGCCCACCCCCAGCGCACGATCCGCGGGGCGCGAAATGCTGCGCAGCACCAGCCAGCCAATGAAGACCCCGGCAATCACAGCACTCAAGGGATGAACAATCCGCAAACGGATCAACCAATTCGCCCCGCTCGACAAGTCCTGAGCCAGGGCAGCGCGAATCGAAGTAGCGGGGAAGAGCGTATCACTCAGCGCAGCCAATGTTCCACTCACGCCCACCATCAGCGTCGCAATGAGACCGGTAACGGCCAGCGGCAACTGCCTAAACCGCACCGAGCGTCGGTTGAAACCATCACCCTTGGAAACAAAGTGTGCAGAAAGAGCAAGCGCGGCCAACAGCAGCAGTGTATTGGCCAGGTGCAACGAAAGATAAACCGCACGTGCGGGTGACCGATTCTCCGCAGTAAGCCCCAACAGAACAAGCAGGGCTCCGAGAAGTGCTTCGTTGAAGATGAGTACCGTCGCCGCGACGACGGCAATACGGGCCAGGTGTCCCTTCACCGTGCTCCGGAATACCCATACCAGCAAAACCAGGACAGCAATCACGGTGATGCCGGCGCTCATGCGGTGCCCGAGCTCGATCAGCGTAGCCAGTTGCGGATGGGTCTGCACCACGACCCCATTACACAGCGGCCAATGCTCACCACAGCCGTCGCCGGAGCTGGTGGCGCGGACCACCGCGCCCCACAAAATAGCCGCCACGTTGTAGATCAGGACTGCCCAGGCAAAGCGGGGGAGCAGAGACGAGGTACGAGAAGGTTTCAATGTCGCGCTGACAGAACTCATCGTTACCCCCTTGCTTATCTTACGCGGCCAGTTCCGTGGCGCGCATCACGGCCTTGGTGAGGATCACCCGCAGCCCGCCATCTTCTAGCTCCAGATGCCATCGATGGTGCAGCCCGCAGGGGTGGTGACTGCCCCGCCTTAGGGCGTCGCCCGATGGCGGGGAAGGGGAGCCAATCGCGGCGAAGGCTGCGTACACAACGTCGCTATCGCAGGGTCGGATTCGCGGTGCTTGGCGGAATATGATGAAATTACGATAGTTTCGGCTATTGAGGAAATGGACCCGGGCACGTCCACTCGTGACGTGACGTGCGATCTGCAGGGACCGCCGGACGCAGGACAGAAGAGGGTAGTGGCGTTCGTTGTCGGTTGTCCGCTCGATCAGCTTTACATCAGGTCGGTGAGCCCCGTTGCGAAGAAAATGATCGGGAGGAGTAAAAGCATGGGGAGACATGATCTATCGGAGCGCGTGAATCGGTTTTGGCTACGCGTGACTGAGGGCATGCAACTCAACCAGCTATGGTCGCAGTTTCGGACAGATGCGCATTCCAGCTACCGCCTATATTCCCTGGAGGTCGATTCCACGCGAGTGGAAGGCGTGGACCACACCCGGCACTTTTTGAGTGTGGGCAGCCAATTCTTCTGGGCGATTGTCGAGAAGCTCACGCCGGCACGCCGTGTGTTATTGCTGGTCGCTTTGTTCTTGGTCTTTGTTCCGGGCGGCGAATGGACGTGGCGTACAAGATCGGGAACAGTGGAAGTATTTGGTCTCGATTTTCACTTCTACGGTGGTCTTCTGATGTTCGTCCTTTTAGTTCTGGAAGTTGCAGATCGCGTTGTGATGAAGCGCGATCTGCAGATTGCGAAGGAGATCCAAACTTGGTTACTTCCGGAGAGCCCGCCCCACGTGCCGGGGCTCGAAATAGCATTCACCACCCGTCCGGCCAATACCGTTGCAGGAGATTATTATGACGTCTTTGCCCGTCCAAGCGAAGGTTCAGGAAGCGGCACTTTTCTGATTGCGATTGCAGACGTGGCGGGTAAAAGCATTCCCGCTGCGATGCTGATGGCAACATTTCAGGCAAGCTTAAAAACTCTCAGTAGTACACACGGCTCGCTCCCGGAATTAGTCGGCAGGATGAACGGTTATGCCTGCAGCAATAGCCAGAATGGCCGCCGCTTTACCACCGCTTTCATTGCCGAATTCGACCCTGAATCGCGTCGATTGACCTATGTCAATGCAGGACACAACGATCCCATACTGCGTCGTAGATCGGGCGTCATTGAGCGTCTCGGGATTGGCGGTTTGCCGCTCGGGATCATGAAAGATGCCTTCTACCTGTCAGGGAATGTAGTGATGCAACCCGGTGATTGGCTCGCGACTTTCACCGACGGCGTCATCGAGGCCGAGAACAACGTTCAGCAGGAGTACGGCGAATACCGCTTGATTACCATGCTGAACTCGGGCGTGATGCTGACTCCGGCTATGCTACTGAATAGCATCATCGTTGACCTCGACCGCTACGTGGGGGATGCACCGCAACACGACGACATTACCTGCATACTCTTGCGTGCGAGTTAGTGCACTGCCACGGAAGTTCATTGAATGAATATGTACCTTCGCGATCTCGATTTTCGATCGAGCGCATCGACACGATACCTATTCTCCTCCGTCTCGACAGCCATCACGAAGGCGCTGCGTCCAGCGACGCCGTTTTCGGCTGGGTAGCAACCCCTCGCTGGGATACGCCCTGGCGGCCTTCTGAAATTATTTGCCGAGTCGCGGTGAGGCGGAATTTTGAGCGCGGGTCTCCACGCCTCGAAAATAATTCCTGGCTGGACGCGACAAAAGCACCTTAACTTGCATCTTTAGCTGCGTGCAACAACACGACGCCTACGACAATCAGCCAGCCCCCCGGACTTTAGTCTCGGAAAGCGGATTTTTAAACAAGCTCCCTGGTGGCGAATGGACAGCTCGGCAGACTCACCACCGAAGGCCAGGGGAATCGCGGCCACGTGGAAATTTTCCGACCCCTTTCCGCGACGATGAACTTGGCTGGTGGCCCGGAAGAGCGACCACCTATGCAAAAGGCAAGATGGCCAAATTAATTAATTAAAAAATTTGGACACCTTGATAAAACAAAGGACTTAGGTCTCTGAGAGAGATCGGCGGCGAAAAATTGATAAACAACAAGAAGGCGAAATAGGCGACAAGACGGCACGTCACCGAATCGGAAGATTGAGGCGCATAAGGCGCACACCTCCTGCGCCAAGCTGGGACTTATGGGAACCAGTGTCGGTGGCAAAACTCATCGGAACCCCCTTCTTACCCGGCCAGTTCCTTGGCGCGTTGAGTTGCGCGCATGACGGCTTTGATGAGGGTCACCCGCAGACCGCCTTCTTCCAGTTCCAGGATGCCATCAATGGTGCAGCCCGCCGGGGTGGTGACGGCGTCTTTCAGGAGAGCCGGATGATAGCCGGTCTCGAGCACCATCTTCGCCGCACCGAACGTGGTCTGGGCCGCCAGCAGGGTGGCAATGTCGCGCGGCAAGCCAACCTTGACCCCGGCCTCCGCCAACGACTCCAGGATGATGTAGATAAACGCCGGCCCGCAGCCGGAAAGGCCAGTCACAGCGTCGAGGTGTTTTTCTTCGACCATCACGGTTCGCCCCACGGTCGAGAAAAGCAAAGCGGCGAGATCCAGCTGCTCCTGGTTGGCAAAGCGGCCACGGCTGAGCGCGGCAATGCCCGCCCCCAGCATGGAGGGCGTATTCGGCATGGCTCGGACTACACCGATATCCATGTCCGCAGCATGTTCAATCGCTGTCGTACGCACCGACGCAGCAATCGAAACGATCAGCTTTTGCGGTGTAAGCGCTGGACGAATCTGCCTCACCACCTCGGGAACGGTGATCGGTTTAAGACCGATCAGGATCAGATCCGCTCCCTGCGCTGCTCTGACGTTGTCGGTGGATACATCGACCCCCCACTGCGCAGAGAGCTGCCCTGCCCGGTCTTCGTGCTCTACCGTAGCCGTGATTTGCTCCGGCTCAAGAACCTTGGACTTCAGGAACGCCTGCAGCAGAATGCCACCCATCTTTCCGGCTCCCAGAATGGCCACCTTGAGGCCGGCAAGTGGTTGTGGGGTTGTGTATCCGCCCATGATGTCTCCCTTACTTTTGTGTTTTTTGCTGTGCGATCCAGCCGTCGATCCGCTGCTCCAGGTAATCGAGAGGCAGGGCGCCGGAGTCCAGTACCTGGTCATGGAAGGCGCGGAGATCGAATCGATCGCCCAGAGCCTGCTGCGCCTTTGTCCGGAGTTCCAGCAACTTGAGTTGACCCACCTTGTAGCCGAGTGCCTGGGCCGGGTAGGCGATGTAGCGATCTACTTCAGCTTGCACATCCGTTTCGCCGACGGCTGAGTGGTCATGGAAAAAATCAACCATCTGCTGCCGCGTCCAGTGTTTGGAATGGACGCCGGTATCGACCACCAGGCGGACCGCGCGCCAGATGTCGGCTTCTACGCGGCCAAGGTCGTTGTAAGGATCCTGGTAGAAACCAACATCCTTGCCCAGCCGCTCGGCGTAAAGTCCCCAGCCTTCGGTGTAAGCGGTGTAGTCGCTGTATTTCCGAAATTCTGGAACGTCGGTAAGCTCCTGCGCGATGGATATCTGCAGATGATGCCCGGGCAGCCCTTCGTGATAAGCGATCGATTCCACCGAATTGAGCGCTCGCGTTTCAAACTTGTAAGTGTTGACGAACACCGTTCCCGGGCGGGATCCGTCTGCAGTTCCATGCTCGTAATAGGCAGCTGCCTGATCTTTTTCTGCGTAGTCCGGCACCGGCGCCACCACCAGGGGTGCTTTGGGCAAGCGTCCGAACAGCTGGGGAAGCTTGGGGCGCATCCGGTCGAGGTAACCGCGATAAGCGTCGAGCAATTGCTCCTTGCTGGTCGGGAAGAGCTTTGGGTTAGCTGCGGCGCTGGTCTCGAGCGCTTTGATATCCGCAAATCCCAGCTTGTGCGCGATTGCCAGGATCTCCTCCTCGTCCTGCTTCACCTGGTCGAGGCCGATCTGGTGAATCTGATCTGGCGTCAGGTCCGTGGTCGTGCTTCGTTTTACCAGAAAGCGGTAATAGGCGTCGCCATCGGGGAGTGCCCATAGACCGGGATCGTTGCGGCCGCCCGGAATGTACTGTGCTTGCAAAAACTTGCCAAAGCGCACGTACGCCGGGATAACCTGCCCGGCGATCGCGGCGAGTACCTCCTCCTTAATGCGCGCCTGCTGGGCAGCAGAAACCGAAGCCGGAAATTTTTTAACCGGCAACGCGAAAGGATCGTCCTGCGGTTTTTGGTTGGCGATGGCGTTGACTTGCGCCAGCACTTTTTGCATCAGGTATGCGGGTGGCTCGCGATGATCGTCCATGCCGATCGACATATCGTCGGTGGTCTGCTGAAAGGCGAGCGGGACCTTCTTGAGACGAGCGATGTAGTCGTCGTAATCCTTCACCGAGTTGAAGGCCAGTTGAGGAACAAGTTGAGGCAGATCAACCTGCAGACCAAAGAACTGGTTTACGGGCATCTCCCACGGCTTGAATCTGGCTTCTTCCTGATCCTCGATCAAGCTGCGGACCAGCAAGTCTTTGCTCAGCTGTTCCTGCGCGGACATTCCCGTCGTATCCACTTCGGCCAGTCGAGTGAGAAAACCTCGCCCGCGGTTGAGGGACTCGTTGTAGGCCTGCACGGAGTAGTCGGAGAGTTGATCGTTATAGCGATTGTCTCCGATGGTTGAGGCGAACTCGGGCTGGTGCTTGAGGAGATCTTCCCAATAGTCGGAGAAGACCGCATTCAGCGTTTTGACGCGGCTGCTGAGAGCCGCGGTTTGCCCCGCGCATAAGCTGGTAGCGAGGGCAATGAAGACGAAGGGAACGGCGATGAGGTTCAGTATTCGTAACAAACGGGTTCCTGTGCTTGCTAGAAGCTAGTAAGCGCAGTGTATCGACAATTCGCGTACGCGAACAGGGAAGGGGCCCCTCTGCAACGGCATTAGTCGTCACGAAAACCCTTGAAATATTGCTGGGCTTTACAGGCTGCGGAAAAACTCTGTTTTGTATCAGGGCACGACTTTAGTCGGGCCGTAAACGATTGACAATATGCCGGGCTTTAGCCCCTGAGGTACGCTTTTCTGCCCCAACATCGACTTTTTCCGCAGCCTCTTTAGCCCTGGTGGCGCTTTTTTCATTCGCCCCAAAAAGGACCCCGGGTGCCCCATATCTCGCTCGTTTTTTGCGAGATGTGGGATACCACGGCTCTTCGCCCCTGACTTTTTCGCAGCTGAGACCTTTTCCGCAGCCTGTTTAGCCCCCGCGGGTGTCGAACCGTCAATCGGTGTAGCCCCGGACTTCAGTCCGGGGAAGGCAATGTCGGCTTCGAGCATGCGGTAGAGCGTGGACCGGCTGATACCAAGCTTGGAGGCGGCGCGCGCTTTATTGCCGTCGCAGATTTTTAAAACCTGCAGGATGTGGCGCCGGATCACCCCG
>Ga0210391_10001789_pt1 | contig 19087 bp, 19 predicted proteins | sample IncBWC12OmetaG_FD_160573 | JGI IMG/M metagenome (GOLD analysis project Ga0210391, IMG submission 160573) | Forest soil microbial communities from Barre Woods Harvard Forest LTER site, Petersham, Massachusetts, United States - Inc-BW-C-12-O ...
CCCACGGAGAATCTTGGTTAAATGCCTGGACAGAAGTGAAGACGCGGCAGCTTCTGATGGCTGTCATGACCCGACTGCACCATTTCCTCCGGCGCACATCGATTGCGAATTTGCGCCCGCCCCCCCCGTTGAAATCGGTGCGCGGCGGCGATGTGCCGGGATTTCCGGCTTGACCGTCCGCCAAATGAACCTATGATGGCGGCGTCCGGTGCGCGGCAACCTGGGAGTCTGGGACGAACAGGAGCCAACGTGAAACAACCGCTGCTTGGGATCGTTGCTTCGGTGCTCGTGATCGCCGTCTCGCTTGGCTTCATCGCGCTTTTCGCGTTTCCAATATTTGCGACGTGGGTTGCTTTTCTGACGATTTGCTTCATTCCGATGCAGATCGTCACGTCCGTGACCTGGGGATGCAACCATCCGGCCTTCGCCGCTTCGCGCCCACAGCCTGCCAAGGGAATTCTGCTGACGCTGATGGCGCTGTTGGTGGGCGCGATCGTGGCCGCAGTCCATTTTTCCACTGTGGGCGGCGGGATCAATCCGCCGACGCCGATGCTCGCCATGTGCATCATCGCATCGGTGATCATTGCGTTCTGGCTCGCGATCATGTGGGGCGGTTGGCCGTTCAATCAGCTGATCAAGAATCCGGTCGGCGCGGGCCTGGCGATGCTCGTTGCGTCCTACGTCATCAACTATCTGCTGTTCCGGCTGCTGTTCAACTACGGATTCATGGGGGGCGCGCCGGTGTACGTAGCGGCGCTCGATCCGCACGGGCTGTTCAACGCCTGGAGCGTACTGGTGTTTTACGTCACGGTGATCGCCGCGATGTTTTTGTCGCTCAATTTCGATCTGTGGCCTTTCACGGCATCCCCGGCGCTAATGAAACAGCCGGTGCTGGGGATCGCCTGGACGATTACGGCGCTGGTCCTGGGAGGCCTCGCGTTCTATCTCGGTGTACACGTGATGGGAATGGACGTTGTGTCGTTCATGGTGCGCGTTCCTATACCCTTCGTTTTCGGCACCATCATCGTTCTGAATATGCTGCGCGCATCGCTGTTCGGCAAACTGCCTCAACCGCGGAAGGGTGTCTTGAACGCGATTGCCTCCGCCGTGATTGGAGTCGTGCTCGCGCAACTCTACGGATTCTTGGCGCCGGTGGTGACGGGTGCGGTCAAGCCGGGCCCACCGGGCTACGATTTCGAGATATGGCTCGCCTCGGCACTCCTGGCTGTGACGTTCCCGTTCCTGATTTTTTACGCGGAGTTCTTCAGAATGTGGCCGCTGCACAAGGAGGCAGCGGAGACGACGGCGGCTCTTTCCCCAAGCTCGCCGCCAGAGGCGACATAGCTCGCATGCGGGCCAACTCGCGGGGAAACTCAAGGAAAACAAGTAAACCGGTCAAGGGCAGACCGCTTCTTGCGGAGGTGTGACCCTCGAAGCAGGGCTGCGGGGCGGTGAAAGTACCCGCTGAACATTTTTGTGACGACACCGAAGTCCACGTGAAAAGTTCTTCATAGAAAGCGTTTCGATAGAGGTAAAACGTGGTGAGAAAAGCAGCGGAATGGGCGTGATACGAGGTTTTCGCTTCTCAGGTACAACCTTCTGCAAACCTGATCCCTATGGAGAGAAATTGGGGTGAGCGACGGGGTTTGAACCCGCGACCCTCGGTGCCACAGACCGATGCTCTACCAGCTGAGCTACGCTCACCACCGGTTGGAAATCATAACACGGTGCGGCGTGCCTGAGCTATGCGCCCGGATGTCCCGCTGCGAGCGACAATTTGCCTTGGGAGGCGAATCCTTCCGATTTCGCGGTGCTCCGTTGCTGAGCCGAGGCCATCAGAGCACCGACACATTCGGCTCGCGGCGTCGAGCCTCCATACAAGCAGGAGTATCAGTGCCACTGAAATCTTGCTCTACGGTTTGATCTGAGCTTTGCGCGGGAAGGGAATTGGAGCGATTGGCTTGCGGCGCTCGGAACATTGGCGCAGGTGAACGCGGGCCTGGTCGGCCCAGGGGCCGTTGGGAGCATGGCGCAGGTAGAGCATCCATTGTTCGCGGGCCAGGCGACGTTCGCCGCGCTTTTCATACGCCAGCGCGAGATTGAAATGCACGTCGGCGTGGGCGGGCAGTGCGCGAACGGCGCGGCGCAGATGCTCGATGGCCTGGTCAATTTCGCCCTGCTCCTCGAGCACGCAGCCTAGGTTGTAGCGTGAGATACCGTTCAGCGGATCGAGATCGACAGCTGACAGGAATTCGGCGCGTGCTTCGTCCGCGCGGCCCAATTGGTACAGGGCCACGCCCAGATTGATGTGCGCGTCTACCCATCCCGGTGTGAGGTCGAGGACTTGGCGGTAGCGTTCGATAGCCTGCGGGAGCATGTCCGGGTTCGATTCGCAATCGAGGGCGCTCTGAAACAGCTCCTCGGGCGTCGGGCCGGCCATCGCGTGCAGTTTCGACGGGCGCGCGGAGGTTTCAAACGAGAATGCCCATTGTTGCTTCAGCGGACTGAAAGGGCGCGCGGCGCCGGGCGCAATGACCAGCAAATCCCGACCCTGCTCGACGAAGCGCAGCTCCTGTAGTGGTACGTCCGGTTCGCCAAACTGCTGTTCGATCAGGCGGACGGCGCGGCGGACGCGGCGGGCGGGAATGTGATTGTCGGTGAGGCGTTTGAGGGTGCGGGAAGCAGCCAGATCGCCGAAGGTGTAAAACCGCTCGCCCCAGCGGGCGCGGGGACGAACGAGGCGCAGCCGTTCCCAATAGCGAAGACGGCTCGGCTCAACACCTAGAATGCGCCCAACCTCTCTCCGCGTGTACCGCTGATCCAATCCGCTTGTACCCCCCGAGAAAACGAATCTGAGGAAGATTATGCACCCTGTGTCAATGCGTGGGTACATTCGTTTGTGTAAAGTACACGCTTTCACGGCTGCGGCGGGATCCGGGCGCGCCGTGCGATTACCAAAAGGACGACGGCTCCCCGAGGGCCGATTGCGCGGGCCGGCTGGCTTGCTAGACTTTTAGACGTAGCCTCTCGCCATGTCACTCGACAACACCGGACGGCTCTATCTGGAGCGGCAAATCACGCTGGCGCGCGCCGTGATCGCGGCGCTGTCCTTGGTCGCTCTGGTCGAGACGTCAGGCGGCCCGGTGCGGCCTTCGTCGGTGGTTTTTCTGTCCGCGTATCTGGTGGCCGCGGTGGTCGAGGCGCTCATCGAGCGGTTTACCGGGAGCACGCGGTACGGGATTCCGCTTCCGGTGGATTTCGTGGTGCTGGCGGTTTTCGTGTATTTGACGCCCTCGGTCTCGGCGTTCTGGTTTCTGTTCTTGTTCACCGTGTTCGCGTTGGCGACGCGCGGCAACCCGCGAGCGATGCTGGCGCTGGTGGGCGTGGCCACAGTTGGAATCATCGCACGCGTCGCGGTCGAGCAGCCGTTCCGCTGGCAGAGCGTCTGGCACTGGGTCGCGATCGGGTCGGGAACGCTGGTTTCCGGGCTTTGCATGGGATTCCTGGGCGCGCGCGAGCGCGAACACCTGGCGCGGCAGGAGTTTCTGGAAAAACTCACCGGTCTGCTCCAGTTCAATTCGGGGCTCACGGAATCGATCCGGCAGATGCTGGGCGAGTTGGCGGTATCGTTCGAGTGCGAACTGGCGTGTCTGGCCGTGTTGGAAGAGGATCTTGAGAGGATTTTCGTCTGGCGTGTGCATCCGGGGGAGCTGGCGTCGAGCGGGGCCGAGACGGTCCCGCAATCCCGTTCCGACACATTCCTTTTCGATTGCCTGGAAGCGACCTTGGGCTGGGATTTCCGGAACGGAAGCGGCGGAGAAGGATTCGGCTGGGACCGGCGAACCGGGGAGCGGATGAGGGTGCCGGCGCCGCCGAACGCCACGCGGGAGGAATTTGCCGCGCGCTCGCTGCTTGCCGTAACCCTGGAAATCGGCGGCCGCCCGGCGGGAAGGGTGATGCTGGTCAACCCGCAACCCGCGAGGGGCCATTTCACGGCGGGCGATTTGCGCTGGCTCGAGCAGATCGTGCGGCAGGTGGGAGCGCCGCTCGAGAACGTGTTCACGATGCGCAGCCTGCGGGCTCGCGCTGTCGAATCGGAGCGCAGCCGCATCTCGCGCGACCTGCACGACGGGATTTTGCAGACTTTGCTGAGCCTGAAAATTCAGTTGGAAGTGCTGCGCAGGAAGCTTTCGTCGAAACCAGAGCAAGCCTGCGCGGACCTGGTGAACCTGCAAAAGACCGTTCAGCAGGAAAGCGACGAGCTGCGCCGCATGGTGACGGAGATGCGTCCGCTGCGCGTGGAAAGCGCGGACATGCGCGAGTTGATGTACGGATTCGCGGAGAGATTCCGGAGCGAGCACGGAATGGATGTGGATTTATTCATCGAAGACCGCGATTTACGCATTCCAGACCGTATTTGCAGAGAGATTTTTCAGATTTACCGTGAAGCACTACACAACGTAAAAAAGCATGCTAAGGCCAGCCACGTCGTGGTAAAACTAGAACAAGACGAAGCGAAAGTTTTTCTCTGCGTGGATGACAACGGAGAGGGATTTAGTTTCTCCGGGCGCTACCGCAGCGAGGAGTTGGACCAGCTGCGTCTCGGGCCCATTTCGATCAAAGAGCGGACGCGGGGCGTAGGCGGAACGTTGACGGTCGAGTCGAATCCCGGCCATGGGGCGCGCCTGACGGTCGAAATTCCATTGAATTAAAATGACGAAATCTAAACAGGTGGTTCGAATCCTGGTTGCGGACGATCATGCGATCTTTCGTGACGGGTTGCGCAAGCTGTTGGAAGTCGCTGACGATGTGCAGATCGTCGGCGAGGCGTCCAATGGCGTGGAATGCGTAAAAATGCTTCAGAAATTGAAGCCGGACATCCTGCTTCTGGACCTGCGCATGCCTGAAAAAGATGGGCTTGGCGTGCTGGAAGAGGTCAATTTCGACTCGCTGCCGACGCGGGTGATTGTTCTGACGGCGGCCGAGGATGACCGCGACGTGGTCCGGGCCATGCGATTGGGCGCCCGCGGCGTGGTGCTGAAGCAGTCCGCCAGCGACCTGCTGCTAAAGAGCATTCGCAAGGTTTCCGACGGCGAAATCTGGCTCGATAATCGCATGACGGCCGAAGTGATCGACGCGTTCAAGAAATCGTCGGAATCGGGCCAGCGGCGCGAGAAGCCGCTGCTGAGCGATCGCGAGAAGGAGATCGTCCAACTGGTGGCGCAGGGATTCCGGAACCGCGAAATCGGCGAAAAACTCTTCATCAGCGAACAAACGGTGAAGAACCACCTCCACAATATCTTCGATAAGCTCGGTGTTTCCGACCGTCTCGAGCTCGCTTTGTATGCCATTCATCACCGATTAATCGATCAAGCCTAGTCCTTCCAGCACCCTACCGACGCCTAGTACTTCTGTACCAAATAGACCCCTCCGAATTGGTGCTCTTGCGCTATAGGTTCATTCCGACCGCAACCCTATTCTGTGTGGGCAAGAACAAGGAGTTGCGCTTTGGCTCTTAAAGAACGTCGTGTTTCACGTCGTTTTCTGATGCGTTTGCCGCTTACGGTCCGCTGGACCGACGAAAATGTCGTGGGTGAAGCCGACACAGAATCTCGCGAAGTGAGTTCGCGCGGCCTCTACTTTCATTTGCCCAAGGGATTGCGGAGCGGTTCTCCGGTTGAAATCGTCATGACCTTGCCTCACGAATTGACCCAGGCCGGGCCAGTGCGCGTTCGCTGTTTGGGACGCGTGCTGCGCAGCAGCCAGGAGCACTCGGGAGAAATGGGAGTGGCGGCCGCAATTGAACGCTACGAATTCATGCGGAACGGTGAAAACGCCGCATAAAAGTTTCTTACCCAGACCCTGCGGAGATGGGTGAGAAGAGGCCGGTGGGCTTGGGTCCCTCAGCCTAGCCCCCGGCCGTTTTATTTTTGTTTGCTGCTGTAGCGTGGCGTGGTGCGGCAGCCGGTTCCGGCTGGCCGTTTTACTCAGAATCGAATTCCAAAATCGGGTCAGGTTGTTGTGCGCCAGCGCGTCCCGCGACGATCTCAGCCCGGTAGTAGTTTTCCGGGCGCATCGGATGGCCCGCCAGGCGCCGGAGCATTGCGATTTGACCGATGTGTGTGAGCGCGTCTGCGATCGGGGCCTGCAACAGTTTTTCGGGCGAGCAGGCCACGGGAGCGTCGGACGCCAAATAGACGTCGAGCGCTTCGAGACTGGCGAAAAAGCGCCGTGAGGCCTTGTCCCAGGGCAGGGAATCGGCGACGTGGTATTTTTCGGAGCCTTTGGCGAGCGTCAATCCCCAATCGAGCACGTCGCTGATATGCGCAAGGATCTCGCCGGGCGTGCGTGATCCCTTTCCTACCTGAAATTCCGCAAATCCATCGGCCGCACCGCGCAGTGCCTTGCCGCCGCGGTAAGCGACGGTGGCTACAGCGTGGCGCAGCAGTTGGCGGTTGAGGGCTGTTGCTGAGTTTGCCGGCATCGTTCGGCTCCTTTTTTCGGCGCCCATGCTAGCACATGCTAGAGAAACGGCGAGCAAGGCCGCCCTCGGCCGAGTCGGTGCGTTTTTATGCTTGACAAAGTCTACTAACTAAGTAGACTTAGGGGCATTAGTAGACAGTAATCGACACCATGAGAATTTCACAAAGAGGGTTGTATGCCTTGCAGGCGCTCACCGTGCTTGCCGAACATCCCACGGGTGTCGTCAAAATCAAGGACATCGCCGCAGAGGAAGACCTGCCCGAAAAGTTTCTCGAAGCGATTTTACTGGAGCTCAAGCGCGCGCGAATCGTTGACAGCGTTCGCGGCGCGCACGGCGGCTACCAGCTGAAGCGCCCGCCGAAAAAGATTTCGCTCGGCGAAGTGCTTCGCCGGATCGACGGGCCGCTGGCGCCGTTTGAGGACGCCGAGTCCCTGCGCCGGCGCGTGGAGACGGACCCCAAGCACCGTCCGCTGTTTCGGGTTCTGCTCGACGTTCGCAACGCCACGGCTGGAATCCTCGATCATACCTCGCTCTCCGATTTGTGTTGTCGCAGCCGCAACTAGTTTTCCGTCGCAGTTCGTCCGTCAGCCAATAGCACTTCAAATTTTTGATTCTTGAATGCTTCTACCTCCGGGTGCAGGCAGAGGGCCCCGGAGCCGGTCCAGAGACGAGAGTCAGCCTATGAGCACTGCAAGCACGACGAGCACAACGAATTGGCAGCAGGACCTTTCGGCCAGCGAGCGCGAACTGCTACGCGAAGTCGCGTTAGCGTTGCGGGGCATACGGTACGGCTCCGTGGTGCTTACGGTTCATGACGGGCGAATCGTGGAGCTGAACAAGACCGAGCGAATTCGCAAGACTGGAACCTAGCGCTCTCAAATCGTTTTGACCCGACCCGCTCAACGGGAGGGACGTCGGAATCAGGCCGGCCGACCAGTCCGCTGGAGGCCAGAAGCCAAAACACAGGAGAGTTCAATGCACCGAAGGTCGGAAAGCAAATCGAAGAGCATGGCCATCGTTCTACTGGCCGCATTGATCACCGCAGTGCCGCCGGTTTGGGCGAGCCCGGAGGGTGAGTCACCGTCCGCCACGGGTGACGCCTCGCCCGCGGCGACCGCGTCGGCAACCAGCCCGGCACCGCCTGCGAGCAGTGCCACTGCCGCGGCTGCACCGGCGGCCGCGACTACACCGACTGCTGCGCCGCCTGCGGAAATCGCCAGCGAGCTCGAACAACTTCGCACCAGCGTCGAGGCGCAGGCCAAGAAATTCGAGCAGGACAGCCAGGAACTGGCAAACGAGCGCGCGACGCTCAAAACGGCGCTCGACCAGATCGCGGCTCTTGAGACCAAACTCGGCGTCTCGCCCGACGCCGTACCCGCCGCTGCCGCCTCCGACGCTTTGTCCCCAGCGGCGAATGTAGCTCCGATGGCATTCAACTCGACGGCGGCCGGCGCCGGTCAGCAGGTGCAAGCGCAAACCAATCCCGATTGGTCCACCCGCGTGCAGAACCTGGAAGATCGCGTTAAACAGTTCGGACCATTCATTTTCAGCGGTGATTTCCGTCTCCGCGACGAACCATTCTTCGGCGGACCGGCCAATCAATCGCTGGACCAGGATCGCGAGCGCTTCCGCTTGCGGTTCAACGTGACCGCCAAGCTCGACGAGGATTTTGCGGGCGGCTTCTCGCTGGCATCGGGCGATATCAACGATCCGACGAGCACGAACCAGACGGTGACGGGTTTCTACACGCGCAAGGCCATCGCCATCGACAAGGCGTTCGTCGACTACACCCCGCACCAGTGGCATGCGCTCACGGTGATCGGCGGCAAATTCGCCTATCCTTGGTACAACACGGAACTGACCTGGGACAAGGATCTCAATCCGGAAGGCGTAGCGGAAACGTTGGCGTGGAATTTCGACTCCGTTCCCGTGCTTAAGAAGTTCGCAGTCGTTGGATTCGAGCTGCCGTACGCGCAGGTGGCCAAAACATCGACCGTCAACCAGAGCGCGGTCACGAGCATCGTCTATGGGGGGCAGATCCAGACCCAGTTTCAACTCCTGCCGTGGCTGAAGTTCAGTGCGTATTCCGCCCTCTACGACTGGCACAACGCCGATCCCATCGCGCTCGCGCTAGCCAAGGCGAGCACGAAGAACCCGCAAACGCCGCTGACCGGCCTGCTGCCGCTTGGCACCGGCAACACCGTGCAGAACTCGATTGTGACCACGACGGCAACCGACGTTGTGACAATCGGCGGCACCTCCTACCCGACCGGCGTCACCACAGTCACGAATGCGCAGTTCGCTTCGAAATTCGCGCTGTTCGACAACATCGCACGCTTCGATGCCAAGACTGGGTCGGACAAGTGGCCCGTGGCAATCATCGGAGATTACGTCCAGAACCTGGAAGCCTGCGCCAACGTGGATGACATCCTCGCCGCGCCGGCGAACACGGCCACCGTTCACTACACGCAGACTACCAACTTCCCCTGCAATTCGCACCAGCGCCGCGGGTATTGGGGTGAAGCGCAGGTGGGCCGTGGCCAGAAGAAGGGCGACTGGCAATTCGACTACACGCGAATGTTCATCGAACGCGAAGCGGTCCTTTCGAATTTCGACTACAGCGATATTCGCCAGGGCAGCAACGTGACCGAGCACCGCGCGATGGTGATCTATCAGCTCGAAAACAATGTCCAGCTTTCGTGGACCGGACTCTTCGGCCGGCCGCTCAATTTCGGCAGTACCGCGCCACCCGAGGATTTCCTGAAGCGCCTGCAGTTCGACGTGATTTACACGTTCTAGGCGGATCGAATGAGAGGAATCTCCCCTGTGACAGCCAAGAAGTTGTTCCTCACCCCCCTCAGGACGGTGGTGGCACTCGGCGTCGCCACCGTTCTTTTGGTGTCCTCGGTCCCGCCGGTCTACGCCCAGGGCTCGGTGACATTGCTAAACGTTTCCTACGATCCCACGCGAGAGCTCTACCAGGATTACAACGCCGCGTTTGCGAAGTATTGGAAGGCAAAGACCGGACAGACCGTCACGATTCAGCAGTCGCACGGCGGCTCGGGAGCCCAAGCGCGTTCGGTGATCGACGGCCTGCAGGCGGACGTGGTGACACTGGCATTGGCGTACGACATCGACGCGATTTCCGAAAAGGCGAAACTGCTGCCCGCCAATTGGCAATCGCGGCTGCCCAATAACAGCACACCGTACACATCCACGATTGTTTTTCTGGTGCGTAAGGGCAATCCGAAAAACATCAAGGACTGGGATGACGTAGTTCGACCGGGAGTGTCGGTGATCACGCCGAATCCGAAGACGTCTGGTGGCGCACGCTGGGCCTATCTCGCGGCCTGGGGCTACGCCTATCTGAAAAACGGCAAGAGCGACGCGGCGGCGAAAGACTTCGTCACGAAGCTGTACAAGAACGTTCCGGTGCTCGATTCCGGTGCGCGCGGCGCAACGAACACATTCGTCGAACGCGGCATCGGCGACGTCCTGCTGGCCTGGGAGAACGAAGCGCTTCTGTCGGTAAAAGAGCTCGGCCCCGACAATTTCGAGGTCGTGGTTCCGTCGGTAAGCATTCTGGCTGAGCCGCCGGTTTCGGTGGTGGACCAGGTCGTAGACCGGAAAGGAACCCGCGCCGTCGCGGAAGCTTACCTGCAGTACCTCTACACGCCCGAGGGGCAGGAGATTGCTGCGAGGAATTTTTACCGGCCGCGGCTCGATTCCGTGGCGAAGAAATACGCTTCGACGTTTCCGAAAGTGAAGCTGTTTACGCTGGCGGACGTAGTGGGCGATTGGCACAAAACACAGACAGTCCACTTCGCCGATGGCGGCGTGTTCGATCAGATTTATCAGCCAGCGCAATAACCCCACCCACCCCACAACGGGAGGCCGAGCGATGAAATTTGTGCTGAAGCGACGGAGCATCTTGCCGGGTTTCGGACTATCGCTGGGCTTCACCGTTTTTTATTTGTGCCTGATCGTGCTCATTCCGCTGTCCGCCGTGTTCATCAAGACGTCCACGCTCACGTGGCACCAGTTCTGGCACGTCGTGCTTTCGCCGCGCGCGCTGGCTTCCTACCGTTTAAGTTTTGGCGCGTCGTTGATCGCCGCCTCGATCAACATGGTTTTTGGCGTGCTGGTCGCGTGGGTGCTGGTGCGCTATGACTTTCCGCTGAAGCGGCTTTTTGATTCGGTGATCGATTTGCCGTTTGCGCTGCCCACGGCCGTCGCCGGCATCGCTCTTACCACGATTTACGCGCCGAACGGCTGGCTCGGCCGCCCGCTCGCGGCGCTCGGAATCAAGGCGGCATACACGGCTCTCGGCGTCACGATCGCCCTTACATTTATCGGGCTGCCGTTCGTCGTCCGAACCGTCCAGCCGGTGCTGGAGGATCTCGACAAGGAACTCGAAGAAGCAGCCGCCAGCCTCGGCGCACGCCGCTGGCAGACCTTCATCCGTGTCCTGCTGCCGACGATTTTACCGGCGGCGCTCACGGGCTTTGCCATGGCGTTCGCGCGCGCCGTGGGCGAGTACGGCTCCGTGATCTTCATCGCCGGGAACATGCCCATGCGCACAGAAATCACGCCGCTACTCATCATCACCAAGCTCCAGGAATACGATTACGCCGGCGCCACGGCCATTGCCGTGGCCATGCTCGTCGTTTCCTTCGCGCTGCTGTTGCCGATCAACCTTCTGCAGCGCTGGAGCGGCAGCCGGACCGAGCGAGAGCCTGATCCGGTCGAGGCTCGCTGAGAATCGCCATGGCGTCAGTCGCCCAAACCCAGTTCCGAGCAGCCTTGGCCCCACACAGCACTGCGGCCGGGGTGGCCACGTCCGAGCCCGCGGCCGTGCGGTGGGTGTTGATCGGAATCGCCGTTGCGTTTCTGGCGATTTTCCTTTTTCTGCCGCTGGCGGTCGTCTTTGGCACCGCTTTTCAGAAGGGAATCGAAGTTTATTTTCAGGTCTTTCGCGATCCCGACACGCAGGCGGCCATCCGATTGACGCTGCTTGCCGCCGGAATCGCTGTGCCGCTAAACGTCGTGTTCGGAGTGTCGGCCGCTTGGCTGATCGGCAAGTTCGAATTCTTCGGCAAAAGCCTGCTGATTACGCTGATTGATCTTCCGTTCTCGGTATCGCCCGTCGTAGCCGGCTTAATTTACGTGCTGCTCTTCGGCCTCCAGGGATTGCTCGGTCCGTGGCTGATCGCGCACGGCATCCGGATCGTCTTTGCCGTGCCGGGAATCGTGCTCGCGACGATCTTCGTCACGTTTCCATTTGTCGCGCGCGAATTGCTGCCGATGATTCAGTCGCAGGGCAACGATGAAGAAGAAGCGGCGCTGACGCTCGGCGCCGGCGGCTGGCAGACGTTCTTTCGCGTCACGCTGCCCAATGTGAAGTGGGCGCTGATCTACGGCGTGATCCTTTGCAACGCGCGCGCCATGGGCGAATTCGGCGCGGTGTCGGTCGTCTCGGGCCACATTCGCGGCCTGACCGACACCATGCCGCTGCACATCGAAATTCTCTACAACGATTACCAGTTCGTCGCTGCGTTTGCGGTCGCGTCATTGCTCGCGCTGCTGGCCCTTGCGACGCTCGTGGTCAAAAGCATCGCCGAATGGAAAGCGGGACAAGAATCTGCGGCCCAGACCGCTGCTGACACGGAGAGGCCCCAATGAGCATCAGCGTTCGCGGCATTCGCAAGAACTTCGGTCAATTTCAGGCGCTCGATGACGTCGACCTGGAAATTCCGGATGGTCAGCTCGTGGCGCTGCTCGGCCCATCGGGATCGGGCAAGACCACGCTGCTCCGCATCATCGCCGGACTCGAATTCGCCGATTGCGGCACCGTGCAGTTCGACGGCAGGGATATCTCCGATCAATCGGCGCGCGACCGGCACGTTGGTTTCGTGTTTCAGCACTACGCGCTGTTTCGCCACATGACCGTGTTTGAAAATATCGCGTTCGGCTTGCGCGTCCGCCCGCGGCTCTTGCGGCCGCCGGAACAGGAGATCCGCGACAAAGTGAACGAGCTGCTCTCGCTCATCCAACTCAAGAACCAGGCGCGGCGGTATCCATCGCAGTTATCCGGCGGGCAGCGGCAGCGAGTGGCTCTGGCACGGGCGCTCGCCGTCGAGCCGGCCGTGCTGCTGCTCGACGAGCCGTTCGGTTCGCTGGATGCGAAAGTGCGGCAGGAATTGCGCCACTGGCTGCGGCAGCTGCACGACAAAGTTCACATCACCAGCGTGTTCGTCACGCACGATCAGGAGGAAGCCCTCGAAGTAGCCGACCTCGTCGCGGTGATGAACGAAGGCCACATCGAACAGGTCGGCAATCCCGAAGAAGTTTACAATCGGCCGGTCACGCCGTTCGTTTACAATTTTCTGGGCAACGTGAACATCTTTCACGGCCGCGTCGACGACGGAAAAGCCTACATCCAGGAAACAGACACCGGAAATCTCGCGTTTGTCCGGCCGCACCTGCTCGAGATCACGCGCCAGCCCAACGGCGCCAACCATTTCCGAGCCACGACTACGCACATCAATTCGGCGGGCCCGGTGGTGAAAGTCGACGCGATCACGGAATGGGGCGCTCCCGTGCATGTCGAGATGTCACAAGAAAGATTTCAGGCCCTGCGGCTGGCAAAAAACGAATTGGTTTTCGTGACGCCCCGGGATATCGCCGTATTCGGCAAGGAACGAGCCAGCTGAGAACGGTTGTGGTCAACAACCGTCCCGGTCACAAAACTCATGATGAGGTGTCCCGACGGTTGAATTGATTGAAACAAGGCAGGTTTAGAGGTCCAGCCCGGAGACATGGGTGACACAACGAACACTTTTGGGCCGAATGGATTTTCGAGCGGTTCGAGCACTCGAGTCTCCAGATCGAAGTATCCCAGATCATAATCCATAAAGCTCACCAGCCAGATATCGTCTTGAACTTCTGTGATGCCCACGGCCTGACCGGCAAAGACCTGACTGAAATTAATTTTCTTGCGACCGAGACAGATGCTCCCGCAACGAGTGACCACGATGGTTTTATCGTGGAGGGAGTAGTCGATGTCCGGCAAGCCGGTGTAGGGCCGCGGAGAAGGTTGGTAGACCTCCGCGGGACACTTCATGTCCAGCGCTTCGTGCGGGCTTCTTCGAGCGCCTGGACAGCCATTTCGCGCGTCGCGGTGGGAAACTGACGTAGGAACTCGGTCAGTGTGTGACCGCCCTCAAGGTAATCGAGGAGGTTCTTGAAGAGCACACGTGTTCCTCGAAACACAGGAGTCCCTCCCAGAATTTCGGCGTCCTTGACGATCACGTCGGCTCTAGAATTATTCATAAAGGATCTCCCATGCCCAGCATAGCATGTGCACCTGTTTCGTCTTATCGTCTCACCTGACCGTCACTGACTCTCCTTATTGCCGAATTGTAGGGAAAGTGGCCGGCTTATTGTTCCCCTCAGCGTTCCCTAGTCCAGCGGCTGCAGAAATTGGAAAAGGGAATTGATTGAAACAAAGTAGGTTAGAAAAATTCTGGAGCCGAGGCCCGGACTTGAACCGGGGACCTGCCGATTACGAATCGGCTGCTCTACCAACTGAGCTACCTCGGCAGCAGATGCGACTTTAGCATCCCTACCGAAAACGCGTCAAACCGCGAATTCTATAGGCGATATCCGAACATGTGCCCCGTGAGTCCGGCTTTCAGGACATTCCTGCTTTACCTTTCATCGGCATGCGCGATTTCAATTCACTTCGCTGATAACCGTTATTTCAATACGTTTCAATCGCCAAACCATGCATTTTCACGTATTCGAATGCCGCTTCGATCTTGACTCGCCTACATCGAAGGCGTAGCGTGAACTCAAAGGAAAAATGCGGATAAGTGCAGCGATTTGTTCGCGATTAGCCGCCGACAATACGCGGCTGCAAGCTAAATTCTGAGGAGGCTTCTTCGTGGCGACTCATTTCATCCTCAACGGAAAACCCGCAACGGTCGACGTCAATCCCGACATGCCCCTGCTTTGGGTTCTTCGCGACGCGCTCAACATGACCGGCACCAAATTCGGATGCGGCATGGCGCTCTGCGGCGCGTGTACCGTGCACGTTGAGGGTGATGCAATTCGCAGCTGCATCACCCCAATTTCGGCGATGGCCGGAAAGCACGTCACAACGATCGAAGGCCTTTCCGCTACCAGCAGTCATCCCGTCCAGCGCGCCTGGGTCGAAATCGACGTTCCGCAGTGCGGCTATTGCCAGTCGGGACAGATCATGACGGCGGCTGCGCTGCTCGCCAAGACACCCAAGCCCACCGACGCCCAGATTGACGACGCCATGACCGGCAACATCTGCCGCTGCGGGACCTATCCGCGAATTCGCCAGGCGATCCATCACGCCGCCGCCCTGCAGGCCGCTGCAACCAAGCCTGCCGCAGGGACCAGCCCGAGTGCGTATGCCGAGCCCGCTCCCGATTCAGAAGAAGTTCTTGCGGGAGGTGCGGAATGAGCGCCATTACGAATCCGGTCAACCGCCGCAGCTTCCTCAAAACCGGAGTCGCCGGCGTAACCGGTCTCATCGTCGGTTTCTATCTGCCGGGCCGCAGCGAGGTTCTCGCGGCCACGACGCCGTCAGACCCGCGTGTTTTCAACGCGTTCATCCAGATCGCTCCGAACGATACAGTCACCATCCTGATCAACAAGTCCGAGATGGGCCAGGGTGTCGAAACTTCAATCGCCATGCTGGCCGCCGAAGAGCTGGGCTGCGATTGGAAACGCATCCGCACCGAATTCGCTCCCGCCGCGCAGGTTTACTTCGACCCCGCGTTCGGCATGCAGGGCACCGGCGGGAGCCAAAGCATTCACTCCGCCTGGGACCCCATGCGCAAGGCCGGCGCCACGGCACGCGAGATGCTCATCGCCGCCGCCGCGCAGCAATGGTCCGTTGACGCGTCCGAGTGCCACGTCGAACACGGCAGCGTCGTGCACGCAGCGACCAAGCGCAGCGCAACGTTCGGTAGCCTCGCCGAGGCCGCCTCGCAGCTTCCGGCACCCAAGGAAGTAGAGCTCAAGGACCCCAGCCAGTGGACCATTCTCGGCAAGCCCACCAAGCGCGTGGACGCCGCGAAAAAAGTGAACGGGACTGCCGAGTTCGGCGTCGATGTTCGCCTGCCCGGCATGCTGCACGCATCGGTTGAACATTGTCCCGTTTTTGCCGGCACCGTTACCAGCTTCGATGCCACGAAGGCCAAAGCGATGCCTGGCGTGAAGGACGTCGTGCCGATCATGACTGTCCGCGATCCCAAGAAGCCGCCGGTGATGACGGCCGTAGGCGTCATCGCCGACAACACCTGGACCGCATTCCAAGGCCGCAAAGCTCTCGACATCAAGTGGGACGAAGGCCCGGGCGCGGACGCCTCGACGGAAAGCATCCGCAAATCGTTCGAAGACGCGATGGACAAGCCCGGCGTCACGTCGCGCAAGGAGGGCGACACGGCCGCCGGTTTCAAGAGCGCCGCATCGACTATCGAAGCCGTCTATTGGGCGCCCTATCAAGCCCACTCCACCATGGAGCCGATGAACGGCACTGCGGACGTCCGTCCCGATGGCGTCGATCTGTGGGTGCCCACGCAGTTTCAGACGCCTTCGCAGCTCACCGGCATGGGCATCTCCGGCCTGAAGGCTGAGCAGGTGAAAGTCCACACCACGTACCTCGGCGGAGGCTTTGGTCGCCGCGGCTGGTCGGATTTCGTATCCGAATCCGCGCAGCTCTCCAAAGCAATCGGCAAGCCCGTGCAGGTCACCTGGACACGCGAGGACGATACCCAGCACGACTACTATCGACCCGCTTCGCTGATTAAAATGTCCGCCGGCCTGGACTCCAGCGGCAACCCGACGGCGTTCACTGCGCGCGTCGCCTGCGATTCGATCATGAGCTGGTTTTTCCCGGGCTCGATTACCAACGGCCTGGATAGCTCCAGCGTCGAGGGCGTCTCCGACATTGCCTACGACATTCCCAACATCCTCGTCGATTACCACCTGATGACCGGGCCGGTTCCGATGGGTTTCTGGCGATCAGTGGGCGCATCGCAGAATGGATTTTTCAGTGAAAGCTTTGTCGACGAGTTGGCGCACGCGGCGAAGAAAGATCCCTATCAATACCGCCGCGACCTGCTCTCGAAAAAGGCGCGCCACCTGGGCGTCCTGAATCTCGCCGCGGAAAAAGCCGGATGGGGCACTCCGCTGCCCAAAGGCCACTATCGCGGCATTGCCTGTCTCGAGGCCTTCTCGACGTATGCCGCCGAAGTTGTCGAAATCTCGCTCGACAAGGACAATGGCGTGAAGGTGCATCGCGTCGTCGCCGCCGTCGATTGCGGCCGCCTCATCAACCCCATGACCGCCGAGGTGCAGGTCTCCGGCGCCATCGTCTACGGCATCACCGCTGCCCTCAACACTGAAATCACCATCGACAAGGGCCGTGTGGTTCAAACCAATTTCGACACCATTCCGCCGCTCCGCATGAACGAATGTCCGAAAATTGAAGTCCACTTCGTGCCCAGCGACGAAACCCCGACGGGCCTGGGTGAACCGGCCGTGCCGCCGGTGGCTCCCGCCATCGCGAACGCGATCTTCGCCGCCACGGGCAAGCGCATCCGCAAGCTGCCGATCAAGCCTGAAGATTTGGCGTAAGCCTCAGCATGACCATACGAGAAAGGGCGTTCGCCGCGGCGAACGCCCTTTTCCCTTTCCAAAGTTTTCTCGGCGTCACCGCGTCGTTGTTGGCTATCCGTCTTCAGCGGGAAAACGGATACATCAACCAGGCAATCCCCACCCCAATCGCCAAAAATAAAACCAGCGAAAGCAGCGCATACTTGAACCGGGCCGGGAACGTTCCCCGCGCCAGCGCAGCGAGCGCCACCGAAACGCACGCCGCAAACGCGGCCATCGCCGCTAAATGGCTCACATGAAATCCACCGCCCATCATCAACGCTTCCGGCCCAGCGCGATTCCGCACGCGTCCAGCACCCCCAGCAAATTCACCACACCGGCCGCGGCAAGAAATCGCGTCCCATAATCCCCAGCAGCTCGCGAAACGTCCGGCCCCGCCCAGTGCATCACTCGCGGCAAAAAGTAAAACGCCCCCGAGCAGGCATCCGCAAAAAATCCCAGCGCCCCGAAGGGATCGCCCGATTCCCGCGCAAAAAGCTCCCCGCGCATGGCAAACCCGACGAGCGCCAGTCCGCCCACCGCCAGAAAGAGAAAAACCGCTCGGCCCCATCGCCCGAGGAGCAGATGCCCGAGCCCCGGCACGATCCATCCGGCAATGGCCACGATCAAAGCGGTAGCCGCAATCGCGTCCGGACGTTTTTGAATTGCAGGAGTATCGCTCGCCATCGGAGGTCAGCCAAGCAGCGGTAGGATTTCTTCCTGAATCGCACCCGTCACGCGCGCCTCACGCTCGCCCACGTACACATTCACCTCGCTGCGCATACCGAATTCCGGCATATAAATACCGGGCTCCACTGAAAAACAGGTGCGCGGAACGATCCGCCGGTCGTCGCGAGTCTCCAGGCTGTCCATGTTCGCGCCGTTGCCGTGGACTTCCTGTCCGATGCTGTGTCCGGTGCGGTGAACGAAATTTTTCGCGTAGCCGGCCCTACGGATTACATCGCGGGCCGCCCGATCCACTTCCCATCCGTGAATCGTTTTCCCACGCGACACGCTATCGCGCACGAAGTCGATCGCGCGGTCCCGGGCCTCGCGCACGATCTTGAAGATTTTCGCGTAGGCTTCTGGCACCCGCGCACCAAGGTACCCCATCCACGTGATGTCGTAATACACGCTCCCCGGCCGATCGCATTTCGCCCACATGTCGAGCAGCAGCAGGTCGCCCGCGCGAATCGGCCGGGAATGGGTATCTTGCGGTTCGTAATGCGGATTCCCGTTGTTGGGCTGGACCGCCGCAATCGGCGGTTCCGCAGTCGTTAGCCCGTTCGCGCGGAATTGTTCGAGTATCCATTGTTGGAGTTCGTGTTCCGTCAGCGGACGGCCGTCGCGGACGAATGCCGCCGCGCGTTCGAAGGCGGCACGGGCCACGCGATCCACGATCGCGCCGGCCTCCAGATGAGACTGCAGCTGTTCCGGCGTCCACGCGGCCTCGAATTTCTGCACCAGGTCGGCCGAAGTCACCACTTTCTTCTTCAGCTTGCGCACCAGCTCCACAGTCCCGGCGTCCACCAGCCCGATGTAGGGAATGTTGTTGTCCGGCGAATACTGCATCGCGATTTTCCGCGAACCCGAAAGCAGCTTTTGCAGCTGTTTGCGGAGCTCTTCCCAACCGGCATAGGCCCGCGTACGGCCCGGAAGGGAATCGAGCTGCTTTTGCTCGATCGTGTGCACGAGTTTTCGCGGCTCGCCTCGCGACGGAATAAAATAGAACCATCGGCGCGTCGCCATCCCATTGTTGCCGAGGCCAAGAATATGCCCCGCAATCGGATCGCGATGATGGTGATCGTAAAAAAGCCAGCCGTCAATTTTGCCGGCCTTCAATTCGGCCTGTATCGCTTTGATGTCGGGCATCTCGGTGTCTGCGCTGTCGACCGTGGCCGCGTGCGCACG
>Ga0210391_10001790_pt1 | contig 19084 bp, 14 predicted proteins | sample IncBWC12OmetaG_FD_160573 | JGI IMG/M metagenome (GOLD analysis project Ga0210391, IMG submission 160573) | Forest soil microbial communities from Barre Woods Harvard Forest LTER site, Petersham, Massachusetts, United States - Inc-BW-C-12-O ...
CTCGGCGATCAGGATCGGGGCCCCGGTCAGCGCGCGGACGTGCGCGATCGTCGGGCCGAACAACGGGGCGAACTGCCAGTTGGGCTTCAGGTAGTAACCGTCGATCCCCACCCAGGTCACGTACGAACTGCCGGGCCACCACGGGGCCGGGGCCGGGATCTTGCCCTGCTGCGTGTCGTCGATGATGTTGACCGTCCACAGCCAGGTCACGTCGCTCGCACCGAGGTTGCGGAACAAGGTCACGATGTGCCGCCACGCGGCCACGAACACCTTGGGCGAGGTGTTCTGATAGCCCCAGGTGGACCAGTTGCCGTTCATCTCGTGGCCGAAGCTGATGATGACCGGGTGGCGGTAGGCCCGGACCGCCTCGGCGTAGGCGCTCAGGTAGCCGTCGTACCGGCCGGCCGCGATCTTGGCCACGCTGATCTTGTCCGGGTCCATCTGCACCAGCGGCACCGCGCCGTTGCTGGCCGCGGTGGCCGCGAACGCGGCCGGGAACGGCACGAACCAGCCGCTGTAGTACATGACCAGGTCGGGCCGGGAACCGGTGGCGTTGGCGAACGCGGTCACCCCGCCGTACGACGCCGGGCTGCCCGGCGTATATACCCCCAGGTAGGACTGAGGCGTGGTCGGCAGGTCGACCGGCAGCGGCCCGCCGTGCCCGGCGGACCTGTGCCACACACCGACGCCCACCGCCGCCGCGACGACGATCACCACGCTGGCCGCCGCGATCCACCGGAGCCGTTTGCGCCCGCTGGCCGGGTGCTGATTCATATAACCGCCTCACTCCCGGGCCCCCGGCCCGTCCGACCGGGGCCAGCTTCAGGCTCGAGGCGCGATGCCGGAATGCCGAAGCGGCCGTCGGGTTGTCTTCTAGATGCCAGTCCTGGTGGTAGATCCCGTCGTTCTGCGCGATGTCGAACCACATCAGCCCGAGCGTGCCGTACTCGCGCATTCCGTTGAACAGGTCGCCGATCTTCGCGGCCTGGCCGGCCTGCGGTCCCACGGCGGTCTCCGACAGCAGCAGGGGCTTGCCGGTCAGGATCCGCACCTGGGTGATCGTCTTGCCGAACACGCTGCTGAACGTGTCCGACGGACGGTAGTAGTAGCCGTCGATGCCGACCCAGGTGACGTACTGGCCGCCGGGCCACCAGGGCGCGATGGCCGGCGCGGTGCCGGGCTCGTCCGCCTGCAGGGTCCACAGCCAGGTGACGTTGCGCACTCGCTGGGCGCGGAACAACGTCACCACGTGCCGCCACGCGGCCACGAACGTCGCGGCTGGAGTCTGGCCGTAGCCCCAGGTGTACCAGGGGGCGTTCATCTCGTGGCCGAACCCGATGACCACCGGCTGGCCGAAGCGCCGGACGCTGTCGGCGTACGAGCGCAGGTAGCTGTCGTAGTCACCCGCGGCGATCTTGGCGACCGAGAAGTCGGTGGGATCGATCTGCACCACGGTGACCGCTCCGTGCGCGTGCACCGTCTGCGCGAACGAGGTCTGGAACGGCTCCTTCCAGCCACTGTAGTACCCGACCAGGTTCGGCGCCCGGCCCGCCGCCTGGGCGAACTGCGCCACCGGCTGGTAGGTCTGCGGCGGCCCGCTCTCGTAGACGCCCAGATACGAGGCCGTGCCGGCGGGCAGGCCGGTGCCCGCCAGGACCGCTGCGGGGCTAGGCGAGGCGAAGCGGACCACCGTGGTCACGATTGCCGCCGCGGCCACCGCGGCGGCCGTCACGATCACCAGCCGGGACCTCATCCGCCGCCGCCGGGCCAGGCGGTGCGAGACGCGGGTCCACTCCGGATCGGCCGCCGGGTGGCCCGCACGGCGGGCCAGGTTCATGCGCCGCCTCCGTGATACACCGCTGCGCCGTGGCGCAGCGCGGCCGCCGCGGCCGGGCCGGTCAGCCGCCAGTCCTGCTTTCCGATAGCGTCAAACCAGGTGAACCCCAGCAGCCCGTACGTGCGGATCCCGGCGTACAGGTCGGCGATCCGGCCGGGCTGGCCCGCGGTGGACGCCACGCCCGTCTCGGCGATCAGGATCGGGTCCCTGGTCAGCGTGCGCACGGTGACGATCGTGGGTCCGAACAGGGCGGCGAAGGTCATGGACGACTTGGTGTAGTAACCGTCGATGCCGACCCACGTCACGTACGCGCTGCCCGGCCACCACGGCGCGGGGGAGGGGATGCCGCCCTGCTCCTCGATGACGTTGACGGTCCACAGCCAGGTGACGTTCCCGGCGCCCAGGGCGCGGAACAAGGTGACGATGTGCTGCCATGCGGCGACAAAATTCGCGGGGGACGTACGGCCGTATCCCCATGAGCGCCACGATCCGTTCATCTCATGGCCGAAGCTCAGGATCACAGGAAGGCGATATGTCCTAACGGCCACGGCGTAAGCACTGAGGTAGGTGTCGAACTTCCCCGATGCGATCGCGGCCAGGCTGACGTTTTCCGGGTCGATCTGCACCAGGGGTACCGCGCCCTCCTTGGCCGCCGCGACGGCAAAACTGGCGCGGAACGGCTCCCGCCAGCCGCTGTAGTACACGAGCAGATCCGGTTTGACCCCGGTCGTCCTGGTGAACGTCGGCACCGCGGCGTATGAGTCGGGTACGCCAGGTACGTACACCCCCAGATAGGACTGTGGTCTGGCCGGGAGCGTGGCCACCACCGGTGCGGAGATGGCCGGGGATCTCGCCGCCGTGGCGTGGAAGTGCAGGGCAGCAGTCACCGTGATCGCGACCCCGGCGAGGATGGCGACGGCAATGGCCATGATCCCAATGAGCTTCATCGTTGACTCCGTTACACCCGGGCGTGATTGCGGCGCGAGGCCAGAGCCATCCCGGTAATCAGGCAGACCAGCAGGCCGGTACCCAGGAGCGGCGCGAAAGCCGCGCCATACCGGGTCATCCGCCATCCGGCCAGCGTCACCCAGGCTAGTCCGGTGCCGCCGTTCCACAGGGTCAAGGCGATCCAGACGCGACGCGTCCCGGCCTTCCGCGTGCCGCCTCCCGTCGGCTGCCAACCCATTCGCTTACCTCGGCAGATATCCCACAGAGCAAACACGTGCGCCCATCCGTATAGCAGTTTGGCCATGAGGGCCTCGGGCCCGAACCGGCACCGGTGCCAGGCCGGGAACACGATCAGGTTGTAGATCATGGACGGCACGATGAACAGGTAGTTGATCAGCCGCACCCGCTCCGGCAGCAGGATCAGCATGGTCAGCGGGATCGCCGGGGCGACGAAGGTGAACAGCGCGGTGTGCGCGTAGTAGCAGAATCCGGACAGGTAGCAGCAGCGGGTCCGCCAGCGCATCCGGGTGGCCCAGAACTTCCTGGATACCAGCAGCGACATCGATCCGGCGCACCACCGGTACTGCTGGGTGAGGAACGCGCCCGGATCGGACGGGCACAGGCCGGCTGCCAGCGGGACCGGGATGTAGCGCAGGCCCCAGCCGGCCCGGCGCAGGTCGAAGCCGGTGTGCACGTCCTCGGAGTGCTCGATCAGCGTGGTGCCGCCGTTCGCCGCCAGTGCCTCGCGGCGGTAGATCGCACACGAGCCCACGCAGATCGCGCCGTCGTGCCGGTCCCGGGAGACCTGGACGAGCCGGTAGAACAGTTCCTGGACCGCGCCCGCGCCGCGTTCCATCCAGGACATGTGCCCGCGGGTATGGAAATACTGCGGCGACTGGACGATGCCCAGCGACTGGTCAGAGTCGAAATACGGCATCATCTCGGCGGCCAGGTCGGCCCGGGGCGCGAAATCGGCGTCCAGGATGAGGATGAACTCTCCGTGCGAGCACCCGAAACCGTATCGCAGGTTGCCTGCTTTCTTCATCCACCCCCGATCGGGGCGGACAATATGCGCAAAGCCGAAACTCCTGGCCATCGAGCCGACCCGCTCATCGCCACTGTCGTCCAGGACGTAGGCGGTAGCCACGCCCGGATAGGCGCGGACCAGTTCCAGGACATGCGTCCACGTGTTGTGCAGCACGGCGAGGGGTTCACCGCAGACCGGCAGGAAGACATCGAGGGACGGGTAGTGGGTCGGCCGCCACGACGCGACCATATTGCTGTGCGCGTCGTGATCGAATCCCCGGGTCCCGGCATTGACCAGCAGGGAGATGACGTAGTAAGCGATGGTCGCCAAGACGAACGGGAGGAACGTCCAGGCGAATACCGGGCTCTGGAATACGAATCGAGCCTGGCTGATCAGCAGCGCGCCGAAACTGGCCAGCGACGTCCGGATGATCACCGCGAGGTCCCGGTCGGAATAGCTAACCTTCTCGGCCTCGGACGGCGGCGCGGGAAGGTTCGGGCCGTACCTTCTGTGCCGTCCCGGCTTGCTGCCGGAAAGCGTCCGCTCAGCCGTGGCCATGATTTCCCTCATGGCCCGCTTGGCCAGGCAGGTACGCCCAGATCAAGACCTGGCCGATGCCGAATCCGTCTTGGAAGGGAACCGCTTGGACCAGATGGTAGGTCCCGGACCGGCGCACGTCGGCGACGATTTGCGAGTCGATGGCGATCGTGTCGGTGAAGCTGAGCGCGATGAGCGAAAAGTAGCCGTCATCGATAGCCGCCCGGTACGCCGTCGCGCCGGAAAGCAGCCGATGGGTGCTCGGGCTCTGGTACGTGAAGTACCAGGTCTGCGACCATCGCTGCCAGGGAACGGAGCTCTCCAGGTAGTAGGCCGGTACGTTGTAGTCCTCCGCGAGGTAGTTGCCTGGATACTCATGAGTCAGGGCCCGGAGGACCGTCACTTCCTGGGTGGAATCAGGCCATTCGGCGAAGAAGGTGCTCGCCTGGGTGCGGCCGAGGGCTCCGGCCACGCCTACGGCCAGTATCCCGGCGAGCGCGGCGGCGCCGCCGCGCAGCCACCGCCGCCTGCCGGTCCCGAACAGTTGCGCGATCGCGAAGCCGGCCGCGGCCGCCGCGAACCACACCCCGAAGTCGACCTGCTTGAACAGCGACGTCGTGGTGTGAATCCGCGCCTGATTCAACGGCACCAGCACCCCGGACGCGGCGAGCACGGACACGATCATCAATTGCACCCGGTCATGCCGGCGAACGGCATAGATGACGCCCAGGCCGGCCAGTACGCACACGAGTCCGCACCACTTCGCGGCGTCCTCCAGGATGAGGGACGTGGGCTTGCTGCCTGAGGCACGGGAAAGGGTGGTGGAAAGTACGCCCGACAGGTACCACGGGCCACCGAGCGCCAGGAGCGCGCTGACCAGGCCGAGGGTGCCCGCGGCGAGGTGCCCGCTGCGGACGAATCCCGGTTTCAGGCCGCGTCTTCTGGTCATCGTGATCGCGGCCAGGGCCACCACCGCGGGGTCCAGCACCGCCGTCGCGTACTTGGTGGCGTTGGCCAGCGCCAGCATCGCAATCCCGGCCAGCAGGAAGAACGTGGAATTGTCCCGGTCCTGCGCGCTCACCACGCACCAGGCTGACACGGCGAGGAGGAACAGGGCCATCGCGTCATAGGTGGCGAACGCGCCCAGGGCCTGGGTGGGGCCCACCACCGCGAAAAGCGTGGCGGCGAAGAAGGCCGCTCGCCCGCCGAACAGCTTCGACGTGGTGCTCCACAACAGGCCTGTGGCACCCAGCATGAAGGCCAGGCTCAGCAGGCGGGCGGCCGCGACCCCGCCGATGCTCGCGGTCAGCGCGGCCAGCGGCGGATAGATGACCGGTGCACCCGAGAAATAGGTGGCCAATGGCGGGAGCGGCGTGCCGTGCAGCCAGTGCGCGAGCTCGATGTGCCCGCCGAACAGGTAGGTGGCCTCGTCTAGGAACGCGGTATTCGACCACACCAGCCGCAGGGACAGCACGGCCTGAAGGGTCAAGATGGCGATCAGGAGCAGTCCAGGCGTGTGAGCGAACCGGCGACCGCCGCGATCTGACCTGGGGACTTTGCGTTGGGGCGCAGGCGTAACCGGTAGCTGTTGAGGTGTGAGCGGCAACGTCGCAGGATCGTGCGCCGGTACGTATGGTGGGCTGATGACGGCTGGGCCGCTGGCCGCCGGGGATCGGTCAGCATGGACGTCATCCTGCGGGAACGGAGCAAACGCCTGCTGCGCGCGGAAGCGGTGCCGCCAGAGCGCCGCGGTGGCTTCGCTGAACGGTGCCTCGAAAACGTCCTCGGTAGGCCGTTCGTTCATGCTGCGGGTCGGGTGAAGGCGCTGGCGCCCTTGCCGAACGCGGCCAGTGCCGTGGGGCTGCTGATGCTGAAGTCCTGGCCCTTGAAGTCGGTGGCGTCGAAGTAGACGAACCCGAGCAAGCCGTAGAGCCGGACGCCGGCGAACACGTCGGCGATCTTGGCGGGCTGGCCCGCGTTCGGTACCACGCCCGTCTCGGCGATCAGGATCGGGTCCTGGGTCAGCGCGCGCACGTTGGCGATGGTCGGCCCGAACAGGGGCACGAACTGCCAGTTGGACTGCAGGTAATAGCCGTCGATCCCCACCCAGTCCACGTACGAGCTGCCGGGCCACCACGCGGCCGGGGACGGGATGGCGCCGTCCTGGGTGTTGTTGACGATGTTGACCGTCCACAGCCAGGTCACGTTCCGCGCGCCCAGGGCCCGGAACAGTCTGACGATGTGCCGCCAGGCGGCTACGAACGTGGCCGCCTTGGTATGCCGGTAGCCCCAGCTGTACCAGGTGCCGTTCATCTCGTGGCCGAAGCTGATGATGACCGGGTGGCGGTAGGCCCGGACCGCCTCGGCGTAGGCGCTCAGGTAGCCGTCGTACCGCGCGGCGGCGATCCCGGCCACACTGATCCCGGACGGGTTCATCTGCACCAGCGGCACCGCGCCGTTGGCGGCCACCGTGGTGGCGAAGGCGGTCGGGAACGGCACGAACCATCCGCTGTAATACATGACCACGTCCGGCTTGGTCCCGGTGGCGCTGGTGAACGCGGTGATCCCGTCGTAGGAGGCCGGTGCGGTGTTCGTGTACACCCCGACGTAGGACTCGGGCGTGGTCGGCAGGTGGACCGGCAGCGGCCCGGTGGCCGCGTGGTGGTCCGCGGATTTGTTGTACTCGATGACTCCGGCCGCAATCGCCACAACGGCCAGCACCGCCAGGCAGGCGGCCAGGATCCGCCGGCCCCGCCGAGGGCGGCCGCGACGGCGGCCGCGCACCGATCCGTGCTTCGGCTGGCCGGGCCATGGCTGCAACCGCTGATGAGCGTCATCCTCCTCGTACGCGGGCGGGTAGCTCATGCCGTTACCTCCGTGAGCTCGGAGCGGGCGCGTTTCCAGACGCCCTTGGAAGGGGTCAGCAACGGCGCCAGCATGTAGAGCTGCACGCCGGCCAGGACCTCGGTCGCCCAGTACGGATGCCACCCGTACTGGCGGACCCGCAGCGCGAGTCCCGACCACATGAAGACCAGGACGATGACGATCCAGCTGCACAGGATCCGGTTGACGGCCACCGGAACCCGTCCCCCATCGGGGGAGGCCCCGGTCGGGACCCACTCCGCGACACGCCCCCGGATGGCGTACCAGACCGCGTAGACGTGGCAGCACGAGTTGATCACGCAGACCCGGAAGATCGTCGGCCGCCAGCCGCGGCTCAGCAGCGGGAACACGAAGAGCGTGGCCGCCATGGCGGGCAGCAGGGGCAGGTAGTTGTGCGGGTAGATCCGCTCCGGGTAGAACCAGATCATGGTCAGGGCCGGGAACGGCCCGGTGAGCAGCAGCGCGGCCGACGACATGTAATACAGGAAGGCGGCCCAGAACGCGGCCCGCTGCTTCCAGCTGAACGGTGCCTCCTGGAAGTGCTTGTCGACCATGAGCAGCAGGGAGGACCGGCACCAGCGAGCCTGCTGATTAGCCAGCGACGCGAAGTCGGTCGGCGCTATGCCCTTGGCCAGGCACAGCGGCAGGTAACGGGTCTCGTAGCCGGCCCACCACAGCTTCATCCCGGAATGGACGTCCTCACCGATCGGGACCCGGGCGAATCCGCCCGCGGCGATCACCGATGCGCGACGGTAAACCAGGTTCGTGCCCGCGCAGATCGCCGCCTTGTACCGGTCCCGGGCCGGCTGGATGAACCTGAAGAAGATCTCCTGGAGCGTCCCCGCGTACCGCTGGATGTACGACAGTGACGGATTCGCGACGTCGAAGTACTGGGCGGTCTGGACGATGCCGACCTGGGCCTCGGAAAAATAGGGCATGGTCTCGTGGAGGAACTCCGGGCGCACCGCGAAGTCGGCGTCGATGACGACGATGAAGTCTCCGTCGCTGATGTCCAGGGCGTGCAGCAGGTTGCCCGCCTTCTTCAGCTCGCCGCGGTTGGGGCGGACGACGTACCGGAAGCCGTACCGGCCGGCCAGGTCGCGGACGCTCTCCCGGGCCGAGTCGTCGAGCACGTAGACCGTCTTGAGCCCGCGCCAGCGCAGCTGGCTCACGTAGCTGAACGTATTCTTCAGCACCGCCAGCGGTTCCCCGCAGCTGGGCAGGAACACGTCCACGGTCTCGCCCTGCTCGGTGTAAGCGGCGACCTTCGCCTGGTGCTCCGCGAGCGTCAGCCTGGGCCGCCCGACCCGCAGCCAGAAGTTGACCGCCACCGGCGGCACCATAACCATGAGCAGCAGCCACATGAGCGGGGTGACCAGCCAGGCGCGCTGGGCCACGTGGACGTAGCCGTAGAGCACTCCGGCCGACGCGATCAGCAGCCACGCGAACGCCCATCGCCGGGGCCTGCCGAAGTACGAGTACTTCTCCCGGCGATCGGGCGGCTCCGGCAGGTACCCGGCCGGCTGCTCGGCGACGTAGGTCTCAGCGAGGGCCACGATCGCCCCCGGTCAGATTGCGGGCGGCCCAGATCGTGTAGGGCCCGGTGCGGGCCAGGATGTAATAGCCGCCCGCGTGGTGCATGTCCGAGCCGATCTGGCGGTCGGTGGCCGCGGTGTCGCCGAAGTCGAGGATCACCAGCGAGAAGAAATGGTGATCGATCGCGGCCTGGTAGGAGGGCCCGCCGGGCAGCGCACCCGGATAGCTGAAGAAGTAGGTGTCCGACCACCGCTGCCAGGGCACCTGGGCCCGCAGGTAGTACGCCTCGACGTCGTAGTCTTCGGCCAGATAGTCACCCGGATGGGCGCGGACCGCCGAGCGAAGCACGCTGACCAGGGACGTGCTGTCCGGCCAGACCCGGTACAGCGACACCGCCTGGCCCATCGATCCGAACAGCGTGGACGCGGCGATGGGCAAGGCCAGGACCGCCGCCCAGCCCCGGCCCGGGTCCACCCGGCTCAGCCGGGCCATGGCGTAGCCCGCCGCGATGGCCGCGAACCAGGCGCCGAATACCACGTGCTTTTGCAGGCTGACCGTGGTGTGGAGCCTGGCCTGCTCGGCCGGGGCGAGCAACGCGGCGACGGCCAGGACGGCGGGCAGGAGCCTCCCGCCGGTCTCGCTGCGCCGGGCCAGCAGCACGCCGAGGACGGCCAGGACCAGGATCAGGCTGGTCCACACGTACGCGTGCTGGAGCACCGCGCTCACCGGGACGTCGGACCCGGCCCGGGCCAGGGTGCTCGTCTCCAGGCCCAGCCAGTACTGGTGACCGCCGGCCGCGACGGCCGCCGCCATCAGCACGAGCCACGAGCCGAGCGCGGCCAGGATCCCGGTCCGCCACGCGCCGCCGGGCTGCCGTCCGCGCACGGCCAGCGCCACGACGACGAGCACCACCGGGGTGAACAGCGCGGTGGCGTACTTCACCGCGTCCGCGGCGGCCAGCGCGCAGCCGCACGCCAGCAGGAGGGCGATCCGGGTCCGGCCCTGGCCGTCCGCCGCCCGGACTCCGAGCCAGACGGCCAGGGCGAGCAAGAACAGCGCCATCGCGTCGAAGGTCGCGAACGCGCCCAGGAACTGCGTGCCGGCCAAGGTGGCGAACAACGCCGCGGCCAGGACCGCCGCCCGCTGCCCGTACAGCCGGACGGTCGTGCCCCACAGCAGGCTGGTGACCCCGAGCATGAAGCACAGCGAGAGGATGCGCGCGGCGGTCAGGCCGCCCATGCCGTCCGCGAGCGCGCCAAGCGGGGGATAGATGACGGGCGCCCCGGAAAAGTAGGCGGGAAAGTTCGGGATCGGCGCGTGGTGCAGCCACCGTGCCCATTCCAGGTGCCCGGCCCGCAGGTAAAGCGCCTCGTCCTGGAATGCCGTATTAGACCAGATGAGCCTGAGCGACAGTGCAGCCTGCCCGGCCAGCACCGCGAGCAGCGGCCACCTCCGGCCCGTCCGGATGACCTGGCCCGGGCCGCCTGGCCAGCGCCCGGCGCCCTGCGAGACCGCCGCCTGGCCATCCTGGCCGGCCAGGGCAACGGTGCCGAGCCCGGCCACGGCCAACTGGGCCGGCTGCCGGGCCGCGGCGAATGGCCTGACATCGTTCGCCGAACGCGGGCCGCCGATCAGCGCCGCCCTCCGGCAGGGCGCACGTACTTCCGGCCGCACGGTATCCAGGGCACTTTGGCACCCCCCCTAACTCACGTACTGCACTGAAAGGCTCACTTGCCGTATTGAGGCCCCCCGGGGAGGCAAAGAAGCCGTCTACGAAAAGGTACAGGGCATTTGCCCGAGAAGAGCGCGATTTGCCGATTCTGCCGGTAAAGCAAAAAGCATGCCAAAGTTGATCTTTGCGCCAGGTGCGCGGGGCAAAGTATTGCCTGAAACCAATGTGACACATGTACCAATGCGCGTCTTTCGTCCGAGTCCGGACCGCTGATATCGGCCGTTCCCGGTTAGCCGGTTAATTGACGGGCGGGCTTGACGCCAGTTCCCTGGCCACGGCCAACTGGAAGAAGGTCTCGGCCGTCGGGCTGTCTTCGATCCGCCAGTCCTGGTGGAGGATCCCGCCGTGCTGGGCTTTGTCGAACCACACCAGCCCGAGCGTCTTGTAGGCCGCCATCCCGTGGAACAGGTCCTGGATCTTGTCGGACTGGCCGGCGGCGGGCCCCACCGCCGTCTCCGACAGCAGCACCGGCTTGCTGGTCAGCGTCCGCACCTGGCCGATGGTCTGGCCGAACACGCTCGCGAAAGTATCGCTCGGACGGTAGTAGTACCCGTCGATGCCGACCCAGTTCACGTACTGCGCACCAGGCCAGAAGGCGGTGATCGGCCGGGTGCCGGACTCGTCGGCCTGAATTGTCCACACCCAGGTGACGTTGTCGGCGCCCGCGCTGCGGAACAGCGTGACCAGATGCCGCCAGGCGGCCACGAACGTCGCCGGCGAGGTGTGCACGTATCCCCACGAGTACCAGGGCGCGTTCATCTCGTGCCCGAAGCCGATGGCCACGGCGCGGGCGAAGCCCCGCACCGAGTCGGCGTACGAGCGCAGGTAGTCGTCGTAGGTGCCGTTCGCGATCGCGGCGATCGAGGCGTCGGTCGGGTCGATCTGCACGAACGGGATCACGTGATGCTGGTAGAGCGTCTGCGCGAACGACGTGTCGAACGGCTGCGCCCATCCGCTGTAGTACCCGACCAGGTTGGGTTCCCGGCCCGCCACCGTCGCGAAGTCCGCGACCGGATCATAGGACGGGGGGGCCCCGGGCTCGAAGACGCCCAGATAGGCGGCCAGGGTGGGCGGCAGCGACGCGTGCGCGGGCGGCGAGGAGCGCGATGACGTGGTCAGCCGGAAGGACGCGCCCGCCAGGGCGGCCACCGCGAGCGCGACGGCCAGCAGCGTGACCAGTCGGGACGTCATCCGGCCCGGCTCCCGGGGAAGACGACGCGGCCGACCATGGCCAGGTTGACCGCGCCGAAGAACAGCAGGACCGCGAACTGCGGGGAGCCGAGGGTGATCGTCCGCCACAGGGCCAAGGCCAGCCACGCCAGGGCCACGCCGCCGCTCCACCAGGCGACACCGAACCGGAATCGCGGCAGCGAGCTACCCGGCGTCCGGGTCGGATGCCAGCTCATCGACTCGCCCCGGACGCCGTCCCAGAGCGCGAACACGTGCGCCCAGCCGCGGGCGATGCTCAGCGGCCAGATGGCCGGCCCGTAGCCGGACAGGTGCCACAGCGGATAGAGCACGAACCCGGTCAGCATCGCCGGGAGCAGGATGACGAAGTTCCGCAGCCGGACCTGACCAGGCAGGAAGGCCAGCATGACGATGGGGATGGAAGGCCCGAGGAAGGTGAGCAGGGCGGTGTAGACGTAGTACATGAACCCCGAGATGTAGGTCAGCCGGGCCGGCACGGACATCGGCACCGACCACAGCCGCCGGGAGAACACGATGCCGACGTTCCCCGAGCACCAGCGGTACTGCTGCCTGACGAAGGCGTCCAGGCGGTCCGGGCAGATCCCGGTCGAGAGCAGGATCGGCACGTAGGTCAGCGACCAGCCGGCCCGGCGGACATCCAGTCCGGTGTGTACGTCCTCGGCGTACGGGATGAACGTCGGGCCGCCCTGCGGTTCCAGCGCGGCCCGCCGGTAGACGGCCGAGGTCCCGCAGCAGACGGCCGCGCCCAGCCGGTTGCGAGCCACCTGAACCGTCCGGTAGAACACCTCCTGGATCGGTCCTGCGGCCCGCTCGACCCAGGTCTGGCCGGGACCGCTCCTGAAGTACTGCGGGGTCTGCACGATCGCGGTCTTCGGATCGTCCAGGTAGGGCAGCGTCTCGGCCAGGAAGTCCCGCCGCGGCGCGAAGTCCGCGTCCAGGATGACCAGGTACTCGGCGCTGGTCTGGGAAAATGCGTACCGCAGGTTGCCGGCCTTCTTGCCCGCGGGCCAGTCCGGCCGGCGAAAGTATCCGAAGCCGAACGACTCCGCCATCGGGCGAGCGTCCCCGGCCGGGCCGTCGTCGAGCACGTAGGCGTGCGCCTCGCCCTGGTAGTCCTCGATGAGACCCAGCACCGCGGTCCAGGTGTTGCGCAGCAACTCGGCGGGCTCGCCGCAGATGGGCAGGTAGATGTCCACGTCAGGGTAGGAGGACGGCCGCCAGGCCTGGATTAGCGCCAGGTGGGCGCCCAGGTCGAATCCGGACCCGGCGAAGTTCACCGGCACGCTGATCAGCTGATAGATGACGAAGACGGCGGTGAACAACAGGAACGGCGACAGCGCCAGATCCTGCGTTTCGAACCTGAGCTGGCTGAACACGACGCAGCTCGAGCCGATGACGATGACGGTGGTCAGGTACGGCAGGTTCCGTGGGACGTAGCAGTACTTTTCCTCGTCGTCCGGCGGATGTGGTGCCGGGCAGCTCTGCTGGTGCGCTCCGGTTGCAGGCCTGACCGGTCGGGCGATGGTGCCGGTGCTGACTGGCTCCCCCTGGGGGGTCACGGTCGTGACTCGTATCGCCAGATCACGTAGGTGCCTGGCGCGGGACCGGCGGGCCCGGCGCCGTAGGGCACGACCTGGACCGTTTGATAACGATGGATGCCCTTCAGCGCCGTGGAGATGCTCTTGTCCAGCGCCACGGTGTCGGTGAAGTTGAGCGCGACCAGGGAGAAGTAGTGCTCCCCGATGTACAGGGTATAGGTGCCCGCGTTGCCGGACCCGAGTACCCCGGCCGCGTCGCTCGGACCGCCGGTCGGCGCGCCGGACGGCAGGTTGATGTTCCGCGTGCCGGACCACCGCTGCCACTGGCTTCCGGCGGGCAGATAGTACTCCGCGATCGACGGGTCCTCCACCAGCAGAGGCCCGCTGGTGTGCGCCACCAGCGGACGGAGGATGGCGATGAACGCGGTCGAGTTGGGCCAGGCGGTGGCGAACGCCTTGGACTGGGCGGCCGCGACCGAGAGCGGGAACGACAGCGCGACCACGCACGCCCCGGCGGTGACCGTGCGCATGTTCCCGGCCGGCGCGGCGGCGACGAGCTTGTCTACGGCGTAGCCCGCGGCGATGGCCGCGAACCAGACCCCGAGGTCGACGTGTTTGTTCAGCGAGGCCGTGGTGCGCAGGCTGGCCTGTTCGACGGGGATCAGCAGGGCGGCGCCAGCCAGCAGGGTCAGTAGCCACGTCTGCAGCCGCCCGGGGCGGGTCACCCAGCTGAAGACGGCGCCGCACAGGGCGGCGATGACGATGATGCCGGTCCACGACCAGGACTGGGTGAGCACGGTGAGCGCGGAGTCCTGGCCCGCGGTACGGAAGATCGTGGTGGTTGCGATCCCGTGCAGGTAGCGGCTGCCGCCGATCAGCACGGCCGGGACAAGCAGGACAGCCAGGACGGCCAGGATGGTCAGCGGGCGTGCGGCCGCGAGCTTGCCGCCCGGCTGCGGGTACGCGACGGCCAGCGCGAGCAGGAGCACGACCACGTCGAACAGGGCGTAGCTGTACGCGGTCGCGTCGGCGAGCGCCAGCGCGACGCCGGCGGCGATCATCCAGGCGGTCGCGTCCTGTCGCTGCCCGGCCCGGACCACCAGCCACACGGCCAGCGTGACCAGGAAGATCGACATCGCGTCGTAGGTGGCGAAGGCGCCCAGGTGCAACGTCGGGCCGAGCGCCGCGAACAGCGCGGCGGCGAAGAACGCGGCCCGGCGGCCGAACAGCCGGCCAGCCGTGGACCACAGCGTGACGGTCGCCCCCAGCATGAAGATGAGGGACAAGATCCGCGCCCCGGTCAGGCCGCCGACGCTGTCGGCCAGCGCGCCGATGGGCGGGTACAGGACCGGCGCCCCGGAGAAGTATGCCGGGAACTGCGGCAGCGGGTTGCCGTGCAGCAGGTGCGCCCACTCCAAGTGCCCGGCCCACAGGTAGGTCGCCTCGTCCTCGAACGCGGTGTCGGCCCGCACCAGCCGCAGCGACAGGGCCGTCTGGACGGCCAGCACGGCCAGCAGCGCCCAGCCGGCCGGAAGACGCAGCCTGGAGGTCCGTCCGTGCTGCCGCGCGTCCGCGGTCCCGCTCGGAAGCACCTGCTCCGTTCCAGGCTTGGCCGACTCCTGGGTCGCTGGGCCGTGGTCCATGGAGGTACCTGCTTACGGTCAAGGAGATGCCCGCGGGCTTTGGTAAAGCCGCGTCGGAAGCTCACGATATGTACAAGATCCATTACATTTCAGCGGTCCCCGCGGGCGGATACAGACACCGCAAACCAGACGGTAACTGCACGTCCCTCCGCAGGAGGGGATTTCGCGGATTTTGAGCCAGAAACTATCCCCGACGCCACATGGTGTCGGCGTGCCGGCAATCTCCCGTCCTCGGGTATCGGATAGCAGCCGTCACATTTTCGTAGATTTGCTTGAAGCTGCGCCGATCTTGTGCTCCGCTGTACTATGCGATCCGCATCTTCCCGTGTGCGCATCGCACAAGGGGTTACAGAATGGGAGATGAAGACCGCACTGAGCAGCAGCTTCCGCAGCGCGTAAAGGGTGTAGCCGAAACCAGGTCCGCCCCGTCGGCATGGTCGCCGATGTCCTCCGAATTGCGCCAGCGGATGCAAGCCGCGGTAAACGCCGAGCGAGCCCGGGTCGCCGGACGGGACCAGGAGCGCCCCCAGCCCAGCGCCGACCGTAACAGTCCTGATCACCACCCGGCTGACCGCAATGGTGCTGGTCACAAAGACGCCGACCGCAACGGCGCCGACCGCAACAGGGGGCCCGTACCACCCGTCGGCCGGGCCGGCCGCGCCGCGCGCCCGGAACCCCCGGCCCAGCCTGGACCGGCCGGTCAGCCCCGACCCGCCGCCCGTCCCGAACTCGGAGCCAGTCCGGGTCCGGCCGCCCGTCCCGAGCCCGCAGCCCGTCCCGAGCCCGCCGCTCGTCCCGAGCCCGCCGCCCGTCCCGAGCCCGCCGCCCGTCCCGAGCCCGCCGCCCGTCCCGAGCCCGCAGCCCGTCCCGAGCCGGCCGCCGAGCCCAGCCCTGCGGCGGGCGCGCCGGCCTCGGGCCCTCAGCCTGCTCCCCCCGCCCAGCCGCCGCGAGCGGCGGCGCGCAAGACGGCGGCCCGACGGCTCCTGGTCGCGACCGCCGCGATCGGTACCATGCTGACCCTCATCGCCGTGGCATCCCTGGGCGTCGCGGTGGCCAGGTATATCGGCACCCCGACCGTCCAGGCCCCCACTGTGAGCCCCGCCCAGGAACGTGCCGACGCGGCCGCCCGCAGGGTGGCCGCGATCTGGGTCACCCAGTACGTCAGCCACGGCGCCGTGGTCTCCTGCGACCCGGTAATGTGCGGGACGCTCACCGCTCACGGTTTTCCGTCCCGCGACGTGCGCACGCTTGGGCCGACGTCGTCGTATCCGGTGACCTCAGCCGTGGTCATCGTCACGCAGGCCGTCCGTGACCTATTCGGCAGCAGCCTCAGCTCCGACTACGCGCCAACCGCGCTGGCCGCCTTCGGCTCGGGCCAGGCGAGCATCACCGTCCGGGTGATCGCGGCCCGCGGTGCCGGGGCGTACTGGAGCCAGGTCCATGCCGACCAGTCCGTCAGGCAGGCCATCGGGAAAGAACTGCTGACAATAGTCGGGATCACGGCGTCCGCTGAGGCCAGGCATCAGATGCTGGCCGGCCAGCCCGACTCGCGGCTGCTGCTCGCGATCGCCCACCTGGCCTCGAAGGAGCCGGTCTACATCGTGGACTTCGGGAACCTCGCCCCGGATGGCGACCCGACCATCCCGCTCCGCTACATGGACCTGTCCGAGAGCGGTCAGGCCGCGCCTATAAGCAGGTTGGCCTATCTGCGGGCGCTGCGGGCTGGCCTGGCCAGCTTGGCGTACCGTCCCACCACGATCGTGTCCACGGCCCGGTCGGCCGGACAGTCCGTGCTGCGCATCGAGTTCGCCGCCCCAAGCCCGCTCGGCCTGCTCGGGCCGCAGGCGTAGTCCTGATCGCAGGTGCAGTTTCGCCTAGTTGTGACCGGCGAATTAGCCAGTGCCCCCCTCGGCAGATGGCAAGATGACTGCCATGGGAAAGATCGCGGTCGCGGCTGGCGCTGGGGGTGCCCGTGTCTTTTGACATGCCAGTGGCCGTCGTGACCGGCGGTAACCGTGGTGTGGGCCGCGAGGTATGCCGCCAGCTGGCCCTGCTCGGCTTCGGGGTGGTGCTCGGCTCCCGCGATATGCGCAAGGGCGAGATCGCCGCCAAGGAACTGGATCCGGAAGGGGTCCGGATCGTCGCCTGCCAGCTCGAGGTGGACAACTCGATCAGCGTGGCCGCGATGGCCGACTGGGTGAAGGAGCGCTTCGGCCGCACCGACGTGCTGATCAACAACGCCTCCACCATGTACGACCGGTGGGCCACGGCGAGCAACGCCGAGCTGGGCACGGTCGCGGAGGCAATCGACGTCAACCTGTTCGGCCCCTGGCGGGTGATCCACGTCCTGCTGCCGATGCTGCGCTCGAGCGCCCGTCCCCGGATCGTCAACGTGAGCAGCGAGGGCGGCTCGATCTCCGCCATGACCGGTGGGTCGCCCGCTTACGGCGTCTCCAAGGCGGGCCTGAACGCGCTGACCAGGCTGCTCGCTGGAGAGCTGGCCCGGGACGGGATCCTGGTCAACGCGGTCTGCCCGGGCTGGCCAGCCAGCGAGGCCCACCCGCAGGGCCGGTCCCTGGCCCAGGCCGCGGCCAGCGTCATCTGGGCGGTGACGATCCCCAACGGCGGCCCGACCGGTACCTTCACCCGCGACGGGCAGCCCTTCCCCTGGTAGGGCCCTGGTAGGCCCGCCTAAGCGTCGTGGTCCGGGCTGGGCTGGTAGCGATAGCCCATGCCGGGCTCGGTGATCAGCCAGCGCGGCCGGGCCGGATCGGGTTCAAGCTTGCGGCGCAGCTGAGCCATGTACAGGCGCAGGTTGCCGGTGGCGTCGGCGTACCCGGGCCCCCACACCTCCGTCAGTAGCTGGTTGCGGCTGAGCAGCTTGCCCGGGTTGCGGAGCAGCACCTCGAGCAGGTGCCATTCGGTCGGCGTGAGCCGGATGCCCTCGGGCTGGGCCTCGCCCGCCGGGCCGCCCCCGGTCGGCACGGCCGCCTGGCGGGTGACTCGCTTGGCGGCCAGGTCCACGATGAGGTCGCCGAGCCTGATCCGCGGCTGGTCCTCGCCCGTCCCGGTGCGCCTGACCGCGGCCCGCATCCGGGCCAGCAGTTCCTCCACCCCGAACGGCTTGGTGATGTAGTCATCCGCGCCCGCGTCGAGCGCCTCGACCTTGTCCGTGCTGTCGGCTCGCCCGGACAGCACGATGATGGGCGCCTTCGTCCAGCCCCGCAGGCCCTGGATCACCTCCACGCCGTCCAGGTCGGGCAGGCCGAGGTCGAGGATCACCAGGTCTGGTGGGTGCCGGCCGGCCATCTCGAGCGCTTCAGTCCCGGTGGCCGCGACGTCGACCTGGTACTCGCGCACCCTCAGGTTGATCCGCAGCGCCCGGAGGATCTGCGGCTCGTCGTCGACCACGAGCACCCTGGTCACGACCCAGCCTCCTCGCGTTCGCGCTGGCCGGGCTCGTACTGGTAGCCGGGCTCCGCGACGACCGGCACCGACACGGTCATGGTCAGCCCGCCGCCCGGCGTGTCCTCGGCGGTCAGCGTCCCGCCCATCGCTTCGGTCAGGCCGCGCGACAAGGCCAGGCCCAGCCCCACCCCGGTCGTGTTGTCGGTGTCGCCCAGCCGCTGGAACGGGACGAACATCCGGTCCCGGTCCTTCTCGGGGATGCCGGGACCCCGGTCGACCACCCGCAGCTCGACCCGGTCCCCGAGGGCGCTGGCGGTCAGCAGCGGCGGCCGGCCGGGCGGCGAGTAGCGCAGCGCGTTCTCGGTCAGGTTCACGATGACGCGTTCCAGGATGGCCGGGTCGACGTTGATCTCCGGGAGGGATTCCGGGATGTCGACCGTGATGCCCCGCGCCGCCGGGTCCAGGTTGTCCAGCGCGCGGGACACGATCTCGTCCAGGCCACCCGGCCGCGGGAACAGGGACAGCGCTCCGGCCTGCAGCCTTCTCATGTCCAGCAGGTTGTCCACCAGATGGGTGAGCCGGTCCAGCGACTCGTCCGCCGTGGCCAGCAACTCGTCGTGGTCCTCGTCCGCCCAGTCCACGTCCCGGGACCGCAGGCTGGTCACGGCCGCCTTCGCGGACGCCAGCGGCGTGCGCAGGTCGTGGCTGACGGCGGCCAGCAGCGCGGTCCGCATCTTGTCGGCCGCCGCGATCGGCTTGGCCGCTTGGGCCTCGGCGGTCAGCCGC
>Ga0210391_10001792_pt1 | contig 19082 bp, 14 predicted proteins | sample IncBWC12OmetaG_FD_160573 | JGI IMG/M metagenome (GOLD analysis project Ga0210391, IMG submission 160573) | Forest soil microbial communities from Barre Woods Harvard Forest LTER site, Petersham, Massachusetts, United States - Inc-BW-C-12-O ...
ACACCGTGACCACCGAGATTCAAGGCGCTTGCGGCATCGCCGCCGGTTACCCGGCCCACGTCGACATCGAGCACAACGAAGTCGGTCACACGAACTACACGGGGATCTCCGTCGGCTTCGGCTGGACCAGCTCGCCGAATGCGATGACGGACAACACCATCAATTACAACAACGTGCACAATGTCGTGCAGGTCCTGGCGGACGGCGCCTCGATCTACACGCTCTCGAATCAGCAGCCGACGTCCAGCATGCTCTACAACTACATTCACGATTATCAGACGAGCACGTGGGCCGATTATGGGGACAACGGCCTGTACATGGACGAGCAGACGAGCGGGTACACTGTCGAGCACAACCTCATGGTCAACGCGCCGACGAACGTCGTTCAAAACAAGAACGGGACGAACACGGTCATGGACAACGGGACGAATCCGAGCATGGCGTCGTCCACCATGGCGACCGCCGGCATCGAGCCCGCGTACGGCAGCATCAACGAGATGACGCTGCCGCCGCTGACGTTCTGAGCCGACCTGCGATGCGGCAGACTGTCGCCGCGAGAACTGCCGCCACGTCACGGCGGAGTGAGCGTGACGACGTATCCGTCCGTAGCGGTGGTCCAGTTGATCTTCACGGTCATCGCGTTGCATGTCACGGGCGCAGCCGCACTCGAGACCACGCTTGGTGCGGTCAAAGCCGCATTGCCTGTTGGCATCGTTTCGACCAGTACTTTCGTCGTTCCTTCGCTCTGCAGCCACGCCGGAATATTTTGGAAGGTCACGTTGACCGAGCCCGTGACGGCGCCATCGTTACCGACAACGACAATCGCCTTGGCCGCACTCGCATCTTGATACGCGACGGCATCGGTGTGCATTCCGGCGGTGACGCGCGAACGCAGCCCTGTCTGATCGGCATAGCGCTTGTAGATCCACCACTGGCTGTCCGGCTGCCAAGCGGTCGTGACCAGTGCGCCCATGCCCTCGTATAGACCCGGCCCCTCGCCCCAATTTCCGCGGAGGCCCTCGATCCCGGCCCGCTCGAAACGGGCGAGGTACCAGGCCGAGTGCCCTGGGTTTTGCTCCGCGCTCGTCCCGTATTCGTTGGCATCGAGGCCGCTGACGGTGAGGCCGCGCTTCGAAAGCTGCGCGTTCATCGTCGTCGTGTCGGCGACGGGGTCTGCGCCTCCCCCTTCCTCGTGCCAGCTCACATAGTCGGGCACGACGGCGTTGGTCTTCACGTAGTCGAGGAAAGCGCTCGCCCAGGAGCCGCCTGGCCCCGTGGCGACACTGGGCCCCTCGAGCACGGCGTTTGGAAGGGCTGCGCGAATCTGCTGGAACCCCCGCATCCACATTTCGAGCCATTGTGCCTGGGTACCCTTCCAGAAGATCGATAGATCCGGCTCGTTCCAGAGCTCCCAGCGCACGTCGGGCCCGGTCATGCCGTTCGCCTGGGCATCGCCAATCACCTGGTTGATGAAGCTCGTGTAGAGCGTCCAGTCGCCGCCGTCGCCGGGGTAGTGGGGCACGTTGCATGCACCGTCGGCACCCCATAGGTCGTGCACGAGAAGAAGAAGCCGGGCCCCGATCGCTTTGGCTTTCGCATAGTAGGCCTTCACGACATTCCAGCGCGCGGCGTACTGGCCGTTGACATAGCCGCCGTTGGGGCACCCGACCTGTGCGCCCCCTACGCGTAGACCCTGGATTTTGATGTCGCTCAGCGTCGGGTTCGGGGGCTCGCTGCCGTCTTGGGCGATCCCGTAAATGAAGCCCGAAGCGCCATAGGTCGGAGAACCCTGGGGGGCGGGCATGTCGACCACGATGCCATCTTGAGCGGATGGGGGCGCCCCCGGTGTGCATGCGGCCGCGTCCCTCGTGTTGCTGCCAGCTTCTGCACCCGCTCCACTCGCCGAGCTCGCGTCGAAGGAGGGGCCCCCGCTGTCCGGACCTCCAGCGTCGCCTGATGCCGACACCGAACCGCTCGGCGAGCCCGCGGCGCTGCCGCTGCCGCTGCCCGACGTGCCGCCCGAGCTCGCGCCCGACATCCCCGCCATGCCGGCGCCGCTGCTCCCGCTGGCCATACCGGACTTGGCGCCCGCAGTCCCGCTGATAGGCGCCGAAGTGCCGCTCGCGCCCGGCACCCCTCCGGTTCCGCTCGCGCCGGAGCTGGCGTTGGTCCCGCACGCGCCGAGACCCGCGAGGGCGGCGACCATCGTGAGGATAGGTCCACCCGCGATGGTTCCTGAGGCGGAGGTTCGCATAAAGGCACTTGCGCGCGCCTCTTGCGACTTGTCACTCAATTGTCTAGGGCGCACCGAATATTCGAGCCCTCTATGAAAAAGTGACAATCGCTGGAGCGCTCCGTCAACGTGCCTCGAGAGAACGGAGCGCTCTTCCATGCGTGGTACGGGTATTCGTTGGGTCACCTTGTCGGTAGCGGCGCTCGCGGCGGGCGCCTGCGCCTCCTCTGGAGAGACGAACGCCGGGACGAGCGGCTCCTCCGCCGGTCGAGGCGCCCACGCGAGCGCGGCCGGCGGACACTCCGGGGAGGCCGGTTCGTCGGGGAGCACGAGCGCCGGTAGTGGCGGCTCCGCGGTGACAGGATCATCAGGCAACATGGGAGGAGCCGGCGCAGGATCGTCAGGCAGCGCGGGAGCGATGGAGGGCGGCGCCGAAGGCTCCGCGGGGAGTGGCACCGCGGAGGCCGGGGGAGCGTCCGCAAGCGGCAGCGCCGGACCAAGCAATGGAGGTGACGGCGGAGCCGACGGATCGGGCGTCCCGTCCAACCGTTATTATGCATCGCCTACGGGGTCCGGCACGGCCTGCTCGGCCACCTCCCCGTGCTCGATCGCGCAAGCGCAAACCGCGGTACGCGCGGCTGCGAGCGCGGCCTCGAGCGATGTCGTGGTCGAGCTGGCCGACGGTACCTACGGGCTCGCCGCACCACTCGTCTTCACCGATGCCGACTCGCTCGCGGGCGGCCATACCGTCAGCTGGCAGGCGGCGGCCAACACGCATCCATTGCTCTCGGGCGGCATGCCCGTCACCGGATGGGCGCTCAGCGACGCCGGTAAGAATATCTGGAAGGCATCCGCGCCGTCCGCCTTCGCCACCCGAGAACTCTACGTGGCTGGAAAGGCTGCCACGCGCGCGCGGTCGTCCTCGATCAGCCGCGCGGACATGTCCTTCACTACGAACGGATGGACGTTCACGAGCAGCAGTCTCTCGTATCTCAACAATCTTGCGCAACCGCAGCGGGCCGAGCTCGATGTCATCGGGTCGTGGACGAACCGCTATTCGCCCATCCAAGCCGTTGCCAACAACACGGTGACGATGACGCAGCCCGCGTGGGCGGAGAACACCTGGGGCTACGACACCGTGCAAAGCCCCTATCGTCAGGGTCCGATCTACGCCGAGAACGACTCCACGCTCCTCGATCAACCAGGCGAATGGTACCAGGACACGACTGCGGGCGCGCTCTATTACATCCCGCTCGCGGGACAGGACATGACGACGGTCGACGTCGAGCTTCCCCAACTCCAGTGGCTCGTCGCCGTGGGCGGAACTTACGACGAGCCGGCTCACGATATCCGCTTCAGCGGCTTGACGTTCTCGTATACGAGCTGGCTGGGCCCGAACTCCGCCGACGGCTTCGTCGATCAGCAGACGGGTGGGTTCGTGGTCGGACCGAGGTCGCTTTACCCCGCGTTCGAGGCGACGCGGCCCGTCTGGCACCAGATGCCTGCTGCCGTGCAGGTGTCTGCCGCCACGAACATCTCTTTCCTCGGCGACCGCTTCGTCGATCTCGGAAGCGTCGGCCTGGGGATCGGCAACGACGCCAATGCGCACGAAAGCGGTGTCGGCCTGGGCGCGAGCGGAATTCAGGTGACGGGGTGCGTTTTTGCACAAATCGCGGCCAGCGGAATCGCTGTTGGCGGATTTCAGGCGACGGCCCACCATCCGGGCGGGGACGTCCCCTTCTCGGCGCTGACGCCGACGGAGCTCGCGATGATCGACGAGAACATCACCGTCAGCGACAATCTCATCCACGACATCGGGATCGATTATCGAGACTCCGTCGCCGTTCTTTTCACGTATACTCGGCAAGTTGTCGTTTCTCACAACGAAACGTACAACATTCCTTATTCGGGCATCGCGAGCGGGTTCGGCTGGGGCACGAACGACGCCGGCGGCAACGGCGATTACAAGACACGCCCCAATGGCGACTTGTACATGTACCAGCCCCTTTATACGAACCCGACCGTGGCCGCGAACAACAATGTCTCGGCGAACTACGTCCACGACGCAATGCTCCAGATGAACGACGGCGGCTGCCATTACAACCTTTCGGCAAACCCTGGCACCGTGGTGACGGAAAACTACTGCAATGCCTCGGGGTCGGGGCTGTCCGGGTTGTTCATCGGCGACTACGAGGACGAAGGCTCAGCCTATCTGACGATCACGAACAACGTCTTCGCATCGTTCGGAGAATGGGTCTTCGCCAATGCGAATGCCGCGAACAACACGGGCCACCTCACGTGGACGAACAACTGGGTGAGCGGGAGCCCCAGCATCCAGGGCCCGAGCGAGGTGAATACCGGCAACGTCACGATAAGCGGAAGCCAGACCTCGGGGTTTCCGGCGAACGCCCAAACCGTCGCCAACGCGGCGGGCCTCGAAGCGCCCTACGCGGGCCTGAAGTCGAATCCATGATAAGCGCTTCAGCCGCGTACGGCCCGCGACCGCCTTCGGCGAGCACGCGTCCCCAGCCATGCTGCGAGCCCCGACACGAGGACGAGGCCGCCGCGGGGCGAGCCCCCTGCGGCTCCCGGGCCCACGACCACGCATGCGCACCCGCCGTTCGCGCCGTCGCCGCCCGAGCTGGAGGCCGGGCCGCCGACGGCGCTTCCTCCGCTCGCGCTCCCACTCGTCGACGCGCCGCTCGTGACGGCGCCGCTCGCGCTCGCACTGCTCGGCGCGCCGCTCGTGACGGCGTCGCTCGCGCTCCCACTGCTCGACGCACCGCTCGTGGCGGCGTCGCTCGTCCCACGGCTCGACGCACCGCTCGTGGCGGCGCCGCTCCCGCTCCCATTCTGGCCGTCGCCGGAGTCGACGGTTGCGTCCCGAACACCCGCATCGTGAGGGACCGCTCCGCCCGAGTCGGGGCTCGCCGCCGCTCCAGCGTCACACCCGCCGCCGGCGAGGTCGCAATCGAGATCGGGGCCGTCGAACGGCACCACGATCACTTTGCTGCCGTGGTCGGAGTTGGCGGGGATCTGGTCGTTCTTGTCCACGTCGGACACGGCGAAAGTCACGTGCGTGACGGTCCCGTTTTCGAGAACCACGCCGGGCCGCTCCATCTTGTACCAGTGGTCGACAGTGCCGTCCGTATAGCTGAAGATCTGCTGCGCATACCTTGGATCGTAGGCGAGGCCCCGATCGGTCCAATCGTGGATACCATCCGTCGACGTGAGCAGATAGCCCACGCGATCGTCCGGGTAATCGTAGAGGACGTGGTAGAACCCCCCGCTGAACCAGATCACCGGATCTTCGGCGAGGGAGTACGTGGATTCGACCGTCGCCGGCGCCAGGGAATCCAGGTGCTTCTGCCTGTTGGGGTAAATGCTGGAAGCGCTTGCCGAGGGGATGGCTTCGTTGGAAGGATAGGCGTTCGTAGGCTGCTGAGCATCGTAGGGCCCGCACAACCCCGCGGTACTCAACGCAATGAGCCCGTGACGCTGAATGATTTCGAAATCGCCATCCGGCCTGGCTACCAGGCTCACGTTGGATCCATAGGTGTTGTTGCCACCGAATCCGGTGCCCGGAACGCTCAGCCCGGGTCCGGGGTTATTCGGGCAGGGAGTCCACGGGCCGTCGAGAGATTGCGACGTGAAGATCGTGAATGGCACCACCTCGCTGACGACCAAGGCGAAGGTGCCGTCCAGGAGTTCGACCACCGAGCTGTTATGGCCGTGGTGAGGGTCAGACCCAAAGCTTCCGTCGCTGTAGGCGAAGCCGTCGTCGGTAAACGGGCCGAGCACCGCCCCATCGCCCGTGGCATGAATGGGATCGGAGCTCGTCCAGGCGGCGAATCCGGCCGAGCCGGACCAGCGATCGGCAAACAAGTGATAGGTGCCGTCCGAAGCGCGGATGACTTTGCCGTCCCAGTAGTAGTACGAGGGAGGGTTCTTTGCGCTCTCGATTCCGTTGCACGTGTCGCGCGGGACGACGCCCACTCCCGCGGTGCAGTTGGAGGGCGTCGCGCCCGACGCGGTGCATCCCCACGTGTTCGTCGTGAGCGGACAGATGATGGGGGTCGGTTGAAAGTAATCGATGAATGTTTTCTGGGCTCGTGCCGTCCGGGGCAACGCGGCAAGCACAAGGAAGGTGGTAACGCGGATGGCCGCCCGTGAAAGGGCAGGAACGCTAGCTGACATCCGCTACGGCGTCCCTACGAAGGTCGTCACGCTCTGCGCCGAAAGCGTCACCGTCACCCGCGAGTTCGACACCGTGATGGGGGCCAGCGCTCCGAGGCTGTTGGTCGCCGACGTCTCGTAAGGCGTGAGCGAGCAAGGCGCATTGGCCGAGACGAAGAACGACGCAGTAGACGACGATGCATTCGTATTGATGGCAACGATCGAGAGCGAGTTGTTGGTCGTATCGACGTACGCGCTGATCAGGACGCCGGAGGGCGCGGTGCCGGACGTGTCCACGCGCTTATAGCCGGGCCGGACAAAGCGTGAGTAGTTGCCCATGACCCAGAGACGCTTGGTCCATACTTTCGAGCCGGTGTCGTAAAGGCAGCCGCCGCTATTTCCGCCCTCGTACAGCCACCAGAGGTGCCAGGCGTTGAGGTTACGCGTCGTGAGGTCGCTATGGATCGCCTTGGCCATGAGAAGCGCGCTCGCGATCCCATCGCCGGAGGCGTCGCCTGGCGCCGTACCCGTGTCGACCTCCGTCTCCCAGTATTCCTTGCCCGCGGCGGCGATCGCGGGCTGTACAGGCGGAGCCAATCCATATTCGTGGCTCGCAAATATGTCCACCGAGGCCCACGCGTTCGTGTTGTTTTGAATCGCCGTGAAGTAGCTCGGGAAGCCGTACCCATTCTGCGTTTCGGGCGACATGTTCTTCACGCCCAAAGCGGTCATCGCGGGACCCAAATAGGTGACCCACGTAGCCAATTCCGCGGGCGAGTACGACGTAGTCTGGTTGATCCCGCAGCTGTCCGGCTCGTTCGCGCCGGACACGGCATAGAGCGGCACTCCCTGCGTTTTCGCGTTCTGCACCCAAGTGGAGAGCGTGTTGGCCAAGTCCTGTGGGTTCGAGAGCACGGGCATACTCCCGGTGCAACCGTTGGGATTGGTCTCGGTCGTGGTGTCGGAGCCGCCCGGTGCCCCCCCGGATCCCGTCCCCCAAACGGTCATCCACACCTTTACGCCATATCCCACGGCCGCTTTGGCAATCGTTAGCCCATCCCCGTACCGAATGCGGAGTAACGTCAATCCGGCCCCGGTCGTGGTGGACCAGAGATACTCAGGATCCGACGCGTTCGCGAAGCTGCCGGCCCAGGCAGAGGACACGCCGAAACCCGTGATGTTTTGCTCGAGACCGGATTCGTTGATCGTGACGTCGGACGATTGGGCGGTTCCGCCGCCGCAAACCCCACTGCCCATGGTGCCAGAGGTACCGGTCGTCCCGGTCGATCCGGTGGTCCCGGAGGTACCTGTTGTCCCTGTCGTCCCAGTAGCCCCGGAGGTGCCGCTCGTCCCGGAGGTGCCGGTTGACCCCGTGGTGCCGGAGGTGCCCGTTGATCCCATGGTGCCGGAGGCGCCGGTTGACCCCGTGGTGCCGGAGGTGCCCGTTGATCCCGTGGTGCCGGAGGCGCTGGTTGACCCCGTGGTGCCGGAGGTGCCGGTTGACCCCGTGGTGCCGGACGACCCGGACTTACCGGTCGCTCCGGGGCTGCCCGTCGATCCAGAACCTCCGCTCGACCCCGAGGATGGACCGATCGACCCCGCGGCCCCCGCGCTACCCGCGGATCCCGATGCCGTCGCGCCTGATGCCGTGCCGGAGCTCGAGCCGGAGGTACCCGTCGACGCGGCGGACCCGGTGCCCGCTCCGGTCAAAGCGGTCCCGCTTTCAGCGCCGGTGCCGACCGAGCCCGAGTTGGAGTCCGATCCACAGGCCCCCGAGCCGATGAGAAGTGCGGTCAAGGGCAGAAGATAATTTCGCATCCATGGCGATTGCGTGAGTGCGCGCGCTTTTGTTACGAGAACCACCCATCCCGATTGCTCGAAGTCGGACTGACGCTTCCCGGCGGAAATATCTTGTGAACGCATTCACCACCCAGCGGTGAATGCGCGGGGTCATGCGAATGCCGCCCACCATTCGTCGTCACCGTGACAAGAATGAGAGTGAGCCGCAAGAGACAGCATGCCCTCGGCGCGACCGGTTCTACTCCTGATAGGGGCTCTTGAGATGCTCGCGTGCGGTTCGTCAACGGACACCTCGGCACCCGGTGTGTCAGGGATGTCGGGGAGCGCCGGATCGATGACCGGCTCTGCGATGACCGGCTCTGCGACCGCCGGCTCCGCGACGACCGGCTCTGCGACCGCCGGCTCTGCGATGACCGGCTCTGCGATGACCGGCTCTGCGACGGCCGGCTCTGCGACCGCCGGCTCCGCGATGACCGGCGCGTCCGGGACGGCCGGGATGACTGGAACGGGTGGTTCGCAGAGTGGCGTGCCACTTCAAGACGCTGGCATGTCTCCGAGCACCGATGCGGGCGGGAGCGGTGGCGCCGACGGCGCGATGCTCGCAGGCCAGGAAGGGCCATGCGACGTCTACATGGCGGCGGGCACCCCGTGCGTTGCGGCCCACAGCACCGTCCGCGCTCTCTACGGCGCCTACGGGGGAAAGCTCTATCAGGTCCGGCGCTCTGACAACGCGACGCTGGACATCGCGACACAGGCCACAGGCGGCTTCGCAGACACGGCCGCACAAAACACGTTTTGCGCGAACTCGACCTGCGTCATTGCGTTCGTCTACGACCAGTCGGGACACACCAACGACCTGGCGTACCAGGGCAGCACGATCGTGCCCGGATCGCCACAGAGCACGCCGGCGGTGGCGACGACCGAGCAGCTCATGGTCGGCGGGCACAGCGTCTATTCGCTCTACATCATGCCGAACAACAGCTACTGGCACGACGGCTCCCAGTCGGGGGTGCCCACGGGGCAGGAACCCGAAGGGCTCTACATGGTCACGAGCGGCACCCATTACAACGCCGGATGTTGTTTCGATTACGGCAACAGCGAGACGGATCGGAAAGCCGATGGCGCCGGCGCCATGGATGCCATCAATTTCGGCAACGAATGCTGGTTCGCGAGTACCGCGCCGTGCACCGGCTCCGGCCCCTGGGTTCAGGCCGATCTCGAGTACGGCCTTTTCGCCGGCGGCGGCACCGCCACCAATCCAGACAACGTTCCCATGAAAAGCAAGTACGTCACGGCAATGCTGAAAAATAACGGAACGACGGAGTTCGCCCTCAAAGGCGGCGACGTGCAGGCGGGGGGCTTGATCACATTGTACAAGGGCAAATTGCCGAACGGATACAGCCCTATGAAGAAGCAAGGGGCCATCGTCCTCGGAAGCGGCGGCGACTGTTGTAAGCCGAGTGGCGGCGCGAACCAGAGCGCAGGCACATTCTACGAAGGCGCCGTCGTTGCAGGATATCCGACCGACGCGACGGACGACGCCATTCAAGCCAATCTGGTGGCCGCAAACTACGGAAAGTAGTCGAGGCGGAAACAAGGCTCCGGGTCGATCTTTTTTCCTGGCCGGGAGCCGTGCGCTCGCACGACGCGGAGCCCACGGACCGGGCGGTCACCGCAAACGTCAATTGGCGGTCGTGGCGTTGAGCGTATAAACGTTCGAGCTCGGGTCATTGAGCCAGGTCCACACGTCGTCCGGGGTCCAAGTGCATGGGCACGACTGAGAACAGGTGTTGGGGGGGCTCGCGCAGGGGTTGTACAAGCTGGAGTTCCCGTCGATGGCCCCTGGGCCGTGTGCGGACTGGTCCACGCACCAACGAATGGAATGTCCAGCGGAGCATCCCGTGTAGTTGGTGCAGATATGCCCTCCCGGGTTGATATAGGCGCCGGGGGTCGGCGGCTGGGGCGGCTCGGTGGAAACGTTCGTGGACGTTTTCGATGGCGTCTGGTCGGGCGCCGGAATGGCGTCCGACGTCCACCCGGTGCAGCCGTTGTTCTTGACGAACTGGTCGCGCGCGGGCGTTGCCAAGCTCAGTCCAACGGTGGTGTCCGTAAGGCCTTCCTTTTGCCACAGTGCAATGGGGCTGGTGCTGTTGGTGTCCGGGTTGGTTCCCGGTATGGCCCCCCCTTCATAGATGACGGCGGCACGGAATGCGTAGCCCGCCGCCGCAGTGGTCGCGCGAACGGTTGCCAGGCTGTAGCTCATGCCTCCCCCCCAGCTGAAGCCACTGGTGATGATGTTCGACATGTCGACACAATAATTTTCCGTAATCAACTTGACCATGTCGTCGGTGAACGGAATGTCGATGTCGCTGTTCCATCCCGCGCCGCCGTTGGCCGAGTCGGGTGCGACGAAGATCGCGCCGTTCTGCGACTTTCTCTGGAGCCCGTAGTAGGCCCACCAGTATCCATTGCCTCCACCGCTGTCGATATCGGCCGCCACGCCTCCATTCCAGTGATACGCAAATATCAACCAGTAGGGCTTCGTATTGTCGTAGTTGTCGGGAAGCCGCATGGCGAAGCCTCGGGTCCCCCCGGCGGCCGCGTCCGTGAGCGAGACATAGCCGCCTGCCCCCGTGCCTTTTCCGTCCCCGCCCCCGCCTCCTCCCTCGCCGGGAACGTTCGGCGAGATGGTCACCGTCGAAGTCTTCCCGCAACCCGGGCTTTTGACGGCGGTGGCACTCATCGAGCCACCGGAGCCGGAATCCGGGCTCGCGCCAGAATCTACCGAACCCGAACTGGCGCTGGAGCCCGACGCTTGGCCCGTGCCCGCGCCGCTGCCGGAGGCTCCCGAACCGGAGGTGCTGCCGGAGGGGGACCCGTTTCCTGTTCCCGAGCCGGACGCGCTGCCAGCGCCGCCACTGCCGGAACTCGAGGCGTTGCCGCTGGCGGTGCCGCTCGCACTGCCAGTGGTCGCACCGCCGGAGCTCGACATGCTGCCGCTACCCGACCCGGTCGCGCCGCCGCGCCCTGAGCCGCCGGAGCTCGTGCCGCTACCCGACCCCGTTGCGCTGGCCGTGCCCGCGCTGCCGGAGCTCGACGCGCCGCCGCTGCCCGAGCCGGCACCGGGGCTGGACCCGCTTGAGCCGTTGCCACACCCGAGCGCGACCAAGACGAGGAACACGGGAATTTCGGCGCGGTCGATGTGTCGACTGTAGATCTGCATATCCGCGACGGGATTGCCGGAGCGCCACCGCGTTTGTCATGCGGCGTGACTTCGGTCGCCGCCGCGCCCCGGCGCTCGTCAGGCTTGCGCGTGCCGTGGCGGCGCGATCGAAGCGAGAGCGACCCTCTCCTCGACCGACCCCGCCCGGCGACGCCGTGCGCCTTTTGCGGACCGCTGACAATTCTGACCGAGCCCGGACAATTACGCGGGACACGACCCCTCGTGGATTGCCCTTCGCGCCTTGCACCCGCTCGGGAGACTTGATGCCCTATCGCCCTTCGCACCATATCTTTGTCCCAGCACTTTGCGCCTTGAGCGTCGCGTGCTCGCCGTCCGGCGGCGGGTCGAGCAACGGCTCCAGCGGTATCTCGATTGGCCCGGACGGCAGCGCGGGCAACGGCGCTAGCGGGACGACGGGGCCGGGCGGGCGAACCGGGGGCGGAGGAAGCCCCGCGTCCGGTTCCGCCACGGGCTCCGGCGAAGGTGTTTCGACGGGCAGTGCCGCGGCTTCCACGGGGGGCGCGACCGGATCGGAGGGGACCATGACCGGGTCTGGCGCAACGGGAGCTACCAGTGGAAGCGCCGGCACCGGAATCACGAACGTCTGCACGGGTACATCGAGTGGGACTGCAGCGAACACGCTGGCAGTCACCGTCAATTCGGCACAGAACGTGATCGGCAACGGCATCTTCGGCCTGCTCATGGAAAGGTTGGGGCGAAATTGGAGCGGCGGCATCTTCGTCGGCACGGGCTCCTCCATCCCGAATACCGACGGGATGCGGAACGACATCATTCAGGGTTTCAAGGACGCCGGTGTCGGGATGATCGAGTGGCCGGGCGGGTGCGCGGCGAACAGCTACAATTGGAGCCCCAACACCAGTCCCGGCAATGACGTAGGAACGGACCGATATATGGAGCTTTGCTCACTGGTCGGGATACCGCCGCTGATCGCCGGCCCCGGGACCTCGACCGCGGCGTCCGCCAACCTCGCCTGGGTCACTTATATCAACAACAATTCGAGCCATCCCGGCTGGGCGATCAATAATTTCAAGATCGGGAACGAAGTCTGGGGATGCGGCGGCAACCAGGACGAGGCTACCTACGAGACGAACTACCTCGCGAACTACAACACCCTGTCGACGCCCGTGAACGGAAAAAAGCTCGACATCGTCGCCAGCACCGGCCTGATTGGAAACTGGACCTGGTTCGACACCGAGATAAAGGATCTGGCGGGCAAGATCGATGGCGTCGAGATCCACGACTATGTCTATCACCCGAGCGACATTCCGAACGTGGGCTTCACCGACGACCAGTATTACGACGTCGTAAATGCGGCGAACCAGGGCCAGATCGGTCCGCGCATCACCCGAATCCTCCAGACGCTCGACCAATACGATCCGAGCAAACACATAAAGATATACGAAGACGAGTGGGGCGACTGGCTCGAGCCCTTCAACGCGGGTCAAGACAGCTGGACGCAGCAGGGGACCGTCATGGACGCGATCTCGGCGGCGGAGTCACTTCATCTCTTCATGCAGAATGCCGATCGCTATCAGGTGGCCGGCCTGGCCCAGGGCGTCAACGTCATCCACTCGCTCTTCTTGACGCGGAGCAGCGACGGAGCGCTCGTGAAGACCCCGACGTTCTATGTGTTCAAGATGCTGTTGCCGCACCACAGTTCGAACGCGATGTGGGCACCCAATACCTTGAAGAGCGAGACCATTACGGGCAATAGCCAGACGTTTCCGGTCCTCTCGGCCGGATCCACCGTCGATGGCCAGGGCCACGTCAACATCAGCATCGCGAACGTCGACCTGGTCAACACCCGGACGGTCCAAATCGCAATCGAGGGTGGCATGCCCTCGTACGTCGTTTCCACCGCCCAGGTCGTCAGCGGGCCGGCCAAAGACAGCTACAACGACTTCGCTCAGACCGAGCAGGTGAACATACAACCGCTCGCCGGCTCCGGTTGCTCCATCTCCGGGACGTCACTTCAAGTTACGCTGCCTTCGAAGAGCGTAGTCATGCTCGTCCTGAGTCCGGCCTCGTAGCGACTCGCAACCCTCCGGGTGACCTACGCACGAGGGCGCGGCCGTTTCAATGGCGCCGGTGGCGTGTGTGTCCTGGAGTCTCCACAACGCCAAAGCGCCGTTGAAAAAAGGCCAGCACCTGCTCGCGTACCCGTTCTGCCGTACTCATCGAGCCCGCCCCGCCAAGCGGCTCGCTCGTCTCGTTGCGCGCGACCTCGGCCTCTGCCCTTGCGGCGGCCGCGTCACCCCCGTCTCCGTCCCGGTCGCTCGTTGCCGAGGGGCGTCCGAGCTCGCCTCGTGGGCGTTCGATGACTCCGACCCTCATTGCTGTGTCGTCTTTTTCTCGGTCCATAGTTGTCTCATCACCGTACGCGTCGCGCGATTTCGAGCATTGCGGACGTCACGCTTGCGGGCCTTCGAGTGAGCGACCCATGTTTTCATTTCTATGAATTACCGTCAATCCGCCTTATGGCCTATGCGCGCATCGTCCAGAAGCACGTGAAGGCCGGAACCGCGCCAGGTATCATTTGGGTATGCGTGTCTACGGAAGCGCCCTCCTGGCCCGAAAGCATGTCGTCACGAAGCGCTTCGGGGAGCGCAAGTGGTTCGAGCTGTTCGATGATATGGCCGCACGTTTTTCGTACTTCACGCAGCCGGTCGTGGCGGCGAGCATCATTCCGCTGCCCGAGTTCATCTCGTTCCACAACGAGCTCGTGCGCCGCTTCTTCGATGGTGATCCAAAGGCGTACTTCATGCTCGGCGAAGAGTCCGCCCGCTGGGCGATGACGGAAGGCCCCTGCCGGACCTTCGTCACGGGGAAGGATTTCGAGGGGCTCGGCCAAAGTTTTCCCCAGACCTGGACCATGTATTTCGCGGAGACTTCGAGCTACTGCACGACCCGCGTCGAGGGAAATGTGGTGGAACTTGAAGCATTTGACCTCCCGGTCTGGCATCCGTACTTCGAATACTTCGTCGTCGGGTACTTCAGAGGCTTGCTCGACATGACTTGCGCCAACCCGATCGACGTCAGGCAGCTGAGCGGAGGAGGAGGAACACACTACCGGTATCGCCTGTCCACTTGCTCTCCTGAACGCCTACCGGACCGGTCTAAATTTTTCGTTCCGGGCGCCGAGCGCTCCAAGTTCCAAATAGTAACCACGTTCATCGAGGAGCACTTGACCGCAGACATCGATGTCGCGGAGCTCGCGCGTTTGGTCGGCTACGGCCCGGATCATCTGGCGCGACTCTTCAGGCGATCGTTCGAGATACCCCTGCACCAGTATGTTCTGCAGCGGCGCGTCGATAGAGCCAAGACGCTGTTGCGTGACCGAAGTCTGGCCATCGGAGACGTGGCTCGCAGCTGTGGATTTGCGAGCCAGTCTCACTTCAGTTCGGTGTTCAAGGAGAAAGTCGGAGTCACGCCGCGCGCTTTCCGCCGGGGCACCGTGGCCTGACGCGGATTGGTCACGGCAGAGTGAACTGCTTCAGGAACGTCCATCCGATGTTTCCGTCCCCGTATTCGTGACCGCCGTTGTTTATGCAAACTCCCACTTGCACGTTGCCTTGGCATTGCTTGTAGTAAGAGCATTCCCAGGTGGATCCGTTCACTTGGGGATATGCGGGGGTATCGGTGCAGCCGTCGATCGAGGCCCACTTCTCCCAACACGCCTGCGCTCCGAGGAACGTGATCGGCATTCCTGTCACGACGCTCGAATATCCGCCGGCGTACAGGGCGACATTGTCCGCCGTGCCGCGGAACGATAGCTCCGGGATGGGACGGACCGGCGTGCAGTCGCCCTCGTTTTCTTTCAAAAGATCAAAAGACTGCGGTACCACCGCAGCAAAGACGTCGGCCGCGTGGCAAGCAAGGTAGTGAGACATGCCGCCGCCCATCGAGAAGCCGACCGCATACACGCGCGTCGTGTCGATGCATGCTTTCGCCTCGACCTGCGTGACGAGCGCTTTGGCGAACCCCACGTCATCGACGGCCGTACCTCCGATGGGTGACGTGCAGCACGGCCCAACGTCCCACGCAGCGCCCACGTTCGGGCTCGGCTCGCCCTGCGGATAAGCCGTGACCACGCCTTCTGGGTCGGTGACCGCCTTGAAGGGCGAGCCGCTCTCCTCGCCCGTGTCGGATCCTCCGATCGGGTGGAAGTCCACGACGAGCGGCACCGCCGTCGTGCCCTTGTAGGCCGAAGGGACGTGCAGAATGTACTGGCGCATCAAGGAGCCGACCTGCACGGTCTGCATGCTATCGCCGGCTGTCAGCGCGGGCGTCGGGCAGGTTGCCGCGCTGGAACTACCACTGGTCGCTCCACTACCGCCGTCGCCCGTCGCGCCCGTCGCGCCCGCAGCGCCGCTCGCGCCCGTCCCGCTTGCGCCGGCAACGCCGCTCGTGCCTGTCGCCCCACTCGTGCCGGCCCCGGCCGAAGTCCCGCTTTCGCCGGTCGTCCCCGTGGCGCCCGCCGTTCCCGAGTTCCCCGCGCCGGACCCGGCATTTCCGCTGCCGGCCGTGGACCCCGACGCCGAGCTCCCCGAACCCCCTCCGGATCCAGAGGCCGATGCCCCCGCACCGCCGGAACCGCCTGTGTTTCCCGAGCTGGAACCCGCCCCGGAGAAACCTTGGCCGGACGCCCCGGCGTTCGAGCTCCCGGTGTTCGAGGCTGAACCGCTACTTTGAGACCCCGACGACGCGCCTGCGCTCCCCGAGGAGCCGGACGTGCCAGGACCGTTGGAGCTCGAGCATGCCGCCATGACGGCGACGAACGCGACGGATGCACTTGCACAACGACGGATCATCATACTGGCGTAGAATGGCATGTTCGAAGAACTCCTTCAAAGAAGCCCCAAGGCGCCAAGCAAATAACTAAATTACGCAAAAAGGCGCCCGCCGTCGGCAAAAAAGCATGAGTTTTAAAAAAAGGTGCGTATCGAAGGGGCGCGTGAATAGGAGCGTGCGGAAAGTTACAAGATTCAATGCAGGACTCCTGCGAATCCAGTTTGCTTGTGAGCGTCGCGGTCCCGTGCAGAGACGACAACATTCGCGGGACGTCTCACCGGAGCCCAGGGCCCTATTTCAATCCTTGTGATCGGTGTCAATCCGCCTTGTGGCCTATGCCCGAGAGCTCAGGCGCGAAAGACCTGGCGTCGAGCTGGAAAAATCTCGCTGCACTCCAAAGCCGTAGGCTGCCTGGCTCGTCAGTCTGGAGCTGGCCGGCGCGAAGGGCCTCCCTTACGCTGGGGCCAGGGGGTTCGACGAAGAAGGCAAACGTGGACATCGACGACGCGCAGCGATCGACCGTAAAGCTGCTCATATCGCGCGAACGCGAGCTCCTCACTCTTTGCCGCAAGCAAGAGCGGCTCGAGGCCTGGCTTGACGTCGCGCGCGACCTCGGCGGGCTCGACTTCGCGACCACGGGGCCGAACGAGGCTCTTCGTCGGATCTCCGAGTCGCTCAAGAGGAAGCTCGCGTTTCAGCGAGTCTCCTTCTTCGAACAGGCGGGGGCCTCTCTCCGACCGTTCGACTTCGAGGCGGATTCCGCGAACGACCTAACGATTGCAGGCCCCGTCGCCAAGATCCTTTCTTCGGCGAGAGACGGGCAGAGCAGCGATTCCACCGATCACGTCGCATTGAAGCGAGCCGTCGGCCTCGAGCAATTCCTTTGGCACTGGGCCCACACGACGCGATCGAGCATCCTGCTCGTTGCGGGTTACGACCACGAGCGAGCGCCGTTCTACCCCCGCTTCGACCAGACAGAGTGCACCCAGTTTGCAATTCTCGGTGCCCAAATCGATCGGCTTCTATGCGGCGTGATGGGGCACGAAGCCACGGATTCAGAAGAGGGCGCGGCGAGACGCGAAAGCTTCGTGAATGAAATGAGCGTCCTCGACGCGAGCCGGATGGAGGGTGTGGGGGGCACCGGGCCGCGGGGCCGCGAGCCGCCTCCTTACGGGCTCTCAGGACGCGAGCTCGATGTTTCCCAGTGGCTCGCCCGTGGCAAGTCCAACAAGGAAATCGCTTCGATACTCGGTATCTCGCCGCGCACCGTGCAGATTCACGTCGCACACATCTTCGACAAGGTCGGCGTTCGCAGCCGAGCCGGCGCGGCGAGCAGGCTCGTTCAGCACCACGTCGTGGGCTAAAACGTTCGCAGTTCACACGGCCAGGACAACGAGGGGATAGGCGAAGTTCTGCAACGCCGGAATCCCTTCGAGCGGCGCGACTTCGCCCCAAGCCATCATCCCGAGCCATGGCGCGGAGGGGGCAAGGACCTGCTGGATTTGGGCGCTTTCTATTGCTTTGCGTTGTTGTCCGATGAAGGGCGAGGTTCGGGCGCAGCACTCGAAACCGAGCACGGCCCACGGGCGGCGCTTGCCGACGCGCGAGGCGAGGTCGTGGGCCATGGCGCGCGCGCCGTTCACGACGGCACTCGCCGTGCGGTGATGGAGCACCATGCGCGTCCCTTCGGCGATGGTCGTCGGGGCGATGAGCGCCCCCGACTCCGGATCGACAGCGATGGCCATCAGCACCACCTCCGCGACGGCACGGGTGCCATCGGGGCGGAGGATCGCGCGCTCAACGCCGACGGCCCAGGCCGTAAGGTAGTCTTGCTCGTCGACTTCGCTGCCGACGTAACCCGTCACCTCACGCCAGACTTCTAGCGCGGGGCGACCATCGATCTGGATCAACCTGGCGCCGTCGGCCTGGGTCAGCGTCATGACGACGCCGGTCGACGATGTGCCTCCCGAGACGCCAACCTCCACCCCAAACGGACCCGTCAGCCCCAGAGCCATTGCGGCATGGCTCGTCACTTCTTCGCCGAAGTACTGATAGGTCTTGTGGATGCGACCGAAAGGCTGTCCGGCCGCTCCTCCCACAATGGGGGTCCTGATCTCTTGCCGGAGGCCTTCTATCAAGAGCTCCGTATCGAGTCCGGATTGCGGGTCCCAGCAAAGAAACGTGTACCGAGGTTCCGCGGGAAGCGCCGCCGTGACAGCGCGCGCCAGCAGCTCGCCTTTGCGCCGTGTATCCCGCTGGACTTCGTGGACAAAAGCAGGGGCGACACGGAGATCGGCGCCGCCGAAACCCATTGCCGCCACCAGAAAACCGCCTTCCTGAAAGTCGTTCTGGACGACGATCCCCTGCACCGAACATCCGAGAAGCGCCACCTGCGCACCAAGGCGGGCGCGCAATCGACGCAAGATCTCGATCTGGTCATGATTGACGGTCGCATATACGATGACCGCGTTGAGCTCGTGCTCTGCAAACGAGCGGCAAAGCCTCGCCGCCAGTTCGTCGGCGGCGCGGGCTGAACTCGTGTCGCTGACCAGGGCGCTGTAAGCATGTAGATTCGGGGTCACTATTTCCATCACACCGGGCCAGCCGACCACCAAGGTTGTCGTGGCCGGCCTTCGCTGGTTACACAGAGCGAGAAACCATCATTCGGACAGGGACACATCGTCTACGTACAAATCGACCCCTGGTGGAGGGCCCTCTATGTAGATTCCCGGATTGAGCGGCGTGCACCCCGAGGGCACCACGACCAAGCCGGGGCCGGAAATTTGGGTCCACCCACTGCTGTTTGCGGTTCCCGCCGCCACTTGCACATACAGACTT
>Ga0210391_10001793_pt1 | contig 19080 bp, 15 predicted proteins | sample IncBWC12OmetaG_FD_160573 | JGI IMG/M metagenome (GOLD analysis project Ga0210391, IMG submission 160573) | Forest soil microbial communities from Barre Woods Harvard Forest LTER site, Petersham, Massachusetts, United States - Inc-BW-C-12-O ...
GACGGCAGTTTTGGCTTCTTTGGCGATTTTGCATTTTGCGTTGGATGTGTGACGGAAAGATTAACGGCGCAGACGCGGAGGACACAGAGAAAGGAAACGGCCGGAGTGCGACCGAGGCTCAGAGAGGGATGCGAAAGATTTTATACAGAGGACAAAGGGGAAAGGCGGAGGAGAATCTGGGAAAGACGTAGCATTCATCTTCCAGCCTGCGGCGGGACCGGCTTGAGGCAAATGGCGCCGTCTCAGGATGACGATGCTCAGCGCAGCTCCAGAGACGGCCGACTTTGTCGAGTAAACTTCGGGTGCGGAGGAGAGCTGGCTTGTCGGTGTCATCTGCGTTCGTCGGTAGTGGGATTCGCGTTGATTTTGCAACCGATTGCGCGCGCTGCGCATCTTAACATTGCAAACGGGGCGTACTTGGCGCGCGCTATCTTGCCGTGTTATAAATATTTGAGAGCGGAATGACGGAAAACACTCAGCCCGAACCGCAAGAGCCACAGAACAACTCCACTTTGCCGCGTTTGCGGCACGAATTGCGCAGTTGGACGCGCGATTTGGCCGTGGCGTTGGGCCTGGCGCTAGTCATCATCATCTTTTTGTATCAACCCGTAAAAGTGGAAGGCACCAGCATGGCGCCGCTGCTGAGCGATCAGGAGCGCATCTTCATTAACAAGTTTGTGTACCGGTTCACGCCGATCGAGCGCGGCGACGTGGTGGTTTTCTGGTATCCTCTGGACCATTCGAAATCGTTTATCAAGCGCGTGATCGGATTGCCGGGCGAAACGGTGGAGTTGCGAGCCAGTCATTTATATGTGAACGGCAAGGAGTTGATCGAGCCGTACGTGCCGCCGAGCTATCTGGACGGGTCGAGTTACGGTCCGGTGCAGATTCCGGATGGGAATTATTTTGTGATGGGCGATCACCGCGACAGCTCGAACGATTCGCGCGTTTTTGGGCCTGTCAGCCGGCCGTACATTTATGGCAAGGCGGTTTTCGCTTACTGGCCGGTGGATCATTTCGGCTCGCTATCTTCGTCGTACACGGTGAACGCGGCATCGCGATGAAATATTCTGGAGGATACACTGACGGAGCAGCCCGCAGCTCGCGCGACCCTCGCGCTGGAAGACGGACGAACATTTAGCGGCCGTGCCGCGGGTGCGCGCACCCGGCGCGGCGGCGAAGTCGTTTTTAATACCTCTCTCACTGGCTACCAGGAAGTCTTCACCGACCCTAGTTATTCCGGGCAGATCGTGTGCCTGACTTATCCGCACATTGGAAATGTGGGCGCAAACGCAGAGGATGAGGAATCCGCTCGCCCCTATATTGAAGCGCTGATTGTGCGTGAATTTTCGCCTTTGGCTTCGAATTGGAGGTCGAGCGAATCGGCCCAGCAGTATTTGGAGCGTTACGGCGTGCCGGTGATTTGGGATTTGGATACGCGTGCGCTGGTGCGGCATTTGCGGGAAGTGGGAGCTCTGCGCGGAGTGGTTTCAACGGATGGGACCCCGGCCGAGAGATTGGTGGCGGAGGCGCGGGCGTTGCCGACGATGGCGGGTTTGGAATTGGCGGGGCGGGTGACTTGCGCGAAGGCGTACCAGTGGAAAGATGGGTCGATTGATTTGGCTGCGCCGGTTGCAGCTGCGGCGGGCGCTCGCGCGGGTGCTGATTCAGGGGCGAAGGCGCGGCGATGTGTCGTGGCTTATGATTTTGGGATTAAGCAGAATATTTTGCGGCTGCTGGTGGATCACGGCTGCGATGTTACGGTGGTTCCGGCGCGGACTTCCGCCGCGGATGTGCTGGCGCTGAAACCGGACGGCGTGTTTTTGTCGAATGGGCCGGGGGATCCGGAGCCTGTGGAGTATGCAGTGGAGAATATTCGCAGGTTGCTGGGGCGCGTGCCGATATTTGGGATTTGTCTGGGGCATCAGCTGTGTGGGTTGGCGCTGGGCGGGAAAACATTCAAATTAAAATTCGGGCATCATGGGTCGAATCATCCGGTGAAGAATTTGCGCACCGAAAGAGTCGAAATTACGGCGCAGAATCACGGATTTTGCGTGGACCCGGATTCGTTGGCCGCGAGCGACGTGGAGATTACGCACGTGAATTTGAATGATCATACGAATGAGGGCATGCGGCACCGGTCGTTGCCGTTGTTTAGCGTGCAGTATCATCCAGAAGCTTCGCCGGGGCCGCACGATGCGCGGTATTTGTTTGATGATTTCGTGACGATGATGGACGGAGCACGGCGGTGAGGCGCGTGATGAAGGGTGTGGATTTGTTTGCCAGGCGGGAGACGGCAATTTAACGAGAGCGGATGCCGAAACGGACTGACATCAAGAAGATTATGATTATCGGCTCGGGGCCGATCATTATTGGGCAGGCTTGCGAGTTTGATTATTCGGGAACGCAGGCTTGCAAGGCATTACGCGCGGAGGGGTACGAGGTCGTTTTGGTGAATTCGAATCCGGCGACGATCATGACGGACCCGGAGATTGCAGATCGGACTTATATTGAGCCGCTGGCGAAGGAATATCTGGAAGCGATTATTGCGGCGGAACGGCCGGATGCTTTGTTGCCGACCGTGGGCGGGCAGACGGGGTTGAATCTTGCTGTGGAGCTGGCGGAAGCGGGGATTCTCGCAAAATATAATGTGGAGCTGATTGGCGCGTCACTTGACGCGATTAAGATTGCTGAGGATCGGCTGCTGTTCAAGGAAGTCTGCCGCAAGATCGGGCTGGAAGTTCCGGCGTCGGAAGTTGTGACGAGCGTGCCGGAAGCGGTACGGCTGGCGGATCAGCTCGGCTACCCCGTCGTGATCCGTCCTTCGTTCACGTTGGGCGGGACCGGCGGATCGATCGCTTACAACCACGAAGAATTTGCGGACTTGATCGCGCGGGCTCTGGACGCGAGCCCGGTACATCAGGCTTTGATCGAAGAATCGGTGCTGGGGTGGAAGGAATTCGAGTTGGAAGTGATGCGGGATCATCGCGACAACTTTGTGGTGATCTGTTCGATTGAAAATTTCGACCCGATGGGCATTCACACTGGCGATTCGATCACGGTGGCGCCGGCGCAGACGCTTACCGACAAGGAATACCAGCGGATGCGCGACGCGGCCGCGGCGATTATTCGTGCAGTGGGCGTTGAGACGGGCGGATCGAATATTCAGTTTGCGGTGGATCCGGCGTCGGGGCGCATGACGGTGATCGAAATGAATCCTCGGGTCTCGCGCAGCTCGGCGCTGGCTAGCAAGGCTACTGGGTTTCCCATTGCGAAAATCGCGGCGAAACTCGCCGTGGGCATGACGCTGGACGAAATTCCCAACGATATTACGAAGAAGACGCCGTGCTCGTTTGAGCCGACCATTGATTATGTCGTCGCGAAAATTCCAAAGTGGCAATTCGAGAAATTTCCGGGCAGCGATACCACGCTGACGACGCAGATGAAATCCGTCGGCGAGGTGATGGCCATTGGACGGAATTTTCAGGAAGCGTTGTGTAAGGCGATTCGATCGCTGGAGCCCAGTTCGGCGTGGCGGCCTCCGGCGGAAGTGACGACGGTGTTGCTGCGCGAGAAATTACACGTGCCGGGGCCGGACCGTTTGCACTGGCTGTTTGAGGCGCTGGAACGCGGGATGTCCAGCGAAGAAGTTTGCGACCTGACCAAGATCGATCCGTGGTTTATTCGCCAGCTGCAGGAAATGCTGGCGGTAGACCGGCGAGTGGCGGCGACGACGCTGGGGAAATGTCCACCGGAATTGCTGCTGGAATCGAAGCGTTCGGGCGCTAGCGACGAGGAGATTGCGAAACTGTGGAACGTGAAAGCTTCGAGCGTGCGCGCGCGGCGCAAAGAGCTGGGCGTGCAGCCGGTTTTCAAACGCGTGGACACTTGCGCGGCGGAATTCGAATCGTTCACGCCGTATCTTTATTCCACGTATGAAGAGGAAGACGAATCGGGCGTGGTGGACCGGCCGAAAGTGGTGATTCTGGGCAGCGGGCCGAACCGCATCGGGCAGGGAATTGAATTTGATTATTGCTGCTGCCACGCGGCATTCGCCTTGAAGGAAGACGGTTACGAAACCGTGATGGTGAATTGCAATCCAGAAACGGTTTCGACGGATTACGACACTTCGGATCGCCTGTATTTTGAGCCGCTGACGCTGGAAGATGTGCTGGCGATTCTGGATCGCGAAAAGCCGCAGGGCGTGATTGTGCAGTTTGGCGGTCAGACGCCTTTGAACCTGGCGCTGGAGCTGAAGCAGAACGGGGCGAAAATTATCGGGACCGCGCCGGAGTCGATAGATTTGGCGGAGGACCGTCGGCGATTTGGCGGGTTGCTAGACGAATTGCGAATTCCGCAGCCGCGCAACGGGACGGCATTGGCGCCGCAGGAAGCGGTGAAGCTCGCTGGGGAAATTGGTTTGCCGGTGCTGGTGCGGCCCAGTTACGTGCTGGGCGGGCGCGCGATGGTGATTGCTTACGATTTGAAGACGGTTGAGGAATATGTGGCGCAGGCGGCGCTGATCGGTTCGGGGACGGATCCGAAGCGGCCGATTTTAATTGACCAATTTTTGGAGGACGCGACCGAAGTGGATGTGGACGCGCTGGCCGATGGCGAAGACGTGCTGATCGCGGGAATCATGGAGCACATTGAGGAGGCCGGGATACATTCCGGGGATTCTTCGTGCGTGCTGCCGTCGGTGACGCTGAAGCCTTCGGTGCTGGAGCGGATTCGCGATTACACTTCGCGGCTGGCGCGGGCTCTGAAAGTTGTGGGGCTGATGAACGTGCAGTACGCGATTCAGCGCGATACGGTTTACGTGCTGGAAGTGAATCCGCGGGCGTCGCGAACGATTCCTTATGTGAGCAAGGCGACGGGCGTGCCCCTGGCGAAAGTGGCAGCGCGTTTGATGACGGGTAGAAAATTGCGCGATTTGCATATGCTTTACACCGAAACCAACGGCATCAAGGAATTGGCAGTGCGGAATTTCTACGCCGTGAAGTCTCCGGTGTTTCCGTTTAACAAGTTCCGCGGCGTGGATACGATTTTGGGGCCGGAGATGCGTTCGACAGGCGAGGTCATGGGGATTTCTTCTACTTTCGGATTGGCGTTTGCAAAGGCGCAACTGGCGGCGGGGCAGCGTTTGCCGCGTGAGGGGACTGTTTTCCTTAGTGTAAACGATCATGACAAGCGGCACGTAGCGTTCGTGGTGCAGGATTTGCTGGCGGCGGGATTGAAAGTGGTGGCTACGCGCGGGACGGCGGCGGCATTGGCCAGCGCCGGGATTGACGTGGAGTCTGTGTACAAGGTGAATGAGGGGCGGCCGAACATTGTGGATTTGATCAAGACGGCGAAAGTGGATTTGGTGATTAACACGCCGCTTGGGCGCGAATCTTTTTACGACGAGAAATCGATTCGACGTGCGGCGATTCGTTACAACATTCCGTGCATTACGACTCTTTCGGCTGCGAGCGCGGCGGCGCGCGGTATGCGGGCGATGGCTGGACACGGAGCGGATGTGGCGGCGCTGCAGGATTTGCATCGGCGGGCCGCGGCGGCTTCGGCGCCTGCGGAGAAGTAGCGGCGCCGGCTGCTGCAAGGATTTAACACCGAGGGCACAGAAGAACTGCGGAGAATAATCTGAGAAAGTTGGCAGAAACCCTGCCTGCGGCGGGGTCGCCTTGAGACAAAGGCGACCGCCCTCAGGAAGACGATGCCATCGTCAGAGGCGCAGCGACTGCGTCGGGGAAAACGCCGTGCGCAGAGAAAGGCGGGAGAAATGCAGGAGAAAAGCATGAGGCCACCTGCGTGCCGCGGTTGCTGCGGGTTCTCTGCGTTTCCGTTTGGATGCTCTGGCGTTTGAGATAAAATGACCGCGATGAAACTGCATGGAATATTCGCTCCGCTTACCACGCCGTTTGAGTCCGACGGCAGTGTTGCGCTCGGGCAGGTGCGCAATAACGTGGCGCTTTACAATAAAACGAAGCTGGCGGGGTATGTACCGAACGGTTCGACGAGCGAATCGGTTCTACTGTTGTGGGAAGAAGTTTACAATGTTTGGGAAGCGGTGCGCGATGCCGCCGCGCCGGAGAAAATTCTAATTGCAGGGAGCGGCGCAGAATCGACGTCCGAAACCATCGCGCACACCAATCACGCGGCCCGCATCGGGTACGCGGCGGCGTTGGTGCGCACGCCGAGCTTCTACAAGCCATCTATTAACGACCACATGCTAGCGGAACATTATCTGCGCGTGGCGGATGCGGCGCGGATTCCGGTGATGGTGTATTCGGTGCCGGTGTTCACGCACGTCTTGGTGGGAGCATCGCTGATCGAGCGGGTGGCAAACCATCCCAACATTATTGGCATGAAGGATAGTTCCGGCGATATGAAGGGAATTGCGGCGATCATCGCCGCGGCGCCCAAGGAATTTCAGACGTTGACCGGCGCCGCTGCGACGCTTTACGACGCGCTGGAATTGGGCGCGGTAGGAGCGATTCTGGGGCTTGCGGATGTGTTCCCGGGTTTGTGCGCGGAAATTTACGAAGCGGCCAGGGCAGGGAATCGTGCGACGGCGCAGGCGCTGGCTCAGAAACTGGTGGTTCCGGCCAAAATGCTGCTGATGGACTACGGGATCGGCGGCCTGAAATACGCCCAGGACCGCCTGGGATATTACGGCGGGCTGCCGCGGCTTCCACTGCTCGGCGTGAGCGACGCGGGCAAGGCGGAAATCGATACGATGTTGGCGAATCTTATCTCCCAGCCAGCGCATCATCTCTAGCAGCGATTCGCGATCGCTTGGAGCGCGCTGGGAGGACGTCATTCACACGAATTGCCCGAATGCACGGTTTTTATGCGTGATGGGGCCGCGCAATGTGCGCGTTGCTTTGTGTTGTAGCCGCTGTCCCGGCCATCTCTCCGCTGATTGCTTTCCTGCGTGTGCGCCCTGTCCCGATTGCTGCTTTTCAGGGCCGCGTGTATCATGAACCCCTCGATGGAGTCTCTGTGCCTTTCCTTCCGCGATATACCCCAGACATCTAAAATATTTTCCACGTTCCTGGAGGATTTTCGCCGCGTGGGGAAGTATTACGGGCACGCGCCTTCGATCGGCGGAGTCGTGGCGGCGGCCAAGGAGGTAGAGATTGAGCCCCGCGTGCGCGCGGGCGTGGTGGAAGTGCTACGCGAACAGAATTTGAAGTTTGGCGGAGCGGCGACGCTGGATACGATGATCGCACGGAACCTGGAACGGCTGGCGAACGGCGCGGTGGCGATGGTGACCGGGCAGCAGGTGGGACTTTTTACCGGGCCGGCTTACAGTTTATACAAGGCAATTACGACTGCGGCTTGCGCGGAAGAGCTCACGAGGCGCGGAGTGGATGCCGTGCCGGTTTTTTGGCTGGCGACGGAAGACCATGACCTCGCAGAAATCAATCACGCTTCGTGGACGACGCGCACGGGTCTCGCCGAATTTATTTTGCCAGGCCACCGTGCGGAAGAAGGCCGGCGCGTGGGAGAAATTGCGCTAGGCGCGGCGATCACTCCGTCGGTGGTGACGGCGATGGACACGCTGGAAGGGCCGTACGGGGCGGAAGTGGCGCGGGCGCTGCGTGAATCGTACACGCCGGGGGATACGTACGGCTCGGCGTTCGGGAAGTTGATGACGCGGCTGGTGGCGGGGCGGGGAATTATTTTTCTGGATCCGCTGGATTCGCGGCTGCACCATTTTGCGAGCGGCATTTACCGGCGGGCGCTGGATGATGCGGAGCCGCTGGGTGATGCGCTGCTGGCGCGATCGAAAGAGCTGGAGCGCGGAGGATTTCACGCGCAGGTGAAGGTGACGCGCGAATCCACGCTGCTTTTTTACAATGTGGATGGAGTGCGACAGCCAGTGCGTCGGCGTGGCGAGAGATTCCACGCGGGCAAAGCTGCTTTTTCGCTGGAGGAATTGCGCGCGGCGATTGCTGCCACGCCGGAGGCGTTTACGCCGAATGTGTTGCTGCGGCCGGTGGTGCAGGACACGTTGTTGCCCACCGCTGCTTACGTCGGCGGGCCCGCGGAGATTGCGTACATGGCGCAGGCGGAGGTGGTTTACAAACATTTGCTGGGGCGCATGCCGGCGATTTTGCCGCGGGCTAGTTTTACTTTGGTGGAGCCGGCGATCGCGCGTTTGCTGAAGAAATACGGCTTGGATTTTCGCGATCTCATGCGCGGGCGGCAGCATTTGCGCGGGCGGATGGACATGAAATCACTGCCCCGGGCGCTGGCGGGGCGTTTCGCGGCGGATGAGAAGGCGCTGCGGCGGTTGTTGCAGGCTTACCGCAAGCCGCTGGCGCACCTGGATCGGACGCTTACAGGCGCGCTGGATTCCACGGAGCGGAAAATTCTGCACCAGTTTTTGAAATTGAAGGGGAAAGCAGGGCGGGCTGAGAATTTCCGCACGGGGATTCTGGACCGACATGAACGCATATTGGTGGATGCGCTTTACCCGCATCGCGGTTTACAGGAGCGGACGCTTTCGGCTTTGCCTGCGCTGGCGGCTTATGGGCCTGAGCTTTTGGATGATTTGGCAGCCGTGTCGGTGATGAGTGGGCCAGCTGTGGAGGCGGTGGTTAGCGCGGACGAGGGGGCGAGCGCGAAGGCGCAGCCTTGTTCGCATCAGCATCATATTTTGTTTATGTGAGTTGGGCCTATGGGAGAGCCGCGCAACGCGTACTGCGGCGGCTGAAGTCGCGTTCGCTTTGCCGAGTTTATGTCGTGGCGGAAGCCCACGACCTGCAAAGATTCCGTCGCGGCGTCGAAGGCTGGCGGTCCTGCACCGCACTACCGCCGCTTCAGATTCGATCGTCCCCACCTGAAAGGCTCGACGATTCGGCAGAAAGCGGACCCCTCACTGCGTCCCCCACCCGCCAAATTGCGGCGGGAATGCAAAAGCGCGCGACTCCATTCGAGATGACACGCGATTGACAATTGCGACGTACCGTCGAGCGGTGCCGTAACCCAGATGGCGCTCTGAAGGCGCCGCGACGAAGGCTGCGTCAAATGCAAAGGCGCCCAGGCCATGCGGATTCTGCAACGGCGCCCGTCCGCCGAGCGCAACAGACGCGCGTGGTTTCTACGGCGCTAGAAAAAGCTGTTTCAGCTGGTCGAGATCTCCGTTAGCCGTGTCTGAGACGGCGGTGAATGTAAAACCGTTCTGCTGCCAGGCTACCCAGTGATAGCCCTGCAGTTCACCTGAAGCATCCTGCGAATCGCCCGGCTGAGCCTTCTCTACGAAGACGTTCACGAGGTGCTTGCGGCGGCCATAGACCAGGGCGGCTGCGGTGCGGCTGTCAATCACGTCGAGGCGGCCGCCTAGCAGCGGGAATCCGTCGTTCGCAAAATCGCGGACTGGCGGGGCGAAATCGATTTTACCGTCAAACCAGGGTTTTACGGTGTGTTGGTCCGTCGAGATTACGTCTTCGAGGTGCCCGGGTTGCAGCGAGCGGAGATGCGCGTCAACGATCTCGGCTGCCATGGCCTGCTGCTGCGAGTAGCGATTCAGCTTTTGCAGGTACTGCGTGCCGAGGAACACGGAGAGAATCACCATGGCCGCAATTGCCAGCCAGCGCCAGGAATTTTCGACCGAAGGCTTCGGATCTCTCACCTCAGGCGGTATGGCAGCTTTCGGCAAACTGATTTGCAATTTTCTGCGCAGGGTTTCGGGCGCGCGCGTGTAGAGTTGCGCTCCGGCGAGCGCGCTGCGAAGTTTTTCTTCGGCAGCGAGGCGCGTATCGCAGTCGGGGCAGGATTCCAGATGGCGCTCAAATTCTGCGGCGCCCATGGCGTCTAGTTCGCCGTCGAAATAGGCGTGCAGGCGAGTTTGCGAAAGCTCACAGGTCACGACTGGCTCCCTTTGGTACGGGCTCGGTCAATATAGTTCGTAACTGCTGCCTGGCGCGAGCGAGGGCGGACATGACGGTGCCGATGGGGCGCGCAGTGATGGCGGCGATTTCTTTGTAGGAGCAGCCTTCCAGTTCGCGCAGCACGATAATTTCGCGAAAATGCGCGGGCAGATCTTCCAGGGCGCGTTCCAGGCGTTCGCGCTCGTAAGTGGCCATGGCCAGCGATTCGGGATTTTCAGGTTTTGGCGGCATGGTCTGTTCGTCGAACTCCGTCATTTCCTCGGCTACGTGATTCTGCTGCAGCCAGGTGAAGCAGCAATTGCGCACAATTTGCAGCAGCCAGGCGCGCGCGTTGCCAGTCTGAAACCCGCCGAAGGAGCGGTAGGCGCGCAGGAACGCTTCCTGCGTGACGTCTTCGGCTTGCGCGCGGCCACGCAAAATCCAGCGCGCCAGGTTGTAGGCGGCGTCGCGATGGGGCATTACGTCGTTCTCAAAGCGCGCGCGGTCTTCTGGTTCTAACACGTCCCGCCCTTTTTACAGCTCCACAACAGAGGTAACTGCGGTGGTGGTGATTTTATTCCCGCTGGTCAAGAATTTCTCAAAAAAAGTGGGACTGAGGCGCGCCGGGAATAAAACCTTGGGTGCGGCGGTCTTGCACAGTGAACACGTCCACAAGTGGCGCGTTGCTCGGCAGCTCGCAACGGGCGCGCGCCGCTTTTAAGTGCTGGGCGGTGAGGGAGTTACGGGGCTCAGGAACTGACCGAGACTAGAGCGACCAAGGAGGAAGGACATGTCACAAAGCAAGAAGGCTGGGATTTTGCACGACCACAATCATGACGGGATTGACCGGCGGGGTTTTCTGAAGTGCATGGCGTGGGCGGGAACAGGCGCGTTGTGCGTGGTGCAGGGCGGAGTGCTGAAGTCCTATAGCCTGAGCCGGGCCAACGAGTGGAATGCCGCGAAGATGGCGGGGGAGTTGAGTTTCGCGCAGATCAGCGACAGTCATATGGGATTTAACAAGGCGGCGAATCCGGACGTGGCCGCGACGTTGAAGGCTGCTGTGGACAAGATCAATGCGCTTTCTGTGCCGCCAGAATTTCTACTGCATACCGGAGATATCAGTCACCTGGCGCGGCCGGAAGAATTCGACACGGTGGATCAGATTTTGCAGGGCGCTGTGGCGAAGGACGTGTTTTTCGTGCCGGGCGAGCATGACGTGATCGGCGACGAGGGGAAGCAGTATCGCGATCGCTACGGGAAGGGGACGCAGGGCGAGGGCTGGTACAGCTTTGAAAAGAAGGGCGTGCATTTTATTGGGCTGGTGAACGTGGTGAATCTGAAGGCGGGGGGTCTGGGGAATTTGGGCGGCGAGCAGCTGGAGTGGCTGGAGGCCGACGTGAAGCAGTTGAAAGCAAGCACGCCGATTGTGGTGTTCGCGCACATTCCTTTGTGGAGCGTGTATCCGGAGTGGGGCTGGGGAACGGATGACAGCGCGCAGGCTTTGAGTTATTTGAAGAAATTTGGGTCGGTGTCGGTTTTGAACGGACACATTCACCAGATTATGCAGAAGGTGGAGGGGAACGTGACGTTTCACACGGCGGCGTCGACAGCGTTTCCGCAGCCGCAGCCGGGGAAGGCGGATTCGCCGGGGCCGATGAAAGTGCCGGCGGAGCAGTTGCGGAGTGTTTTGGGGATCACGGATGTAAATTTTGTGCGGGGACAGCATGCGTTGGCGATCGTGGATTCGCAGTTGGGGTGAGGTTGGGGCCTCGGCGTATCGCGTAGTGCGCAGCTTGAATTTAAATCCAAGTTTCAAGGAGACGCGAAAGTCATGAGAGGGAAATTCGCACGGATTGTTTTGGCGAGCGTGGCTGTTGCTTTGTTGGCGATGTTCGCGGCGGTGGGCGATGTTGGCGGCGCTGCTGTGCAGGAAAAGGCGGCCACGAACGCGGAAGTGAAGATTGACAATTTCAGTTTTGGACCGACGGCGCTGACTGTGCCCGTGGGGACGACCGTGACGTGGACGAATCGCGATGATATTCCGCATACGGTGGTTAGCACGGACGGGGTCTTCAAATCTAAGGCGCTGGATACGGACGATAAGTTTTCCTTCGTGTTCAGCAAGCCCGGTACGTATCCGTATTTTTGTTCGATTCACCCGAAGATGACCGGCCAAGTCATCGTGCAGTAGGAGAAAAAGCTCATGCATCCGTTCGATTTGCGGCAAACGCTGATGGAAAAGCATGCGCAGCATGTGGTGCTCATCCACTTCCCGATTGCGTTGTTCATCGCTGGCGTGGGCTTGGATATTCTGGCCTGCTGGTCAAAGCGGCAGGCGCTGGAGTTCACGGCTTATATGAACTTGTTGCTTGCGGCCGTGCTGACGCTGCCCGCGGTGGCGACGGGGTTAGTGGCGTGGCAGTGGGCGTTGGGGGGGCATCGCATCAAGGGGATTTTGCTTTTGCATATGGTGTTTGCGTTGGCGTCGACAGGGGTGATCTGGATCGTGTGGTGGATTCATTTCCGCGCGCGGCGTGAAGCCGGAACCAGTCTGCCGAATTATCGCTTGGTCTTGGAGTTTGTGGGCGTGGTGCTGCTGGCAATCACCGGACATCTGGGTGGATTTCTCAGCGGCGTGAATAGCTAACTTGGCCGGCCATTTGTGCGAGCCGGCGTTACGTGCCAGCCGTGGTAGCGCCGGTCGTGGTACGAGGCGAGACATTTACCTTGTTTAAGTCGCTCATAAGGCTGGTCATCGCTTCATCGAAGTTCTTGCGACCACTCGCTTCTCGTGCGCATGATTGGACGTGCGCAGTGATTCGCTACAGCACAATACTTGTCTTGGGATCTGGGATCGCCCAGCGCAGCATCTAGCATGCCTGGGAGCGAAGTCCGATCTCGCAGCGGACTTCGAGAACCACGTTAGCGTCCGCGGGAGTCTGCACGGACTGGCGTATTCCCAGGATCTTGAGGGACGCGTAGGCGGGTGCCGGAGCTGGAGGCACATCGGCGGCTTGTTGCGCCGTCGCGAGCTGAGCACAGGCAAGCAGAATTGCAGACGTCAGGATGTCGTGGCTATTCTCGGGTTTCTGAACATGGTTTCCGCTTAGAGAGCCCGACGGAAAGCGGCAGGCGTCGCTGGCCTTTTTGTCTACTCGTAAAATCTATGGTTCCGGGTGCGAGATGGTTTTCTAAGTCTAGCACGCGAACAGACGGATACGCCGTCCTATGCGTTTCACTAACCTGCGGTACTTTGTGAATTACTCTCTTCAGCACAGGCAAGATTGCCCGCGCTACCGAACCCTCCGGCGTTCCGCGTGCTTAGCTCTCGTGCTAAAATGCGGCGTTCGTGAATAGTGACCCCGCGGAGGATTTGATGAAGATTACGCCTGGCAAACAGAAGGGGCTGAAAGCGGTATCGGACGCGCGCGGCGTGATCGCTGCGGCGGCGATGGACCAGCGCGGCTCGTTGAAGAGCGCGATCGCGAAAGACAAGGGAATTGATAAGAAGGATGTGCCGGCGCACATGCTGGAAGAGTTCAAGACGATTGTGTCGCGCGTGCTGACGCCGCATGCCAGCGCGATTCTGCTGGATCCCGAGTACGGCTTGCCCGCCGCAAAGGCGCGCGCAGCCAACGCCGGGCTGCTGCTGGCATACGAAAACAGCGGCTACGACAATACGCGTCCGGGGCGCTTGCCGGATCTGCTGGATATATGGTCCGTACACCGGTTGGTGGGTGCGGGCGCGGATTGCATCAAGATTTTGCTTTACTACACGCCGTTCGATGCGCCGGAGGTGAACGATATCAAGCACGCGTGGGTAGAGCGCATTGGTGGAGAGTGCACCGCTGCGGACGTGCCGTTTTTCCTGGAATTTGTGGGCTACGTGGAGAATGGCGACGAGAAGGGAATTGAGTTCGCGAAGCAAAAGCCGGAAATCGTGCGCAAGAGCATGGAGGAATTCTCCAAGCCGCAATATGGCGTGGACGTGCTGAAGGTGGAAGTGCCGGTGAACATGGCTTTTGTGGCGGGCACAAAATCGTGCAAGGGCGATTCGGCGTACACCCGTGATCAGGCCAAGGAACATTTTCGGCGTGCCGCGGCTGCCGCGAAAAAACCTTTCATCTACCTTTCGGCCGGCGTGAACAACGATGTGTTTGCGGAAACACTCGATCTGGTCGCCGAATCCGGCGTGGAATTTTCTGGCGTGCTGTGCGGGCGGGCTACGTGGAAAGATGGCATCCCCATTTACGGCAAGCAAGGTCCCAAGGCGTTGGAGGATTGGCTGAGCGATCAGGGCGTGAAGAACATCAACAACGTGAACTCGCGCCTGACGGCTGCGAAGCCGTGGTATAGCTTTTACGGCGCGACCTCGGCCGCCGCTTTGGGCGATTAAAGGCAACTTTCGTAAATATTCGGCGGCGATCGGGTAGTGCGGCCGCTGGCGAGAAGACCCGTCAAAATTCGCTAGCCGCTCGGGCGAAAACCAGATCCCTCACTGCTCCCCGCGCCCGCCGGAATGCGGCGGAGGCAAAGGCGCCGGCCTCCGGATGACCATGCTCGGCGCATCGTCGGAAAAAGCGCGGCACTCGGTTCGGCATGACGCGCGATTCGCTTTTTCGGCGGGGCGCGAAGGATCGCCCAGACTCTGAGCACTGCCGCAACTCGGTGGGGGACGCGATCAGTGATCCACCAGTGCGTGATATTGCTCGGTGGTTAGTGGGACGACGCTGAGTCTTGCTTGGCGCACCAGGGGCGAGGCCGCAAAGAGCTTTTGGGCTTTGATTGCGGCGAGTGAAATGGGTTTGGCGAGCGATTTTCCCGCGGCGATCCTCACCAGTGGCTTTTTGGGATCGCTAGCGTCCACGGACACTACGGTTGCGGTGCCGACGGCGCTAGTGACCTTGCCTGTTTCGTAGATGATCAGCTTCGCGCCAGGTTGCATTTGGCGCAGATTCTTTATGGCGGCGGGATTGGAGACGCCATCCCACGTGGTGGACTTGTCGCGTTGCAGATCCGCGAACGAATATTCGGAAGGCTCGGTTTTCAGCAGGTAGACGGAAGACATTTCAATTACTCCTGTGATGCACGCCGTACATTCTACATCGCGGCGCGCGCCGTGCGTTGCTGCAAACCCAAAAGGGGCTGTTGGCGAGTGGGACGGAATCTCATTACTTTCCTTGCAGAGCAGAGGATTCGACGGCGACGGTTGCGCCGAAAGCTCATTTTGTGCCGGACGATTCACGGCCTGCGAATTGACGATTAGTTTGGCGCCGCTGCGGATTCGCAGGGAGCTTGCGGAACGACGGTAAAGGCGGGGACGAGGCGGACGGCTTCGGCTGCGGGAAGTAGCAGCGAAGATTGCGGTTCGAATTCAATATCGAGGTTGATGGGTGTATCCGGAAGGACGCGGAAGAAGCCGCCGGAAATGTGATCTGACGGAATTTGAAGTTGCGATGTTAGGGCGTCCAGCGCGAGCGGCCGGATTCCGCCGTCGGATGTTACCACGCAGTTGAAACCCACACTCCCACAAGCGTTTTCCTCTGGTACAAATTCGTTCGTCGCCGGCTGGTTGGGTGAGAGGCGCAGGCGGATTTGGCGGTACGCGTCTGCGGGAACGGCGACGTCGTCGAACGTGCTCCGTTCGCAGGAATCAACGCTGTGCGCGAGCAGGTCGAGCTGTTCGGGTTGCGTTGCGAGCTTCGGGGCCAATTCCTGCCAGTCGGGCGACTCGTCGTCAACGATGGAGCTTGCCTGGGCTTCGATGCCGCGCAGCGTCACAAAAATATGCTGGATGCTGGTCGGTCCTGGTTCGGTGGAAGCTGCGGGCGATGCGGTTACACGCAGGCGGACGGTGCCGGTGGCGGTATTGAGCTGGCAACTTGGGGTGGTGGTCGAAATCGAGCCGCCGGGGTTGGAGACAAATACGAAGCAAGCGTTGTTGCAGCCAAGCAAGCTCAGGCAAAAAAGTAATGTGGTGAAAAAACATGTGCGAGAAGTTCTTGGTGCCTGCCGGAATGAGCAGCGATACTGCATGGGACGGCCTCGATAGCGGGATTATGAGCGCCGAAAACGGGACCGTCAAGTTACCGGTGCGGGCGACAGAAGTCGACGCGGCTCGCCCGCGCTGTTTGTTGCGGCGCTGCGCTGGACGCGTTGCGCGGACCGTGGGCTGGGGCGTACCGGGGTTACTTCCACTCGAAACTTTGCGTTAGGCCGCCGATCTGCACGTCGAAGACGCCAGGTTCGACGACGCGCTTGTTTTCTGCGTTGATGAAGGACAGGTCTTCGCGGCTGAGCTCGAAGGTATAGCGGCGAGTTTCGCCTGGTCGCAGCTGAATTTTTGCGAAGCGCTTCAGGCGTTTTAGCGGTGGAGTGATGCTGGCGGCTTGTTCGTTCAGATAAAGCTGGATGATTTCCTTTCCTACACGATCTCCTGTGTTTTTCACTGATACTGCCACTTCTATCTGCTGCGCGCCTGTAGCTGTGGGTGGCGTTACCTGCAAATCCGAATATGCGTAACTTGTGTAGCTGAGGCCGTAGCCGAATTCGAATTGTGGGGCGTAGAGCGGGGTTGCGGCGCCTCGGTCGCCTTCCAGAGTTTTATGATCGTAGGTGAAAAGCAGGTTGGCGAAGCGCGGATAGGTGAGGGGAAGTTTCCCGCTGGGGTTTACGTCGCCGAAGAGAATGTCGGCGATGGCTTGGCCGCCTTCATTGCCGGGATTGTAGGCCATCAGAATCGCGCTGGCGCCTGCGGCGATGGGGCGGATGATGCGCGGGCGGCCCTCGGTGAGGACCAGGATTACCGGTTTGCCGGATTCGAGCAGTTTCTGCACGAGATGAATCTGCGCGTCGGGAAGCGCGAGGTCGGGGATGTTGCCCGGCGTTTCGGCGTAGGCCCATTCGCCGAGGCAGACTACGATGGCATCCACGTTGGACGCGCTTGCTGCCGCTGCGGCTTGCGCGACGTCGAGTTCTTTGTCGAAAGCGGCGCCGGGAGCGTAGGTCACCTGGGCTGTACCAATTTTTTGGCGGATGGCACCGAGAATAGTGGCGTATGCCTTCGTCGGGTATGCGGAGCCTTTGTCGCCCTGCCAGGTATAGCTCCAGCCGTTGTCGAGAGGGATGAGTGAATCGGCGTCTGGACCGGTGACCAGCACGCGCGCGGTTTTGGCCAGAGGCAGCGTGCGGTTTTCATTCTTCAGCAACGTAATGGATTCCTGCGCGGCGGTGAGGCTGGCCTGGCGCGATTCCGGTGAAGCGAGCGTGGTATTTGCATCAATCCCGCGCAACGGGTCGGTGAACAATCCCAACTGATATTTGAGCGTGAGAATCCGGCGCACGGCTTCATTGATGCGTGTTTCGGGGACTTGGCCTTCTTGCACCAGCTGCAGCAGCAAATCGCTGAAGCGGTAGTCGAGGGGGACCATGCTCATGTCAATCCCGGCGAGAATGCTGATGCGCGTGGATTCTTTTTCTGTGGCAGCGATATGGTGCCCGGTTACGAGGCGTTCGATGTCCTGCCAATCCGAAACCACCACGCCTTGAAAACCCAATTCATCGCGCAGAACCGTTTTCAGCAGGTAGCCATTGGCATGGCCGGGGATGCCGTTCACATCGGCGGAATTTACCATCACGGTGTGCGCGCCGGCTCTTACGGCTGCCGCAAACGTGGGTAGAAAATATTCGCGCAACGTGGATTCTGGAATTAGCGCCGGGCTGCGATCGCTGCCGGTGGTGGGCAAGCTGTAGCCGACGTAATGCTTCAGCGAAGAGCTGACCTGGACCGAGCTGGAAATGTCTTCACCTTCGTAACCGCGGACAGTGGCTACACCCATCACCGTCGCCAGGTAGGTGTCTTCGCCGAACGTTTCATACAGGCGCGGCCAAAGTTGCTGCCGCCCTACATCCAGCACCGGAGAGAACGTCCAAGGGATACCGGCTTTGCGCGTCTCGGCAGCGGAGATTTGACTGCCGCGGAGCATGAGTTCGGGATTCCATGTGGCGGCCATGGCGATCGGCTGGGGAAAAAGCGTGCCGCCTTCGACGTAGGTGGTGCCGTGGATTGAATCAATGCCGTAGAGGACGGGGATTTGCAGGCGCGTATTTTTCGCTTCGGTTTGGATGGCGCGCAGGATTTCGTGCCACTTTTCGAGGGAAAGAGCCTGGTCGTAGACGTTGAGAATGGAGCCGACGCCGTATTCCGCGATGGCTTTGTGCAGTTTTTCGGGATTGATCTGGATGTCCTGGTCCTTGCCGTCGACGATCGTCTCTATCGTCAGCTGAGTTATCTGGCCGACTTTTTCTTTCAGCGTCATTTGGGCGAGGAGTTTTTCGACTGCGGGAGCTGATGCGCTGGCGGCGGGTCCAGCCGGCGCCATGTGGGATTGCAGGAAGGCTTGGCTGTCCACGGCGCCAGTAGCGAGATCGGCGGCGCCCGTGGTGGCGCGGACTTCGGCAGGACTTGCGGCACGACTCGCGACGAGCGGCAAACTGCGCGCTCCGGCGAGCAGCACAGCAATAACGATTATGTAGAGGGCCAAACGAGGCTTGGTCATCCGAATCTCCCGACGGGAATAATACATGCGCGGGGCGGCCAGTTCCACGCGCGATTTCGCATGGGGGGCGCGAATGCTGGACGGCTCTAGGTCTGGTTCGCGCCGATGAGATCTTGGCGGGGAAGAGAACGGCCGAGGGGCGGAATCCCTTACCCCTTCGCTATTTTCGAACGTTTCGATTTGCCAGTCGTGTTGAGAGCGACCGCCTGGCGAACGAGCGCTTGGAAGGCGGGCTGGTTAACTTTTTCTCCTTCGTGGATGTCGATCGCGCGGCGTGTATTTCCTTCGAGGCTGGAGTTGAAAAGGCGAGCGGGATCCTTCAGGGACGCGCCCTTGGCGAAGGTAAGCTTTACGACATTCTTGTAGGATTCGCCAGTGCAGATGATGCCGTCGTGCGACCAGACCGGAGTGCCCCTCCACTTCCATTCTTCGACGGCGTCCGGATCTGCTTGCTTGATGAGCTTGCGCATTCTGCTGAGGGTTTCGCCGCGCCAGTCTCCGAGTTCAACGATTCTTTTCGAGATGAGCTCCGATGCCGGCTGTTCTTGGCTCGCGCCTGACTTTTTCATGTTCTTTTCCTAAGAGTTCGGAATATTTTTCACTTGCGTATCGCGCTCAGCTGGCAGCGCTTTGTCGGACCGCTC
>Ga0210391_10001794_pt1 | contig 19068 bp, 23 predicted proteins | sample IncBWC12OmetaG_FD_160573 | JGI IMG/M metagenome (GOLD analysis project Ga0210391, IMG submission 160573) | Forest soil microbial communities from Barre Woods Harvard Forest LTER site, Petersham, Massachusetts, United States - Inc-BW-C-12-O ...
CGTAATCGTCGACGGTAGGACCCTTCCTCAAGGAATTCAAGATTGACGACGACGCTTCCGTCATTAGCGAATTGGATATTCTCGAGCGCTACGACCGCACTTCCACTACCGCGAGTCAACAAATTAGCAAATGAACACGAGGGCAAAGCCAGTGGCAAAGCCTGCTTATAAGGAAAGCGACGAACAGGGATTGCTCGCGTTCCTGGTGAATTGCCTCGAGACGCTTCGCGAGCGAATGAGCGGCGGAAGCTTCGAGGCCGACGCGATCGCAGTGATCGCGGCGGGCATGCTCGTTCGTCGCCGGCGCGGCCAGAAGCAAAAGGGAGCGGTCGCCCTCGTGAACGCCGCGCGCGCCTACCTCGCGATGAGCAGGGGACAGGATCCCTTCGAGCGCACCGTCGCCAAGTCGGTCGGACTCAGCGACTCCAAATCACTCGAGCTCGCGCGCGAGCATGCGGTCTCTCTCTTCGCGCTCCTGAAGGCCGCAAAGCCCGGTGAGCTTGACGAGCGCGGACGGCGCCAGATCTCAGCGTCGATCACAGGGCATGCGACCGGATGGGACTGCGAGGCGCACACGCAGGCAACCGAAAGGTTGCAGAAGCGACTCGCGACGAAGCTGCCGGCGAGCGTGGACGAATTGCTGCGATGGGCGTTCGCGTCGGCCGGAAAAGCGACGTGGCTGAACGCCAAGGATTCGGCCGTTCGAAAGCGAAGGAGCCGAGCCAAGAAGCGGAAATTAGTGACATCGCGCAATGTCTCTAAGTAGCAGTATTCATTGATATAAACGGTCGACGCGAGGACCGATGACAGGCACGCTGTGTTCACGATGAACACGGCGAACATGACGCCTCACGGCCTCGCTCTCACACTCGCTGCGCGCGCCGAGTGTGATCCCCGCACCGCCGCGCGCGCGCTTCGCGAGGGACTCGCGAAGATTCGTACCGTCGCCGTCCGCGAGCGTCTCGAACGCGAGATGCGCGAGATGGGCGTGGAGGCTCGCTCGACGCCATGAGCCAGATAGCCGAACGGCGCCGCGGCTCCGACCAAGAGCACCGCGACGCCGTCGAAGAACACGTCGAAAGTAGCACTGGACCGAGCGACGTCGAGTTGCTCGCAGCGCTACGCACGGTCCGATCGTGGCTCGGCCTGGTTGGGGCGGCTCCCCTCTACGACCAGCGCGCCGGTCACCTGCCTCCGGACGCGAAGAGCGCGGGTGCGTACAAGCGCCGCCACCGAGAGCTCCGTAAGCGCGGCGTCCCCGGCGTCTACGTTCGCGGCAAGCTTCTCGTCTGCACCCGCGAGGCGTGGGCGACGGAGCCGCCGAGGGCGCCGCGGGTCACCGTCGTCCGCAACGAGGCTCCCGTCGACGCGCTCGACGCTGCTCTCGGCATTCGCACGCGGAGGACGCGATGAGAGAAGTTGTGAGCGTCGAGCGAATGTTTCGCCGCGGAGCGCGCTGCGGCTTGTGTCAAGCGACCATCGCGCGCGGAGCACCCGCCGTCGCACTTAGGACGGCCCACGCATGGGGACTCTTGTTGCACGCGGTCACGCACGTCCGATGCCCGCACAAAGTGCGAACGCGCATCGCCGCGCACACGAAAGGCGCGGCATGAGCGACGAGCTCCACTTCGTCGTCGCGGGTCCGCCGCAACCGAAACAGCGCGCGCGTCAGGGCAAGGGCGGCCACTGGTACACGCCAAGCGAGACTCGCGCCTACGAGGTCGCCGTGAAGGTCGCGGCGCTCGCCGCGATGATGCAAGGCGGCCACCCACGCGACGATCGCAAGTCGACGTTCGCCGCGTTTCTCGACGTCTACTTTGGAGACGAGCGCGGGCGCGATGTCGACAACGTCGCAAAGGCCATTCTGGACGCCGCGAACAAGATCGTTTGGCATGACGATCGCCAGGTTCACGAACTTGCGGTTCGTCGATTCGTCGACCGCGCGCGCCCTCGTGTCGAGGTCCGCGTCCGTCGCTTGGGGCAAGTACCGGAGCAACTCTCCCTCGTGAGGGAGTCGTGATGGCGCTCCCTCCCTCCGACGTCGATGGGTTCTACGCCCACGGCGACACAGCCTCGGAGTCGGCCGCGAATGACGTCGACGTCGACGTCAGCTCAAGCGACGTCCAACCGGCTCCGCACGATATCTTTGCCGAGGGCGCGACCATTTCGGCCAGCCTCCTCTCTTCGGACCACGCCGCGCGCGCAGCGGCCATCCTCAAACCGAAGGATTTCTTTTCCGAGGCACACCGCCGCATCTTCGAGGCAGTGACGGAGCTCGTGGGATCGGGCAAGCCGATCGACGTCGTCCTCGTCGCTTCGTGGCTCCTCGAGCGTGACCGCCTGAAGCAGGTCGGCGGCATGGCGTATCTCACGGAGGTTCTGAATTCTGCCCCCGCGGTCGTCAACGTGGAGGCGTACGCCTATACGGTCGCGCGGCACGCGCGCACGCGCAAGGCCATAGAGGCAGCCGAAAAGCTCGCCGCGGACCTGCGCGCTCGAAAAGATCCGAGCATGTGCATGGAGGTCGCGCTTCCGGACCTGCAGCCCGAGTCGAAGTCGGGCCCCACGGTCACGTGGGCCGGCGACCTGGCGGCGCCGCTTCCGACGAAGAACTGGACGTCGCGTGACCTGACGATCATCGCGGGGCGGCCGTCCGTCCTCGCTGGCCGAGGCGGTACCCGCAAAGGGTGGCTCGCGATGGCGCTCCAGATCTGCGGGGCGGCCGACGTTACGCTCTTCGGTCGCGTACGGATGCGGACCGGCCTCCGGTCTCTCTACGCCGATTACGAGCAAACCCCAACGCCCACGGCCGAGCGCTATCAGCTTCTCGCACACGGGTACGAGATCGACCTTGCGGGTCTCGAGAACCGGCTCGGCTACGTGTGGAAGCCGATTCCTACGTGGGCACCACGCTCCGAGCGTTCGCGCGAAAAAGCGCGCGATGCGCTCTCGCGCATGGTCGAAGGCATTGACCTCGTCGTCGTCGATTCCGTACGTGCGTCCGCCCAGGGGGTCGAAGAGAACAGCAACGCCGCCTCGATGCCGCTCGAGTTGGCGACCGAAGTCTCAACCCTCACCGGAACGACGTTTCTATTCCTGGACCACGCGGGCAAGCCGCCGGCCGACAACGCGGTTCGGGGGCGCAAGGACGCGCAGCGCGGACACTCTAGCAAGCTCGATGCGTCGCAAACGCTGTTCGTCTTTTCGTGCGAAAAGGGCGAGCCCACGCTCGTCACCTGCGAGCGGTCACAGCTCGCGCCGGAGCCATCGTGGCCCGCCGACTTCCAGTTCACGCTCGCATCGCACAACGGAGGCGTGCGGCTCGAAGAGGTTGTGACCGCGCCCGTTCAGCGGAACGCGTCCGCCTTCGATGCTCTGAAGACGAAGATCGTCGAGCTCGTGAAGGGCGAGCCGACGCTCACAAGCAAGAATGCCATCTGCGCCCGAATCACGGGCGGCAACAAGACGGACAAGCTCCAGGCCATCGACGAGCTCATGGAAGCCGGGCGACTCGTCCAGCTCGACGGAGGGTTCCGTGTACACCGCGCCTAAGTGGTCCCGGACCGGTCCGAATGGTCCTAGGACTGGTCCCGGTCCCCGGTCCCCCTTAAGGGGGGGGACCGGCGGGACCGCCTGCGGGTGGTCCGAGAGTTGGGACCGGAGCCGCTGGCCTTCGAGCGGCCAACCCCGGAAGTCGGGACCTGGCGACGAGCAAGGCAAACGCGCGAGTATGCCGCCGCGTTGTACGGGCGCGTATCGCCTTTCTAGCCGATCCGCCCAGCCAGTGGCGGATGCTCAAGCCGCTAACGCGGCGGCAACAGACTTCGGCCGCGCCCGCGCGGACGGTCGAGGCACGTCGTTCCGACGTGGCCAGCACGGGGCCGGGGCGTATCGCGGCGAGACGTTCGCCGCTGCCACCGTTCGGCCATTCATCACCCGGCCGCCCGTGCGGGCGTTTTCTCCAGAGGGCGCAAGGCGCCAGAAGAAGGATCGCACAATGACGACCACCGCTGATCTCCGAACCCATCGCATCTCCGGACTCGGGGAGAAATACCGCGACGAGCTACGCGCCGCGCCCGACCTGGACCGCATCGGCGACGTCTGGCGCCTCACACTCGAAGCTCGCCGCAACGGCCAGATCGAAGGCCTCTGCGTCGCCGCGCTGCAGATTGAACGCGACGACGCGATCGAGCGGCTCTCGCCGAAGGGTGCCGCGTGACCCGCGCGCTCACAGCCGCCGCCCGCGAAAAGCACGCCGCGCACATGCGCGAGGTCCGCGCGGCGAGGAAGCCCGCGGGACACGGTGGACCGCGGGAAATTCCGCGGAAAAACGCGCCTTCTCAACCGCCGTACCGCACGGCGCATGAGAACGCGGCGGCCGTCGAGCCCGAGCCCGAGCCCATCGCACGCGTGCCGCGTGACACGAGACCTTACGCGTCGCCGGAGGCTTGCGTCATCGCCTTGCAGACCGCGGCCGCGGCCGCGCGCGCGGCACTCGCCCCGCCGCGAGTCAAGACGCCGGCGTCGCCCCCCGATCCGCGTCTGCCGCTGCCGCCTGCATGGCCGGCGATCCGCCAAAACATCCACGTGCTGGACGCCGGCGCGCGCGCGGCGACGATCCTGCGGCTCCTGCTCGAGGTCGAAGCGCGCGAGAAGAGCGATGGCGAGCTCGGGGGGGTGGTCTGATGACCTTCCCTCGCAGCAAGGGCCGCGACATGCGCGCGCAGCAGGAGCGCCATGACGAGCTTTCGGACGGGGTTCCGAGCGCGGAGCAAGCGGAAGCAAGCCAGGAACGCAAGGCTGGAGGCAACGGCATCCAGAAGGGCGCAAAGGCGGTCCCTCGGCTCGGCGGCAAGTCGAGAAAGGGGCGCACCCGGCTCACACACGAGATCGCGCTTGGCCCCGTCGCGCCGACGCTTCAGAGGCGTGCCCGCTTCATGCGCAAGCGCACGTGCTCGGAGCTCGCCGCGACCGTCGGCGGTGGCCGGTGCGGAATCATCGCATCCGCCCTCGTGAAGCTCGCCTCGGAGGACATGGCCATGCGGGAGGCGGCGCTCACCGCGGGAGAGGTCGACCTGGCGCGCAAGCTCGGGGAGAGCGCACGCGGTCATCTGGTCTACAGCCGCGAGATCTGCGCGAAGGATGCAGCCGTCCGACCGGCCGCGAACGCAAACGCGACACCGTGGCTTGAGGCCTCCGACGACAAGGACGGACCCAAGTGAAGCCGCTCCCCTTCGTGCGCTTCGTGCTCGAAGTTCTCCGGCTCGAGCTCTCGCCAGCTTGGCACGTTTTGCTCACGGTCGCGGTGGACGGCACCGAGCCCGCCGAGCTTCCCGCCGCCGAGCAGGAGATCGCCCGCCTGCTCTTCGGACCCGTCGACGAGGTACCCGAGGACGCGCGTCGTGCGCTCGTCTGGCGCCTCGGCCGGGCGTCAGGGAAAACGACCATCGCCGCCGCTCTCGGCGTATGGCTGATGCTCGTCGCCAGGCTCGATGCCGTCGGCCCGGGCATGGTCCCGGCGGTCGTCACGGTGGCGCCGAGCAAGCCCACGGCCAAGCTCTCCGTCGGCGTCGCACGCGAGCTCGTTCGGCGCGTGCCGTCGCTCGAGCGCCTCGTCTGCGAGGACGGCGACACGTCGGAAGGCTTCAGTCTGGTCCGGCCCGATGGCAGGCGCGTCTCGTTCGTGGCCGTCGCAGCCTCGCGCGGGGGCACCACCCTCCGCGGGTACGACCTATTGGCGCTCATCATCGACGAGGCCGAGTTCCTGGCGAGCAACGGTGAGGCGGCCGCCGGCGACGGCTACGTCATCAACGATCGCGACTTATACGCCGCGGCGAAGCCCCGCCTCCATGGTCCGGCGATCTTCATCTCGACCCCCTGGCCGAGCGAGAATCTGACCGCGGAGCTCTTCGACCGGAACCACGGGAAGCCGACGACGGCGCTCGCGGCACTCGGCGTATCGACCGTCATGCGGCCCGACGACGAGCGGCTTGCGCGCGACGTCGCCCAGGCACTGGCGAGCGGTGACGATGATGATGCGCGCCGCGAGTACCTCTGCGAGCCCGGCGCCCGCGGCGGCTCCCGTCTGTTTGATCCCGCGAGTATTGACGCGGCGATCGTCGAGGGCCGACCGCTCGTGATCTTTGCGCCCGAGGGTGCGTCGGTCGGAGCCGGAGGAGACATTGGGCTTGAGCGCGACTCGTCCGCGATCGCCATCGTCGCCAACGCCGGCGGCGCCTTCGAGCTTCTCGAGTTCGACGAAGTGCGTCCGACCAAGACCGAACCGCTCGCGCCCGGCTACGTGATCCGCCAACGCTTCGCGCCGATCCTGAACCGTCACGGCGTGAGCTCGATCACGATGGACGCATTTTACCGGCAGAGCGCCGCGGAGCACCTCGACGCGATGAGCCTCGAGTTCGAGCGAGCGCCCGAGGGTGCGCAAGGAAAATACGATTCGCATATGCATGTCCGTTCGCTCCTGCGAACTGGCAAGTTGAAGATTCCTGCGGTCCCTCGGCTAATCGCCCAGCTACGAGCCGTCACGTCGACGCCGTTGCCTGGCGGAGGCACGCGCATCACATCGCCTCGTCGCATGGGCCAAGCACACGGGGATATCGTCAGCGCGCTCGTATTGGCTTGCTGGGCCGCTCGTGAAGACAACAGCGCGCCAAGCTGGGCCACCGCGTTGGAAGGCTGGGCGAAGCGAGGCTACCGCGACGCGCCCGCCGAAGAGAAGCCGGCCCTCGTCTGCCTGTACCACTACACGGGAATGCATGAGATCTACGGCAATGAGCCCAAGTTCAACATGCGAATGCGCGCGGTGTTCACGCACGCGAACGACGAGGGCCGATTCTCGTCATCGGCGACGGATGCCTTTCGAGCCGCGGTCGCCGAATACCGCAGGGCAAACAACCTATGAACCACGTAGACATCTACTCGGCATTGGCCGAATTAGCGAAGGAGGAACGAAGTGAATCAGACAAGCGGTGACTATCTTCCGAATGGAAAGGCAAAGGCAATGCGCGCACACGAAGCCATGAGAGCCGAGCCCAGCGTGGGGGCCCCCGCCGCCCACGATCCGGCGACGCTGTTCGTCGCGGAGGTCCACGCGCCGGCGATTGTGGCCAAGCTCGATCCGCTGCTTCGGACGGGCACCGTCGTCCGCTTGGTCGCGCCCTTCACCGAGCCGGTAACGGTCAACGTCGACGGGGCGCCGGCGTTCACGCTCACGCCGACGGACCGAGGGCAACCGGCAATCGAGCCGACGCTCGCGCTCTACGAAGCGATCGTCGAAAGCGCCGGCGTGAAGGACAACGGCGAGACGACGGACGCTTACCTCGCCGAAGGGACCGCCGCCTGCACCGCCGTCCTGAAAGACCCCCCGCGCGCGCCACTTTCACTCTACCGCGAGGAAAATCTCTCGCGCATCCGGCAGGCGCACTCTGTCGGCAGGTCGTACGGTCTCACGCCCAACGTCATCGCCGAGATCACGGGGCACGTCTTCACCAAGGGCAAGCTGCTCGTGCCGCCCATGCGGGACGCGAAGCGCCTCGCTGACGCGGCGCGCGCCGCTGCGAAGGAAGCCGAGAAGCAGGCCGCGGCTTTCGCCGTCGCGGAGGCCGAGCGCAACAGGGCGCGGACCGTCGGCGAGCTCGGGCTCGACGGTGTGGTCGTGCGGCGCAATCGCCTCGTGGCGGCATCCGAGGCGCCGTGGAGTACCGCAACGCCCGCGTGGGAAGATTCTGTATCCGTGGCGTATGCGTGGCCCAAGCTCGTGGGTCTGTCGCTGCCGATCTTCGAGGAAAACGGAGTGCGGTCGCTGCGACCCGACGAGCACGTTCCGCCGGGCGCGCGGCCGGCGAAGGAGGTGCCGCATCTCGCGATCGCGTTCATTCGCGAGGTCCGCAGTCGCCACGGGAAGGGACTGGACATGGGCGCTATCCCGCGCAGCCGCTTCACGCTCGAGCATATTGACCGCGCGCGCGAGCTCCTCTCCACGCGGGGGCACTGGTTTCTCTATGGGCCGCTGACGACGCACCTCGCGTGGAAGGCGCCGTTTTTGATGGAGGCGCTCACGCGCGGATTGTTGCTACCCGTCGAGACCTCGGCGGAACTGGCAATCACCGCGAGGGACGCGGCCCACGCCGAGCAGAATCCGGACATCTTGTTCGAGACGGACCAATCGATAGCGGCCCGCAAGGTCGAGGCGATGTATCCGCCCGACGACGAATGGCAGACGGGGGCAGGGGGCTCCACATTCAAAACGGAGCCGCGCCCGAAGTTCGATCGGCACGTCCCGCACCCCGCTCGTTTGCCGGCGTCCGACATCATGTCGGATTTCCTATCCACACTCGCGGTGAAGGCCGCTGCCGGCGGGAACTTCGTCTCGGCCGGCGAGCTCCTCGAATCCACGAAAGAGAGCAAGTAAACCATGGAGCGCATCCAAAGATACGATCTCCGCTCGGGCGAGGTCACGCGGACGTCCTCCGGCGGGCGCGTCGCGTCCGCGCGCGTCACACGCACCGGCGTCCTCACGTACCGCCTTCCGGACGGGTCGACGCGCCGCGAATACCGGCCTCCGGAGGAGGTCTTTTCCCCGGACAGCCTGGCCTCGCTGGCTCACGCGACGCTGACCGACGATCACCCGGGCAAGGTGACGCCGGACAACTGGCGCCGCATGACCATCGGGCACGTCGCGGGCTCCCCGCAGCGCGACGGCAAGTTCGTCGCCGCCGATCTGCATATTCAGCACGGCGACGCCATCGAGAAGGCGGAGGGCGGCGAGCTCGCGGACTGCTCGTGCGGCTACGACTGCATGTTCGATCCGACGCCGGGCGTCACTCCCGAGGGGGAGAAATACGACGGAATCCAAAGAGGCATTCGCTACAATCATGTAGCGCTGGGGCCGCCGGGCTGGGGACGTGCAGGGCGCGAAGTGAGCATGCGGCTCGACTCCGCGACGGCGATATCGGGATACGACGAAGGAGGCAACGGCGATATGGATATCATCGAAGACGGTGCAGATCAGCGGCGCGACGCCGGCGACGAGCGTGATGCCAGCGGCGACTATGCGGCTTTCGTGGCTCGCAAGAAGGGAGCCGTGCAGGCCCGCCGTGATCGCGAGGCGGGCAACGGAAGGGGGACCGTGACGGGCGCCCGGTCGGCCGAGATCGTAACGGCCGCACGCTCGGCCGCTGCAACGCTGGCCAATCAATCGCGGACGGTAGCGGGCCCCTTTCGCGAATCGAACTTGCCGACGCGCGAACCGAACCTTGCAAATTATCCGGATGCCGACCCGTTCTCCGACGCGGATGCGATCACCGAGCAGCAGAAGATGAACGACCGCAAAAAGAACGGCGTGCAGGCTCGCAGAGATCGCGAGGCGCGTGAGCGTGACGCCCGAGGTGGCCGATGAACCCCGAGGAAAAGAGCGCCACCGCGGCCGAGGAAGTCGAGCCCAAGCCCGGCGCGCAGAGCGCGGCCCCGCTCGTCTGGGCCGGCACCGACGGAACGGCCGGAGGGGTCTGGGGCGATGCCGCAGGATCGTTCGGCTTCATTTGGCCCGGCGAATCGGAGGAGAAATGAGCAACGGAATACCGGTTCTGAAATTCGGTAGTTGGGCGACGGAAGCCAACTACGCCTCCGGCGTCTCCGCTGGACAGCCCACGAAGGTCCCGCCGACGGGCGACGTCTGGATCCCCAGCACGCCGGCAACGGCGCCGCAGATGAATTACCTGCTCAACGCGGACGCGCAAGACCACGTCGCGCTCCTCGCGCTCAGCGTCGCCCAAGGATTCATGAATTGGGCCTCGGGGCTTGCGCCGCCAGCCGACGGGACATTTGTCACGTCTGGGCAATGGGACGCCGTCGCGTACGATTCGTTCTATCAGCGTTGGGTCGCGATCGACGGAAGTCCCACGAGCACGCAGGTATGCGGGTACGATTCGGCCGACATGGGGAAGACGTGGGTGCAGCACTTCGCACTCACGGGCGTTGGCGGGCCGTCCACGAACTGCAACGTCCTCGGGTTCGCGGCGGACATCGCGGGCAATGCGATCGTGCTGTTCGCGGACCACGCTGGCCTCTCGGGCGGCACCGAAACGTGCCTGGCCAACGTCTATCAGCAAGGGGGCTTCTCGACGCCGCTGCAGCTCGCCACAAGTCTTGCGACGGCTGGCCTCGTCTTCGCCGAACCGACCGGCACTGGCGCCCAATTCGTCGCGATCTCCGCGATTCAGAGCGGGGGCACGTTCACCGCGACGGCCTACAAGGTCGTGCCGAACGGCATTTCGAATCCGACCGACACGACCCTTACGCTGCCATCGGGCTGGGCCTCGGGTACAAATCACATCGGCCAGTTCTTCTCAGCGCCGAGCGTCGGCTTCGGCGGCACGCTGATCGCCATGGGCGGCGTCACGCCGGGCACGGACACCGCGCAGCTGCTCATGGTCGTGTGGACTGGCTCGGCGTACACCTTTACGAGTGAGACGTTCGCGGCCCTCTCCGGCCAGATCATCACCGGCATCGCCAGGTCGGACGCGGCCGGCCTATGGGCGGTCATGGCGTACGACGGGACGCACTCGCACTTCTACACGTCGCCGGACCTCACGACGTGGACGTTGCAGGGCACGTATTCGTGGCAGTCGACGGGGCTCGCCTCGATCGGGTCGACATGGATCATCCTGCAGGCGGACCCGTTCAACGTGACCTGGCGCCCGGCGATTAGCCAGGACAACGGCGTGACGTGGCACCCGGGTTCATTCGCATTCGGGAGCAAGCCACCGGCGCAGATCGCCGTCGGCCCGGCGCAGGCGATTGTCTTCAGCGGGGCGCTGCTTTCGAAGAGCGACATCGTGGGGCTCACGTGACGGCCGGCGGGTCAGCGTCGCCGGCGTCGACCGTTTGCGCCCGGTGCGGCCTCGACGTAGCCGCGCATCGAGTCGAGATCGCCGGCACCGTTTGGTGCTCGGCCTTCTGCGCACGCGCCGCGTCGTCCACTGCTCGAGCGGCGAGCGACGCGACCCGGCCGCCGGCGCCGGGGGTGGACGTCGACGCCGAGTTACTCGCCGTGCTCGCGGAGTGCGGGCGCGAGGAGCGACACGTCTTGCTTGTGCTCGCGCGCCGTCTGCTCGCCGGCCAGCACGCGTACGGGCGCCTCGACCTCGCGCACGACGCGCGGGACTTCCGACGGGAAAGGGCCGAGGAGCTGGCAGACGCGCTCTGCTACGGGGCGTTCGCCGAGGTGGCGGCGACGCTCGCCGTGAAGCCCGAGAACGTGATGAAGAGCAACGCCTTGAAGGGAGCCCGTAGACCATGAATGCGCTCATGCCATTCCACCGGCCCGCGCATCTCGCGTGGACGTACGGTGGCGAGAAGCATCAATTCGTTTTCGACAACGTGATCTCGGAGGAGTGGAAGAACGACGCGACGATCACCGAGCATCCCGTCGAGCAGGGCGCTAACGTCGCGGACCACGTGCGCGTCGAGGTCCCGGAGGTCACGCTCACGATCCACGCGACGAACGAGCCGCTCGGCTCCAATCAGTACATGCAGGCGACCTTCGCCCCGCAGTCGGTTACGATTCCGATGCCGACGTGGACCCCAGGTAGCGGCGTTGTGGTCGTGCCGACATGGGAGAATCTCATCGCGGTCCGGGCGGCCACGGCGAACGTCGTAGGCCTCGCGGGCGGCAACGGCGTCGCAGCGGGGGCCGTCGGCGCGCTCGCCCTCGCCGGCGCAGTCGGTGGCGTCTTCGGTGCCGCGCTTCCAATCTTCGACGGCATCGAGGTTGACGAGCCGGTGCAGCTCGCGCAGGCCGGCCTTCAACCGCCGCATGCGACGGGCACGGTCACGGCCCGTTCAGGAGGCGCCTCGCCAACCTTTCAGAAGACCATCACGACCGACAGCAAGAGCCAATCCTGGCCCGGAGGCTTCGACTTCGTGGAACAGCAAATCAGTCAGCTGCTCTTGCTCAAGGACAGGGCGCAGCTCATGACCGTCTTCGGCTCGAAGCAGTTCGAGCAGAACATGGTGATCCAGTCGCTCTCGTACTCGCGCAACTCCGGCGAGGGCACGGGCGCGGTCATCACGCTTGGCCTGAAGCAGGTCCGCATCGTCGCGACGCAGGTCGTCGCGTCGCCGATCCCCGACCTGCCACGCGCGCAGCCGCCCACGAACAAGGGCGCGCAGAATCCGACCGATGCGCCCCCCGCGATGCAGGAAAGCGTCCTGCGCGGCATCGCTCCTATCGTTCTCGGGAGCAGGTAAGGGTCGTGACAATCCTGCTCAGGCTCGTCGCGATCGTCGTCGCCCTCCTCGTCGTCCAGGACATCCGCGGCCTCTTTCAAGGCGGCGCGTCGCTCGTGGGGAACACCGTGGACCGCCTCTTCGGCGTCGAGACCGCGGTGCGCATCGTCGCGTACGCGCTTGCGATCGTGGGAGGCGCGCGCGTCGGCGTTGACCAGGTCTCGTACCTGCTTCGCGAAGGCGCATCGCCGCGGCACATTGTCGAACGCCAGCTTCGGCGGAGGACGACCCTGCCGCTTGATCCCGAGAGACGAAAGCGGATGCTCGCGAAGAAGACGCCGTGAGGACCCGCTCGTCGACTTGACGTGTGTTGCGCACGTGTTATCGATAGCAACACATGGCGCCGATTGAACGTGACCAGAACCTGCACGTGCGGACGACCGAGGACGAGATGCGAATGCTTCGTGCGCTCGCGGACGCTGATGGCCTTTCGACTTCTGACGTCGTGCGTCAGCTCATTCGGCGCGCGTTCATGGATCGGTGGCCGCCGAAGGTGAAGACCAAGAAGTGACGCAAACGGGGCCCGCGCTGCTGGAAACAGCCGGACCCCAGGACCGACCTAAATAGGAGATCGATCATGAACAACGTAGCTGAAACGACGAACGAGACCGAGCAGAGCATCCCGCCCCCCCCATCCGGAATGCACGCGGTGGCTCGCGCGACAGTCGATGCGCTCGGCCTCGTGAAGGGCGCGCGGAAGCACCTGCATCGCGCAATGGTGCGCACGCAAAAGGCGATTGCTGAAGCCGAGGGATCCGAGGGCGACGGGGGTGTATGCGACCCGAAGTACATCGCTCGGATCGCGAGCTCGCTACGGGAGGCGCTCGCGTACATCGATGTCATGCCGAACGAGCTTGATCGGGTCGAAGCTGAGCTGGCTCGTACGGAGTCAGCCACGAGCGCGGGGGCGTCCGACGTGCACGGCGCCTGGGTACAGGCGACGGTTGCATCGGACCACGCGGAGGCGGCCACGGAGCGGGTCGGCCAGGTTCGGGAACTGGTCGAGTCGCTCTACAGCCGCTTCGTTCGCCATCTCGAGGGGCACGACGCCGACGCGCCCGACATCGAGGAGAAGTCGGAGTTTGCGGACCTCATGCTCACGCTCGGAGAGCTCACGAAGGACGTGAGCGATGTTCGCCAGTACACGTCCGGGCGGTTGAGGGAATGCGCGGCGGTGGCGGGGCGGCCCGCGCGCGGCGCCGGGAAGGCCTCGTGAGCACGCTCCTCCCTGGCGTCCTCGCTTCCGAAGAAGCGCAGGGTCTCGCAGGTGACATCGACTACGCGATCGGGCGGATCGCCCTTCGCTACAAGTCCGGCAACTCGGAGGCGAAGGCGGAAATCGAGCGCTCGATCATCATGATCCTCGCGTCCGTCGCCGAGCTCGAAAGCCTCGCCTGCGACATCCAAGATCTCGAAGAGGCTCCGGCGCCGCGTCCGCGCCCGCCGGCGCCGAGCGACGGCAACACGATCGCGTTCGCCGAGGCGGCGGCGAAGATCAAAGCGCGGCGCGCGGCGGAGAGGCGCGAGAGCCCGTAACAGGCCGAAACGTCCTCGCGCGAGCGGGGGCGTCCGCACGTCAGGCGTGCGCTGAGGAGGGCCAGAGATGAACCGAAAGGAGAGAAGGACGGCGCGAGCCAAGAGCAGGAGCAAGCCGATTGCGGCCCTCTCAGAGCCCCAGCGCCTCGGAGGCCTCGAGGCCCGAAAGCACATGCTGAAGCACAACGCGAGGATTCCTGTTCGAAGCGGCGACGCGCGCGGCGGACGCTGCCGAACCCAAACGGAGCGCGAGTGAATTCATGGGTATCGTGGTCGACCTTCGCGAAGCAGTAGGCGTTGGTTGGGCGCTTCGCCTTGGCATGACAGAGGACATGATTCAACGGACTCTTGATGACAGGAGTCGCATGCCGACAACTGGCAGCATCGTCGACCGAGACGCCATGATCGGGGAGCTCGCGAGAGACTATCCGGCCCTTTCGGAAATGGCCGAGGGCATCCCGTCCGACTTCGTCGGCGTGGTGGCGATAGCCGGCGGCGCCGCGAGCCTTGTGTCCGTCCCGGTTGACGCGACGGAAGAGGATTTTGATTTCGACGCTCAAGACGTGCACCGCCTCGACGACGCGTTGACGCCAGAGCAGACGGACAATTAGCCATGAAGCTCCGAGAGTCCACCGGCGGCGCGTACGAGAAGCGCGGCCAGTTCTTCATGCGCGTCACCGTCGCGCCACAACAGCGCCGCGCGGAGCTCTTGCCCTGGTGCACGTCGCTCGCGGCCGCGAAGGAGCGCGCAGGCGTCGTCCAAGTACTCGTGAGCCGTCTGCGCGCCGCGGGCGAGGTCGCCTTCATCGAGAAGGTCGTGGAGCTGGGGGCGACCGCCGACGCGGCGACGCTGGCCAGCCTCGGAGAGAAGGTCAGCGCGATCACCGCCGGCCACTTCGATCGCCTGGCGCCCGCGAAAGGGAAGGGGGGCCCTGTCACGTTCCGCACGTTCGCCGAGCGCTGGACCAGCGGCGATCTCGCGCGACTGCACCCCGACCACATCGAGCCCAAGGCGTCCGTCCAGGACGACGTCGAGCGCTTCGAGAAGCACATCTTCCCCCACGTCGAAGACGTCCCGCTCGTCGACTTTACCCGCGCGCACGCGGACCTCGTCATGGCGAAGCTCCCGCCGACGATGAAGCGCTCGACGCGGCGGCACGTGGCTCAGCTCGTCAACCGCGTCCTGCACCTTGCCGTCTTCGTCGACGTCCTCAAGCACCACCCGCTCCCCCGGGGATGGCTCCCGAAGATGCCAAGGGCCGACAGCATCGGCAAAGAGTCGCTCCTGCCGAGCGAAGAGGCGCGGCTGCTCGCCGGTTACACGAAGGGCGGCGATCCGATCTCGCTCGCGTACCGCGTGGCGTACCTGTTCCTTCACCGCGAGGGGATGCGCAAGGGCGAGGCGAAGGCCCTCACGTGGGCCGATCTCGACCTTGAGCGCGGCATGGTCTCGCTCGATGAAAACAAGACCGACCGCCCTCGCTCATGGGTGCTCGATCCGGGCGTCGCCGCGGTGCTCGTGAAGTGGAAGGCCCAATGCGGCGCCGTGAAGCCCGTGGGCGCCGTCTTCGCGGACATCGCGTGGGACGCGCTCGCGCGGGTGTATCGAGCGCACTGCGAGGCCGTGGGCATCGACCGCGCGCGCCTCTTCCAAAAGAAGGCGAACAAGCTGCAGCTCCGGGCGCACGACATGCGTGCGTTCTTCATCACGTCCGGTATGTTCGCCGGCCGCGATGCCCTTTGGATCACCGATCGCAGCGGCCACACGACGCTCGGCATGCTCCGCACGTACGAGCGCGACGTGCGCCGTTGGCGCGAGCTCGGCGAAGCGCCCGTGGACGCGGCGATCGCGATCCCCGAGCTTGCCGCCGCGAACACGGCGGCAGGACGCGGCGGCAAAACGGTTGACTCGAAAGTCGGAGAGAGTGTAAGTACGCGACAAGTCGCGACAAAAGCCGAAGTGGCGGAATGGCAGACGCAGCGGATTCAAAATCCGCCGTCCTTACGGGCGTGAGGGTTCGAGTCCCTCCTTCGGTACTTAGAATCCGTAACAATTACTGACGGATGTAACTTTTCAGCCGAGTCTTTAGACGACTGCTTCGAGCCGGTTCGCGGGCAGAGGGGGAAAGGGGATGCCGAACGTCGTGCCCCGGTTCTGGCCTCGATGACGTAGCGCTGCGTCGTCGCGATCAGCTTGTGGCCCGGCCGCCGTTGCACGCGTTCGATGCCGTTGCCGCCAACGATGACTGTCCGCGCGCGATCGCTGAGGCATCGTCCCCGCTCATGTCGTACTCGCTCGCCCACTCGGTACGCGATTTCGTCTCTTCCCGGCACTCGATCGCGAGCGCGATCTCTGAAGTCTTTGCCGGCGTCTCGCGGGGCGCTCATCGGGCGGCCCTTTCCCGTATGGGTTCCTGTCGAATGGCACGTCAGGGTTTCGTAAGCTCCCCAATAGGGTCCCCCTTCATGAATGTGCATTCGGCAACGTTTGTCGTCTTGCCGTCACGCCTCACTAGAATATCTGTGAAGACAGGTATCACGCCACTAAGCCCTTGCCATCGTTTGCGTTGATGCACTCGACGACTTTCCTCTCGATCATGCGTCAAAAGTACGGGTGCTCGGATGCTCTCGGGTCACGACGCCACATAAAACGATTTAGCATAGACAGGGAGTGTCTCTTTACCAGACTTTGCTTACCCTCAATGTCCGAGTCCGTCTCGACGCGCGGCGGGTGGTCGGGGCGTCAAATGGATCGTCGGGCTAGGTGAGCGCCTGGAAGCCAGCTATAGCGTCGTCAACGATGAGGGCGTTGGCGCTCCTTCCGTCAACGTCGACGCCGCGGTGGGCTGGGTTGGTCGCCGGTACCCTCTCTTGGCTGCTCACCGCTTGCGGACCATCCTCCCGGGTGATCTCCACGCAGGTATCGAGCGTTGACGCAGGGACTGGGGACGGAGTGGGTGGGGACGCAGCATGCCCCGATGAAGTGCAATCAGAAAGCGTGGAGGTCGACGGCGGGGCGTTCGTCGGCACGTTACAGACGCCCGATGGCTGCGGTCCCCACCCGCTCGTGCTCATCTACCCAGGCTCGGGGCCGACGGACATGAACGGAAACGACACCGCGGCGGGGGTGCAGACGAACGCCTACGAGGATCTCGCGGCCGCCCTCGCCGCGAATGGCATCGCGTCCGTGCGATACGACAAGCGCTGCGTGGGCGCGAGCGTGTGCGGCATCACGGATGAGGCGACCTTCACCTTCGACGACGACGTGGCCGACGGCCTCTTGTGGGCACAGAAATACGTGCACGACCCCCGCTTCACCGGGCTCACGCTCGCCGGACACAGCGAAGGGTCGCTTTGGGCTCTTCTCATTGCCGAACAAGTGCCGGCGGCGGCCGTCATCTCGCTCGATGGTCCGGGCCGGCCCATTGGCGAAGTGCTAAGCGAGCAGCTCGGCAACCAGCTGACGAGCGACCCCCAGCTGCTGATGCAAGCGAACCAAATCCTTGCGTCGCTGGAAGGCGGGATGACTGTCGCCGACGTGCCACCAGAGCTCGCCTCCGTCCTCGGTCCCGCGGTCCAGCCCTACATCATCTCGTGGATGAAGTACGATCCGGCCAAGGAAATCGCGAAGCTGACGCAGCCGATCCTCGTCGTACAAGGGGACACCGACACCGAGGTGGATGTGGGAGATGCGGAGCTGCTCGTTGCGGCAAACCCGTACGCAAATCTTCTTCTCATCGACGGCATGTGTCACGTCCTAAAGGACGCGACGACTGCGGTTGCCTCTCAGAATGAGGCGTACACGGACCCGAGCCTGCCGCTCGATGCGAAACTCGCGAGCGGAGTCTCGAGCTTCGTCAATGGCCTGCCGTAGGCGTGCTCGGCCCCTCTGAGCCACCGGACGGGATGTCTGTGGAGCGCGGACGGACCACGCGGGCGGCGTACCTCGGGATGATGCAAACGATGCGCTGCCGCCGCGTCGAACACGCAACCTGCATCGTGAATCGAGAACTACAAAATCTCGCTCAGCGCGTCCGAATGCGATCCCGGTCATCACGCACACGACCGGAAAAACGAGTCCATAGCCAACTACGCCGATCAACCTGGGACTCGCTCTGCCGGTTCACCGGGCCGATCAGACCCAAGGATGTGCCAAGCGACGATATCGACGCCGAACAGCAACGAAGGCCGCCCGAGATCGAACACGTTGGCAAGCGCTGCGTCGGTCGACGGGTCCATTCGTCGAACGACGACCAACTCCGTGAAGTGCACGATGATCGTGAGTGCGGCCATCGTGGCCATCGAACCGAACGCGGCGAGGGTATGAACCTTGGCCCGCTCTGGGCCGTGTTGGTGGATGGCCGAGAGCAGCAGCACGCCGGCTCCTTCCGCCCTAAGATCGAGATCGGGCTGCCGAGGATGGCCTGAAACGAGGCTTCCGGAATGACGGATCGAACCTCGCCGTTGCGATAAAAACCATTGGCGCGGAGCGCCATTGCCGTCTAGTGCGTGCGCTATGTCGTCTTCGTTGCGAACCCGCCTCGGCGAGTTGGTTTCGACGCTTGCCGCCGGCATTGTGGACGCGATCCGTGGCGCCTCGTTGGAGGAGATTTCCGGAGAAGGTCCGAGCGATGCGGCCGTCACTCCGAGGAAGTCGCGCGAGCCGGCGCCAGCGGTTCGAGCCGCTGCCAACCCGCCGCGCTCGGTGCGTTCCGTGCCGCCGCGTCACGCCGCTCCAGCCCGCGCCGTTCCGGCCCGCAGGGCTCCAGCCCGCAGGGCTCCAGCCCGCACGGCGCCAGCCCGCACGGCGCCAGCCCGCGCGGAGCGCTTGCCTCGCCGGTCGCCGACGGACATCGCCGCGGTCGTCGAGCAAATTGCGCGTCTATTGGCCGAGCATCGCGAGGGCCTGCGCGCGGAACAGATCCGCGCAGCGTTGGGGGTTTCCCCGGCGGAGCTGCCTCGGCCTCTCAAGGAGGGGCTGGCGACCCGCCGATTCGCGAAGTCCGGCGAAAAGCGCGCCACCACCTACACGCTGCGAACGCCCAAACCTTCCGCGTCCAAGAACGCGAAAAGCGCGAAAAGCGTGGCTGCGCGCCCGGCGGCGAGTTCGGCCGCTCCGCCAGCGCCAGCCGCCGCACCCGCCCCCGCGAGCGACGGGACGGACGAGGCGTGGGAGGAGAGGCCTGCGCTGGGCCCCGATCCGTCTGCCCAGGAGACATAAGAGGG
>Ga0210391_10001795_pt1 | contig 19065 bp, 20 predicted proteins | sample IncBWC12OmetaG_FD_160573 | JGI IMG/M metagenome (GOLD analysis project Ga0210391, IMG submission 160573) | Forest soil microbial communities from Barre Woods Harvard Forest LTER site, Petersham, Massachusetts, United States - Inc-BW-C-12-O ...
GAAGGAATGCCATGTTGCTCCCCTCTTCTGTTGAGCTTGCTCTGATGGTTCATCACTTGTCCGAAAGAGCGACTCTTCGGCCGAGCGGCGAGAAGCCTGTTCTAACCAAGCCTTCGCCGCCAGCCTAAGCTGTAGCTCGCACATGACGATCGTCAAAACTTCAACCTCTTATTTCGCCTGCGCCAGCTCTGCAACAACGGCCGCAATTTTATCGAGTGTCTCAACCCAGCCCTCGAATTGACCGCTCTCTTTTGCGCTCTCCATGGGGTCATTTCCAATCAAGGTGAGCTTAGTCTGGCCGTTCCCGAGATCCTCAAAAATAACCACGTCGCGCGCATCGTCTATGGCCTCATGTTCTATTCCATACTCCTCAGGCTCAACCTTGTTTCCCTTCGAGTCGGAAAAGTACATGGAGTAAACGATCTTCTCGTGCAGAACAATCTCGTGGTATTCCCCAGCATTCCAACCCTCCTGCCCATCCGGCGTTCTCATGCAGCAGAGAAATTTCCCTCCTACCCGAAAATCGATCTCGCAAAAAGGCGCAGCAAAACCCTTCGGCCCCCACCACTGCATTACATATTTCGGGTTTGTCCAGGCCTCCCAAACCAATGCGCGTGGGGCATCAAAAACTCTAGTGATAACCATCCGCTCTTTCTCGTTAGCCGTGTTTTTTGGCATCTCGGACCTCCGCTTTTTTCATTTGATTCACCACCACATCCAATTTGTCGAAACTCTCTTCCCAGAATCGGCGATAGCTAATCGCCCAGTCGCTGACGGTCTTTATCGCCTCTGGCCTAAGCGTGCACACGCTCTCTCTCCCACGCTTGGTCTTGATCACGATCCGGGCCCGCACCAGGTAGGCAATATGTTTTGAAATCATCTGCTGCGAGAGGGCAAACGGTTCCGTCAATCCATGCACCGAGGCCGGCCCATGGGAGAGTCGTGCGATCATCGCGCGGCGGGTGGGATCAGAGAGAGCCGCAAATGTTGTATCTAACCTATCCACAACCATATGGTAGTGAATTAGCCGTCGATGTCAAGTGTAGATTTGGAGGTCCCGACTTCTGTTTCCTGATCTCTGAACCCTGACACCTGCGCTAATTTATGCTTTCCATGCGCCGCGTATCGCTGCTCGTAAGGTCCGGGCCCCCCTGCGACTTGATGCGGCGAACGTCCTCGACGATGTCCGGTCCAAGGCCCTCGAACGGGCCCCATGCAAGGCTTTCCCGACGGTGGGTAGCGAAATATTTTGTTGCCGCATTGAGGCCGTCCGCCATCGGACCGCTCAGCGCCTTTAGCCAGAAGCCCGACCAAGTATCCTAGGTGCGACGGCCAAGCAGCAGATCGAAGCTCCCGCCATACGCGGCGAGGATTGCATCTCCGCCGGCGGGGGTCCGATAGGGCGCGGTCCAGTCGCCGTGGGGGAAATCGCCGTCATCCGCGGAGTGCTGGATCACGCCGTCGAGCGAGATGTGTTCCATGATTTTGAGCTTTCTCATTTGAGTCTTAGTGTTCGGGGGTTGCGCTGCCTCCACCAGCAAGAAGCGCAACAAGGAGTTGCCTTGCTTGAGTGCCCCAGCGTTGCTTGCCCGCGCTCGAGGCCTCACTCGGGATCATCCCCTCATATGTGCCAAGCAAAGCGAGCAAATGAATCGCTTTGCGCCGGCAAGACTTAGCAATGTTGACGGGACGATCGGGACCCTAAGGAAGCCCCCCCCGCATGGCTGGCATTTCTCAATTTCGAACAATGGAAACCGAGGACAGCATGGGCGAGTGTTAGGTCGTTTAATCAACTCCGTCGCGCGACTCCGTGACGGATCAACGTGGACGCGGTTTGGAGTCGAGCGTGAAGGAAAGGCTTGGCGAGGGATGAAGAGATTTGCTTATACGCCACCGCCAAAAGTGGTATGGTTCTGGAGCCGCGTGATACACGCCAAGGGAGAGAAAATGGTTATAGGAGATCGGTTGCGGGCGCTTCGAGAAGAGAAGAGCCTATCGCAGGGAGACATTGAGAAAAAGACGGGCTTGCTTCGTTGCTACATCAGCCGCGTTGAAAACGGACATACGGTACCGGCGATTGAGACGCTCGAAAAGTTTGCGCGAGCGCTCGACGTGCCGATGTACCAGCTCTTCTACGACGGGGAGGAACCGCCAAAGCTGCCCAACCTTCCAAAACGCAAGACGGGTGACGAAGTTGCATGGGGCAGCTCCGGCAAGGACGGCAAGATGCTGCATCAGTTCCGTCGGCTACTGAGCAAGACGAACGAAAACGACCGAAAGGTTTTGTTGTTCACGGCACAAAAAATGGCTGGCCAGAATCGATAGTCCGACGCCTAGTCGAGAAGGCGCACGCAAGGTCGACGCGGCAGCGACGTGCAGGCGCAAAATCAGTTTTTTTGGTTCCCCGTCTGGAAGCAACGAGGCGAGGCAAGGTATCCTCGCCCGTCCGACCAAAGACTATCGTGTCGACTGCTGCGAGAAAAGATGTCGGGGCCGGCGCTCCTCCGTCGCGACACACTCGCCGTCCTCGCCGTTGCGCCCCAGTCAACCGGCCAGCGCGTGCTTCACATATCATCTACCAAGCCCGCCACGATCACCAATTACGTGTTAAGGTTGTGGCCGCCCATTTGCCCTCAGACACCGAGCGATCGGTGGCAGGTTAGCTGTGCCTACTGGCCCCCAGCCTTTTGAAGACTAGAGCGTGTTGAGACCCCGGGGTACTACTCGCCCGGGGTAGGCGTCCAGGCGCGGCGCCTGCGATTCCCCCGCAGCGCCCGCCAATCTCGGTGACTCCTTCCTATAGGAGAAGCCGGTGTTCCAGCAGCGCGTATGGATGTTCTAGGAACATGCGGGCCCCAGCCCCGCATTCGCACTCTCGGAAACAGCTTGAGGTTCCCTGTATTGGTTTCTCGGGGCCAGCCGATCAAGGCTTGCGAGGGCGTGTACGCGAAAGCGAGGGGAAGATGTTCGAATTGGAAAACGCTGGGAAAGTTTCGAAAGCTGCGACTCTCTGCAGAGGGCTCGCGCTGATCTGGATTTGCGCCGCAGCATGTCTTGCCGTTCCGGTGGCCCGTGGTACCACAGCGCCGGCCCTTATTCAAGGCGCGACCATGGACGCGGGAGTCGCTACTTCCGCGACGATGGCGTTTCCGTCCAACAACACGGCTGGAAACTTCATCGCCGTGTGTGTTCGCGGCGGCGCGTCCGGCGAGACCTTCGCGGTGACCGACAGCCGCGGAAACACCTATCGCCCGGCGCTCCTGCTGAACGTGACGCTGGATGTCCCGGTCGGCGACACGCTGGGAATCTACTACGCAGAGAATATTTCCGGCGGGGCCAACGCAGTTACGGTATCCGGCTCGGCTTCGGCGACGATTCGCATGGGGATCATGGAGTACTCCGGAATCGTCAATACGAATTCCCTAGACGCAACGGCATCTGCACAGGGCGTCAGCGCACTGCCAAATAGCGGGAATGCGATCACCTCGTTCGGCGGAGACCTGATACTCGGCGCGATTCTGTCGGCCGACCCGGAAACTTGGAGCGCCGGAACCGGTTCTTCCCTGGTGCAGAGCGTCCCGGCCCAGCCATATGCGAAACTGATTGATGAAAGTTGGGTCCAGGCGGCCGCTGGACGAACTTCCGCGAATGCAACTCTCCACACATCGGACCCCTGGGGTGCCGGAATAGCGGCGTTCAAGACGGCTGTGAGCCCCGTCATCACCAGCCTGAATCCCGCTTCGGGATCTGCCGGCGCCACGGTCGTAATCGCAGGTTCCAACTTTGGGGCCACGACGGGCACTGTCCGATTCAACGGAACGCCTGCCGCGACTGCCGCGTGGAACTCGACAAGTATAACCACCCCAGTCCCGAGTGGGGCGACGTCCGGTGACGTGGTCGTGACCGCTGGCGGCGCGACGTCGAACGGATCGAATTTCACCGTTGTTGCGCCGCCAACCGGCGTATCGCTCGTGCAGACCACGAGTCTGGATGCGGGCACGGCGAGCACCGCCGCTTTGGCCTTCACCTCGAGCAACAGCGTGGGGAACTGGATTGCCGTGGAGGTGCGTGCCGCCGGCGCCGGCCAAGTGTTCACGGTGACCGATTCAAACGGAAACACATACCGAAAAGCAATTGAACTCAGTGAAACCGTTGAAGGTACCTCGCTGGCACTCTACTACGCCGAAAACATTCGAGGCGGAACGAACACGGTCAACGTGTCCGACAACATCTTGGGCCCGCTGCGCTTCGCGATATTCGAATACTCCGGAATCGCCACGGTGAACTCGCTCGATGCGAGCGGCGGTGTCCAGGGCGCAAGCGCGTCTCTCAACAGCGGCAATGTCACAACGGCGTCGAGCGGAGACTTGTTGCTGGGTGCGATGTCGGTGGCGAGTTTCGAAGCCTTCGCGGCGGGAAGCGGCTACACGGTGATCGGAAGCGTACCGGCGCCGCCAAGCACGAAGTTGATGGTCGAATCGGAAATTCAACCGCTTGCAGGCGCTGCTTCGGCCGGCTCCACAATTGGCGCCACGGATTATTGGGTCGCGCTTCTGGCTGCATTCCGCGCGGCGACGGCGGCTCCGTTACCAAGTGTAGCCGTACGTGTCTCGCCGGCCACAGCCAGCGTTCCGACCGGCGGCAGTTCGCAGGCTTTCAGCGCCGTGGTGCAGAACGATTCTTCCAACCAGGGCGTGACCTGGTCTCTGACGGGAGTAGGTTGCACCGCTACGAGCTGCGGGACTCTATCGAACGCGACCTCGACGTCTGTGACCTACAGTTCGCCTTCGACATTGCCCAATCCGGCTTCCGTGACGCTGAAGGCCACCTCGATCGCGTCCAGCTCGGCTTCCGCTTCGGCGACCATCACGTTGACCGCCGGTCCCGTATCCGTCACCGTCAGCCCGAAACGCGCGGGCATCACCGTCTTTCAAACGCAGCAATTCGCCGCTACGCTCACGAACGATGTCACCAAGGCGGGAGTCTCGTGGATGGTGGACGGTAGCATCGGCGGAAATTCCACCACCGGAACGGTGAGTGCAAGCGGACTGTTCACGCCTGGAACGCAACCCGGAGCCCACACCGTGACCGCGACGAGTATCGCGGATCGCACGACATCATTTTCCGCGACCATCGGAGTCACCAATCTCGCTGGGGTACTGACCTATCACAATGACTCGTCGCGTGATGGCTCCAATTTGCAGGAATATGCACTCACAACCTCCAACGTGACCGCAGCTACATTCGGAAAGCTCTTTTCATGCACAGCGGACGGCGCCATCTACGCCCAGCCGCTGTGGATTTCCAATTTGTCGATTGCTGGCGCCAGCCACAATGTCGTCTTTGTGGCCACCGAACACGACAGCGTCTTTGCCTTCGACGCCGACGGTGGCAGCAGCCACAGCTGCATCCAATATTGGACTGTCAGCCTGCTCAACGACGGGACGCCTGTAAATCCATCGGCCACCGGGGATCCGGGCGATATCTCCGGCGAAATCGGGATCACCGGCACGCCTGTGATCGACATCACCACGAAGACCCTCTATGTGGTTTCGACCACCCTGGAGGGCTCCGTCTACCACCAGCGCCTGCACGGGCTGAACCTCGCGGACGGCACCGAAAAATTTAGCGGCCCCGTGGACATCACCCCGGCCATCACGGTTGCCGGGGACGCGGACACGGGCGACTCGAGCGTAGGTTGCACGAGCGCGGCGAACACGGTCCCGTTCTGTCCGTTGCGCGAAAATCAGCGGCCTGGTTTGGCCCTCAACAACGGCACCGTCTATGTCTCTTGGGCCTCGCACGGAGATCAACAGCCCTACCATGGCTGGATCATGGGCTTCACCGCTTCCAATCTGTCCGCGGCCCCGATCGTATTTAACGACACACCGAACGGTGTGGAAGGCGGCATCTGGATGGCCGGCGGGGCCCCGGCCATCGATAGCAGCAAAATGTGTACGTGATGACGGGAAACGGAGATTGGGACGGGGCCACCAACTTCGGTGACAGCATTTTGAAGTTGAGCAGCCGGCTCACTGTCAGCGATTGGTTCACGCCATCCGATGAAGCAAACCTTGAAGCGAACGATCTAGATCTCGGTTCGGGTGGCGCGACGATGCTGGTGGATCTGCCTTCGTCGTCGGTGCCGCACATTCTGATCGGCGGAGGAAAGCAGGGTAGCGGCCAGCCGGGCGAGCTATTCGTTCTCAATCGGGACAATATGGGGCAATTCAACTCGACCGACTCGGGCGTGGTGCAACAGTTTCCGGCGGGCGGGCGCATCTTTGCGACCGGCGCTTTCTGGCAGAATTCCTTCTACATCGCCGGACTGGGTGCGCCCCTGTCGGTTTTTACCGTGAATCCTCTGACGAGTCTGTTTACCACCACGGCCGTTTCGCAGTCTCCCACGACCTTCGGGTTTCCCGGGGTCACGCCGTCTATTTCTTCGTCAGGGACCACAAACGGAATCGTTTGGGGAATTGACTCCAGCCAATATGGAACGAGCGACACCAGCCCAACTCGCGCCGCCGGTCCCGCCATTTTGCACGCGTATAACGCAACAAATCTTGCCACCGAGCTCTGGAACTCCACGACCGGTACGGGAAACACCGCCGGAAACGCAGTGAAGATGACCGTCCCGACCGTCGCGAACGGAAAGGTCTACATCGGAACGCGCGGAAACGACAACACCCAGGGCTCGGGCACGACCAAGGGCGAGCTCGACGTCTACGGGCTCATGCCCAATTAGCTGTTCGTCGATTCGGAACGCGACAATGAACCTCCTCGCCTGCTGCCGCAGGCGAAAAGAGGGTATCTGCTTGAACCGTCTTGGGCAGAGATCATCTAAACGCCGCGCTGAGAGGTCGTGCGGACATTCGCGTCGCGCATCCGGCTGAGAGCGGCGATCAGCAGAACGCGGCCACAGCCCTCAACCGCTACGGGCGCGTCGAGGAAGTCGCCGCGTTGGTCGCGTTCGTCGCCGGCTCGGAGGCGCCGTCGACGGCGCCAACGCCTAGTAGAGACGATTCTCTGTTTCGTCGACGCCACCGATCGCTTCTGCCGCAAAAAATCCGCCAAGCTGCATTATCATGTGGCTTCGAATTCTAGGACGGGGCGAATCCATGGATGCGGCGATTCTGGAAGTGCTGGCGGAATACGAAAAGCGTGGGGCGGAGGAACACAAGCGCCAGTTGCAGGATGGCTTGGAGAAATGGCTCGATCAGCGCGATGAATTCCTGATCTCGGTTGGCCCCGCGACCGGCCAGCTGTTGAATATTCTGGCAAAGAGCATTCAAGCGAAAACGATCGTCGAACTCGGCACGTCGTACGGCTATTCGACCGTGTGGCTGGCGGAAGCCGCGCGCGCCAACGACGGCAAACTCATCTCGCTCGACAAGGCTGACTACAAGCAGGCTTACGCGAAGGAGCGGATCGCACGAGCCGGACTCACCGGTTACGTGGAATTTCGCCTAGGCGACGCGCTCGAAACTCTCCGCTCGCTCAAAGGCCCGTTCGATTTCGTACTCGTCGATCTGTGGAAGGAACTCTACGTTCCCTGCCTTGAATTATTTTATCCCGAGCTCGCACCCGGCGCGTTCATCGCTGCCGACAACATGATTTACCCCGATGTCTATCGCGAAAGCGCTGTGGAATATCGCAAGCGGGTGCGTTCGAAACCGAAAATCGATTCGGTGCTTCTGCCGGTCGGCAGCGGAGTCGAGCTCAGTCGTTACGACGATCCCCTGAAACCCTAAAGCGTCGATCTTTTTATTCCATCGTGATTGTTTTCGCGATCGTTGGCAATTCCGACGCTGGCTCGACCCTCCCTTTCAGCAGGATACGCCGGTTCCGATCCTGTCAGTTCGCGTTGGGGGTCGTCTGTGGGCTCGTACTGCGATTGCCGTAGAGCGGAGTGAGGGTTATCGACTACAGTCTGGCTAGCACGCGGGTTTCGGCCTCGCGCATGGCCTGATATATTTGGTCGAAGCTTTCGATCGCGAATAGAAGATGATGTATCTTGTCGACGACCACCGGCGTCGCAAGGACTTCGTCGAGATTGAAATCGCGCACCTCGCAGCCGCCCTCGATCACGTTGGTGCATTCGTTCTGCGAGCTGATCACGCCGCTGCCGTAGACTTTGACCTTGCCGTCCTCGCGAATCAACCCAAATTCGACTGTGTACCAAAAAAGCCGCCCCAGGCGCTCGAGTGTTTCCCTATCCTCGATGCGCGCGCAGACGCTGCCGTAGTGCTGCAGGAAATCCGCGAACACTGGATGCGCATGCATCGGCACGTGGCCGAACACGTCGTGAAAAATATCCGGCTCCGGCGTGTAGCCCAGTGATTCCCTGCTGCGCAGCCACGTGGTCGTCGGGAACATGCGCGCGTCGAGCATTTCGAAAAACGCGTCGCTCGGCAGAAACCCACTCACAGGAGACGTGCTCCAGCCCGTCCGCGGCTTCAACCGCGCGGAAATCGCGGCCAGATTCGGCAGCCGGTCGTCCTCCAGGCCGATAATCTTGTAGCCGTCGAGGTACGCGCGACACGCGTAGGCCTCGATTTGCGGGCGGCGGCGACTCACAAGCTCGGCCCAAACTGCGTGCTGCTCCGCTGAGTATTCCCCGTATTGCTGCTCGGTCAGAAACGCAGCGGCCGCAACCAGTGCCATTAGAAATTCAGCTCCCCGTATCGTTCGTCCACGGCCGATTGCGCATCGCGCAACATGCCCAGCGATGCACTCGCGGTTTCACTCGTCCACCGGCCGGCAATCGCCAGATCGCACCCGGGGCACCGACCCTTCACCAGCCGATTCTCCTGCACATCATGCCACGAGCGGCGAAGCAGGAGCGTCTTGCACGACGGGCAGAACGTGTGCGCGCCGTCACTGTATATGTTGCCCTCATACACGTAATGCAGCCCCGCTTCGAGCGCCGCCTTGCGTGCAGCGTGCAATGTCGCCGCGGGCGTCCGCGGCTTATCGCGCAGTTTGAAATCCGGATGAAACGCGGTGAAATGCAGCGGCACATCCGGCCCGAGATGCTCGAGAATCCATTCGGCCAGGCCGCGCGTTTCGGCCGGCGTGTCGTTCAGAGTAGGAATGATCAGATTTGTGATCTCGAACCACACATGGGTCTCATTCTTCAGCCACCGCAGCGTTTCGAGTACCGGCTCAAGATGGGTCAGCGTTACCCGTCCGTAGAAACTCTCGGTAAATGCTTTCAGGTCGATATTCGCGGCGTCTATGTGATCGTAGATATCGTGAAACGCATCGCGCGTGATATAGCCGTTCGAAACCATCACGGTTTTGACGCCGGCTTCCTTCGCCGCGTGACAAATGTCGATCACATACTCGCCCCAGATCGTCGGCTCGTTGTATGTGAACGCAATCGAAGGGCAGCCGTTACGGACGGCCAGCCGCACCACATCCTCGGGCGGCACGTAGGTTGAGTGCACCTGATCCGCGCGCGACTTCGAAATGTCCCAGTTCTGGCAGAAAAAGCAGCCCATATTGCAGCCGGCCGTGCCCATTGAAAACACCCGCGTTCCCGGCAGAAAATGATTCAGCGGTTTTTTCTCGATCGGATCGATCTGCAGCGCCGCCGGGTGCGCGTAGCCGAGACTGTAGAGCTTCCCGCCTTCGTTCGAGCGAATGAAGCAGAAGCCGGCTTGCCCTTCACCAATATGACAGTGCCTCGGACACAAATAGCAATGCACCTTGCCGTTCGGCTCAGGCTCCCACCACCGCGCTTCGTGGAGCGGCTTCGATGTATCCGGGTTTTCGGTGCTCGGCATATTGGTGCGCCTGCCCATCATTATACTCCCGGAAGCGCACCGGACTACCGCTCGCGACCACGTCGTATGGGAAATTCGATGTATTCCATTTGAGAGGTCTTCGACGCAGTATTGCAACGGACCACTACCGAGGAGGGACAAAATGGCACGATACGGAAAGGCGGCTGCAAAAAGCGTGAAGAGCGCGATGCACCGGGAGAAGCGCGGGACCCTGCGTTCCGGCAAGGGTGGCAAAGGCGGCCGCGTTACCAGCCGCAAACAGGCCATTGCGATCGGTCTTTCGGAAGCGCGAAAAAAGGGCGCGAAAGTTCCGGCGAAAAAATCGTAACAAAGCGGCTCCGCTTCAGGGCGGAGCCGCTCCGCACGATTGAGTTTACTGGGTGTTCCTCGCATCGATGCTCTTGGCGTCGGCGCTCCGCGAGTCCTTAACGTCTTCCCGCACGCGCATGGAGATGACCGAATACTGCCGCTCCTTCTGGTTACCCTCGCGGTCAAGGACGTACATCTTGTCCTTGCGAACGCGGTACTCAACGGAGTCGCCGACCGGCAGCAGGATCGGGTGCTTGGTGTCCTCGGGACGGATGCGATAGACGATCCGGTCTCCCTGCAATACATACTCCTGGCAAAGCACCTGCTCGGTATTCTTGTGCTCGCCGTCCGTGCCCAACAGCTCGCCAGCCACCGTCTTGCTTCCCTTCTCCGCCGTGCCGCACATCGACGAATCCATCGAGAGCAGCGTGCCCTTGTCATAACTCGGCGGATCCTTCGCCAGCGCCACGGATGCCGATACAGCCGCAACCACCATAGCCAGGATGAGTTTTTTCACAGCACACCTCCGGGGAAAGTTGAAATGCCACTCCATAAGGGTGCGCAGCCGGCAATTTGATATAGGGCGTTTTCACCCAGGAGGCGGGCGATCGGAAAGTCCCTAGTCTCCAGCGCTTGACACGTTTACACCCACTGTTAGTCTGGATGCGAAGTTATGCAGACGAACGCGACAACTCGCATCGGGCGGCTCTCGACCGCAGCGGGGTCCCCCGCTGTGGACACGCTGTTGGCCCGTCGAGCGCTTCGGGAAACGGCCTGCCGAAACCCGAACATTGCGCCGTTCTACTCGACCATGCCGCCGAGTCGAAATATCGGTAACCCCATGAAAACAATCAATCGGCGTACATTTTCCTCGACCATAAACTGCGCGGGTCTCAGACGACGGTTGAGTGCGACCCAGAGCCCGATTGTCACCGCCTCGTGCCCCACGTAGGCCACCAGGAGATACCGCCATGAGCGCCGACCAGCCAGACGACCGTGATCGCGACCGCCGCGTGCCCCATCCGCTTCGCGCAACCACGAAGGTTCTGACGCAAGGTTTTGACCCGGCTCTTTCGGTCGGCTCGGCGCGACCGGCCGTTTTCCGGAGCTCGACCTACGCTTTCCAAAGCCCCGAGGCCGCCGAGCACGCCTTCGATGTAAGCAGCGGGCGCGTCCGATTGAAGGAAGGCGAATCGGGCGACCTGATCTATTCGCGCTTCAGCCATCCCAACGCGGAGATCCTGGAAGCCCAGGTGGTCGCGCTCGAGGCCGACGCCGCCTCCGCGCTGGCCTTCAATTGCGGCATGGCGGCGATCATGACTTCGATTCTCTCGCTGCTGCGGCCGTGCCAGTCCGTCGTGTACACCATCCCGATTTACGGCGGCACGCAGCACTTCGTCGAAGACCATCTCTCGGTGTGGGGCATCACCGGGATTCCCGTGCTCGCCGGGCGCCGCGATTTGCTGGTTTCGGCGATCGCCCACGCGGAAAATCTGGGGGCGGTGTTGCTGGAAACTCCGGCGAACCCCACGCTCACGATGACCGACATCCGGGAAGTAACCGCCGCCGTGGCGGAGTTGCAGGTTCCGCCCGGCGCTTCTCGCCCGATTGTGATGGTCGACAACACCATGCTCGGCCCCGCGTTCCAGCATCCTCTGTCTCTCGGCGTCGATCTGGTGGTTTATTCCGGCACGAAATATCTTTCCGGATTCAGCGACATGCTGGCCGGCATCGTGCTGGCGCGCGATGCAAGCCTCACGAGTGTCATTGCCCGCAGCCGCAGCATGTTTGGCACGATACTGCAGCCGGATGAATGTTGGCTGCTCACGGGCCGGCTGCCGACCGTCGGCCTGCGCATGACGCGCGCGAGCAAAAACGCGCAGCACATTGCCGAACAGCTAGCCGGTCATCCGAAAATCAAACGCGTGTATTACCCCACGCTTTTTACTGATCCCGAACAGAAAAGAATTTTCGCGTCGCAGTGCGACCAGCCTGGCGCGATGTTCTCGATCGACCTTGCCGGCGGTAAACCGGCCGCCTTCGATTTTCTGCGTCACCTGGAAATCGCGATGAACGCCGTTTCACTCGGAGGCGTCGAAACGCTGGCGTGCCATCCGAAATCGACCACGCATTCCGGTTTTACGGAAGAGGAATTCGCGCAGGCGGGAATCACCGACGGCCTGGTGCGCGTTTCCGTGGGCATCGAGCACTGGCGCGACCTGCTGGCCGATTTCGACCGCGCGCTGGACGCGATCTGAACGTGTTTGGCCTGCTCGAATTCACGCTGCTGATCGGAGCCGGATCGTTTTTGGCCGGTTTACTCGGCTCGCTCACAGGCCTCGGCGGCGGCGTGATCATCGTGCCGCTGCTGACGCTTGTCTTCCACGTGGATATCCGTTATGCGATCGGAGCGTCGCTGGTATCGGTGATTGCGACGTCCTCCGGTGCTGCCGCTGCCTACCTGAAGGAGGGTTATTCGAACATTCGCGTGGGGATGTTCCTGGAAGTCGCCACCACGATTGGAGCGCTGTGCGGGGCGTTTCTCGCCACGCGAATCCCGACGGCAGCGATCGCGATCGTGTTCGGCGTCGTGCTGTTGTATTCGGCGTGGACTTCGATCAGGCCCGAAGCCGAGGTTCCGATTCACGAACGGACCGACCTGATCGCACTGCGGTTGAAGCTCGACGGCACCTATCCGGCCGACGGGAAGCTCGTTCGCTACCACGTTCATCGCGTTCCGCTCGGATTCGGGCTGATGTATGTAGCGGGCACCCTCTCGGGTTTGCTCGGGATCGGGTCGGGAGCCGTGAAGGTGCTGGCGATGGACCGCGCGATGAGCATACCCTTCAAGGTGTCGACCACCACGAGCAATTTCATGATCGGGGTCACCGCGGCGGCCAGCGCGGGTATTTATCTTCATCGCGGATACATCGACCCGGGTCTGGCGATGCCCGTGATGCTCGGCGTGCTCGTGGGAGCTTCGCTGGGCGCGCGCATTCTGCCGGGAGCGACGGTTGGCGCGCTTCGCCTGGTGTTCGGTGTGGCCATTGCAGCTGTTGCCGCCGAAATGATTTTCAAGGGCCTGAGCGGACGCATCTAAATGGCTTTCGCTCACGGAATTAGCGAAAGGCGGTTCGAGGGCCTGATCGGCGCGATGCTGCGAGGCGGCGTGATTCTTGCCGCGGTCGTAGTTTTGGCCGGGGGCTGCCTCTACCTCGCAAAATTCGGAGGTGTGCCGCCGGACTATCGAATATTTCGCGGCGAGCCGAGCGATCTGCGCTTTGCGCGCGCGATCGCCGCCGATGCTGCGGGGCGTCACGCACGCGGACTGATCCAGTTCGGGCTGCTGATCCTCATCGCGACCCCCGTGGCCCGGGTGGCGTTTTCGGTGATCGCCTACATTTCGGAGCGCGACTGGCTGTATACGGCGATCACGTTGCTCGTCCTCGGAATTTTGCTTTACAGCTTGACCAGCGCATGAGGCAGCACGAAGATTTGCGGGGGATCCTCGAGTGAGCGCGAAAATCGACGTCGAACAAAGCGCGACCGATCAATTTCGCGTTCGTGTTAGCGCAGGAAAGACGGAGACGCAGCACGTGGTGACCATGAAGCCATCCGATTACGACCGAATTTCTGGCCAGAAAATCGAGCCCGTCGAGCTTGTCCGGCGTGCGTTTGAATTTCTGCTGGCTCGGGAGCGCCAGGAGCAAATTCTCGCCAGATTCGATCTCACCGTTATCAGCCGCTACTTCGCCGAATTCGAGCAAGTCATGAAACGCAGCCTCGAAAAGCTGTAAGACTCACTGGCCCCTGCATGACGATCCGCCGAGCCAATTCGGACGCCATCGCGGCACGCAAAAGACTTGGAACTTTTTCTCCCTTCCCCGGGAATCTTCTATGAACGACCGAAAAAACAGATGGAAGCAGGAGGATAGACACGTGCCATCCCATTCGAAACTTGCGCTTGCCGCTTTGGCTTTCGCGCTCAGCTGCGCCCCGGTGTTCGCGCAGGGCAATCCGCCGGACGATCCCCCCGCCGCACCCGATGCGGGCGGACCCGGCGGCGGAATGCGTCGCGGCGGCCCAGGAGGACGCGACGGCGGCAATTGGGGCCGCGGGCGTGACGGCCAGGACTGGGGTCGTCGAGACGGCCATGGCTTTGGCCGCGGCCGAGGAATGGGCATGCGGGGGCGCGGCGGCATGGAAGGCCGCGAAAGGATGCTCGGTCGGTTGCTGAGCAATCCCGAAATCCGCGACGCGATTGGAGTGACCGCCGATCAGGCTGCCAAGATCCGGCAGCAGGAATCCGATTTCCGCAAGACGGAAATCCGCGGCCGCGCCGATCTCGAGGTAAAACAGATCGATTTGCGCGATTTGATGTCGACTGACAAACCGGACCGCGCCGCAATCGACGCCAAGCTCACGGAAATCAGCACGGCGCGTCTGGCCCTGGAGAAATCATCCGTCACATTCCGGCTGAATTCACGCGATGCGCTGACTGCCGACCAACGCACCAAGCTTCGCGATCTGATGCGCACGCGTCGCGGCCAAAACGGAGGTCCAGCCCCGGGCGGTCCGCGGGGCGGGCGGGCGGGACGTCGCGGCGGTCAAGCTCCACCGCCGCCGGCGGACGGGACCAAGCCTCCGACCGGAGACGAGTAGGAATGGGGCCGGCCGCGTCAGTCGCGAAAAGCGCAGCCGGTCGCAACGTCTTGGGGAATACGTTCAGAAACCCAGCCGTCCGGCTTGCATGAAATCAATTTTCGTTCGAAATAACGGTGCTCCGGGGCTTCCAGGCCTCGGCGTGCCCGCGCGCGGCCGCGGCGGCCATCCGCTCGGTATGCTGCTCGCCGTGATGCTGATTCCCTTCCTTGCTGCGGCGATTCCTGCCCCACAGAATCAGGCGCCGCCGAATCCGGCTCCGGCGAAGCCGGATCTCACCAGCGTCGTGAAAGTCGTCAACGTGCCCGCCACGGTCCGCAACAAGAAAGGCGAGCTCGTCAAGAACCTCACCAAGAACGATTTTGTTCTCACCGAAGACGACCATCCGCAGGACATTAAATATTTCGTGCTCGAAAACGATCTTCCGATCACCATCGGCTTGTTGATTGACACCAGCCTCAGCCAGCGCCACGTGCTCAGCGCGGAGCGCACCGCGAGCTACGATTTTCTGAATCAGATGCTGCACCAGGACAAAGACCGCGCCTGCGTGATTCATTTCGACCACGAAGTCGAGATGCTGCAGGACCTCACGTCGGATCACAAGAAGCTCGAGGATTCGCTCAAGCTGCTGAACACTCCCGACGATGACGACAGCAGCGGCGGAGGAGGCGGATACGGCCACGGGCACGGTCATGGCGGGGCCGGCACGCTGCTTTACGACGCCGTCTACCTGGCCTCCAACGAAGTGATGAAAAAACAGCAGGGCCACAAAGCGCTCATCGTACTGACCGACGGCGTGGACCGCGGCAGCAAGGAGTCGCTGGAAGACGCCATCGAAGCCGCCCAGCGCTCCGACACGCTCGTTTACTCGATTCTTTTTGCCGATCACGATGAGCACGGCGGCGGTGGTTACGGCGGACACGGCGGCTGGGGCGGAGGAGGCCCGATGGGTGGTGGCGGTCCCATGGGCGGCGGTGGCCCCATGGGAGGAGGCGGGCGGCGGCGCCAACCCGAGGAAGAGCGGCCCGACGGCAAGAAAGTGCTCATTCAAATCTCGAAGGAAACCGGCGCGCACATGTTCGAAGTTTCAAAGAAGCTTCCCATCGACATGGTATACGCACAAATCGAAGACGAGCTTCGCAACCAATACAGCCTCGGATACACGCCGGAAGGAATGGATGCGGCGCTGGGGTATCACAAACTAACGGTGACGACAAAGCAGAAGGATCTCCTGGTTGAGGCTCGCGACGGATTCTACGCCGATCGCTGAACCGGCCGAAGCGCGACCGTATAGCGGCCCGGTTTTGGTTCGGGAATCTCAAGGGCCCGTTGCGCTTGGGACGGGTAGTTCACTTTGGACGGCCGCCCCTCCGCAACCATTCGGCGATGGGCTTCCGGCCACGCTGGGATATCCCCGGAACCCTGCGTCCAATGTGTCAGCGACGCCTCATCGCACCAGTTCAAAAGCTTCGGCATCGCCAGGCGGTGGATTCCGGCGATTCGATAAGCTTCCATGGCCTGCGCATCCCTCCATACCGTCACGGTCCAGAAAGCCTTCCAGTTGTCACGCATCAAGGCGCCGCCGAGGAATCCCGCCGATCTTCGCGCCTGCTGCGAGCTCCTGAGCGCGTACACCATGAACGGAGGCATGAATCGCACCGCGCGCACACGCAGACGCGTCACAGATACAAAGGGCATTTCGGGCTCCTGGGTATACCCTGCAACGAGCCTGGCTGTTCTGCAAGTGCGCAGGCGCGACTGAAATCTATCGCAGGTAGCCCCAGTTGTGGAGTCGGTCGCTGTCTTCCTCCCAGCGGTCTCCGATGTCGGTACGGTAATACATCGTGGGGATCAGGACGTTCTTGATGCGCGAATAGACCTGCGCCTGAGCCTGTTTCATGGTCTGGCCGAGGCCAACGACGATCAGAATGACGCCGGAGGTCCCCGCGACAACCCACTGGCCGTTGATCTGTTTCACGTCCTCGATGTGGATCTCATCGGCCGGCGGCTTCTTGAAGACGATGGCAGAGTTCTTCGACAGCGAATCGAATGTTTCGTCGTCGTCGAACGGAAACGGCGGCACCACGATGCGCACGCCGATCTGAAATCCGCTGCGGGTTTTCAATCTCGGATCAACGCCGCTCGCCAGATCCCAAAAAAATTGACCGATCGGTGTGATCATTCCGGCCTGCTGGATGCTGATGGTGGGATACCCAAAACGTGCGGTGAACTCCAGCGGATAGATTCCGTGGTTGTTGACGATGCAGTTCAGGTCGATGTATCCGACGTAACCTTCCTCGGCGAGCTTCTCCTCCATTTTGAGCAGCGTCTCATTGAACAGTTTGTTGGGGCCGCTCCAGAACATCGACGTGCCCATTTCGCCCGTCGGCGGCCCCAGATCCCCGGGGAAAAGTTTCTTGTGCTCGAAATTGATGTTGATGGGATAGATGAAATTCTTGCCGTTGAAAAAAGCGCCGACCGCGACCTCAACGCCGACGACTCGACGCTGCAGCTGGAAAACCTTGATCTCGTCGGAGAACGCTTTCTTGTAGGCTTCCAGCATGCGAACGACGTCCTGGCCGTCCTCTTCCTCGCCCACAAACAGGCGCCGCTTCACGTTCTGCGCTTCGCCGCTGGGTTTTATGACATAGCGGCCCGGATTTTGCTGGACATGATCGACGGCATCGTCGAAGGATTCAAACTCGCCATACGGAATGATGCTGACGCCAGCTTTTTTCAGTTCCTCCTGACCGAACGACCGGTCGTCCTCGAGACGATCGCTATAGGCCGTGCCCCCGATCACTTTTTTGCCCTGCGCCCGCAGTGTCTGGGCCTTCTCGCCCTGCCCCAGGGTGTCGTCGAAGATGAAGATGTCGGCCCAGTCGGAGTCCTTTTCCCAGTCCTTCGATTTGGCGACAAAGCCGTCAGCGATGTCGCGCTCTTTCTTGTCCGCGATGTAGTAGCGGACCTCGTGGCCCTCCTTGGACACCTGCCAGGCGATGTCGCTGATCAGGCCCGTCAGAGAGACGAACAGGAAATTCTTCTTCTCCATATCCGGGGTTACCTCCAGTACCAGGGGCGATGATACCGCGGCGGAGGGGGACGAATATTTCTGGTCGGTTAAATTCGGCTCTAACCCTCCCTGTTTACAATGACATGCAGCGTGCCCGGAAAGGCGAAAGTACCCCCATAGTCCGAAAGTACCTGTCACAAAGTACGGGCGGCCCATTGGGAGAGGCGGTCGCCGACCGTAGAGTTCGTTTCGGGCATCTAGCGCTGATTCAGGGTCTTGGAACGATCGGCGCTCCCTCACATGAAGCTGACGGCGAAAATCGAGAGCTCGAACCTGCGGCTGCGGACGAAGCTGATGCTTTCGTTCGTGCTGATCATCGCCACGCTGAGCTGCGCCACGCTTCTGGCCGTGCGGCACGTAGCGAAAAGGCATCTCCAGCAGGAAATCGTCAGCGAGACACAAACCTCCGTGCTTACGTTCATGGCCATGCTCCATGAGCACCAGAACGCGCTGAACCGCAAGGCGGACCTGCTCGCGACCCTCGCCGACCTGACCTATTTCGACGCCGCCACGTTCCAACAGTCCACCGACAATCCGCTGGAAACCGATGGCAGCGACCTCGTGGTGTTGGCCGACGGCAATCACCAGCTGATGACGCTGCACACGACGAACCCGCGCGTCACCGCCGCGATCGCTCAGGGCCTCTTGCTGCGCTCGATTGCGAAGAAAACGACGAAAGACTGGTGGTACGTAGACGGCTCGCTCTACCAGGTGGCCGTGGAGTCGGTGAACCGCCGGCCGAGTACGGGTAATTCACAACTGGGCACGGTGGTGGTGGGACGCGAAATCGACTACGCCGCCGTGCACAATCTAGACCGCTCGCACTCGGCGGACTTGGCATTTACATACGACGGAAAAGTGGTAACCAGCACGATGGGCCCCTACGACGAGCACGACTTAAATGAACAGGTCAACGCGCTGCAGTCGTCGGGCGAAGTCGAAATCGGCGGCCAGCAATTCTACGCGATATCCGTGGGACTCACGGACGGCGATGGTCCCGCGGCCCGGATGATCGCGCTGAAATCCTACGCGCGCGCGGAAGCGTTCCTTGCCGAGTTGAATCACCTGCTCGTCGGAGTGGGCGTGCTCGCGCTCGGCATCGGGACGTATCTGGCACTGTTCATCTCCGACGCGTTCACGAGCCCACTGGGCAGCCTCGTGCGCGGCGTGCAGGCGCTGGAACGAGGGGATCACACCTTTCCGCTGGAAGCGCAGGGCGGCGACGAAATC
>Ga0210391_10001796_pt1 | contig 19047 bp, 19 predicted proteins | sample IncBWC12OmetaG_FD_160573 | JGI IMG/M metagenome (GOLD analysis project Ga0210391, IMG submission 160573) | Forest soil microbial communities from Barre Woods Harvard Forest LTER site, Petersham, Massachusetts, United States - Inc-BW-C-12-O ...
CGGCAATCGTCCGCCTTCAGGACCGGTCGTAAGGTTTTTCATTCGCCGGTGCATCTCTTCCACGGGCATTTCTTCCGTCAGCGTCGAAACACTCCACGAGTATCCAAACGGATCCTGAAGCGTGCCTTCGCGGCGTCCGTAAAATTGGTCGGCGATGGGCCTCACCGTCTTGGCTCCTGCCTCAATCGCATGGGTAAAAAACTTGTCTACATCAGGAACACTCAGCGTCATGATGACCGGCGAATTTCCCAGCGTCTCCGGGCTGAATCTTCCGCCCTCCGGCCACTCTTCCGCCAGCAAAATCGTCGAGTCGCCAATCGTGATCTCGGCGTGTGGGATCCCGCTTTCGGTTTGGAACCGGAGCTTTTCCTTCGCTCCGAACGCCTGTGCGTAGAACTCAATCGCCTTCGCGGCATCTCTGAAAGTTAACCTTGGGGTTGCGCTTGTATGAACGGCTGCCATGGGTTCAGCTACGGTGGTCATAGTCTTTTTCCCTTCTAGTTGTGATTTCAATCGTGCCTTGAAGCTTGCGCTCGGCAGATTGCGCAATTCTGCCGCGATGCGCACCAATGGCTCGATGTCGGCCTCCGCTTTCGTACGCCTGCCGTCGTTCCGCGCCAACATCGCGTCGACAGCCTTATTCAGCTGCTCGATCTTCTTTTGATCGCCATCCCGCGGATGCAGAGAGCGCTTAGGCATCGGTACCCTCCATGCGCGCCCGCAGACTGCTGATTGCGCGGAACTGCAACTGCTTCACCGCGCCTTCAGTCTTGCGAATCTCCCGCGCCACTTCCTTAATACTTTTTTCTTCCACAAACCGCAGCACCACCACTCGCCGCTGCTCCGCCGGCAACGTATCCACCAGCCGAAACAACGTCGCCTTGCGCTCCACTTCTTCAATCGCCGCTGGGCTGACCTGCGCCAGTTCCATCTGCGCCTCGTCGGCAACTTCGCGGCCTGAGCGCTGCCATCGGTCCGAAATCAGGTTCGCCGCAATCCGGTACAGCCACGCCGCAAACGGAATCCCCCGCCACTCAAACCGTTGTAGGTTGGCCAGTGCATGATGAAAAACCTCGGACGTTAAATCCTCAGTTTCCGCTCGATCTCCCACCCGCCGCACCACGTACGCATAAACCCGCTCGAAATTATTCTCGTAAAGCTCCGCGAAGCGCGCAGGATTCTTCTGCGCCGCCTCAATCAGAAGCCGCTCGTCCGCTTCTTTCCTCAGAGCCTTCAAAAATTTCTCCGCGGATCAATCTTACATAAGGGTAACGGGTGGAAACGGAAAAAGGTTACGCCAGCTGAATGCCCTCGGAAAATTATTTGGCAGCCTAACCAGAAGTCGTGGCATCTGAAACCTGAGTCGGAAGCGATCAACCGCGCTCTGGCGTTGGGTGGTACACTTGGTCCCCAACAGAAGGTCGAGCGGAAGCGGAAAGGGATAGTCAAAATGAAAGCAATCAGCGGAGTGTTCGCCAGTCGGTCTGCCGCAGAGAACGCCGTGAAAGAAATTCGCAAAGCTGGCGTCCCGGACGATCAGGTTACGCTGCTAATCCCCGGAAGTCTCGATCAGGTCGAACATGAAGTCGAATCTGTCCCCGTCGACGATACCGAACAGTCTGGCATTGGCAAGGCGTTTGGAGCATTGATGGGAGGTGGCGTGGGGATTACCGGCGGCGCGCTTCTTGTCGCCCTTATTCCCGGTGTTGGCCCTATTTCGGCTCTCGGTTTGCTCGGCGCAGCAATTCTCGGCGCCGCCGGGGCAACCGCGGGAGCCGCAGTCGGCGGCAAAGTCGACGCAGCCTCTTCCGAAGGCTTGCCTCACGACGAAATCTATGTTTACGAAGATGCCCTGCGCAAAGGCCGCAGCGTCGTCATCGCCATGGCGGATAGCGACGAATCGGCGACTACGCTCCGTGACCTGCTTGTCGCCAACGGCGCCGAAACCATCGACGACGCGCGGCATCAATGGTGGGTCGGTCTGCGCGACGTGGAAGAAAGCCACTACTCGAAGTCAGGACGAAACTTCACAAATGACGAAAAATTCTATCGCATAGGATTCGAAAAGGCTCTACACGCCAAGACTCGCTGCCTCGAATTCGATCAGGTCTCAGGCGAAATGAACGCCGCGCTCGAAGATCTCCAGCACCAGTATCCTGGCATCGATTTAGAAGAAGCCTTCACCACCGGCTACCAACGCGGACGCGAATACTATCAGCGAGTGTGCGACGAGAGCCAAAAAGCAGCGTAATGTGGATACTTAGGCCTTGTAATAGAGATCCTCGATCGCTTTCCGCACTTTAGCCGACACTGCTTCCATATCCCGTATCGTCAACCCTGCGGTCGAGATCGGCACGCCCACACGCATCTCTAAAGGCCGGCATTTGATGTGGTAGGTATCCATGGGCAAAAGTTCGTAGGTCCCGATCAAAGCCACTGGCACGATATCCACCTGCGCCTTGATTGCCAGAAAAAACGCTCCCGGCAGAAATGGTTTGATCTCGCCATCCGGCGTGCGCCCGCCCTCGGGATAAATCACTAGCGGCATTCCGTTCTTCAAACTCTTCACCGCCGAACGGATCGCCGTAAGCGAATTCGTCGGCTTCTGCTGGTCGATGCAAACCTGCCCGGAGCGTTTCAATTGCCACCCGACAATCGGGTACGCCAACAATTCCTTCTTGAACACAATGCGAAACTGAAACGGCAGATGAACGTACAGAACCGGAATGTCCATCGCGGACGCGTGATTCACCGCGTAAACATGCGGCCTCGACAGGTCGATTTTGTCCAGCCCCGTAACTTTTACCGGCGACAGGATCGTCTTCATGATCAGCCACGACCACGCCCGTGAAAACCAGTGCAGCCGTCGCCCGCTCCGGTCGAACAAACCGCCAGGCAGCGCCAGCAGTCCCAGCGCCAGCGTATAGAACCAGATCAGCGGATCAAGAATGAGATACGACCGCAGCCGGCTCAACCATCCGTATCTCGCCCCCGGAATTGCGTGCGGACTCCCTCGCGGCCGAACCGCTCCCGCGCTCTCCGCGCCGCTTTCCACTTCCACCGATGAATTCACTTCCTGCACTCTCTCATTCTAAACTGCTCGCCCGCTTCAGACTTTAACCCCAATCGTCTGCATCACTTCGCCCACGAGATAAATCGACCCTGTAATCACCAATACCGTCGCACCGCTCGCCAGTATCCGAGCGCGCTCAATAGCCTGCCGCACGTTTTCGATTGCTTCAATCTCAACTGCTGTTCGAGCCGCAGCCTGCCGAACTTCCTCGGCCGACGCTGCCCTCGGATTCTCCGGCCGCGTCGCGATCACTCGCTCCGCCAGTGGAAACAAAATCTCCGTCATCTCCGAGATTGCCTTATCCCGCATCGCGCCGAAAACAAAAATCAGCGGACGGTCTTCATAGCGCTCCGAAAGCGCCGAACGCAGCGCCCACGCGCCCGCCGGATTATGCGCGACATCGATGACAATTTCCGGCCATCCCGGCCGCGCCGCGATCACCTGAAACCGCCCCGGCCAGCGCGTTTCGCGAATGCCTTGCTCAATACTCTTTGCCGTGATTCCACTGAATCCCTGTTGGTTCAACTCAACCGCCGCCGCAATCGCCAGCGCCATATTGCGCAACTGATGCCGCCCTACCAGCGGCGTCTCCACCAGAATCTCCTCGCCCAGCACCTGCAGCGGATAGCGATAAACGAATCTGTCCTGCTCGGTACTCGGTACCAGGTACTGAGGACTCGCAGGCGAAACCGGCGGCACATACGGTACTGCGTTCACCGCCCGCGCGCCAACATCCAGAATCGTATTCCCGATCACGTCATTCGCTTCCGGCTGCTGCGGCAACGTCACCACTGCTCCATCTTTACGAATAATCCCCACCTTCTCGCGCGCGATTTCTCTTACCGTATCGCCGAGATACTTCTGATGATCAAGGGATATATCGGTAATCACGCTGACCAGCGGTTCCACCACATTCGTCGCATCCAGCCGCCCACCCATGCCCACTTCGAGCACCGCAATCTCCACCTTCTCCTGCGCGAAATGCTCGAATGCAATCGCCGTCATCATCTCGAAAAAGCTGGGATGCCACGGCAACTCCCCGAGCTTCACCAGCCTGTCCGCAAACCCGTCCACGCAATCCTGCAGCGCCGCAAAATTGCCGTCGCTGATCGGCTCTCCGCCCACCTGAATGCGCTCGTTGATCCTCACCAAATGTGGCGAGGTATACAACCCCGTTTTCAAACCTGAAGCCCGCAGGACGGAAGCCAGCGTCGCCGCCGTCGATCCCTTGCCATTCGTCCCCGCAATCAGCACGCTCGGAAAGCGCCGCTCGGGATGATCCATCGCCCGTAACAGCACTCGCATATGCGCCAGATCGAATTTGTGCGGAGCCGTCTGCGCCAGTTCGTGCCCCAGCGCAAACATCCGGGCCACTGCGGTTTCGTAGGAGGCGGGCAAGGTTTTTGGATATCGGCCTAGGCCAGCCGTTGGCGCGGGAAACCGGGCCTGCGGCTGTTACCTCGTTTCAGATTACCAAACTCCTTCGAAGATTCAGGCAGGAGGGCGCAGCCATGCTTTACCCCTTGCAATCGAGAAGCAGGCGAAGCCGTTCCTTCACCTCCGGCCATTCGGCGGCCACAATGGAGAAGCGCATCGAGTCGCGAGGAATATAATCGGCGGCCATCCGATGCGCCCGGAGAATGCCTTCGAACTTTCCGCCTATGCGCTCGATCGCCGTACGGGACCGCTGATTCCGCGCGTCGGTATGCAAGCACACGCGAAGCACTCCCCAACTCTCAAAGGCGTGCATCAGCATCAACGACTTGGCCTCAGTGTTGACCGCAGTGCGGATGGCCGAGCGCGTGAGCCACGTGTAGCCGATCTCACAAGCGTCAGGAAGGGTTGCGGCCGTGGGTGCCCCATTTCTCGCGTCCTTTGCGAGAAGTGGGTATTCCGACTGCATGTGGCGTCGGTGCCTCGCATGTCCCACCGGCCACGCCCATCGCTCTATATTCCAGAAGCGCGTCGAGCCGAGAACGGCACCGTCGCTCGCATTCACGATGGCGAAGGGCACCGCAGTGCCGGCGTCGCTCCAAGCGAGTGCAGTGTCGATATAAGCGGCGGCTTGGTCCTTGCCCTGCGGCACCGGACTCCATCGGTAGAGCGAGGGATCGCCTGCGGCTGCGGCGGTAAGGCCATCGATGTGGCAGTGTGAGAGAGGTTCGAGGCGGATGTGGAGGCCAATCAGAGTGAGATTCTCTTCCATAGTTTTCAGAATGCGATGAGCACGGAGGCGCCGCAATGAACCCGGATCGGCAGACTGTGGAAAATGTTGTCAATAGGCAAAACCAGACCGTTTATCTTAAGTTCCTCATAGCATTGATCAAATATTTCCCAAACTATGTCGCTTCAACCCCCTGTAGTATGATATAATAGATATATAAGCTAAAACTTTAAGAAAACGAAGGCGCGGCCCACAAGCCGCGCCTTTTCTTTTTTGGAGATAAGAGTCAAACCCATGGACCAATGTAAGAATTTCAAAAGCTTCAAGCAGCGCGGAGAGTGGGTTGAACTCCGCTTTATGGCCGCCGCCGCCGAGCGCGGCTTCCACGTCCTCAAGCCCTGGGGAGACACTCGCCCCTACGACGTCGGCATCGACCACAGCCCCAACTTCCTACGCGTGCAAGTCAAGTCCACCACCTGCCGGACGGGTACCGGATACTTCTGCCAGTTCAAGCCCCACTACCTCAAAAAGCAGGACTACACTCTTGCCCAACTCGATCTCTTCGCCGCATATGTAATCCCTGTCGAAGCCTGGTACATAATCCCCGCCGCCCTGCTCCTCGGCGCCGAACGCAAAACCGGCATCATGCTCTACCCCGTCGAACCCCTCAAGAAAGACCGCTACAGCTACGAAGCCTACAAAGAAGCCTGGCCCCTGCTCTACAAAAGCCGCCGCGCCCTAGTCGAACGCACACGGCAGCCCCGGAGGGGCGGCATATATTAGCCCCGGACGTAAGTCCGGGGTTAGCCACCAAAAATGAACCAAGTCCCGGAGGGACGCCAGGACAGGCTTTCGGATGGCGCAGCGCTTCAGCGCTCCGATGACAAACGCCTACCCCCCAACATGTGATTCCGACCGAAGCGGAGGAATCTGCTGTCCTCGCTGAGATGGAGCGTGTGGAGCGGACACTCCTGTCCGCTGCCTTTGACCTTGACTTTGTACGAGGCGCGCCAAGCCCAAAATATGCCTGGACCGACCGTGGAAGAGCGGCGCTTCAGCGCCGCGTATCTGCGAGGACAAAGAAACCGGGCTTTAGCCCGAGCCTTATGTGACCTTGCCGGAAGAGAGACGCACGTTTGTAATCCACGAGGGCGAGAAGGGCAGGAAAATGATAACCCGACTCTTGCAGTTACTCTTGGTCGCAGCCGCGCTGGCTGGTCTGGTCATCCACGGATTCATCTGCGACAAGCGCGAACATTCATCTTCGGCCAAACTCGAGGATGACGTGCAGGAGTCGCTCCCGTTTCCCTCAAAATGATTCTCCCGATCACGAGCATCGCGGTGCCGCGATGTCCCGGCTCTAGCCGCGTTTTGCAAGGGCGCGGCTTCCGTCGCGCCGTTACGCCTCACTAACGACTACTGATCGAAGCTCGCGCAGGCCCTCCGACGAAGCACCAGCGGCAGACGACCGTGGGATCCACCCTTGTCACAATGGTCAAAGGGCAGGGGCGCCTGGTCAAAAACCTTGCCCTATCCGATCGCGACGTTGTATACAGGATTCGACGCAGAGGCTTGCACGCATTATGACGGAAGATGAAATTAAGAGCGAGTTCGAGCGGCAGCAGGAAACTTACAGGGCCCTGGAACGGGAATCGCTGTTCGTGCTTCAGCGGGCTCTCACTAGAAGCAACATCAAGTTTCATTCCATACCGACCCGCGTCAAGGACATCAAATCATTTCTAGATAAGGTAAAACGCAAAGAATCAAGAGAACCGTTCAAGGATGTTTCCGACATTGTAGGACTCAGGGTGATCTGCCTCTTTCTTTCGGACATCCCGCGTGTGGGACAGCTCATTCGCGATTCCTTCAAAGTGGTCTCTGAGGACGACAAGATCGAGGGGGTAGAAGTCGATTCGTTCGGATATATGTCCTTTCACTTCGTTGCGGAAATGAGGAGAGAATACAAGGGCCCGCGTTATGAGGATCTGGGCGACATGCCGTTCGAAATTCAGGTCAGGACGATCTTGATGGACGCTTGGGCCAACGTTTCTCACTATCTTGATTACAAAACCGACGTTGATGTACCCAAGGCCCTAAGGAGGGACTTCTACGCGCTAAGCGGACTGTTTTACATAGCAGACAGCCACTTCGAGCTGTTTTTTAAGTCAAGCAAGGATTCCAGCAAGGAAATGAGGACCCTCGCCTCGAAGAGTACGCCCGAGCTCGTTCAGCAAGAGGCCAACCTAGATAGCGTCACTGCGTACCTTCGTACCCGCTATCCAGACAGGGAGCACTCCGATCCAAAGGCTGTTTCCGAAGTCTTGCGGGAACTAAGCAACGCAGGATATACCACTCTTCAGCAGATTGATAACGTTGTAAATCGAACAGAAAAAGTTTTTGAAGCGTACGAAAAGGAGCATCCTCCGGTCTCGGATGGCAAAAACAGGCGATTCGCCGATATAGGTGCAATCAGAATTATATTCGACATCGCTGACGAGACGTTCGCTTCATCCCGACGCGACGGAAAGCCAACGGAGGAATATAAAAAGTTCCGATCAATGCTCCAGAAACAATGAGGGGCTGGGCTATACGCCCACCGTTTGTTCGCGCGGTTTCCCGACCAGCAACTGCCTTAACACATACTGCAAAATCCCTCCATTGGCGTAGTACAAAGCTTCCTGCGGTGTGTCGATGCGGACCAGCGCGCTGAACTCGATGGGCTGGTCTTTCCCGCCTCCGCCGCTGCTTCCGCTTGGGGTGGCGCGGATTTTCACTTGCGACCCAGCGGCAAAATGATCGACCACCTTTCGGATGCCGGCGATTTCGAAAACTTCCTCCCCGGTCAGCTTGAGTGATTCAGCACTCTCGCCGGGCAGGAATTGCAAGGGAAGAATGCCCATGCCGACCAGATTTGAGCGATGGATGCGCTCATAGCTTTCCGCGATGACGGCGTCCACTCCGAGGAGGCGTGGACCCTTGGCGGCCCAGTCGCGGGACGAGCCAGAGCCATACTCTTTGCCGGCGAGAATGATGAGCGGCGTGCCTTCGGCGATATATTTTTCCGATGCGTCGAAGATCGACATCTCTTGATTCGTCGGCAGGTGGCGCGTGAATCCGCCCTCGGTATTGACCAGCTTGTTGCGCAGGCGGACGTTGGCGAAAGTTCCGCGGACCATCACTTCATGGTTGCCACGGCGTGAGCCGTAGGAGTTGAAGTCGGCGGGCTTGACGCCGTGCTCCTGCAGATATTTTCCGGCGGGGCTATCTTTCTTGATAGAGCCTGCGGGAGAGATGTGGTCGGTGGTGACGCTGTCGCCGAGCACGGCGAGCACGCGCGCTCCGGCGATCTCCTTTACCGGCGATGGCAGGCGCTTGATGCCTTCAAAGTACGGCGCGCGGCGGATGTAGGTGGAATCTTTTTCCCAGGCATACGTCTGCCCCTTGGGAATATCGAGTCCGCGCCAGCGTTCGTCGCCAGAAAAAACTTCCGCGTAACTTTTCGAAAACATTTCCGCGGTGACGGAGTGTTCCACAGCTTCTTCGACTTCGCGCTGGGTCGGCCAGATGTCGGCGAGGTAGACGGGCTTACCGTCTTTCCCCTTGCCGATGGCGTCTTTGCGGAGATCGGTGTCGATGCGTCCGGCGAGCGCGAAGGCGACGACGAGCGGCGGCGACATGAGATAGTTGGCGCGCACCTCGGAGTTGATTCGCCCCTCGAAGTTGCGATTGCCCGAGAGCACAGAGGCGACGACAAGATCTTTTTCGTCGATGGCCTTCGAAACTTCGTCGGGCAGCGGCCCGGAGTTGCCGATGCAAGTGGTGCATCCGTAGCCGACAATGTGGAATTTTAATTTCTCGAGATAGGGAGTGAGCCCGGCATTCTCCAGATAATCGCGAACGACTTTCGATCCCGGCGCGAGCGAGGTCTTCACCCAGGGCGGAACGGACAAGCCTTTCTGGACGGCTTTTTTCGCGAGCAATCCCGCGCCAATCATCACCGAGGGATTTGAAGTGTTGGTGCATGAAGTGATGGCCGCGATCACCACGCTGCCGTGCTTGAGAGAATCTTTTACGCTGGCGGCGACATGTTCATGAACGTTGGGATCTTCCACGCCGATGGCGGTTGGACTGCCGCCTTCGGTTTCCCAAGTTCTTGCGTTGCTTGTGGGACCGTTGTTCCCACTTCCCGCAACTGAAGCGGGAAGTGGGGCATGCCCGGTTGCTGTAGTTTTTGCGGATGATTTTGGCTTGATCAGGGATGGCAGAGCTTTGTGAAACGACTCCCCAGCTTGCGAAAGAACAACCCGATCTTGCGGGCGCTTGGGTCCGGCAAGACTCGGTTCGACTGTATCGAGATCGAGCGAGAGCAATTCGGAATATTCCGCCTCCGGAGTTTTCTCGTCGTGGAACAGTCCTTGCTCGCGGCAGTAAGCCTCGACGAGAGCGACTTGCTCTGCGCTGCGTCCGCTGAGCTTCAAATATTTTAGACTTTCTTTATCGACGGGGAAAATGCCGCAGGTGGCGCCGTATTCGGGCGACATGTTGGCGATGGTAGCTCGGTCGGCGAGTGGCAGTTCGCGCAGACCGGGGCCGAAGTACTCGACAAACTTTCCCACGACGCCGTGCTTGCGCAACATCTCAGTAATCGTCAGAACCAGGTCAGTGGCCGTCGCCCCTTCGCGCAAGCGCCCCGTAAGTTTCACTCCAACCACCAGCGGAATCAGCATGGACACCGGCTGTCCCAGCATCGCCGCCTCAGCCTCGATTCCCCCAACCCCCCACCCCAAAACCCCCAACCCATTAATCATCGTTGTGTGGCTGTCGGTGCCTACTAGGGTGTCGGGGTAGGCGGCGCGCTTGGTCGTCGATCCGTTGCCGCTGGCTTCTTGAACGAAGACTACGCGGGCGAGGTATTCGAGGTTGACCTGGTGGACGATGCCGGTGTCGGGGGGGACGATGGCGAGGTTGCGGAAGCCGGTTTGTCCCCAGCGGAGGAAGGAGTAACGCTCTTTGTTACGCTGGAATTCGAGGAGAGCGTTAACATCGAAGGCGCTTGCGGTGCCGAATTCGTCGACTTGGACTGAGTGGTCGATTACGAGCTCGACGGGTTGAAGAGGATTGATTAGGGCGGGGTCGCCACCTAGTTCGCGCATGGCGTCGCGCATGGCGGCGAGGTCGACGACGCAGGGGACGCCGGTGAAATCCTGGAGCAGGACGCGGCTGGGGGTGAAGGCGATTTCTTTATCGGGCTTGGAGTTTTTATTCCAGGAAGCAAGGGCGCGGATCTCCTGCTTGGTCACGTTGCGGCCGTCTTCGGTGCGGAGAAGATTCTCCAGCAAGATGCGCAGGGAGAATGGCAGATGTTTGGTGGAGATGCCTTGCTGGTCGAGCGCATCGAGGCGGTAGATTTCGTACTCTTTGTTGCCGACTTTGAGAGTGGAGCGGGAGTTGAAGCTGTTTGAGGACATGATTTCCTTCTCGGGCCGCAAATCCCACGTCTCGCAAAAGAAGCGAGAAATGGGGCACCCCACACAAGATGGCGGAACTTATAAGTTTAGTCGTTTTGGCGGGGAAAGCGTAGAGGAGTGAACCTTTTTGAAGTCGAAGGATGTGTAGTCCTAGTGCTGATATGGTCCGCAGCGCCAAAGCAGTGAACCGCTTCCCGCGGGTCTGCCGATGGTGAAGAGTTTGATTCTACGTCAAGGGGACGGCCTCAGGGGCTAAAGCCCATATCTTTATTGTGCGGCCGTAGCGGCACGACTGGAAGGTCGTGCCCTTCCCGGTTCGGCGCTGGTGCGCGGTGAGCTAGGGTTGATGGACAACCGTATGTGGCGCTATCCGAAATGCATAGGTCCTTCGTTGGGAGTCGTCCGCTTCGCGGGCGACTCCGCTTCCTCAGGATGACAATTGGTCTTGTTGAACTGGGTCTTGGTGAACTAATAAGATCTTGCACCAAATGAAACCTAGATCGCGGCTGCGTCATCTATCAAATTGATTGGGATTTAAGGACGAGGTTGATATGAACACTTTGCGATGTGGCGGATGGTTTTCGAAAGCTAGATGGCGCAAGGCGGGTTTGGGATGCGCGTTGTCGCTGGCTCTGGTGTTCGCGACTTTGCCTCAAAATCTGTGGGCAGATCAGGATCAGAGTACGCCGGACCAAACTGCGCTTAACCAAACTGCGCTTAACCAAACTGCGCTTAACCAAACTGCGCTTAACCAAGCCGCTCCGGATCAAGGTACGCCGGATCAGAGCGCGCCAGCTCCGGGCCAGGCTGCGCCGGCTCCGCCTTACACGCAACAAACTCCTGATGAGTTGCAGCGGCTAGTAGCGCCGATTGCGCTGTATCCGGATTCGCTGGTAGCGCAGATCCTGGCGGCGTCGACGTTTCCCGAACAGGTGGTGGAGGCTGACCGATGGGTGCAGGCGCATCCTGATTTGAAGGGCACCGATTTGGGCAACGCGGTGGACCAGCAACCCTGGGACCCGAGCGTGAAGGCGCTGGCTGCGTTTCCTTCGGTTCTTGGAAATATGGACAAGAACCTTTCCTGGACGTCGTCTCTGGGCGACGCCTACTACAACCAGCAACAAGATGTGATGGATGCGGTGCAGATGATGCGCCGGAAAGCGCAAGACGCAGGCAATCTTAAGAGCACGCCACAGCAAACTGTTCGGGAGCAGGATTCGGCGATTGATATTGAGCCGGCTGATCCTGATGTTGTGTATGTTCCCGCCTATAATCCGTGGCTGGTGTACGGATATCCCGTAGTGGCATGGCCGGGGTGGTACCCGTATCCCGGCATTTGGTTTGGCGGACCGTATCTCAATTTCGGACTCGGCTTCGGAATCGGTTGGTGGGGAGGTTTTGGTTGGGGATGGGGCCATTGGGGATTCGATTGGCATAACCATTACGCCGTGTTTAACCGTGGCAGGTATTACTCCGGGAGCAGGACGTTTTACAACCGGGGCGGTTTTGATCGCGGCAGAGAGGCGCGAGGGCGCGGTTTCGACCGTGCCGGTGGAGGGGCCAGGCCTTTCGATGGAAACCGGCAGGCGGCTCGAGGATACGCTGCGCCGCGGGGTGAGAGCGGCGTCCGATCGGGTGCCTTCAGCGGCTACAACCACGGTGGAGAGACCAGGAGCTTTTCGTCGCGCGGCAGTGCCAGCTTTGGTGGCGGGTTTCACGGCGGAGGCGGTGGAGGGGCTCACGGGGGCGGAGGGGGACGCCGGTAATCGAGGGTGCGTTGTGTTTTCCAGAGGTTTGCAGACTTTGAAATGGAGAGAAGCCATATGCCGAGAGCGAAGCTGAACTTCGACTTGAACTTCGAGAGATTTCATTGGGCCAATGTCCCTAAGCTGGCCGCGGCTGCCATCGTTGTGACGATGTGCCTTTGTGCCGGTGCGATGGCGCAGCAGCCCGGGCAGAAAACGTTTTCATCGGCGGAAGACGCGAGCCACGCACTGGTCACGGCGGCGCAGAGTAATGACGAAAAAGCGATGCTCGACACTCTGGGAGCAGAGGGCAAGCAAATCGTCTCGTCGGGAGATGACGCCGAGGACGCCGAGAACCGCGCTAATTTTGTCGAGAAATATCAGGAAATGCACCGCTTGGTGAAAGAGCCGGACGGAACCACGGTGTTGTATATCGGCGCGAAGAATTGGCCAACCCCCATACCGCTGGTGAATAAACGCGGTGCGTGGTATTTCGACACCGAAGCTGGCAAGAAAGAAATCCTGTACCGGCGAGTTGGCAGGAATGAAATGTCGACTATACGGGTTTGCCAGGAACTCGTGGCGGCGGAGAAGGAATACTCAGGGCAGCACAACGAGTACGCGGGGAAGATATTCAGTGATGAAGGGCAGCACAATGGTCTTTATTGGAAAGCTGCGGATGGCGAACCCCAAAGTCCGGTTGGACCTCTGGTGGCGGCGGCGGTGACTGAGAGCTATGGCAAGAGCCAAGACAGCGCTCCGACTCCTTATCGCGGCTACTATTTCCACATCCTGACAGGTAAGGGAAAAAATGGCCCAGGCGGCGCGAAAAGTTACCTGGTAAACGGCAAGATGACCGGCGGGTTTGCTTTTGTGGCGTATCCGGCGGAGTACCGGTCTTCGGGGGTGATGACGTTTATCGTTGGCGAGGATGGCATCGTGTATGAGAAGGATCTGGGAAAGAAGACCGAAGCTCTCGCCAAAGCGATGAAGGAATACAACCCCAATTCCAGTTGGCAGAAGGCTGAAGAGCAGCAGGCGGAAACTGCTGGCGAACAGAAAACCAAGTAGAGGCATTCTCTGCGGCATTAGTGGGCGGCGAGCCAGACTTGGTAGCCGACCACGGACATCATGAATAGAAGGTAAAGACGGAGAGACCAGAGGATGAGGAGTTCGGGGCCTCTCAAGTGGCGGCGTGGGATGGGATGTTTTTTGGCGGTCACGAGTTGATCGTGTTCGAGTGAGGATAGGACCAGAGTCTGGTCGACGGTGGAGATGGAGGGTTCGTTTTGTTTCTTGACCATAATTCTGATTCTCCTAGGAGGCGTTGCGGCTCCGATGAGACTGACCTCAGCGGCTAAAGCCGCCAATGATTTTGCCGTCCTACAGCGCGGCTGAAGCCGCGCCCTTTCAAAACTAGCCCGTTATCGCAGCGGTAAACCGCTGCGCCACCCAAAACCTAGCAATCGTTACGGGGGAAGCGCTGCGTCACCCTAAACCAAGCAACCCTTACAGCATAGCGGCTTCAACAATCCTCTTACGTCCCTCCTAGGGCGGTGAATGTGTTGGGGGCGAGGATGCTGATGCCGAAGAGGATGCCGGCGGTCGTTAGGATGAAAACGACTGCGGCAGCCAATGCGTTGGCCCACCACGGACTAACGAAGTCGCCCATAATTTCTTTGTCGTTGACCAACATGAAGAGGAAGACGAGAGCTGGAGGCATGGCCAGAACTGCGACAACGTTTACGACCAGGACTACGTAGACGAGTGGCAGGCCGGGGATAAGGACGATGGCGGCGGCGGCCACGGCGCACAGAGTCAAGACGGCGTAGAACGATTTGCCTTCTCCCATGGGGAGATTGAGGCTGTGGGGTTTGTGAGCGACTTCTCCGAAGGCGTAGGCGGAAGAAGTGGAGATGGTGATGGCGGCGACAATGCCAGCCTCGACCATGCCAAGGGCGAAAAGCGACGCACCGAAGCGGCCAATGATGGGCTGAAGGGCCTGGGCGAATTCGGCAGCCTGGAAGTTTTCGGCGGTCATTTGATGGGCGAACAACGGTGCGGTTGCGAGGATGGTAGCGATGGCTGCAGCGGTTGCGAGAGCGGCGCCGAGTACGGTGTCGATGCGGCCGAAGTGGATGTCTTTGGTGGTCAGGCCTTTGTCGACGGTGGCGCTCTGCTGAAAGAAGAGCATCCAGGGAGTGACGGTGGCGCCGATGTCGGCGAGGACGATGAGCAGGGTATCTTTGCTGAAGCCGGGGAGTGGCTCCCAAGTGACGAATGCATGACCAACTGAGTGCCAGCTCGGGTGAGCCATGAGCGCAACGGGAATGAAAATCAAGTTGAAGGCGGCGGCAGCGAGGGTGATGCGTTCCCACGTCCAATAGCGGTGACTCATGAGCGCGGCATAGAGAACGACGAGCGCGATGAGGACGGCAACCCAGGGAGGGACTCCGAAGAAGCCGAGGCCGGCGCGGATGGCGATGAACTCGGTGATGAGCGTAAGGAAGTTGCCGATGCCGAGGTCGAGCATGGAGAACCATCCCCAGAATGGGCCGAAGCGCTCGAAGATGAGTTCGGCGTGGCCGCGATGGGTGGCGGCGCCGAGGCGGACGGTCATCTCCTGGACGACGATTGCCATGCAAAACGTGAGAGCGACGAACGGGATGAAGAAGCCGATGCCGAAGCGTGCGCCGGTGGCAGCGTAGGAGAGCATGCTGGGGCCGTCGTTTTCTCCGAGCATGACGAGGACACCGGGGCCGACCAGTAGCCATAGGAGGCGAGCTTTTGAGGACAGCCCGCGGCGAGCCCTGGCGTCAGAGACACGAACGCGGTCGTGGGCACGGTCGATGTCTTCGTGAGTAATGGTTATGGCTTGGTCTTCGACTTGGACGTGGATTTGGGCGGGCGAGGGCTTCATCGGTCGAGGTTAGCGTAAGTATACACGAATGGATAAACTATGGTTAAGTAGATGGAAGGGCGGAGCAAAAACGAGGTAAGGGGTAAGAACGCCTTGTAATGCCGATGGCCGTAGTAGAGATGCAAAGGATCCTTCGACTGCGGTTGTGCCTCGCTTACGCGAAGCACGACCTCCGCTCAGGATGACAAATTTCTGGAGTGATCATCGAATGGGGCGGTGGTCGGAGGGGGAGATCCAGACGCGCTCGGCGGCGGCGCGGCCTAGGGAGACGCTTCCAGCGGTGGTGGAGAGGGCGAGGGTTTGATCATAGTTGCGTTCGAGGAGACGCAGCTTCGCTCCGGGGCGAATGCCGCGGGCTTCGAGAAACTCGAGCAGGCGGCGGTCGCGCTCGTAGATACCGCTGACGGAATAGGTCGCGCCGGGGGTGGCATCGGCGAGAAGAAGCAGGCCGCGATGGCGGCGACTGGAGGGACTTTCCATCTCGCTCAGGTTGCCGTGAGGGCAGATTCCAGCTTTGCCGAGTTTGGCTAGCAGTTTGGCTTCGAAATCAGGAGAGACAGCGTGTTCGAGGCGTTCCGCTTCGTCGTGAACCTTCCACCACTCCATGCCGAAAAGTTCGGCCAGCATGCGTTCGATGAGATGGTGGCGGAGGGTAAGTTTGCGGGCGATTTTACGGCCGGCAGCGGTGAGGCGCAGATGTCCGTCGGATTGGACGCGCACCAGGCCGTCTTTTTTCAGACGGCGCACCGCCATCGTGACAGCGGGCGCTGACACCTTCAACCATTCGGCGAGGCGGGCGGAGATGACGGACTCTCCTTCACTCTCGGCCTCAAGGATGGCTTTGAGATAGTCTTCTTTAGAAACGGTGATCATCTGGAGAGAATTATACGACGGGTGGTTAATGGTAGTTAATTCCCGATTGTTGATTTCTGATTGTTGATTGAAAGACTGACTGATTCCGCTATCGATCATTCGTTGGAGCAATTAACGCTCGGCAGTCACAATCAGCAGTTGCGCTACCTGTTTGACAGCATTGCTTGTCTCCCCCTAACCTTGACTTTCTCTTATGAAAGTTCTGGTTCTAGGCAGCGGCGGACGCGAGCACGCACTGGTGTGGAAGCTACGGCAGTCTTCGCGTATTGCGAAGCTTTATTGTGCGCCGGGCAATGGGGGAATCGCCGATGAGGCGGAATGCCTGGCGGTTGATTTGAAGAGCCTGGATTCAATGGTGGCTCTAGGCGAGCGATTGAGGCCCGACCTTATGGTGGTGGGTCCTGAATTGCCGCTGACGTTGGGCGTGGTGGATGAATTCACGCGGCGCGGGTGGCCGGTGTTCGGTCCAACCAAGGCTGCGGCGCAACTGGAGTGGAGCAAGAGTTTTGCAAAAGAGTTTCTACAGCGGCATCGGATTCCGACCGCTCCGTATGCGATCTGCGATTCCGTGGACGAGGTGCGCGAGGCGTTGGCGCACTTTCATGTTCCCGTGGTTGTGAAGGCTGACGGATTGGCGGCGGGCAAGGGTGTAGTGATTGTGGCGAGCAAAGAAGAGGCTGCCAGCGCCGCGGCTGAAATGCTCAGTGGAAGAATGGTGGGCGAGGCAGGCGGGCGCGTCGTGCTGGAAGAATGTTTGAAAGGCGACGAGCTGTCGTTTCTGGTGCTGAGCGACGGAGAACGGGTTGCGCCGCTGGTGGCGGCACAAGACCACAAGCGTGTGGGAGATGGCGATACCGGGCCGAATACGGGAGGCATGGGAGCATATTCGACCACGGAAATCGTTGACGACACGATGCGCGACTGGCTGGTGCATCACATTGCGAAGCCGGTGGTCGCGGGAATGAAAGCGGAAGGGGCGGAATATAAAGGAGTGCTTTATTGTGGGCTGATGATGACGGCACGGGGTCCGATGGTGCTGGAATTCAATTGCAGGTTTGGCGATCCGGAGACGCAGCCTATTCTGATGCGATTGGAAAGCGATCTGGTGGAGGCGCTGGAAGCGTCGATTGAAGGGCGGGTGAGTGAAGGGGACTTCAAGTGGTCGCAGGACGCGTCAGTGTGCGTGGTGATGGCTTCGGGAGGATATCCTGGGACGTTTGAGGTGGGAAAAAAGATTAGTGGTCTCGATGAAGCTGCGGCAATTGATGGAGTGAAGGTTTTTCATGCGGGGACGGTGAAGCGGGGTGGGGATTTTTTTACGGCTGGCGGGAGAGTGTTGGGAGTTTCGGCGCGAGCTGATTCGTTGGAGAATGCGGTTGGGCGGGCTTATGCGGCTTGCGAGAAAATTCGGTTTGATGGGGCGCATTACCGGAAGGATATTGCGGGGAGGGCGCTGAAGAAGGGGTAAGGGAATCCTGATCCCTAGCGGGATTGGCAGCGAAAATTCCTTGTGAGGCCGCAAAGCATGCAAGAATGAAAGGGATCCTTCGACTGCGGATGTGCTTCGCTTCACGAAGCGCATCCTCCGCTCAGGATGACAAACTAAGGGGGTTCATGAGTAAGACTCTGGTTTCGATTGTGATGGGGAGTGATTCGGATCTCGAGATTATGCGCGAGGCGGGGAAGGCGTTGGAGGAGTTTGGGATCGGATATGAGATGGATGTGACTTCAGCGCATCGATCTCCGGACCGGACGGCGGATTTTGCGCGGAAGGCCGCTGGGCGCGGGGTTCAGGTGATCATTGCGGGGGCTGGCGGGGCGGCACATTTGGCCGGGGTGATTGCGGCGCATACTACGTTGCCGGTGATTGGGGTGCCGATTCCTTCGACTTTTTTGAATGGCCTGGACTCGTTGCTGGCTACTGTGCAGATGCCGGCGGGGATTCCGGTGGCGACAGTGGCGATCGGGAAGCCGGGGGCGACGAATGCGGGAATTTTGGCGGCGCAGATTATCGGAATTGCGGATGAGGCTGTGGGGAAAAAGTTGGACGCACATAAAGAGAAGTTGGCGCGGGGAGTGGAGGAGAAGTCGAAGAAATTGAAGGAGTCGATGAGAGGATAGCACCGCTCGGGCTAAAGCCCGGTTCATTGGTGAAGGACGTTTATCGCAGCGCTTCAGCGCTGCCACCAGGGGGCGCCACTCAAAAGGCAAGCGCAATATTTTCCTAGTCTTGGTATTTCTAGTTTTTAATTTTTCCTATTCTTGGTTCCCGAGTCCCTGGCTCCCTAGTTCTCAGTTCCCTAGTTCTTCGATCTTCTAATCTTAATTTCTTCAGAGGCAGGGCGGCCGTGACGGAATGATGGGAAAGCAGGTTCCTCACCGAGCGTTCCGCCCGATTCGGAATGACATCGATTTTTGCTTTTGGCCTTTCGTGGTCCTAGTCTTGGGTTTCTGCTTAGAGGCTGAAGCCTGCGTCTTTCCCGCCGCCCGTTGCCCCTCAAGCCTTCTGCAGCAGCTAAAGCCGCATTCAAGACAATGGCAAATCCTCGCCCAAGATGACAAGCCGTAGGACGACAGATCGGAGAGCTGTCGATTGATCGGCGATCTTACAACTTTAGTCCTCTTAAATATTCGCGGAATGGTTGGCCCAAGTCTTCGCGTTTTAGGGCGAATTCTACGGTGGCTTTCAGAAAGCCCAACTTGTCACCCGTGTCGTGGCGGCGGCCTTCGTAGACGTAGGCGTACATTTTTTCTCTCTGCAACAGCGTGCGCATGCCGTCGGTGAGTTGGAGCTCTCCGCCGGC
>Ga0210391_10001798_pt1 | contig 19036 bp, 13 predicted proteins | sample IncBWC12OmetaG_FD_160573 | JGI IMG/M metagenome (GOLD analysis project Ga0210391, IMG submission 160573) | Forest soil microbial communities from Barre Woods Harvard Forest LTER site, Petersham, Massachusetts, United States - Inc-BW-C-12-O ...
ACGAGGTCGCGGCGGTAGGGGCGGCGGCGCAGCGCACCGACCCAGGCGAGGCCGGCGGCGATGCACACGGGCACGGTGATGAGGCGGTTGGAGAACTCGATCAGCGCATGCGTCTTCAGCGGGGGGTAGAGGTTGCCGTAGCACTTCGGCCACGTGGGGCAGCCGAGGCCGGAGCCGGTCAGCCGCACGGCGGCGCCGGTTAGCACGATCAGCGTGAGCGCGCCGAGCGCGAGGTAGGCCAGCACGAGGTACTGGCTGGGGGTGACGGTGTAGCCGTTGGTGCGCTCGCGCAGGCGATCCAAGCTCGAGGCCATTGCCTGGAAGTTTGCCAGCTCAGGGTTGTTGGTAGACGAACGGCAACTCGTCGGCGAGCTCGCGCAGCGTTGGAGCCGCCGCGTCGCGGGCGGAGACGAGCGGCTCGACCTCCGTCGGCCATTCGATCGCGACCTCGGGGTCGTCCCAGGCGATGCCGCGCTCGACGGCAGGGTCGTAGTAGGCGGTCTGCTTGTAGAGGACGTCGGCGACATCGCTGAGCACGCAGAAGCCGTGAGCAAAGCCGACGGGAACGTACAGCGCGCGCATCTGCTCGTCGTCGAGCTCGACCGCCTCCCACTGAGCGTACGTGGGGGAGCCGCGACGGAGGTCGACGATCACGTCGACGATGCGCCCGCGCGAGCAGCGCACCAGCTTGGCGACGCCCGACCCGATGTGGAAGTGCATCCCGCGTACCACGCCGCGCGTGGAGCGGGAGTGGTTGTCCTGGATGAAGCGCTCTTGGGGGGGGATCCCGGCGGAGGCGTGCCACTCCAGGCGGTAGGTCTCGCAGAAGAAGCCGCGCTCGTCGGGGAACACGCGCGGCTCGAGGATCATGGCCCCAGGGAGGCGGGTGGGGATGGCGTTCACGCCCGGAACGCTACTTCACGTGTGCTTGTGATGGTGGCCGTGCCGGGGTACCCGGTGGTAGATGACGATGCTGGTTTGGGTGGTGTTGCGAAGCTTGTCCACCGCGATGAACGTGAGGATGTTGCGCCCCGGCCGGATGTGTGCCGCACCGTGCCAGTGCAGCGCCCCCGCGAGCGTGCGGGGGAACGCCTGGTTGGTGTAGTTGCGGATCAGCTTGCCGTCGATCTCGAGCGTGATGCGCCCGACGCCCTCGGGATCGCGGGCGGAGACGCTGATCGGCAGCGTGCCCGCGTAGGTGGTGTGGTCGGCGGGCGCAGAGACGTCGATACGGGGCCCGGAGAAGGACCCGCACGCTTCGGAGAGCTGATCGCCGTGGTGGGCGTAGGCCTGCATCGCCGCGAACGAGGGCTTGCGCGAGCCGTTGGCGCGCAGCAGGCCGGAAACGTCGGCACCCTGGTCCTGGAGGGGGAACCAGATCGCGACCTGGACGTAGGGGTCCTGCGCGAGGCAGTGGTAGGCCTGGGCGAGGTAGGTGGCCTGCTGCTGTTCGGTGACGCCCTGCGCCTTCTGCCCGGCCCACACCCCTTCTGCACAGGTGGCGGAGGTGGTGCGCCAGGAGAGCTCGGTCATCCAGATCGGCTTGTCGTCGCCGTTGGCGAGCATCACGTTGTGGACTTCGCGGTAGGCGAGGAACGAGTCGGGGATCATGTGCCCGTCGTTTTCGCGCAGGAAGCTGTAGGGGGAGACGATGTTGCAGGCCGTGTCGGTGTGGACGGCGACGGCGTCGAAGTAGCCCTTGGCGCCGTCCTGGTAGAGCGCTTCGAGGAAGGGATAGTCGTTGCCGGTCAACCCACCGACGAGCACGGTCGCGTTGGGTTCTGCGGCCTTGATCACGGGGTAGGAGGCCCGCAGCAGCGCCGCGTAGGCGGCGGGGTCGGGGGCGCCCGTCCACCAGCTTGGGGAGTCCTCCTCGTTCCACAGCTCGTACGCCGCCACCCGCGGGCCGAAACGCTGGGCGAGGCCGCCGACGAACGCGGCGTAATCCTCCGGGTTGGCGGGGGGCGTGTGTTCGTCGGAGGAGCCGGTCTCCCACTGGGGGGTGCCGACGACGTCGACGATCACTTTCGTGCCGGGGGGGAGCTCATTGAAGAGCCGTTCGTAGTTGGCGATCCAGTTGGCGGAGTAGTCGCCGGGGGCGGGCTCGAGATCGGACCAGGTGGCGAACACGCGCACCCAGTGGACGCCGAGCGCCTTGAGATCGCCGACGTGGGGGGCGAAGCTGTCGGCGAGCACGACCCCTGGTTCGGCGGCGGAAGCGGGGCCGGCGGCGACGCCGAGCACGAGCGCCACCAGCACGGCCAGCAACGCTCCGGCGAGCGGCAGGCGTGTACGGCGTCGGCGCAGGGGCATATCCATCACCCCCCTGATCGTACGTACGCCGGCTGCGCTTTACGGCGGTCGCCGGGCTTCGACGGATGACCGGGCGGCAGTGGAGTTTGACTATTTGGATGCGGGCGTTTTCGCGGGCGCGAGCTTCAGCGTGATCTCGTAGGTCTTCGTGCTCGACGGCTTGCCGCCGGCGCGCGTGGTGAGTGTGACCAGGAGCTGCAGCGTCTTGTGGTGTTCGAGTTCCGCGAGGGCGCTCTTGGAGAGCTTGAGCTGCACGGTCCCGCTCGAATGTGAGGCGATCGTGTATGCGGCTTCGGCGAGCACGACCGGCTTGGCTTTGCCCGCAGTGCTGTTGCCTTTGCTCGGGTTGCCTTTGCTCGGTGCGCCACCCGACGTGCCGCCTGAGGTGCCGCCCGGCCCGACGCTCGATTTCGTGGCAGCGGCCGGGCTGGGAACGAGCGTGAGCACTCCCGAGATCGAGTAGCCGTTGGCGTTGGTGAGCCGCACCGAGAACTGCCCAGAGGCGGCGACGGTGAACGACTTGCCGACCAGGACGGCCGTTTGGCCGCTGCCGCGAAGGCGTTCCTTCGCCTGCTTTTCAGCCTTCTGCTTGGCTTCCTTGGCCGCCAGTTCCTTGGCTTCCTTTTCGATCTTTTCGCGGACTTCCCGTTCGATTTTTTCGCGGGCCTGGGTCTCGGCCTTTTCCGCAGCTTCCTTTTCAACCTTTTCCCTGGCTTCGCGTTCGGCCTTCGCCTGCGCTTCTTTGGCGGAGCGTTCCGCGGCTTCCTGTTCAGCCTTCAATTTGACTTCCTGTTCGGCCTTTTCCCGGCCTTCCTCTTCGCCTTTTTCGCGCCCTTCCCGCTCGCCTTTTTCCCGCCCTTCTTTCTGGCCTTTTTCGCGTCCTTCGCGTTCAAATTGTTCTTTTTCGGCTTTGATTCTCTCTTCTTCTTCTTCTTTTTCGATTTGGGCCCAGGAGCGGATCTTTTCCGCTACGATCGAGCCCTTCTCGGCGACTTCGCTGCCGGGGGCGTATTCTCCGGGGCCGGATATTCTGTCGCCGCCGGATTCGACGAGGCCTTCAGTCATGACCTCCGGTCCCACAATGAAATCGAAGTCTCCAACAGGACTTTCGCTGCCGAAGTAAAGTTCCAGTTTGTTTTCCGTGACCGTACCCTTGATTTCACCTCGGTAATCGCCGAGTGGAGAGGGCAAGGTCGTTGTGCCGAAGAATGTGCCGCTCGTCAGGTCCATCTGCGAGATCAAAGCCGTGCCGACCAGAGTATTCGTATCTGCGACCGGAAAGGTACAATCGCATTTGAGTTCCAACTTCCATTCCCCCCTCAGTTCATCGGTCGTGGAGGCGAAGGCGCCTGGCGCAGCGGCGAGAGCGACCAGCAGAACGCACACGAGCGACACACCCGTGACGAGCGAGCGTGGCCGCCGGAGGACCGCGAGGGAAATGGCGCGAGAAATACGCACGATGACTGGTCGCGACCATACCGTCGTCGAGACGAAAACACAACCCCCTTTCTTCACTTGTGAGAAGACCGCGACGTCCGCGAGGCGATCCCCCGGAGGGAAATCGGCTCAGCCGAGCTTGGCAAGCTCTCGCGCGCGGTGCAGGACGGCGTCGATCATCGACTCGGTGAGCCTGCCGGTGAACGTGTTCTGCTGACTGGGATGAAAGCAGCCGAGCAGCACGACCGAAGCCGGGAGACACTCGCCTTCGGCTCGCATCCCCGTTTCGGCCAGCCCCGCAACGTGCTCGGCCCCATGACCGAAGCGGGGGCGCGGCCGCGGCAGGCTCTCGCCTGCAGCGTGTGCGCGCAGGCGCAGCGCGGCGTCCCACGCGAACGCCCCCAGGCAGACGGCCACGCGGATGCCGGGCAGCAGCTCGAGCTCCGCGGCGCTCCACGGCTGGCAGGCGTCGCGCTCCTCGCTGGTGGGGCGGTTGGCGGGCGGCGCGCAACGCACTGCGGCGGTGATCCACGCATCCAGCACCCGCAACCCATCGTCGCGGTGGGTCGATGTGGGCTGGTTGGCGAAGCCGGCGCGGTGCAGCGCGGCGAACAGGAAGTCGCCCGAGCGGTCTCCGGTGAAGATCCGTCCCGTGCGGTTGCCGCCGTGCGCAGCGGGGGCCAGTCCCAGGATCAACACCCGCGCAGTCGGATCCCCAAAGCCCGCCACGGGGTGCGCGGCGTAGCGCTGGCGCGCGAACGCCGCGCGCCGCTCGCGCGCCACCTGCTCGCGCCAGGCGACCAGCCGCGGGCAGCGCCGGCACGCTTCGATTTCCCGCGCCAGCGCCGCCAGCTCGGCGGGCCGCCCGCCTACCCCAGCCACGCCTGCCACCTACCCGGCGCCGCCCGCGACGGCTCCAGCCATCCGCTTGCGTGTGCCGCGGGAAGCACCCCTACGATTTGATCGCCGGCGAGGTGCCCAGCACCGCCCCGGAGGCGTTGAGCGCCTGCACCTGCACGTACGCCTCCGGGCCCGGCGTGGCGATCGCCGTCTCGAAGCCGCTGCGCGCGCCGCTGGCCACGGGCGCGAGCTGCTGGGCGGAGGGGCCCGCCAGCACCCGCCAGGAGGCGATCTCGGTGGCTCCGTTCCAGCTCGCGTACACCGTCACCGGCCCGGTTTTGCCCGGGCTCGCGGCGATCGCCGGCGCGCCCGAGGGCGTGCCGGTCCAGGGGAAGCGGTAGGTCCGGTAGGACTCGTCGCCCGGCGGCATGTGCGCGTCGTACAACAGCTGACCGGAGGAGCTGAATTCCGAGAACCACGGTTCGGCCCCCCAGCCGATGAACAGGTTGCCGCTCGTCAGCAACTGCACGTTGCCCTGGCTGCCCGCCTTCAGCGCCGTGCCGGGGTGCTCGAACTCCGACACCAGCGTCTCGGTGCCGGTCTTCTGGTTGAGCGCCACGAGGATCCCGCGCGACTGCGGGTGCACGATCGGCACGCCGCCGTTGTCGAACACGGAGATCAGGCCGTTGGGCAGCAGCGTGGCGTCGTGCTGGAAGGCGGTCAGCGTGCCCGAGCCCATCTTGATCGTGCTGTGCTTGCCGCCCGCCTCCGCCACCACCTGGCCGGTTGCTTCGTTGATCTCATACAGCGCCCACGTGTTGCGCGCGGAGATCAGCATCTCCCCGCCGGGCTCCGGGTCGAGCGAGTTGGCGTGGAAGAAGTCGAACGGCCATTCGTCGCTGGCGCCGTAGGGCGTCGAGTAGGAGCTGGCCAGCGATACGTGGTCGACGCTGTCCCACTGGCGTCGCACGAGACCGGTGCGCAGGTCGATTTCCTGAAAGAGGCTGTCGTTGACCGCCCCGTCCTGGGGCCCGTGGATCGCGGTGAGGTTGCAGCGGATCGGGTTGAACACGGTCAGCAGCGCGGTATCGTTGGCCCCGAGGCGGAAGTCGTGCAGGTCGGCCGTCAGGCCGTTGCCGGCGTGGACGTGCAGGATCTGCTTGTAGGAGCTGTTGGCCACCACCTCTTCGCCCTCGCCGAAGCCCTGCGGGGGGATGTACCCCTGCCACCACGTCAGCACCGGCTGGCCTTCGAAGCTCTGCACCTGCAGGTTGGTCGAGTAGGTGCCCTTGGGGAGCGGGTCGAACCACACCAGCTGGCCGTCCGCTTCGGTGATCATCGGGCCGTCCCCGCCCGGTCCGGAGTAGGGGGCGCTGAAGATGTCCCCCGCGGCGCTCGTGGCGCCGGTGTCGACCTGGATCGAGGGCGCGTTCAGGCTGGGCGCCGAGTGGTAGTGCTGCACCTCCACCGAGCTCCCTTCGGGCTCTTTGCCCGGCGGCTGGTTGGGAATCGGGTCGGGCACGGAGATCGTGAAGTGGAAGGCAAACGGCTCCCAGTGCCCGTGCGCGAGCAGCTGCCCGTGGACGGTGACGGTCTCCCCGGGCTGGAACGGCGCGGCGGGCAGGAAACTGTCCCCGTCACCTTGGGAGAAGGCGGCGAGGCGGCCGGGGTGCACGCCGGTGGAGGACCCGCTGACGGTGACCTGCTCGAGCTGCTTGCCGGGCACTCCCAGCAGGCTGATCTGGGTATGGGGCGTGGCGTCCAGGGAGTCCGGCAGCGGCGAAACCCGCAGCGGCGTGCCGGGCAGCAGGTCGGTGCGGTTCAGCGTGCTCGGCACGCACTGGGGCGCCGCCGGCCCGCGGAAGGCGGCCTCCTCGGCCACGATCCGCTTGCCGCCGAGCGTGAGCGCCCCGGCACTCGTCGCGAGCACCACGATGCCTCCCAGCACCAGCCCGCGGCGCAGCCAGCGATGGTGCCCATGCGCCAGGTTGTGCCCACGGCGCCGCCACACCCGCACGGGCGTCCACGGTCCGTCCGTGTGGCCCGGACGGCGATCGTTCCTCTTCACGATGTCGCCCGCAATCGTCTCTGCTGCATCGGTCCTCCGGTAGGCGCCCGCCGGCTGAAGGGCGCATCCTAGTCTCAGACAACGCCGCAGGCTATGAGTTTCGGTGCCACGCGCGCGAAGCCTGCCTCCCTGCGCCACGGTACGCCGGCAACGGTTATGTTAGGGCCATGCTAAGCCTAAGAGGAGATTCCAAGAGGAGAATAAGAGCAGGGGCCGCACAGGAGCGGGGACATTGAAGGTCCTCGGCGCGCTGCTCGCCACGGCGCTGCTCGTCGTGGCGCTCAGCTCCTGCGGCGGCAGCGCGACCTCCGCCTCGATCGCGCTCGGCGACGAGGCCGCGGTCGATGCGGCGGCGGCCAACCCCGTGACGGTCTCGCCGCTGCCCGGGACCCCCGACGCCTCCCCCACCACGCAGATCAGCTTCCTCGGCGGCGCGGGCACGACAGTCGCGAACGTGAGCGTCGTCGGCTCGCGCAGCGGCACGCACCCGGGACGTCTGCGGGCCTACTCGACCGGCACCGGGGAGAGCTTCATCCCCGACAGGCCGTTCGTCACGGGCGAGCGCGTCACCGTGCACGCGCTCGCGGGCGCGGGTGGGGGGACTCCCAACCAGACGGTCACCACCACCTTCACGGTCGCCCACCAGGCGAGCGTCAGCCAGGTGCAGTTCCCGCCCAACCCCGGTGACCCGCACGCCGTGCAGCACTACCTCTCGGCGCCCGAACTGACCCCCTCGACCGTCACGATCACCAAGCAGGCACAGGCCGGCGCGGCCGGCGGCGACCTCTTCCTCGCCCCCTACCAGGGCCTGGGGGCGCCGGGGCCGATGATCACCGAACAGAACGGCGCGCTGGTGTGGTTTCACCCGCTGCCCCACGACGACTCCGCCACCAACTTCCAGGTGCAGACCTACGAAGGCAAGCCGGCGCTCACCTGGTGGCAGGGCCGCGTCATCAAGGTGGGCTTCGGCGAGGGCGAAGACGTGATCTACAACAGCTCCTACCAGCAGATCGCCACGGTCCGCGCCGGCAACGGCTACCGCGCCGACCTGCACGAGATCCTGCTCACGCCGCAGGGCACCGCCTGGATCGACGCCTTCGACCCGATCCACATGAACCTCTCCTCGGTGCGCGGCTCCGCGCACGGGATCCTGCTGGACTCGATCATCGAGGAGGTCGATATCAAGACCGGTCTGGTGATGTGGGAGTGGCACGCGCTCGGGCACATCCCCCTGCAGGACTCGCTCAATCACGTCTCCTCCGGGGAATACCCCTGGGACTACGTTCATATCAACTCGATTGATCCGGGCCCACCCCCCCCGGCGGGCTCGGATCTCGGCGTCGGCGGCCAACCGGGGAACGTGATGCTCTCCTCGCGCAACACCTGGACGCTGTATGACGTGAACATGCACACCGGCGGCTACAACTGGCTGCTCGGCGACGGCCGGCGCTCGACCTTCAAGCTCGGCCCCGGCGTGCGCTTCTACTGGCAGCACGACGCCCAGTTCCAGCCGGGGGGGCTGATCTCGCTGTTCAACAACGCCTCCGACCCGCCCAAGGAACGGGAATCGAGCGGCCTGCTGCTGCGCCCCGATTTCTCATCGCACACGGTGACGCTCGTCAAGCGCTTCGCCAACCCCAGCAAAACGCTGCTGGCCTCCAGCCAGGGGGACACGCTCAGCCTGCCCAGCGGCGACTGGCTGCTCGGCTACGGGGGGTTGCCGAACTTCACCGAGTTCAGCTCCTCCGGCCACGTGCTGCTCGACGGCACGCTCGGCAAGAACGTGCAGGACTTCCGCACCTATCTCTCCTCCGAATGGAGCGGCCAGCCGAGCACCGCGCCGGCGATCGCCGTGCAGGCCGCGGCCACCGGCGCGAGCGTGTACACAAGCTGGAACGGGGCCACCGGCGTGGCCTCCTGGCAGGTGCTGGCGGGCAGCTCGCCGGAGAGCCTCGCGCCGCTCACCACCGCCGCCCGCGGCGGCTTTCAGACGACGATCCCGGTGAGCGCCTCGGCCGGCACGTATGTCGCGGCGCGCGCGCTCTCAGCGACGGGGCAGGTGTTGGGGACGTCCGCCGCGCAGCCCGTCCCCTGATTCGGGCGGTTCGCCGACCGCGGGGCCCCCGCCGCGCGGAGCGCTCCCCGGTTCGCCGAACGGGCTCAGCGGCCCGTGTTCGCCTTCTTCGCGGCGCAGCCTCGCGGCGGCCGCGCCGCGCGCGGCTTTCTTGGCCGTGAGGAAGTAGTTCTCGAGGCCCAGCCCGCGCGCGTCGGCCAGCTGGCGCGGCAGCGGGCCGCGCAGCTCCTCGCGCAGCGCGCGTTCATACTGCCCGATCAGCTGCCCTTCCAGGCGGCTGGTGCCCGCGCCGTTGTCGAGCTCCAGGCGCCCGGAGCGCGTGCGATAGTCATACAGCTCGCGCTCCTGCCCCTCCTGCTCGGGCTCGATCCCTTCCGCGGTCCAGTTGGAGTAGGTCGCGAACTTCGCGTTCGGCGTGCGCATCGCCACCACGTGCAGCGGCGCGTCGGCCGCGTACGGTTCGGTCGCGAACTCGGTCACGATCTCGTCGGTCGCGTGCAGCACGTACGGGCGCCCGCGGGCGCGGGGGTTGGCGAGGATCGCCGCCAGGTCGGCCCGGTCGGCGATGTGCGCGTAGCGCGGTTCCGTGCGCCACGCATCGGAGCCGCTGGCGATCCGCAGCAGCAGCGGCGCCACGTCCACGCTCGAGGTCAGCTGCATCCGCGGCCGGCGGATCGCCGATGTGAGCGCGCCGCGGGGGTCCTTGACGATCAGCGGCACCCTGATCGCCTCCTCGTAGGCTCCTCCGCCCTTGCCGCGCAGGCCGTGCGAGGCGCCGTACTCGCCGTGGTCGGAGGTGAACAGCACCACCGTGTTCGCCGCCACGCGCGGGTTGCTTTCGAGCGTCCGCAGCACCTGGCCGATGTGTTCGTCCACGTTGCGCTGCAGCTTCACGTACAGGTCCATGAACTGCTCCCATTTTCTGAGCGCCCGCGGGCCCGTGAACGGCACCGGCCCGAACGACCGCGCCGCGGTCTGCTGCAGCGAGAGCTGCAGCAGCGGCTTGCGGTGGGCTTCGAGCATCGCCGGCGTCTCATAGTTGGGTGGCAGCCCTCGCACCAGCGCCGGTGCGGTGCGCTCGGAGGGGACCTGTTCGCTCCACTTGTGCCACCACGCGATGTCGTGCGGGTTCACGAACGACACCGTCGTGCACCACGGCTGGGTGGAGTCGCCATTTTCGGAAAACCACTGTTCGAACTGGTTGGCGATCAGCGGGTCCACGCGCCAGCCCTGACCGGGGCCGCCGTCAGGTGAGGGGTAGGTGCCGCCGGCGAAGCCGTAGGGCTCGAGTGCCCCAGCGTTCTGCAGCACCGTCCACTTGTTGTCTTTGTGCGTAAGATGCCACTTGCCGTACCACCAGGTCTCATAGCCCTGTTCGCGCAGCATCGTCCCCCACGTCGGGAAGCCCGGGTCGAGCGTCGAGCCGCCCGTGATCATGCACCCGGTCTGGTGGGTGTAGAGGCCGGTCAGCAGCGTCGAGCGCGCCGGCGTGCAGTCGTTGGAGGCGGTGTAGTGATGCTCGAAGGAGACCCCTTCGCGGTGCAGGCGGGAGATGTTGGGCAGCATCCGCGCGAGCGCCGGCGAGGCGGTGAACCACTGCGGCGTGCGCAGCTGGTCGACCACGACCACGAGGATGTTCGGCTGCGCGGCGCGCACCGGTGCGTGCCGGGTCGGCTGCGGCGACGACCCGAGCGCCTGCTCGGGCACGCTCGTCGTGGGCTGCTGGGACGGGCGCCGGGTGCGTTTGGGCGCCGTCGGCGCCGTCGCCGCCGGCTCTGCGACCTCTTTGGCGACTGCGGCCATCGCGGTGCCGCCCAGCAGCGCTCCGCCGGCTACCACTCCCCCCTTGATGAAGGTGCGCCTGTCGATCCGTCGCTCGGGCATCGGCCTCAAGGTATGTCACTGCGCCCTAAGCGCGGGCAAAGGTCCGGTTAAGAGCCTGTTGGGATCAAAATACGGGCGTCTCGGTGTAATCCCCGAACACCTGCTGCAGCGACTCGACGATCTCGCCCTCGGAGGCGCAGGCGCGGGCACAGTCGAGTAGTGGCTCCATCAGGTTGCGATCGGGCTGTGCCGCCGCCTCGCGCAGGGCGGCGAGGGTGCGCTCCACCAGGGCGCCGTCGCGCATGGCGCGGGCGGATTGGAGGCGGTCGAGCTGCTTGCGTTCGAGGGACTGGTCGATGCGCAGGATCGGCAGCGGTTGCTCGTCCTCGAGCACGTGGCTGTTGACGCCGACCACCACCCGCTCGCCGGCGTCGATCTGCTGCTGCAGCTCGAAGGCCGCGTCGGCGATCTCGCGCTGGGGGAAGTTGCGCTTGACCGCCTCGACCATGCCGCCGAGCTGCTCGATCTTCTCGAAATACTCGTAGCAGCGCGCCTCCATGCGATCGGTCATCGCCTCCACGAAGTAGCTGCCGCCGAGCGGATCGGCGGTGCCGGCGACGCCGGTCTCATGCGCGATCACCTGCTGCGTGCGCAGCGCTATGCGGACCGCCTCCTCGGTCGGCAGCGCGAGCGCCTCGTCGTAGGAGTTGGTATGCAGCGACTGCGCGCCGCCCAGCACGGCCGCGAGCGCCTCGACCGTGGTGCGGACGATGTTGTTGAGCGGCTGCTGCGCGGTCAGGCTGACGCCGGCGGTCTGCGCGTGGAAGCGCATCAGCCACGAGCGCGGGCTCTTCGCGCCGAACGTCTCGCGCAGCTCTCGCGCCCAGATGCGCCGCGCCGCGCGGTACTTGGCGATCTCCTCGAAGAGGTCGATCTGGGCGTTGAAGAAGAACGAGAGCCGCGGCGCGAACTCGTCGACGTCGAGACCGCGCTCGACCGCCTGGCGCACGTAGGTGAGGCCGTCGGCGAGCGTGAACGCGAGCTCCTGCTGCGCCGTGGCTCCGGCCTCGCGGATGTGGTATCCGGAGATCGAGATCGGGTGCCAGCGCGGCATCCGGCGCGTGCACCACTCGATCATGTCGCCACACAGGCGCATCGCGGGGTCGATCGGGAAGCACCACTCCTTCTGGGCGATGTACTCCTTGAGGATGTCCGCCTGGATCGTGCCCGAGAGCTGCTCGAGCAGCCGGCTTGCGCCGTTTGCCGACCCATCCGCCGTGACTCCGTCCGCGAGCTCCGGTGAGTCGGCGCTTGCTTCGGCCGCCGCCACGTAGAAGGCGAGCATGATCGCCGCGGGGGCGTTGATCGTCATCGACACCGACACCTCGCCGAGGTCGATGCCCGCGAACAGCGTCTTCATGTCCTCGACGGTGTCCACCGCCACCCCCTCGCGCCCGACCTCGCCGAGCGAACGGGGGCTGTCGGAGTCGTGGCCCATCAGCGAGGGCATGTCGAACGCGGTCGAGAGCCCGGTCTGGCCGTGCTCGAGCAGGTAGTGGAAGCGCTCGTTGGTCTCCTCGCTGGTGCCGAACCCGGCGAACTGGCGCATCGTCCACAGCCGCCCGCGGTACATCGACTCGTACACCCCGCGGGTGAACGGGTACTCACCCGGGCGCCCAATCGGGTCCTCCGTGGTGCCGATGCCGGCAGGCAGGTCGGCCTCGGTGTAGAGCTCCTCGACCGTTTCTCCCGATAGCGTGCGACCGTCAGCCAAGTCCGCCTGCGGTGGGGAGATGGCGCTTTTCACGATGACTGCAAGATACCGACACCTGGCGGCGCTTATCGCGGCGGTGGCGCTCGGACTCGGAGGGTGCGGCTCGGGCGGAGCCGGAAGCGCGGCGGGGCCAGCCGCCGCCGGCCGCGGCGTGCGCCCGACCCCAACCCCCCTCCCCTCTCCCCTTCCCCACCCAACCGAGGCCACGCTGATCCTCGACTTCACGCCCAACGCGGTACACGCCGGCATCTACCGCGCGCTCGCGGCGGGGTACTACCGGCGCGAGCACATCGAACTGCAGGTGGTGGCGCCCAGCGCGACCGTCGAACCGCTCAGCCTGGTGAGCGCCGGCCGCGCGCAGTTCGGGTTGGCCGACGGCAGCGATGTCGCCACCGCGATCGACCACGGCGCCGGGGACGAGGCGGTGATGGCGCTCGTGCAGCGCCCCGTCGGCGGGCTGATCGCGCTCGCCGCCGAGCACCTGCGCTCGCCCGCGCAGCTGCAGGGTCGCACGGTGGGGATCACCGGGGTGCCCTCCGATCTGGCGGTGCTCGACACCGAGGTGCTCCACGCCGGCGGCGACCCGGGGAAGGTGCACGTCGTGACCGTTGGCTTCAACGGCGCGCAGGCGCTGCTCGCCGGCCGCGTGGCGGCGTTCACGGGCTTCATCCCCGACGACGGCGTCGGCCTCGAAGTGGAAGGGCATCCGATCACGCCTTTCTGGCTGGACCGCAACGGCGGCCCCGAGTACCCCGGGCTGGTGGCGTTCACCAACCGCGCGCTCGCGCGCTCCGATCCGGCGCTGGTGCGCGACTTCGTCGCCGCCACGGTGCGCGGCTACGAGGATACGCTGCGCGATCCCACCCGCTCGCTGAACGAGCTGCTGCACGCCAACCCGTCGCTGCCACACGCGCTTACCGCCGCCTCGCTGCGCGCCTACCTGCCGCTGTTCGATGCCGGCGGCGTAGCGCTCGGGACGATCCAGCCGGCGCACATCGCCGAACTGTCGCGCTGGATGCTCGCCAACCACCTCAGCTCGGCGCCGCTTCCCTTCGCGCGCTACGGCAGCAACGCCTTCCTGCCCGCCTCCTAAGGTTGGGCATTTCTTGACAGGTGGCATTTTTACAAGTCCTTGATAGGGGCGTACATCGATGTATAATGTGATACGCGATGCGCAGCAGGGGAATGCAGCGCTGCGGGGTTTGGCAGGGAGAGGAGCGGAGCAGACGGCTTGACGGCAGGGCCACGCGGGGGCGGGGTCACCCCGGCTGCCCGGGCGCGGTGGGAGATGGCTGCGCGGGCTGGGCACGAGGCGGCTGCGCGGGAGGGCTCCGATGCGCCTGCTCGTGACCGGCGTCAGCGGCCTGCTCGGCTCGAACGTCGCCGCGGCCGCCTCGCAGCAGAGCTGGAGCGTGGTCGGCACCTGGCAAGAGGAGCCCGTGAGCCTGCTCGGGGCGCGCACCGCCCAGCTCGACGTGACCGACCGCCACGCCTGCGTCGCGCTCGCCGAAGAGCTCGAACCGGACATCCTCGTGCACGCCGGCGCGCCGAGCGGCGACGGGCGCCTGGAGCGCGACCCGCGGCTGGCCGAGGCCGATTGGCTCGGCGCCGAGAACACGCTCGCCGCCGCGCGCGCGGTGCGGGCCCGCTACGCGCTGGTCTCCTGCGAGCACGTCTTCGGCGGGTCGCGGCCCCCGGGGGAGTGCTGGGATGAGGAAGACCCCACCGAGCCAACCACCGCGCTCGGGCGCTCGCTGCTGGCCCGCGAGCAGCTCGTGCAGGGTTTCCGCGGCAGCTGGCTGATCACCCGCCCGGCGGATGTGTACGGGATCAACCTCGCGATCCCCGCGGGAGCCGAGACCCGAGTCCCGACTCCCCGCTCCCCTCTACCAGTGCAAGTCGACGAGCGCGCGCAGTACGTGTGGGAGCGCTCCGGGCAGCCGCTGCGTTGGGTGACCTCGCTGCGCGCCGGGCGGCTGTTGCTGGCGCCGGCGGGCGTGCGCCGGACGCCGACCTACGCGTGGGACTACGCCCAGCGCCTCTGCGAGCTGATCGCGCAGGAGTGCGAGGGGATCTTCAACATGGCGGGCCCCACGATCCTCGGCCGCCTCGCGCAGATGCGGCTGCTGGCGCGCGCCTTCGGCTGCGAGATGGAATTGGTGCGCGACGGGCCCGTGGCGCCGCTGCTGCCGGCCAACACCGCCCTGTGCGATCGCAAGGCGACCTTCATGCTTGGCCACTCCGCCGTGGACCCGTTCAGCGGCTACCGCCTGATGCGCCGCCAGCTCGAGCGGCTGCTGGAGAGCATCGATCCCCCGACCGCATCCCCCGCCCGGCCGCTGGTGTTGCAAGGACTAGGCTGAGATGGTGAGCACGCTGGCCGACACCACGCTGCAGGCCGAGTTTGCGCGGCTGGTGGGGGCCGAGCACGTGGGCGAGTGGAGCCAGTACAACCACGACGCGACCCGCAGCCGCGGCCTGAGCGGCAGCGCCGACCTCGTGGTGCGCCCCGGCAGCACCGCGGAGGTGGCGGCCGTGATGGCGCTCTGCTACGAGCGCGACGTGCCGCTGATCCCGCGCGGTGGGGGCACCGGGCTGGCCGGCGGCGCCGTGCCGCTGTCCGGCGGGGTGGTGTGCTCGCTGGAGCGGATGCGCGCGGTGCGCGAGCTGGAGCCGGCGCTGTGGCGGATGCTGCCCGAGGCCGGCGTGAGCACGCGCCACGTGCAGCGGATCGCGCGCGAGAACGGGCTCTACTTCCCGCCCGACCCCGGCGCCTCCGAGCAGTCGCAGATCGGCGGCAACGTGGCGACCAACGCCGGGGGGCCGCACGCCTGCAAGTACGGGGTGACCGGCAACTGGGTGACGGGCCTGGAGGCAGTGGTGCCGCCGGGGGAGACGATCGCGCTCGGCGGCCCCTACCGCAAGGACGTCGCCGGGTATGACCTCAAGAGCCTGCTGATCGGCTCGGAGGGGACGCTGGGGATCGTCACTGCCGTGCGCCTGCGGCTGATGCCGGCGCCCGAGTCCGCGCTGCCGCTGATCGCCTTCCACGCCACACGCGAGCAGGGCTGCGCCGCGATCCTCGACGTGCTCGGCGCCGGGATCGTGCCGGCGGCGCTCGACTTCGTCGACGGCGAGGCGCTGCGGATGGCGGCCGGCGCGTGGGCCGGGGGCAGCGGGATGCCGCTGCCGATCGACTGCGAGTTCATGCTGCTCGCCGAGGTCGACGGCACGCGCGAAGCGGCGCGCGCCGCGCACGCCGAGTTGGCGGCGGTGCTGGGCTCGAGCGCGCTGGAGCTGCGCCGCCCCAACCGCGCCGCGCTGTGGGAATGGCGCGACCGCGTGCCCGGCGCGGTGAGCGCGATGCGCGGGGGGAAGGTCAGCGAGGACGTGGTGGTGCCGGTCGAGCGGCTCGCCGAGGCGCTGCGGAGCTTCGCGGAGATCGCCGCCCGCCAGGGGCTGCGCTCGTGCGCATGGGGGCACGCGGCCGACGGCAACGTGCACGCCAACCTGCTCGTCGATCCGCGCAGCGAGGCCGATCTCGCCGCCGCGGCGGCGGCCACCGAGGAGCTGTTCGCGCTCGCCGTCGAGCTGGGCGGCTCGATCAGCGGCGAGCACGGCGTGGGCTGGTGCAAGAGCGGCCAGCTCGCCCGGCAGTGGCCCGAGGGGGCGCTGCGACTGCACGAAGAGATCAAGCGGGCGTTCGACCCGAAGGGGCTCTTGAACCCGGGCAAGAAGCTCGCGCGGTAGGCATCCCCGGCCGGGTGGGTGGGGATGGGTGGGCCTTAATCTCGGGCTCGCGCGGTAAGGCGATTCCTTTCTGGCAAGCGGTCTTTCCGCCGTTAGCGCTAGTCTGCGCGCCTTGCTCGTATTTGATCCAAACAAGATGGGCCCGGCTCGGCGGCCTTCGGCCGCCTGCGCCACCCTCTCATTCGAAAGGAAGCCTTCATGAACAAGACGCAGCTCGTCGACGCGCTGTCCAACGACAGCGGTCTCTCCAAAGCCGACGCCTCCCGTGCGCTCGAGTCGTTTGTCACCACCGTGGGCAAGGCGCTGAAGAAAGGCGACGAGGTCGTGATCACCGGCTTCGGCAAGTTCTCCGTGGTGAAAAGGGCAGCGCGCCAGGGCGTCAACCCGCGCACCGGGGAGAAAGTCAAAATCAAGGCCTCGAAGGCCCCCAAGTTCACTCCGGGAGCGGGTCTCAAGCAGATCGTCCACCCCAAGAAATAGAGCCGCTCGCCCGCCGCGAGCGGTGGGCGAGCAACCCGCGGGTCGGGGCGCATCCCGAGACCGTGCGGGAGGGAGATCGGGACGAGGGATGACGCGCCGCGCGCGACGACCGCGCGTGGTAGCGTCGCCGCATGCCGCGCGTGGAAGAGCTGGAGCTTCCCACCCTCGACTACACCGATCCCACGCTGCGGGGGGAGCGCTTCCACGCGACGATGCGCGAGTTGCGCGCGAGCGGGTGGCTGGCCGCGGGGCCGTACGGCTACGCGGTGCTCGATCGCGAGGCGGTCGAGTTCTTCCTGCGCACGCGCGCGGCGATCTTCCCGGGCATGACGATCGCGCAGATCTTCGACGTGCGCGAGGGACCGCTGTACGAGGAGATGCGCCGCAACATCCTGCACATCAACGGGCCCGACCACACCCGTCTGCGCAGCCTCGTCAACCCGGCGCTGTCCCCGCGCGCGGTGGAGCGCTATCGCCCGGTGATGCGCGAGTTGCTGGAGAATATTTTTAAGGGAATTGGAGCGGGGGGCGCCGGGGTGGCCGCCGAGGCCGCGGTGCCACGCCCACCGGGGTCGGATGGGGAACACGGCACGACCACCACCTGCGAGTTCGTGCGCGACGTCGCCAAGCCCTATCCCTCGCAGGCGATTGCGCACGTGATGGGGGCGCCGCTGGAGGACGCGCCGCGGCTGCACCACTGGTCGAACTGGATCCAGCGCCAGTTCGACGCGATCTCGATGACCGAGCAGAAAGCGGGGATCGAACAGGCGGTGTCGGAGTTCTACGAGTACGCCTGGGGGCTGGTGCGGGCGCGTCGCGAGCAGCCCGGCGAGGACCTGATCTCGCTGCTGATCGCCGCGGAAGAGCAGGGCGAGCGCCTCTCGGACGTGGAGTGCGTCAACCTCGTGCTGAACATCCTGATCGGCGGCGTCGACACCACCCAGAGCCAGCTCGCGCACGCGGTCAGGCTGCTCGCTGAACACCCCGACCAGTGGCAGCTGCTGGGGGAACGGCCCGAGCTGGCAGCGCAAGCGGTGGAGGAGGCGCTGCGCTTCGAGCCGATCACCCCCTTCACCGCCCGCATCCTCGTCGAGGAGGTCACCTTCCGCGACGTCACCTTCCCGGCCGGCACGATCGTGATGGTGTGCGCCTTCACCGGCAACCGCGACCTCCCCGGCGACGGCGAGAGCGAGGGGACCGACCCCGACGAATTCAACATCGCCGCCGAGCGCGACCGCGCGCGCGTGCTCACGTTCGGCGCCGGCGTGCACTTCTGCGTCGGTGCCAACCTCGCGCGCGTCGAGCTGCAGGAGGCGCTCGCCTTCCTCGCCCCGCGGATGCCGAGCCTCGAGCTCGCGGGCGAGCCGGTGTTCGAGGGCATCACCGGCATCTACGGCCTCGCCGAGCTGCCGCTGCGCTACGCGGCGTAGCGGTCGGTCCTCCCACCTACGCGCCACCCAATCGCGACGTGGAACAATTCGCAGGGGGGGCATAGCCGGATCCCGACCGACATATCGGAGTAGATGACACTAGGGACGATGAGAAGAGCAGTTTCCGCAGGGTTCGCAGTAGCCCTCGCCACCGGCCTTGCGCTGGCCGTGCTCACGGCGAGCGCGTGGGCTGGGGAATACCACGTGTACTCGTGCCGGACGCCAACCGGGCAGGTCGCGCCGACGGTTGGGTGGAGCGCGTCGCCACATGGCCCTTACGACGTCACTTCAAACACGTGTGAAGCTGGGGGCGGACTGATTGCGGCGGTGGAAGCAGGCCATGCACATCCCGCAGATTCAGAATTCGACAAAGCAACGTGGGTATTCAATGCGCCCGAAGGAGAGACGATCGCCGGTGCAACTCTGTGGAGAGCTGGCAATACGCTCGGTGGGTCCAACACAAATGCTTCATATCTCTTCTGGATGTCAGGAGATGCTTCTCAAGATCTCGATGGACAGGCCTTTGGCGAGTGCCGAGCGGGCTCTGGCTGTATTGGGGAAGGCAGCTTCTCCAATCCACTGGCTATGGAAAATCGTGTTATAGCCCCTGCCAGTGCACTCGGTAGCGCTGATCTGTCGCTGAATACTTACTGCGGGTCCCTCGTCCCCGAAGCGCTGTGCCCAACCAACGAAGGCGGCAAAATCACCTACGACGCCGAGGTCGAGCTCTTCGCCGCGGACATGGTCCTCTCCCAACAAACGGGCCCCACCGTCTCCGCGGTCAGTGGCGGCCTCGCCGAAGACCCCACCGTCAGCGGCACCAGCGACGTGGCCTTCCACGCGACGGACCCCGGTTCCGGCGTGTACGAAGCGATCGTCGAGGTCGATGGCAAAGTGCTCGAGCACCAGGTGATCGACGAAGACGGCGGGCGCTGTCACAACGTCGGCGGCACTACCGACGGGCTGCCGGCCTTCCTCTACCCCCAGCCCTGCCCGGCCGAAACGGGCGCCGACATCCCGTTCGACACGACCGCCCTGACCAACGG
>Ga0210391_10001802_pt1 | contig 19022 bp, 17 predicted proteins | sample IncBWC12OmetaG_FD_160573 | JGI IMG/M metagenome (GOLD analysis project Ga0210391, IMG submission 160573) | Forest soil microbial communities from Barre Woods Harvard Forest LTER site, Petersham, Massachusetts, United States - Inc-BW-C-12-O ...
GTTGATCACGCTATTCATATAGGTATGGAATACCTTTTGAATTTCTTCTTTTGCCGTTTCGTTGGTTTGCTGGGAAAAGGCATTGATCGAGTAAAGGAGGGGCAGAGCAAAAATGACCTTTTTCATTTTGATTCTTTTGTGGTTAAAAAAATCCTAATGGGATTGAGTGGAAATTATCCCGGATTGATTAGGTGAGTAAATCTTTTCGACCAATACAGTTAGATTATCGATGAACAAGTAGTGATTAAGGGCCTGAAATAATTATATTTTTAGTGATATTTATTATATTTTTACGGCAATTTCCTTGAAAATGGAAAAATTGGTTTTAAATAGAATTAAAGTCGTCCTGGCAGAAAAAAGTATGTCCAACAAGGCGTTGGCCCAAGGCTTAAATAAGACAGAAGCAACAGTTTCTCAATGGTGCACCAATATGAAACAACCGAGCCTTGAGACCTTTTTTCAAATTGCAAAATTTCTGGATGTGGATTTGAGGGAGCTTTTTGTATCAACTAAAAGTATAAAATAGTAGGAGTTATGAATAGCATCTTATTACGCACGATCAATGAACGAATGGAGGGGCTGAAGAAATTGCTACCTATGAAGGAAGAATATCAGCATAAACTAGATAATAAATTTAGGCTTGAATTCAATTATAACTCCAATCATCTGGAAGGAAATACGCTCACAATGAGTGAAACCATGAGGCTACTCGCATTTGATGAAACGGACGGTGAACACACTTTGCGAGAATATGAAGAGATGAAAGGGCACGACTGGGCATTTGAGCTGGTCAAAAAGTGGGCAATCGAAAAAAGGGATTCTCCGCTGACTGAAATTGATATAAAGAATTTGAATAAAGCCATATTGGTAAAGCCATTTTGGAAAGATGCGATAACCTCAGACAATCAAAATACAAGGCGGCTTATTAAAGTTGGCGAGTACAAAGAATTACCTAATTCGGTAAAACAAATTAATGGTGAAATTTTTCAATATACTTCACCGCAAAATACTCCCATAGAAATGGGTGAGTTAATGCAGTGGTTTCGAGATGAGGAGGAAAAAAAGGATTTGCATCCAGTTGAGCTTGCAGCCTTATTTCATTATAGATTCGTTAGGATTCATCATTTTGATGATGGTAATGGTAGGATATCCAGGTTATTGGTTAATTATTTCCTGATCAAGGCTGATTTCCCCCCAATCGTAATAAAATCGGAAGATAAAAAGAACTACTTATCTGCTCTTCGAAAGGCTGATTCCGGAGATTTGGAAGCTTTTGTCGATTACCTAGGGGAGCAATTGCTTTGGAGCCTTGATATTAGTATCAAAGCTGCAAGGAGTGAAAATATCGATGAACCTGGAGACCTGGATAAAAAACTGAGTTTTTTAAAGAAACAATTAGGAATTAATGCCGAAAAAATAACGGCAAAAAAAAGTAGAGAAGCCGTTATATGGGTTTATGAAAATAACATTTTGCCCTTTGCAAAAGCCTGGGAGGATTTGTTGAAAAAATTTGACCCTCTATTTTATTCTAGAAAAATGAGGATTCTGGTCGATAATTACACATTTGAGGGCACTGATTTTGAAAAAATTAATCCCTTAGAAACTCTAATAAGCTTAAAAGACTATAGCATCAGGAACATCGGTAAAATAACACTTGAAGCTTCCCCTAAGGGGCTTGTTAAGTCGAAAAATGATAGAGAATTCAATGGGGGGTCTGTCGATTTTTGGTTTTATGAAAATAGGATCGAAATAGGGTCTTCGGAGGCGAATAGGTTTGCACACAAGCTTTACAATGAAAAGCTTACTGAGGTGGAAATTGAAAACCTTACCGAAGACCTTGGAAATTGGCTATACCATGTAATCGAATCCTCAATAGAAGAGAAGTAATTTATTACTTCCCTTCCTTCTTGTCGTAGGCTTCCTTGGCGGCCTGGGCCTTTTCGAAATCGAGAACGACCCCGTTGATGCAAAAGCGCAGGTGCGTGGGAGGAGGGCCGTCGTTGAACACGTGTCCCAGGTGGGAATGACAACGTCCGCACTCCACCTCGGTACGCTCCATACCATAAGAATGATCAGGGACGTAAATAACGCTGGTTTTGCTGATAGGTTCGTAAAAGCTGGGCCAGCCGCAGCCGGACTCGAACTTGGTGTCGCTCTTGAAGAGGGCGTTCCCGCAGACAGCGCAATAATAGGTGCCCACTTCCTTAGAAGTTTCAAAGGGGCTGGTAAAGGGCCTTTCGGTCCCCTTGTTGCGGGCAACGTTGTATACTTCCGTAGGGAGTATTTTCTTCCACTGATCGTTCGACAGGTCTACCTTGGCCGTATCGGTGTGGGAATAGGCGGGGTTATTTGTTTTGTTGTCACTCATAGTAGCTTGGGTGTTATTCACCGGGGTGGCACCCCGGCACATGAGGAACAAAGGTAGTACGAGGAGAAATAAGTTCCGTTGCATAGTATAAAAGTACGTGGGAACCGGGCGGCCGATCGCTTTAAAGAGCAAACATTAACTTTTTTTATAAACCGCAAGATGTAGGGCAAAAAATTGGAATTTGTTCAGTATTCCTTGATTATATTTGTTGGCTCGACCATAAAGGGAGACATAAGAATGTTTAATTTGATCCTTTTTGGCCCTCCCGGAAGCGGCAAGGGTACGCAATCAAATCGGTTGATAGAGAAGTACGGATGGATTCACTTGTCGACCGGGGACTTGTTGAGGGCTGAGATCTCAAAACATACGCCACTTGGAATAGAAGCCAAGCATTTTATCGATAAAGGCCAGTTGGTACCGGATGAAGTGGTGATTGGGATGATCAGCTCGGCCCTGGACGCCAATCCCCGATCCAATGGTTTTCTATTCGACGGGTTTCCCCGTACGGTTGCCCAGGCGGAAGCCCTGGATAAGCTGTTAATCCTCAAAAAGACCGCTATACACCTCATGCTTGCCCTCGAAGTGGGGGAAGAGGAGTTGGTTCACCGCCTGATGAACCGGGGTAAGACCAGCGGGAGGAGCGACGACGCCGATGAACGCGTGATCCGCAACCGGATCAGGGAATATGAAGAAAAGACGGCCGCGGTGGCTGATTATTATGCCTCTTTCGGGAAGGTCGTGCATGTACCGGGAGAGGGCAGCATCGACGATATTTTCAAGGCCATCTGCACACAGGTGGATGGGCGTGCCGAAAAGGCGGCGTAAGCGCCACCCGGCGACGGGCCCTCGTTGGGGGCGCCCCGCTTTCGCGTATATTTGCGGCAACTAACATTTGTTTGTCGCTATGCAACAGCTCGAAAACTTTGTATTGGGCCGCTGGGTTCCCGGCGGAGGAGATGGGCAGGTATTGTATGATGCCGTCACGGGGGAAGCATTTGCCAGGACCGGCACCGAAGGCTTGGATATGGGCTCCGTACTGGACTATGGCCGGCAGAAGGGAAATCCGGCTTTGCGAAAGATGACCTTCCATGAAAGGGGGCGCATGCTGAAGGCGCTCGCCCTGCACCTGACCGCGCAAAAGGAAAAGTTTTATACCCTGAGCTACCGCACGGGGGCGACCCGTGCCGATAGCTGGATCGATATCGAGGGAGGGATCGGCAACCTCTTTTCTTATGCCTCCCTGAGGCGGAAATTTCCCGATCTGCCTTACTGCCTGGACGGGGAGCCCCATTCCCTGGGAAAAGGAGGGACTTTCATGGCCCATCACCTCCTGGTTCCAAAGGAGGGCATTGCGATCCATATCAACGCATTTAATTTCCCCGTATGGGGCATGCTGGAAAAGATCGCGGTGAACCTGTTGGCAGGGGTTCCCGCCCTGGTCAAACCGGCGACCATTACCTCCTTCCTGACCGAGGCGGTGGTCCGGGAAATCGATGCTTCTGGTATCCTCCCACCGGGCGCCTTGCAACTCATTTGCGGGAGCGCGGGAGATCTGCTTGATCACGCCGGCTCGCAGGATGTGGTCACCTTCACGGGGTCGGCGTCGACTGGGTTGAAGTTGAGAAGCAACCCCATCCTGCTGAGGGAGAATGTGCCCTTTACCATGGAGGCCGATTCCCTGAACAGCATCGTGCTGGGGGAAGACGTAGATCCGGGTATGCCGGAATGGGACTTGTTCATCAAAGAAATCCGCAAAGAGATGACGGTCAAGGCTGGCCAGAAGTGCACGGCTATCCGTCGCATTTTCGTCCCCGCCTCCAGGCTGGAAGCGGCCCGTGAGGCGCTTTCCAAGGCCCTGGCCCAAACTGTGGTCGGGAATCCCGCCCATGAGAAAGTCCGCATGGGTGCTTTGGCGGGCAACTCCCAAAGGGAAGAGGTAAGGGCCCAGGTACGGAAGCTGCTGGCGGCCAGCCGCCTGGTTTACGGGAGCCTGGATTCGGCCGAAGTCCTCGACGCCGATTCCGCAAAGGGCGCTTTCCTTAGCCCGCTTTTGCTGATGAATGAAACTCCTTTCGACGACGACGCGGCTCATTCTGTGGAAGCCTTTGGCCCCGTGAGCACCCTGATGCCTTACCGAGATATGGCCGAGGCGATTGCCCTGACAAAAAGGGGGAAGGGGTCCCTCGTATGCTCCATCGTGACCGCGAGGTCCCCCCTTGCTCGCGAGTTCGTACTGGGGGCGGCCACCCATCACGGTCGTATCCTGGTCCTGAATGCCGCATGCGCCAAGGAAAATACCGGACATGGTTCGCCCCTGCCCCTGTTGGTTCACGGAGGGCCTGGAAGAGCCGGTGGAGGGGAAGAAATGGGCGGCGTCAGGGGCGTCGGACATTACATGCAAAGAACTGCCGTACAAACCGATCCGACTACGCTGACCGATATAACCGGTACATACCAGACCGGAGGAGCCCAGACTGTCACAGAGGTGCACCCCTTTCGGAAGTATTTCGAAGACCTGGCCATAGGAGATACGGTCGTTACGCACAAGCGCACGGTAACCGAGGCGGACATCGTTAACTTCGCAAACGTCAGTTGGGATCATTTTTATGCCCATACCGACCATACCTCACTGGAGGGGACTCCTTTCGAAAAGCCGGTGGCGCACGGGTACTTCATCCTCAGTGCGGCAGCCGGGCTCTTCGTGGATCCGGGCAAGGGGCCCGTTTTGCTGAATTATGGGTTGGATGAATGCCGCTTTCTTAAACCCGTATACGCGGGGGCGACGATTGGGGTTAGGTTGACGTGTAAGGAGAGGACGTTGCAGGAGCCAAAGGATGAGTTGGATACACCCAAGGGAATCGTGAAGTGGTTGGTGGACGTGTATGATGAAACCGGGGAGAGCGTTGCGGTCGCCACGATCCTGACGATGGTGCGCTGCCGCCAGGGGCGCCCCTGACGCGGCAAAAATTAACGAACTTGTAACCGCTATTTTGTAATTTTATAGGTCTTACTTAGAAAAACTATGACCCACGAAATACAGGGGGGACATGTGAAGGTCGACCACGATCACGGGATCACTTCCATAGAATTTTTTCATCCCCAAAGCAACTCCCTGCCTGGAAAAATCCTGCACGAACTCGCCCAGGAAATCCACTTAGCAGGTCTGAATCCCCAAACCAGGGTAATCATCCTCCGCTCGGCGGGCGACCGTGCCTTTTGCGCCGGCGCCTCCTTTGAAGAGCTGGAGCGCATCCAAACCGAGGCGGAAGGATATAAATTCTTCAGTGGCTTTGCCGAGGTAATCAATGCCATACGTAAATGTCATAAGCTCGTCATCGGCCGCATTCAGGGCAAATGCGTAGGCGGGGGCGTTGGGCTTGCGGCCGCCGTCGATTATTGCATCGCCTGGAACCAGGTCGAAATCAAACTGAGCGAACTTGCGTTGGGTATTGGCCCCTTTGTGATCGGGCCCGCCGTAGAACGTAAAATCGGAATCTCAGCTTTCAGCCAACTGAGCATAGACGCCGGTTTATGGAGGAATGCGGACTGGGGCAAGAAAAAGGGTTTATTCGCCGAGGTGCATGAGAGCATCGAAAATATGGACCACTCAGTGAACCGCCTGGCGCAAACACTGGCGCACGCCAACCCGGAAGCCATGAAGGAAATGAAGAAAATGTTCTGGAAGGGCACCGAGCACTGGGATGAGTTGCTACATGAAAAAGCGGCGATCAGCGGCCGTCTCGTCCTGAGTGAATTCACCAGGGAGGCCATTGCCCGCTTCAAAATAGCCAAAGCCACCCAAAAGACCCCCGCTTGATCTGGATTCAGCTCGCCATCCTGCTTGGCATGATCCTGATCGGCTCCCGCCTCAAAGGAATTGGCCTGGGTGTGATGGGTATGGTAGGCATGTTGATTTTCGTTTTCATTTTTCACCTGCGTCCGGGGGACCCTCCCCTGGATGTCATGATGATCATATTGTCCATTGTGACTACGGCTGCATGCATGCAAGCCGCGGGAGGACTGGATTACCTGGTTTACCTGGCGGAAAAGATCATCCGAAGTCACCCCTCCCGTATCGTTTTCCTGGGGCCTACCGTCGTGTTTTTCCTATCCCTGTTCGCCGGGACCAGCCACGTGGTGTATTCCATGCTGCCCATTATATTTGAAGTGTCCGTTGATCGGAAGATACGCCCTGAAAGACCCCTTAGCATTTCGGTGATCGCTTCCCATATCGCCCTGACGGGCAGTCCCATGGCAGCGGCCACGGCGGCGATGGCCGCGATCCTGATGTATCCCCATGCGGCCCTGGACGTGATGAAGATCGGCATTCCGGCTTGTTTTATAGGTATGCTGGCGGGAGCGGTTTCGGTGTTGAGGATGGGGAAGGATTGGGATAAGGACCCGGCGCTCTTGGCGTTTAATGCGGCAGGCGCCGGCGCGGTGAGCGGCACGGCGGTCGGCGCGACTCCAAGCTCGACCCCGGTCGGCGCGGTGCGGAGGCCGTTGAAGTCCGGCGCGAAGACTTCGGTGTTGATTTTCGGCCTCGCCATTTTGACCATCGTCCTGGCGGGCGCACTGCCGGGATTGCTTCCGCATTGGTCCGCAGGAAAAGCAACGTTTGCCGTGAACGCGGATGGAAGTTTAAAAATCGTGACCCTCATCGAAATCGTAACCCTGGGCGCCACGGCGGCCATACTGTTGCTGACGCCTACGAAAACCGCGGAGGTGGCCAAGGCCAGCCTGTTCACTTCCATGGCGATGGCCCTGGTCTCGGTATTCGGGGTGGTGTGGATGAGCGCGACGTTCATGGAAAATAACCAGACCCAGATCAAAGACACGCTGGGGATGCTGACGGCGAGTTATCCCTGGACCTTTTCCATAGCCATATTCATCATGGGGATACTCATGTTCAGCCAGTCGGCCACGACCAAGGTGATGATGCCCCTGGGCCTTGCCCTGGGATTGCCCGCACCCGCGCTGATTGCCATGTTCCCTGCGGTCAACAGCGACTGGGTGGTGCCGGGTTATCCAACGCTCCTGGCGGCTATCAACATGGATGCCACGGGGTCTACCCGGATCGGCAAATGGGTGCTCAATCACAGCTTTATCAGACCCGGATTCGTGACGGTGGTTACGGCGATCTTAGTGGGATTCGCGCTGGCAAAAGTGCTGCTGTAGGCGCCGCGCGCCGCCGCGAAAGTGACGAGCCGCGTGAGGGCGTCAAAGGTTCTCGTACACGTAGATCGGATCGACGGAAGAACCCGGCTCCAGATCGATGATGGGCTTGATGAACCCGTCCTTCAGGCCGTAGGCCCATCCATGCAGGTGTGGCCGGTGCTCGTGTTTCCAGGCTTTTTGAATAGTCGACATTTTGGACAGGTTCATGACCTGCTCGAGGACATTCAGCTCGACCAGGCGGTCGGCCCTGGCTTCTTCGTCGGCAATGGCATCGAGCTCGGCAGCATAAATGCGGTATACGTCCTTGATGCTGCGGAGCCATTTATTCAACACCGAATGAAAGTCGGTCTGCGTCATGGCGGCGCGAACGCCGCCGCAACCGTAGTGGCCGCAAACGATGATGTGTTTTACCTTGAGGTGGTTCACCGCGAAATCCAGGACGCTTCCCAGGTTCACGTCGGTGTGGATGACGAGGTTGGCGATGTTGCGGTGGACGAAGATCTCCCCGGGCTGGGTATCGGTGATTTGATTGGCGGGTACGCGGCTGTCGCTGCAGCCAATCCAAAGGAACTCGGGCGTCTGGAGACTTGCGAGGCGACTGAAGAATTCCGGATCCTCCTTGACGCGGGCCAGGGCCCAGGCCTTGTTGTTTTCGAGCAGCTTCTTGAAGTCCATAAAAGCAATATTTTTAAAACGGCCGTGCCACCGGACGTTATATGCTCAATCCCCCGCAGGTGGCAATCACCTGCCCGGTCACATACGTACTCATGTCCGAGGCAAGGAATAGCGCGGTATCTGCTATTTCGGATATGGTCCCGAACCTTCCCATGGGAATCTTTTTGAGAAATTCCGCGGCCCCTTGTCCCTTTTTGAGGTATTGGGTCATATCCGTTTCGATATACCCGGGGGCTATTGCGTTGGAACGGACGTTGCGGCTGCCCAGCTCGACGGCTATGGATTTGGTGAACCCGATGATCCCCGCCTTGGAGGCTGCATAACTGGATTGACCGCCGTTTCCGCGGATGCCCACGACGGAGCTGATGTTGATGATGCTCCCGGACTTGGCCTTCATCATGGGTTTGATGACTTGCCGGGTCAGGTTGTATACGCTGTCCAGGTTGGTTTGGATGACCTCCCTCCATTGTTCCGGACTGATACGCAACAGCAGATTATCCTTGGAAATGCCGGCGTTGTTGACGCATATATCGACCGTACCGAACTCCCGCACCACCTCGCTAACAAAGTTTTCGGATTCTGAGAAGTCGGCAGCATTACTTTGATAGGCCTTGATGCGAATGCCCAGGTGCGAGAGCTCCTCTTCAAGGGCTTTGGCCCGCGAGGCGCTGCTGTCGCTTACAAAGGTGAAGGCAATGTCCGCTCCGTGTTCCGCGAATTTCCGAACGATCCCTTCCCCGATACCCCGCGCGGCTCCGGTAACAATGGCTACCTTATTCTTCAATAGTTGCATATGGGACGCGAATATAAGATAAACGCTCAATTTCTTTCGATCAGGGACAGGATTTCGTCCATGTAGGTGCGGTTGTTACTCAGGCGGGGGACCTTGTGCTGGCCGCCCAGTTTGCCCTTTCCTTTCAGCCAGTTGTTGAACAGGCCCGGGGGGACGGAATGGACGATGGGCAGTCTTAGTGCTATATCCTTGTGGCGTTTTGCCTCATAGTCGCTGTTGATGCGTTGCAGGGAAGCGTCCAATTCACGGGTGAAGGCGTCCATATCGGCGGGCTCCTTTTCGAATTCGATTACCCATTCGTGTGCGCCATTGCCCTGGTCACTGAAATATACGGGTGCAGCGGTATAGTCGTTGACCACCGCGCCGGTGGCAGCAGAGGCTTCCGCGATGGCGCGATCCGTATTATCGATGATTACCTCTTCTCCGAAGGCGTTGATAAAATGTTTGAGCCTCCCGCTGACCCGGACCCTGAAAGGAGACAAGGAAGTGAATTCTATGGTATCGCCCAGGAGGTACCGCCATAAACCGCCGTTGGTGGAGATGACCATGGCGTATTGTTTACCCATCTCCACCTTTTGAAGGCCGATGGTCTCGGGGTCTTTTTTTCCGTACTCGCTTATGGGCATGAATTCATAAAAAATGCCGTGGTCGAGGAACAGGAGCATGCCTTCGGAATGCGGCAAGTCCTGGGCGGCAAAGAAGCCTTCGGACGCATTGTAGATTTCCAGGTAAGAGATGTCTTTACCCATTACCCGGGCAAATTGCTCCCGGTAAGGGGTAAACGAAACGCCCCCGTGTATATACAACTCCAAATTAGGCCAAACATCGATGATATGCGATTTGCCTGTTATGTCAAGTATGCGCTTCAACAGAAGAAGGGTCCAGGTGGGGACCCCGGAAATGGAGGTAACGTTTTCGCGGATGGTAGACTCGGCGAGTTTTTCGATTTTCGTTTCCCATTCATCCATCAGGGCAATGGCGAGTTCGGGTGTCCGCAACCACTGTCCGTAGAAGGGTGTATTCTGAAGCAGGACGGCGCTCAGGTCTCCATAGTGGATGTCTTCGTCTTCCGAGAGTTTGCTGATTTGGTGGCTTCCTCCGACGACTAGTCCTTTTCCGGTGAGCAGATCGGAATCCGGGAAGTTGGCATAATACAAAGTAAGCACATCCCTTGCCGCTTTGTAATGGCCATCTTTGAGGCTTTCCTCCGTGACAGGAATGAACTTGCTGCGGTCGCTCGTGGTCCCGCTGCTCTTGGCGAACCAATGAACCGGGGTGTTCCAGAGCACGTTTTCTTCCCCCTTCATCATCCGCTCGATGAAGGGTTTCAGGTCTTCGTATTCGTGAATGGGGATGCGTTGCTTGAATTCTTTTACAGAGAAAAGGTCAGATAAGCCATACAGCCTGCCTATTTCAGTAAACTGAGCCATGGTGACCAGGTCCTGCAATACTTCCCGTTGGGCTTCGCGTGGATGCTCGGACCATTGCTGGACCCTCCAGTAGCGCAACCGCGCCAGCCTCGATATGGCAGGGCTCAGTATCTTCATAGCAAACCCGCATCATTGAGGAGGTAATCCTTACGCTTCAATTCAAAATTGCGGCCCAGGTAAAGGTTTCGTACCTGTTCATCTTCAGCCAGCTCTTCCGCCGTCCCCTGCTTGAAAATCTTCCCTTCGATGAGCAGGTAGGCACGGTCGCATATGGACAGGGTTTCATTGACATTGTGGTCCGTAATCAGGATACCGATGTTCCGGTATTTGAGGCGCGCCACCACCGCTTGAATGTCTTCCACGGCAATGGGATCCACGCCGGCAAAGGGTTCATCGAGGAGAATGAATTTCGGGTCTACCGCCAGCGCCCTGGCGATTTCGGTCCTCCTGCGTTCACCACCGCTGAGCGAGTCTCCATTGTTTTTCCTAACGTGCTGAAGATGAAACTCTTCAAGGAGTTCTTCCACGCGTTCCTTTTGCACGCTCTTCTTTAGCTTGGTCATTTCAAGGACAGCGGCCAGGTTGTCTTCCACGCTCAGCTTACGGAACACGGAGGCTTCCTGGGGAAGATAGCCTATTCCCATCTGGGCCCTTTTGTACATGGGCAACTTGGTGATATCTTCCTCGTTCAGGTAGACAGACCCCTCGTCGGGCCGGACGAATCCTACCACCATATAGAAAGTCGTCGTCTTCCCTGCCCCGTTAGGCCCCAGGAGTCCCACGATTTCGCCTTGCTTCACGTTCACGCTAACGTGGTTCACCACCGTCCTGTTGCTGTAGCGCTTCACCAGCTCCTGTGTATGTATAGTTGCAGACTCCATAACGCGAAATTACTTCGATTTTCATAATTTAGCGGGATTATGCAAGTCACCCAGCATATCAGGGAGGCAAAAGGCACCCTGATCTCATTTGAAATCTTACCTCCGCTCAAAGGAAAGAGTATCCAGTCCATTTTCGAGCACCTCGACCCTTTGATAGAGTTTTCACCATCTTTTATCAATGTCACTTACCATCGCAGCGAGCACGTATACAAAAAACGCGCGGACGGTAGTTTCGAGAAGGTGGAAGTTCGTAAGAGGCCTGGTACGGTTGGGATCTGTGCGGCTATCATGAACCGTTACAGGGTGGACGCCATTCCCCATATCATTTGCGGTGGATTCTCGCGCCAGGAAACGGAAGATGCACTGATCGACCTGGCTTTCCTGGGAGTGGACAATGTGCTCGTGCTAAGGGGAGACGCCGCCAGGAACGAATCGTCCTTCGAACCGGAGCCCGATGGACACCGGTATGCCCTGGACTTGCTGAAACAAGTGGTACGCCTCAATAACGGGGAATACCTGGAGGAAGATATCAGGAATGGGGGCAGGACTGGCTTCTGCATAGGTGTGGCGGGGTATCCGGAGAAACACTTCGAGGCGCCCAACCTGGATTCGGATTTATCCTATCTCAAGGCTAAGGTCGACGCGGGAGCCGAATATGTAACCACACAAATGTTCTTCGACAATCAAAAATATTTTGACTTTGTCAGGCGTTGCAGGGAGACAGGGATCGATGTGCCCATCATCCCGGGGTTGAAACCCATCACCTCGAAAAAGCAACTGAATGTCATCCCGAGGACCTTCCACGTAGACATACCCAACGAACTTTCCGTTGCCATCAACCAGTGCAAAACGGACGAGGGGGTGGAGAAGGTGGGAACGGAATGGCTGATCCAGCAATCCAGGGAATTGAAGGCGGCGGGTGTACCGGTGTTGCATTACTATACACTCGGCAAACCCACCGTCATCTACAATGCCGTAAAGGCGATCTCCTAAAGGCGGAAGGCCAGATTCAGGCTCCACACCCGGTTCTTATCTTCGTCGTTGTTGTTCGTCGCATTGGAGGCAATCTTCGTAATGCCCATATCCCATCCGAGGGTCATTTGTACGGGCCCCATTTCAAAGCCTCCCAGGAAATTCGCGCCGAAGTCATAGCGCCTCAATACACCGGGTCCGGATCCATTTTCGGTTCCTGTGGTCACATCCCCCTGGTCGGTCCATTGAATTTTTTGGCTGCTGTTGCTGCTGGCGCTCCCGGACGCGATATACGTGTCATAATTTCCAGCGACACCCACCGCTCCGTAACCCCCCGCACCCAACATCAGGGCAACCCGTGGAGCCAGGGGTACTTTGATCACCAGGTCCACAGGTACCTCGATATAGTAAGGCCTGAAGGTGTAGGTGCCCGTATACAGGGAGGAGTTATACTGGGCCCTGGACCCCTTCCCAGTGAATTCGGCGCCGATCTGTAAAGAAACGACATTGGCAAGTGGAATGTCACCCAGTAAGCCCGCATTGAAGCTAGCCCTGGTCTTTGCGCTGTTTACCGATCCGTCGGATTCGGTGCTGACGTTGGCAAGGTTGAGACCGCCTTTGATGTAAAGGCCGCCCGTGTTTGTAAACAAGGCGTCGCTTTGAGCCATCAGGGATGAGCATACCAATGCCGCCAGCCCTGAAAGGATTGATTTCTTAAGCATAGTTCGATAGGTTAATGATGGTGAGTTTCCCAATACTGTGCCAATGTACCGAACTCAGGGTTTGAGGGTCTCCAGTACGGAAGTCTTGATGGATATGGGGTATTTTTTCCTCAGGGAAGAAAGCCATTCCTGTTCCAGGTGAGCCTGATAACTCCCCATGACGAGGCCTTTCACCTCTTCGAAGCTGGAAGCGGCACGGGATGGGTAAACCCGGAGTATGGCGTAACTGTGCCAACGGTTATCGGGTTGACGGGCAGGGGCGGTGATCATACCGGCCGCGGTGCGGGAAGAATCGAGGGACAGGGCGTTCAACTCGAAATGGGCGGAATCCCCCAGCAAACCGGGATAGTTGCTTAAGAGGACTTTCCACGAGGAGATATTCCCCTCCAATCTGTCGTGAAAGCTCTGCATGGTGGCGCTGTCCAGGGCACTGATGGCAATGACGTCCGCGCTGGGACGCAATGCGAAGCGGTCCTTGTGCTGCTCGAACCACATCCGCTGCTGTGCTGAATCCAGCGTAGACTTGTTCCAGATCTCCTGTTGCATGATCGAAAACAGCAGGGTGCCCTCCATGAATTCCTGGGTCTGGTACCTGTATTCCGTATTGTACTTTTCCAGGTTTTCCGAATAATATTCCAGGGCCGAAAAATGCAGGTAAGTACTGAACGCCGCGGGGTAGAACGGAATCGGCTCCCTGGGACCCCCGGGCCTCCTGTACAGAATATACCTGAACCAATCCGTGGAAGTATATTCTTTCCCGTCCAGTGAGAAGAGGGGGACAACCTTCACCTTTTTGATGTATTCTTCGCCTCCCCTGCTCTTGATCAGGGTATCGGTTGTCCGGTATAGCCAGGCCGTGTCCGGTTGCAGGGACCGGTATTTGAGGATGGGAAGTATCGAAGCCGCGAACTTATCCTTGGATTCCTCCATGCGGTCGCTATAGAACACCTTTTCCTGAAGAGCAGACCACCTTTGGCTGTCCGAACTGTCGGCAAGCGCCGGATGGAGTCCTAATCTTTTGATGATATGGAAACCATAGACGGTCTCCACGGGCTTGCTGACGGATCCGTTGTCGGGCAGGGCAAAAGCCGCCGCTTCGAACGCGGGATCATAATCCCCTGTCGTGAAATCGGGGAGCAGGCCGTAATTATAATAAGTCATCTTGTCGTTGCTGTACCGCTTCACCAGGCTGTCGAACGATGCGCCCGCTTCCAGAGAATCGTACAGGGCATCGGCCTCGGCCCGGACCCGGTCTTTTTCGGCCTTATCCGCCTTTGGCGCGTAAGCCAACAGGATTTGGGCGGCGCGCATGATCCCGGGGTTTTTCCTTTCCCCCAGGCGTTTGAAAATGTGGTATCCGGAGCGGCTTTTATAAATGTCCGAATATTGCCCGTCCCTGAGACCGTATACGATGTTCTCCGCGTCATAAGGCAGGGAAAACACCGTCACATATCCCGTGTACCCACCGCTGGCTTTCAGGTAAGGGTTGGTGCCGTAAGCGGTGGCCACCGTGGCAAAGTCGGCGCCGCCCTTGAGCTGACCTTGGGCTTCGTGAATCCGGTTATACGCCCCCAGTGTATCCCGGGGAGAAGTAAATCCTACATATACCTGGGTGATCTCGATGTCCGTCTGATCCCGGATCAGGGCTTCCCGACTGAGGGCGCCGATCCCTTCTTCCTTCCGCATGGTTTGCTGCGCCAGTTGACTGCGGAATTCGCCCATATCCCTTTTGATGTCGGAGGCCGAATCCAGACCCGCGTCCCTGGCAGCCCGGACCTTGAGTTTATAATTGATATACAAGTCCAGGTAGGCTTTCAAGGAAGCGCTGCCCTTATACGCGTTATTTTTCCGGTAAGCCCAAAGGAACTCGGATTTGTCCACCTTGTAAGGCCCGTAAGTGAAAAGCGTCTGGGCGCAGAGGGGGGCCGGAAGGCAGCAAAGTAAGAGCCAAAGGAATAGCTTGTTCATTGGTGCGTCTTGGCGAGTTTCAACTGGATCAGCTTGTCTACCTGATCATAGGAGAGCTTCTTGCCGATGATTTTTTTCTGGTCGTCCAGCAGGTAGATCGTGGGCGTTTGATATACGTCGTAGAGTTGACGGAAACCGGGTTTTTTGGCGTCGATATCCTCCTGCTTCATCTGAGGCGTCTGGTAGACGTTCACCCAATCCTCCAGGTGGTGTTCGCGTATGTATTGCAACCAGTGCGCCTTTTCGGGTACGATCTTGGCCGCGTCCGTCTTGACCGTATCGATCAGCACGGCGAATACCTTCACGCCGATATTTTTCCATTTCGCCTGATATATGCTGTCCAGTTCGGGAACTTCCTTTTGGCAATGCCCACAATCCGGGTCCCAGAAGCAAACCACGGTAAAGTGCGCCTGGACAGCATACAAGGAAACCGACTTATCGGCCGAATCGAGGAGCTGGATGTCCGCGGCGGGATCGCCCAGTTGGTTGGCCATGATGCTATAGGCCCGGTCGTAGATCGCTTTCTTTTGAGCCTCCGTTAGCCAATCGACCTGTCCCGTCTGATAATATTTCTCGAAAAGATCGAGAAAAACGGCGTCCTGGCCCATGTACCGGGGATTGGCGTAGTCATTGGTGAACTTGGTGATGTAGTATTTGAACATGGTCTTGTCGGACCGGCCGTACAAGACGATATTGTTGACCTCGCGCTTGATGGAATCCACATCGGGGGAAACGAGCCGGGCGAAATAATCATTCAGCTTGGTCTCGAACAGGGGTGTAAATAAAAGACGTGAATCGGAAAAGGTTACCCCGTCCCAGTAATGGGCCTTGTAGTAACGGAAGGCAAAAAGAGAGTCCTTGCGCCCGTTGGGCAGGGTCGGTGCGGCGGGAATAACGGGCTCCTCCATGAGCCTGAACAGGGCGGTCAGGAAGCTCCCGGGGTATTTACTCACCAGCGCGTTACGGTAATCGGTGGTTTCTTTGTTGATGGCCTGGATTTGCTCCCCGATGCGGGCGGTATCGGCATGCGTCTTTGCACCAGTCAGGGATTCCTGGAGGGGTTTGATTTTCTGGTACTGTTCTCCCGCGTAGACCTGATACGCATTGAATACCTGGTTTTCGTAGGAACCCGTGAACCGGGTTTTGTTCAGGAGGTCGGAGGAATCGGCCGATATGCCGAAATGCTGGTTTTTCGTCCCGGTATCGATCAGCATTTCCACCATTTGGCTTTTTCCGGGATTGACCAGCATATAAACGCCGCCTTCAAGCGGGTCCTGACCCGCGAAACGGGCCTGACTGCCGGGCCCCAGGCGAACCGAGTCCTTGACATAAATCGTTTTGCCGAAATAATGTGCCAGGTAGATGTATCCGGAAGTATAGGGCTTGAACGTGACGTTGATCTCGTAGCCCTTTTGGGCAACGGCCGCGCAAGTCACGAACAGAAAAAGGGTTGTAAGTCTGGTTTTCAAAAAGGATTCATTGGGCATAGCGCTAAAATACTGAAATTTGCCCCTCGTGAGCAGAAAATCAGGTAAGATGTTGGAACAGGTGGCGGTTTCGGACTACGCCGCCGAAGGAAAAGCGCTGGCAAAAGTGGATGGGCGGGTTATATTCATGCAAGGTGCGGTACCCGGGGATGTGGTGGACCTCGTATTGACGCGCGACAAGAAAGACTGGGCAGAGGGACGGATCGTGGCCTATCGGACGCTTTCGGCAGAGCGTGTTACCCCTTTCTGTCCGCATTTCGGCGTTTGCGGAGGTTGCAAATGGCAAATGCTGCCCTATGAACGTCAACTGGCGTACAAGGAAAGGGAAGTTATCGAGAACCTGCGCCGCCTCGGAAAGGTCGAGCTGCCGGAGGTAAGCCCCATCATGGGAGCGGAGGATACCCGTTACTACCGGAACAAGCTTGAATTCACCTTCAGCAACCGCGCGTTTCGCGTGGAAGGACCTCCGGCCGAGGCTTCACCGGCCCTCGGTTTTCACGTCCCCAGGCTTTTCGACAAGGTCATCGATATCCAGGAATGCCACTTGCAGGCGGAGCCCAGCGATACCATACGTAATACCGTCCGGGCATTTGCCCTGGCGAACGGATATCCTTTTTACGATATACGCACGCATGCGGGCTGGCTCAGGAACCTCGTCGTTCGCGTTTGCCGGAGCGGGGAAGTGATGGTCAACCTGGTCCTGGCCCATGAGGACAAGACCGAGAGGGTGCGCCTGATGGACCACCTGTTGGAAACCGTTCCCGGGATCACCACCTTGTTGTATACCCTTAATCCGAAGTGGAACGACAGCATCAATGACCTGGAACCAGTCACTTATTCGGGGGTGGGATATGTGTTGGAACAACTGGGGGACTTTCGTTTCAAGATAGGGCCGAAGTCCTTTTTTCAAACCAATACCCGTCAGGCAGAGCGACTCTATGGGGTTGTCCGGGATTTTGCGGCCCTGAGCGGAGGGGAGACCCTTTACGACCTGTATTGCGGAACGGGCAGCATCGGTATTTTCCTCAGCAGTGGAGCCAGCCGGGTCGTTGGTGTGGAAGTGATCGGCGAAGCCATAGCAGATGCCCGGGAAAATTCCCGAATCAACGGGATCACGCAAGCGGAATGGTTCACAGGGGACGTTGTCGACATTTGCGACGACGCCTGGGTGGAAAAACAGGGCCACCCCGACGTGATCGTAACCGATCCGCCCAGGGCGGGGATGCATGAAAAGCTGGTCCTCAAACTTTTGGAAATAGGAGCGCCTAAAATCGTCTATGTCAGTTGCAATGCGGCGACCCAGGCCAGGGACTTGCAGGCCCTGGATCGGGGATACCGGATCACTCGGGTCCAGCCCCTCGATTTATTCCCACATACGCATCATATTGAAAACGTCGTTGCTCTGGAACGACGCTAAAACCTAATTTTGCATTAAATCGTAATACATGGCTAACTACAGGCAGAGTGGCTTTCCCGGTTTTCCTCCCGCAATCAGGAACCTGATCATCATCAACTTCATCGTTTGGTTTATCGAGATCACCGTTTCGGGAAACTGGTTCGAGAACCTGTTTGCGCTCCACGACATCCGTGGATCGTATTTCAGGATTTGGCAATTCTTCACTTATATGTTTTTGCACGACCCCAAGGATGTCATGCACATTATATTTAACATGTTCGCCTTGTGGATGTTCGGCGGAGTATTGGAGAACTTCTGGGGGTCCAAGCGTTTTACCTGGTTCTACCTGATCTGCGGCGTGGGTGCGGGCCTGATATACAGCGCAATCACCTTCTTCCACAATACGAACCTGGTCAACCAGCTCGTAGATGAAAACCCGGGCGTCCCCTTTGCCCTGGAACAGGCAAGGGACATCGTATTCAACAATTCTATACTGGGCGCCTCCGGAGCCGTATTTGGGGTATTGGTCGCCTTTGGCTACTCCTTTCCGAATACGGAAATGATCATTATTCCCATCCCGGTTCCGGTAAAAGCCAAATACCTGGTGATCGGATATATACTCATCGAGTTGTTTGGGGGCGTCAGGGACAGGCCCGGCGATAACGTAGCTCACTTTGCGCACCTGGGGGGCGCCCTGGTCGGCTTCCTCCTGGTCCGGTTTTGGAACAAGACGAACCGGAGGGATTTTTACTAAACGGTTAACAAGCGCTGACCTGGATTTAGTAACTTTATAGTATAGATTTACGTAAGTACTAGGAAGCAATTGATTATGGCAGTTACGGAAAGAAATAGCCGACGCAGGATCTTGCTGGGAGAGTCCAACAATGCCTTATTTAACCTTGTGGCAATAAATGCCGTTATTTTCGTCATCCTGGGTTTTACCCTTCTCGTATATAAATTCACCTTCGAGCATACCGCACTATCCTTGTTCCAGCACGAAGTCCTGGACTGGGTAGCCTTGCCCGGGGATTTCCACAGGCTCGCTTCCCGCCCCTGGACCCTGCTGACAGGCATGTTCGTTCATTGGGAAGTCTGGATGATGATCAGCAATATGTTGTGGCTTTGGGCCTTTGGGTACATCCTCCAGGACCT
>Ga0210391_10001803_pt1 | contig 19002 bp, 19 predicted proteins | sample IncBWC12OmetaG_FD_160573 | JGI IMG/M metagenome (GOLD analysis project Ga0210391, IMG submission 160573) | Forest soil microbial communities from Barre Woods Harvard Forest LTER site, Petersham, Massachusetts, United States - Inc-BW-C-12-O ...
CGATGAAGCAGCGCACCTGCTCACGCAGGATGCCGGAGGGAATCAGCGACAGCACGGTCTTGCGGCCGTCAATGACCAGGGTGTGGCCCGCGTTGTGCCCTCCTTGAAATCTTGCCACCGCGCGTGCGCGGTCGGCAAGCAGGTCCACGACCTTGCCCTTGCCTTCATCTCCCCATTGGGTGCCGATGACGATGACGAACTTTCCCATGATGCCTACTCAGTTGATGAGGAACAGCAGCACGACTCCCACGAGCATGCTGCCAAGCCCGGCGATGCGAATTTCGCGATCACCGAACGATAGAATCCGCGCCAGCGCGCGCTTGGTGCCCGCGGGCGACAGAAACGGAAAAATACCTTCCAGCACGAAGAGCAGCGCCAGCGCGGCGCCAAGATCGGACAATATGTGAGGCACGACGAATGACCTTGTGACTACCGTGCAGGCGCCGTCAGGACAGCTTTGCCGCGCTCGCAGGAGGCGCAGATTGTAGGTAGCCCGATGCGGGTGTACAAGGCGCGTTGGCACCGGGGACCTCGACCACGATGACGCCGGGTGCGCGCGCCAGTTCCAGCAGGTCGACGGTGGGCAGTTCCAGCAGCAGCTCGATATGTCCGTCCTCGAGCACCACTTCCTGCCTGACGATGCCGCGCGCGTACAACCGCGAGCGCAGCTGCCCGGCGCTGGGCGGAATCCGTATCCGAGAGGCATGCACGGTGCGCGCAATGCGTTCGGTGATGGCCTCCGCCAGCAGCGGTATGCCGATGGACTGTGCCGCGCAAATCCACACCGAGGTGACACGCCCATCGGCATCGCGTTCGATGCGTGGTGTCGTCTGCAGTCGATCGATCTTGTTGTAGACCATGATCTGGGGGATCTCTCCAGCGTCGATCTGTCCGAGCACCGCATTGACCTGATCGATGCGCTCCGCGCGTCGCGGATCACTCGCATCCACCACGTGCAGCAGCACCGTGGCCTCACGCGCCTCGGTCAGCGTGGAACGAAAGGCAGCGACCAGCTCATGCGGCAGATCGCGAATGAAGCCCACGGTGTCCGCCACCACCGCCGCCGTGCCGCCCGGCAGACGGATGCGCCGCACCGTCGGATCCAGGGTGGCGAACAGCTGATCGGCCACATAGGCCGGTGCGCCGGTCAGCGCGCGAAACAAGGTGGATTTGCCGGCGTTCGTGTAACCCACCAGCGCCAGCGTCGGCACCGGGATCTGCATGCGCGTGCGCCGCCCGGTCTCACGCTGCAGCTGGATGCGCTCCAGTCGCTTGCCCAGTACCTTGACCCGCTGGCCCAGCAGGCGCCGATCGGTTTCCAGCTGGGTTTCACCCGGACCGCGCATGCCGATACCGCCCTTCTGGCGTTCCAGGTGGGTCCAGCCGCGCACCAGGCGGCTGGCCAGATGCTTCAGCTGTGCCAGTTCCACCTCGAGCTTGCCCTCAAGACTGCGGGCGCGCTGCGCGAAGATGTCGAGGATGAGACCGTTGCGATCCAGTACCCGGCGCCCGGTGTGCTCCTCGAGGTTGCGCTCCTGGCTGGGTGAGAGCGCATGGTCGATGAGGATCACGTCCGCATCGGTGGCGGCCGCGGCATCACGCAACTCATCGGCCTTGCCGGAGCCGACAAAGAATTTCGAATCCGGACGTTCGCGCCGGGCGGTGATCGTGGCCACGGGCACCGCGCCCGCCGAGGTCGCCAGTTGCGTGAACTCCTCCAGGTCCTCCGGATCGATCGGTGCACCCAGTCCGAGGCGCACCAGCACCGCGCGCTCACCCGTTCGTGGGCGTTCGATCACGGTTTCGCAAGAACGTGGCTTCCAATCGCGTACCTATTCGGCGGCCGGTTCAACGGTGGTGGTCGGCGTGCCGTTTTCATCGGTGGCCAGACGCACATTGCGGGCCGGCACGACCGTGGAGATCGCATGTTTGTAGACCATCTGACTGACGCTGTTCTTCAGCAGCACCACAAATTGATCGAATGAGTCGATCTGTCCCTGAAGTTTGATTCCGTTGACCAGATAAATGGAGACCGGAACGCGCTCTTTACGCAATGCATTCAAAAATGGGTCCTGCAGCGATTGGCCTTTGGCCATCGGGGTTCTCCTTATTCTCTGGCGCTTCTAGTTGTTCGGTTCGGCGGGGCAGGCCCGTGGCGGTAACCTGCCTGTCAGCAAGCATATTCGACTCCCCGCACTGCAAGGCGTCGGCCTTATTCTACCACGGGGCCGATCAGCGGATAAAAGCGCTCAGTGCCACGCCCACCTCCAAGCTCCAAGCCGCGAAGGCCTCACGCGCCTCGGGATCCACGATGCGGATACTGCTGTCGCCACGCAGCCAGGTGAGCTGGCGTTTCGCCAACTGTCGCGTCGCGGCGACGGCCTGTTCGGCCGCTTCGGCCAAGGTCATGTGACCGTCGCAGTGCTGCCACAGCTGCCGGTATCCCACGGCGCGCATCGATGCGTGTCCGGCGCGCAGATCGCCACGGCCGTGCAGCGCCCTCACCTCCTCTAGAAATCCCTGCGCCATCATCTGCTTGAAGCGGATTGCGAGGCGCTCGTGGAGCAGCGCGCGCGGCTCGGGCACCAGCGCCCAGATCGGTGCAGGCTCCTGCAACGCAGCAGGGCTGTGCGCCTGAAGCGCGCTCAAAGTCTGGCCGGTGAGCCGGCACACTTCCAGTGCACGCTGGATTCGCTGTGCATCATTGGGATGAATCCTGCTTGCAGCCAGCGGATCAATGCGCGCCAGCTCCGCATGCAGCACGGGCCAGCCGCGCTGCGCCGCCGCCGCATCAATGGCCTGGCGAATCGCCGGGGAGCCATGCGGTAGCTGCGCCAGCCCCTGCCGCAGCGCGCGTAGGTAGAGCATCGTGCCACCCACCAGCAGCGGAATATGCCCGCGGCCGCGGATCTGGCTGATGAGCGCCACCGCATCCTGGGCGAACTGTCCGGCCGAGTACGTCTGCGCCGGATCCAGGATATCGATCAGATGATGCGCGACGGCCGCGCGTGCCGCGGCACCAGGCTTGGCGGTACCGATGTCCATGCCGCGAAAAACCTGGGCGGAATCCACGGAAATGATTTCCACCGGCCACTGACCTGCCAGCCGCATGGCCCACTCGCTTTTGCCGCTGCCGGTCGGTCCGGTCAGGATCAGGACCGGTGCCGTAGCGCCCGTCATTGCTGCCGGCCCTAGCGGCCGCGCAGGAACAGCCGGTCCATTTCCATCCAGCTCAAGCGCACCCAGGTCGGTCGGCCGTGGTTGCACTGATTGGCGCGCAAGGTCTGTTCCATCTGCCGCAGCAGCGCATCCATCTCCGGCACTGTGAGCCGCCGATTGGCGTGCACCGAGGTGCGGCAGGCGAGCGTGGCCAGGAAACGGTCGGAGGCGTCCTCGATATGATGCGCGGCCACCGGATTATCCAAATCGCGGGCCACCTCGCGCACGATCTGGGTGATCTTCGCCTCCGAGAGCAGCACGGGCACCCGGCGTAGCGCCAGACGCGTATGGCCCAGGGCATCGAGTTCAAAACCGGCGCGCTCCCACGCCGCGCGGTCCTCGAGCAAAGCCTCCAGCTCATGCGCGGCCAGGTCCACGACCAATGGCTCGAGCAAGGCCTGCGAGGGCATGCCGCTGGCGTACTGGCTCTTCAACTGTTCATACAGCACACGCTCGTGCCCGGCGTGCATGTCCACCAGCACCACGCCCTGCTCGGTCTGCGAGAGGATGTAGGTGCCCCGGATCTGCGCCAGCGGCGTACCCAGGGGCCGCTCTGCCGCGGCATCGACCGGTTCCGGGTCAGTCGTTGGCAGGTCCAGCGCATAGGCGCGCGGCGCGGCCTCCTCCAGGCGCGTGACGAGCTGCCACGGATCACGACCCGTCTGGTAATGCGGCGCCGGTGGGCGCGCGGCCCCCGCCTGCGCCGCGGCGTCCGGCGCGGGCCAGGAATGACCTGCCTGCGGCTCGGCTACCCCGGGACGGGTCTGCGCCAGCGCCTCGGCAATGGCGCGGAAGACAAAGTCGTGAACCTGGCGGGAATCGCGGAAGCGCACTTCAAGCTTGGTGGGATGCGCGTTGACGTCGACCATGGCCGGATCGAGCGTCAGGTACAGGACGTATGCCGGGTAGCGGCCATGGAACAACACGTCGCGATACCCCAGGCGTACCGCGTTCATCAGCAGCCGGTCACGCACGCTGCGGCCGTTGACGAACCAGAACTGCTGGTCCGCCGCAGCGCGCGATGCCGTGGGCAACCCCAGCCAACCGCCGACCCGCACCGGCCCCGCCATATGCTCGAAGGGCAGCGCCTGCTCCAGGAAATCGTTGCCGAGGATGGCCTGGACCCGCGCCGCGACCGGCTCGCTGGCGGCCTCGGTCGCCGTGGCCTGCGCAGGAAGCAGCACCCGCTCCCCGTTGCGCAGCTGAAAACCGATGTCCGGCCGCGACAGCGCCAGGCGCTCCATGAGCCGCACGATGTGACCGGTTTCGGTGGCTTCGCTGCGCACGAACTTGCGTCGCGCCGGCACATTGAAGAACAGATCCCGCACCTCGATGGTGGTGCCCACCACCTGCGCGGCGGGACGCAGTATCGAGCGCGTGCCGCCTTCGGCCTGGATCTCCACCGCATGTTCGGCCAGCGCGGTGCGCGTCACCAGGCGCAGCCGCGACACCGAAGCGATCGAGGGCATGGCCTCGCCGCGAAATCCCAGGGTCGCCACCGACTGCAGATCTTCCATCGAGCCGATCTTGCTGGTCGCGTGCCGCTGCAGGGCGAGGCTCACCTCATCGGCCGCCATGCCGGAGCCGTCATCGTGGACACGGATCAGACCGATCCCGCCGCGCTCGATATCGATGCCGATGCGGCGCGCGCCGGCGTCGAGGCTGTTCTCGACCAGTTCCTTCACCACCGAGGCCGGGCGTTCGATCACCTCGCCGGCGGCGATCTGGTCGATGAGTTCGTCTGGCAGGATCCGAATAGGCATGGGGGCCAAAGTATGCCTGTTCGACACCGGACTCGCTCAGGCGCCGGGTGCTGCCCCCGTGCCGGCGAGGTCCGGGGCCGGATGCGGCCCGCGCGCCAGCGCGAAGCGTGTCCCGGCCGGTGGATTGCCCGCGAAATAGCTGCGCAGACCGGTGAAGATGGCGTCGGCCAGGGCCGCCTGCTGCGCCGGATTGCGCAAGCGCCGCTCCTCGGCCGGATTGGAAATATAGGCGGTCTCAACCAGCATCGAGGGAATGTCGGGCGACTTGAGCACCACGAATCCGGCCTGCTGCACCTGGGCCTTGCGCACCAGGCCCACGCCCTGCAGCGCGCCGATCACATTCTGGGCCGCCGACATGCTGGCGCCGATATTCGCCGACTGTGACAGGTCCAGCAGCACCGAGGCCAGCCTATTGCCCTTATCGGCCAGCGACACGCCGCCCATGAGGTCGGCGGCATTCTCGCGCTCGGCCAGCCAGCGCGCCGCCTCATTGGTCGCGCCACGCTCGGAGAGCACATATACCGAGGAGCCGGTGACCGCGCTGTTGAGGACCGAGTCGGCATGTATGGACACGAACAGATCCGCCTTCGCCTCCCTGGCGCGCCGGATACGTTCGCGCAGCGTCAGGAATTCATCATGATCGCGCGTCAGCACCGCGCGCATCCCGGGCTCGGAGTTGATCCGGCCTGCCAGCGCGCGCGCGATGGCGAGCACCACGTCTTTTTCGCGAATGCCCGCATGGCCGGTGGCGCCCGGATCCTCACCGCCATGGCCTGCATCCACGGCGATGACGATATCGCGCCCGGACTCGCGCGGCGCGTGCGCCACCGCCACGGCGTGCGGGGCGCCCGCGGCCCCGGGGATGTCCCAGGCCAGATGTACCGGCAGTGAGCGGGCCAGGAAGATGGTCAGGCGCAGGTCGCCGTTGGACTGCTGCTGGGCACTGACTCCCGTGACCGGGCCCTGGGGCGCCGGCATCACCAGGCCAGCCGCGCCGCGCGTGTGGCGCAGAGTCAGGGCGATGCGCGCGGGCTTGGCGGCCTTCACCAAACGGTAGGCAACCTTGGTGCTCAAGGTCAGTGACAGGGCGATGCCGGACTCATCCGTGGTGACCGCCAGCGCTCGCAACTGGCCCGCAGGTGCCGCCATAAGCGGCGCGCCGGGCCATGCCAGGGTCAGCCCCATCCCCAGCAACAGCACCATAAAGGCGCGTATTTTCATAGACTTCGAAAGTACATCTGCCGCGTAATCTACGACTCGCAGCGCGGCAATTCAAGCCTTCAGAGGCGCCAGCCACTGCACCCCCGCCGGCGTTCGGGCCTGCAGGTCGATGCTGTGAAAGCCCGGGTGCGCTTCCAGGGTGACAGCCACATCCGCCCCGGCAAGCCCAGGACCGGCGCGCTGCGGCCATTCGATGAGCCACACATGCCCGCCGATCGCCAGATCGCGCAGGCCCAGGGCGTGAAACTCTTCGGGGTCCTGGAGCCGGTACAGATCGGCATGCACCACGGTGATGGCGCCCAGTGCATAGGTTTCCACCAGGGTGTAGGTGGGACTGCGCACCGGCCCACCGTGGCCCAGGGCGCGCAGAAAGCCGCGCGCCAGGGTGGTCTTGCCGGCCCCGAGCTCACCGTGCAGCTGCAACTGCAGCCACTGCGGATACGCCAGCGGCAGTGCCTGAGCCAGGCGTGCCCCGCAGGCTTCGGTGTCCTCGGCAGTCGCCGCGATCAGCCTCAAGTGCCGGTCCTGGTCAAGGATTGACGCACGCCTGCAGTTCACGCACGACGTCGCTGGCCAGCAGCCCGCGCTCACCCTGGCGGGCGGCTGCGTCGCCCGCCATCGCATGGGCCATGACCGCCGCTCGCGTGGCCAGCCAGGGCTCCTCACACTGGGCCAGCACGCCGGCGATGGCGCCGGTGAGCACATCGCCCATGCCGGCACTGGCCATGCCGGGATTGCCGCGCTCGCAAAGTCCCGGCGCCTTGCCCTGACGTCCGACCAGAGTGCCCGCACCCTTGAGCGCGATCGTGCCGCCGAACTCGCGCACCAGCGCGGCCAGCGCCGCCAGACGATCGCTCTGGACTTCAGCCGTCTCCACCCCCAGCAACCGTGCCGCCTCGCCCGGATGCGGCGTCAGGATCCAATTGTCGCGCTGGCGCTTGCCGGATTCGGCAATGATGTTCAGGGCATCAGCATCCACTACCAGGGGCTTGGCACAGGCAAGCGTCAGCCGGACCAGCTCCTGGGCCCAGGCACTGCGCCCCAGACCCGGACCGATGGCCACGACATCGGCGCGCTCCAGCGCCGGTATCAGTTCGGCCGGGCTGCCCAAGGGCAGACAGATCAGCTCCGGCCGGCCGGCGACGATCGCCACCAGGTTCTCCGCGGCCGTGGCCACGGTCACCAGCCCCGCACCGGCACGCAGGCAGGCCTCGCCGCACAGCCGTGCGGCGCCGGGCATGCCGACCCCGCCGCCGATGATGAGCACGCGGCCGAAGTCGCCCTTGTGCGCCTGGCGCGGACGCCGTGGCAGGGCCTGCACCACGCACGCTTCGGTGATGCGCTGCAGTCGCGGGCTGAACTGGGGAATGTCCGGAACCGGAACCTCCAGATCGTCGAAAAATATCCTACCCGCCCGCTCCGGGCCCTCGCCCAGGAACAGCCCGGTCTTCAGTCCCACGAAGGTCACTGTCGAGTCGGCGCGGACCGATTCCCCCAGCGGCATCCCGCTGTCGCTGTCCAGGCCTGACGGGATATCGATGGCAAATACCGGACGGCTGGCGGAATTGATGGCGCCGATGGCCTCGGCGGCGGCGCCACGCACGGTGTGCGTCGCACCCGTGCCCAGCACCGCATCGATGATGACTTCGCCTTCGCGCAGCAACGCCATGCTCAGCGGCCGGGCCGCGCCACCGCTGGCCAGGAAATCCGCATGCGCCTGCCGGGCATCGCCCTTCAGGTCCGCAACCGGCGCGCTGGCAATGACGCTGACTTCAAGCCCCGCGGCCTGGGCGAAGCGCGCCAGCACATAGCCATCCCCGCCGTTGTTGCCAGCGCCGCACACGATCACGATGCGGTTGACCATCGGCCAGCGCGCCCGCAGATATCGCAGCGCCGCCTCGCCGGCCCGCTTCATCAATGTGTAGCCGGAAACGGGCAGCGACTCGATGGCGCGCTGGTCCAGCGCGCGCACCTGCTCGGCGGAATAAACGGCGATTGGCAGTGCCATGGCCTCATTATACTGGGCCGCCATGGCCGGCCCGACCAACTTTGCACCCCCTGAGCTGGCGGCGATCCGCGCCCAGCTTCAAATCCTCGCCCAGCAACTGGGTTTTGACGCCCTGGGCGTCGCGCAGCTGGACCTCGCGCCGGATGAGCAGCACCTGCTGCGCTGGCTGGATGAGGGCTGGCACGGCGACATGCACTACATGGCGCGCCATGGCGTGCGGCGCAGCCGTCCGGCCGAGCTTGTCCCGGGCAGCGTGCGCGCCATCTGCGTGCGCATGAACTACCTTCCGGAGGATGCCGCCGCCGCGGATGCCGTGCTGGCCGATCCGGCGCGTGGCTATGTATCCCGGTATGCCCTGGGACGGGACTATCACAAGGTGCTGCGCGGGCAGCTGAAGCAGCTGGCACAGCAGCTTCTGGCGCGCATCGGTCCTTTCGGCTACCGCATCTGTGTGGACAGTGCGCCGGTACTTGAAAAGGCCCTGGCGCGCAATGCCGGACTGGGCTGGATCGGCAAGCACACCAACCTGCTGTCGCGGGAGGCGGGCTCGTGGTTCTTCCTCGGTGAAATTCTCACCGACCTGCCGTTACCGGCCGATTCAGCGCCGACCCAGCATTGCGGCACCTGCACGGCCTGTATCGACATCTGTCCGACCCAGGCCATTGTGGGTCCGCACAGACTCGACGCGCGCCGCTGCGTGTCCTACCTCACCATCGAACATCACGGCAGCATTCCGCTTGAACTGCGCCGGGCCCTGGGCAACCGCATCTACGGCTGCGATGACTGCCAGCTGGTGTGCCCGTGGAACAAGTTTGCGCGCACGGCGGCCCATCCTGATTTCAAGGTCCGACACCGGCTCGACCGTGCACGGCTGACGGAACTGTTCGCCTGGACCGAAGATGAGTTTGAGGAACGCATGCGCGGCTCGGCCATCTACCGCATCGGCTACCAGCGCTGGTCGCGCAATATCGCGGTGGCCCTGGGCAATGCGCCGCCGGCGCCTGAAGTGCGGCCAAGCCTGCTGCGGCGTCGAGCCGGCGCCTCGGCCCTGCTGGCCGAACATATCGACTGGGCGCTGCAGCAGCACCCCGCCTGACTCGTCGCCTCAGCGCCTCACTCGCAGGTTATCTATGAGCCGCGCCTTGCCCAGGCGCGCCGCCACCAGCACCACCCGCTCAGCGCAGTCCGGCCGCGCCGGCTGCAGGTCACGGGCATCGCGCACCGCGAAGTAGTCCGGGCGAAACCCGGCCGCGCTCAGCGCCGCCAGTCCTTCGCGCTCCACGTCCTGGTCAGCCGCCGCGCCGAGCAGACGCGTGCGCGCCTGCTGCAGCTGGCGATAGATGGCGGGCGCGATGGCGCGTTCCTCCGCGGTCAGATACTGGTTGCGCGAGCTCATCGCCAGGCCGTCGCTTTCGCGCACGGTGGCCGCGCCGATGATGCTCACCGGCATGCAAAGGTCCGCCACCATGCGCCGTATCACCGTGAGCTGCTGAAAATCCTTCTCTCCGAAGATGGCCGCATCCGGAGCGACGATATTGAACAGCTTGGTGACGACCGTGGCGACCCCCTGGAAATGCCCGGGCCGGAACTCTCCGTCCAAAATGTTCGACAGCACCGGCACTTCCACCCGCGCAGCATTCTCCGGACCGTTGGGGTAGATCTCCGCCACGTCGGGCATGAACATCAGGTCGCACCCCGCCGCCTCCAGCATCCGCTCATCGGCGCGCGGCGTGCGCGGATAGTGCGCATAGTCCTCATTGGGGCCGAACTGCATGGGATTGACGAAAATGCTGGCGACGAAGCGCTCGCCGTGCTGGCGCGCAGCCTCGATGAGGCTCATGTGTCCGGCATGCAGGTTGCCCATGGTCGGCACGAAGGCGATACGCAGGCCCTGCGCATGCCACTGGCGCACGCGCTCACGCACATGCGCGATGGTGGTGACCGTTTGCATTCAGATCATTCCATGCCGCATGGCGTTGTAGTAGTTGCGTCCACGCTTCACGCGGCTGATGGCAAGCAAGAGGTCATCATAGTCCGACTGATTGCCGATCGGATCGATGGAGGCGGCATTGATGATCAGCAGCGGTGCCTCGTCGTATTCATGGAAGAAGCGCGAATAGGCCTCGTTGAGCCGGGTCAGATAGGCACGCTCGATCTGCTGCTCGAAGGCGATGCCGCGCCGGCCGATGCGCGCCAGCAGCACATCCACGGGTGCCTGCAGGTATATGACCAGGTCAGGTTTCGGCGCCACCCCCCCGAGCTTGGCGTGCACCTGCTCGTAGAGTTTGAATTCCGCCTCATCCAGGGTGATGCGGGCGAACAGCTGATCCTTGGCCAGCAGGTAGTCCGCCACCCGCACCGGTGAGAACAGGTCCGACTGGTTCAGGCCCTGCAGCTGCTGGGTGCGCTGAAACAGGAAATACAGCTGGGCGGGAAAGGCCGCCGCGCGCGGATTGCGGTAGAAGCGCTCCAGGAACGGGTTCTCGGCAGCCTGTTCCAGGATCAGGGTCGCATCGTAGGTCTCGGCCAGACGGCGCGCGAGACTGGTCTTGCCCACGCCGATCGGGCCTTCGACGACGATATAGCGAAATCCAGAGGCGGTAGCGGTGGCAGTCATAGGGGCCAGAGGCCATCAGCGGAAACGTGGGCCAGCAGCTCCCGGACCCGGCCACGTCCGGGCACTTCCAGATCCGGCGCAATATCGGCCAGAGGATACAGAACGAAATTGCGCTCCACTACACCGGGATGAGGCAGCACCAGTTCGGGCCCGGCACACTGCTCGCGACCGAACACCAGCACATCCAGGTCCAGGACCCGCGGCCCCCAGTGTTCGTGCACTGCGGGGCGCCCGGCGTGGCCTTCCAGCTGCCGCAGCTGGCGCAGCAGTTCCACAGAGGTGAGGCGGGTCAGCAGCCCCGCAACCGCATTGACGAAATCCGGCTGGGTCACCGGCCCCAGGGCGCGTGAGCCATACAGCCGCGAGGCGGCCACGCACAGCGTCTGCGGCAGCCGCGCCAGACTTCGCAGTGCCTCTCGCACCTGCGCCGCGGGGTCCGATAGATTGCTGCCCAGCCCGACGTAGGCCGGTTGCCACACCGGCATCACGCAGAACTGGCCGGTCTGCGGCGCCGGCGGCGCGGACCGCGGCGGGCGCCTTCGCGCCGTGGCGTGGACCCGCCCAGATCATCCGTCATGGCCTCGCGTTCCGGGTCGGATACTTCCTGCAGTCGTGTCCACCAGTCGACCGTGTCCTGCGCCGCCAGTCCCAGCTGCGCCCGCAGCAGCAACAGGTCGTAGGAGGCGCGAAAGCGCGGATGTTCCAGCACCCGCAGGGCCCGCCGGCCACGCGGATGCTCCAGGCGCGGCTGCAGCGCGAACATCTCGCGAACGCCCAGCGCGAAGCGGCGTGGAATGGCGATGCGCGTCTGGGCTTCGCGCAATGCGCGGTCACAGGCGTCCAGGATGGCGCCGGTCTCATGCCATTGCTGCGGCGGCATCGCCTCGATGATGCGGGCGATGGGACCATACAACAGCAGGGCGAACAGGAAGGTCGGGGTGACGGGCTTGTCGGCGAGCACTCGCTCATCGGTGTTGCGCAGCCCCTGCACCAGCAATTGCTCGACCAGGTTGCCGGGGTATGCCGAGGCATAGGCATCCACCGTCGGCAGCAGCGCCGCCAGCAGGCCGCGGCGTCGCAGCGCTTCGTAGCTGCGCGCGCCATGCCCGGTCAGAAACAGCTTCAGGGTCTCATCGAACAGGCGCGCCGGCGGCACGCCACCGAGCAGCTCGGCCAGGGAGGCGATGGGCGCGGCGGTCGCCGGATCCAGCGAGAAGCCCAGCTTCGCCTCAAAGCGCGCCGCGCGCAGCATGCGTACCGGATCCTCGCGGTAGCGCGTCTCCGGGTCGCCGATCAGTCGCAGCGTACGCGCGGCGATATCCGCCGCACCATTCACGTAATCCCACAGCGAGAAATCCGCGATGTTGTAGTACAGGGAGTTCGCGGTGAAGTCGCGCCGCCACACATCCTCGTCAATGTTGCCGTAGACGTTGTCGCGCAGAATGCGGCCGGACTCATCAAAGGCCCGGTGGGTGTCGGCCTGCTCGAATGAATCGCGGCGCCGGCCGGGATTCTCAGGCTCCATCACCGGCTCCTCGGCAAGCTCCGATTCGCCCGCAACGCCCTCGTCGTCATCAAGGTCCGCAATCGGCTCTTCGGCCTGCGAAGGCGCGCTTGAAGCGCGGAAGGTCGCCACCTCGATGGTCTCGCGGCCGAAGAACACGTGCGCCAGGCGGAAGCGCCGCCCCACCAGGCGACAATTGCGAAACAGCTTGCGCACCTCTTCGGGCAACGCATCCGTTGATACGTCGAAATCCTTCGGCTCAAGCCCCAGCAGCAGGTCACGCACGCAGCCGCCGACCAGGAAGGCCTGGAAGCCGCCTTCGCGCAGGCGATACAGCACGCGCAGGGCATTGGGTGAAATATGGGCACGGGAAACCGAATGGTCGGACCGCGCAATGATGCGCGGTTTTACGGCCGATGCCGCAGGGTCAACAGGTGAGTTCAAGGAGTAAGGCTTTCCGAGGCTTGAGCAATGTGTACAGCTCTCTATAATACCGCGCTCTCGCGCCAGAGCTTGAAACCTCGCTCCCTTCGTCTAGAGGCCTAGGACATGGCCCTCTCAAGGCCAGTACACGGGTTCGAATCCCGTAGGGAGCGCCAATGAAAACAAGCACTTAGCGTATTTTACAGCGGCGCCGTACGTAACCTCTACGTAATTCACGCCCCACTCTCTCAGCGCCGCTGACAGCGGCCAAGGTATCAAGGCATGGGATTCATCAACGTATATCGGTTCACGCACCCCGACGAGCACCTCAAGGGCAACGGCACCGCCCCGCGCATGGCGACCCGCGAATCCATACACCGGGTTCATGGTGCGATAATCGAGACCAGCGCCAAGCAGGTTAACGAAGCAGATCTCGATGACAGCGGGTTCTACCCGCGCAAGGTGTCGCCGGTCCGCTGATCCAGGAGCTTAGCCAGGAACTTAGACTGGAGCGTCGGCACTCGAGACCGTGCCGAGCTCCATGGCAGGAGTCCCCATGACCGGACGGCTCTGCATGCTGCTCGTGGCCACCCTGGCAATCGTGGTGACGCCAGGCTATGGGGCCGGCGCCGATCCGCGTCACGATGCTGTGGTTGAAGTTCAGATCGATCCCGCCACGGCCGGTCCAGGCATAGATCCCAATATCTTCGGACAGTTTGCCGAACACCTGGGCGCGGGGATCTATGGGGGCATCTGGGTCGGACGCGACTCGAGCATTCCCAATGTGCGCGGCATTCGCAGCGATGTGGTTGGCGCCTTGCGCGCCTTGCATGTGCCCAACGTGCGCTGGCCGGGCGGCTGCTTCGCCGATGAATATCACTGGCGCGACGGTGTCGGTGCGTCCCAGCAGCGCAAGGTCACCCTCAACTCGAACTGGGGTGGATCCGTGGAGCCCAACGCCTTCGGCAGCGATGAGTTCATGGACTTCATCGAGCAGATCGGCAGCGAGGCCTACCTGTCGATCAACGTCGGTTCGGGTACGCCCCGCGAAGCTGCCGACTGGCTTGCCTACCTGACTGCACCGGTGTCGACATCGGCGGGCCAGGAGCGCGCCGGCAACGGCCATGCAGCCCCTTACCGCATCAAGTTCCTCGGCATAGGCAACGAGAGCTGGGGATGCGGCGGCGCCATGTCCCCGGAGTACTACCTCAACCAACTGAAGATCTACAGCCGCTTCGTTCGCAATTTCAATCCGCTGCAGAGCGGTGATCAGACCATGCGGCGCATCGCCGTCGGCGCCGACGGGGCGGACACCAGCTACGTCGAGGCTGACATGCATGCCTGGCATGACCGGGTATGGAGCTGGAGCTTCGAGGGGCTCTCGCTGCACTCCTATACTTCAGCCGGTTGGCCGCCGGCGCATCCGAGCGAGCATTTCGATGAGCGCGAATATGCCCTGTTCCTCAAGGACACCCTGGGGATGGACGCACTGATTGGGAAGCATTCCGCGCTCATGGATCGCTACGATCCGGATAGAAAGGTCGCCTTGGCGGTTGATGAGTGGGGCGTGTGGCTGGCGCCGCTGCCGGGGTCCAATCCCGGATTTCTGGTGCAGCAGAACTCCCTGCGCGATGGCATCGTGGCGGCGTTGAACCTCAATATCTTCGCGCGTCACGCCGAGCGCGTGCGCATGGCCAACATCGCGCAGATGGTCAATGTGCTGCAATCCATGATCATCACGCAAAACGATCGCATGGTGCTCACACCCACCTACCATGTGTTCAGGATGTACGTGCCCTTTCAGAACGCGCAAAGGATTGCGGTCAGACTCGATGCGGGTGTCTACGCACACGACGGTATCGTCCTGCCGCGCCTCGATGCCCTCGCTGCCGTTGACGCGCAGCACCGGATCTGGCTCGCCGCGGTGAATCTCGACCCGACGCGGGAGGCGCCGCTGGCCATTGCAGCGGGTCAGGGGCACGCACATTCGGCCAAGGGCGAAGTGCTGACGGCGCAGCGTGTCGACTCGGTCAACAGTTTCGCAGCCCCGGATGCCGTTGCGCCACGGCCGATCGCAGCAACCCTGGAGGCGGGCAAACTGATGCTGTTGCTGCCGGCAAAGTCCGTCGCGGTGGTGCAAATCCAATAACCGCCCCTCCTCGGCCGCGGCGTCCGAGGCTGAGCTCCAGCGCAACGCTGGCGCTCGGGGATGATGGATAAATCTCTCTGCGAAGGGGATCATCGCTCAGAAGTGCGATCCGGTCCGGAATTCGCATGCAGGAGAAATCGGTATGAAACTCCCCTCAGGTTTCATCATTCTCATAAGTGCCGGTGTGCTCATCGGGTGCGCAACGGTCCAGAAGCCGGAAGACTACGGCTTGCGGCACGTCGCGATCCGGGGTGAGGACTACTACTGCGCGCCCCGTGAGTGGGTAGTGCCCCCGGTCGTGCCGCTGGAGGCGGCCGGCGATCCCATGTTTCCGCTTTACCAGCAGTTCCTGACTCTGCCTTATACGGATTTTCCAGATGGCCATCCGCCGACACGGGAAGTGTGCATTACTCAGGCTCAGTGGCCTGAATGGCTGGAGATGCGCAGTAAGTGGAACCGGGACTGGCCCGTGACTCCAGCGATTGCCGAGGAACTTGCGGCGCGGCGCTCTGCCGGGCTGTAAAGACCAGCCGAGCTCGGCTGCCGGCGCCTTTTTGTCCGGATGAGTGTCCGCTGTCCGCGGCGGCGGACACTTTGCGTGGGGATCAAGGCGCTGCAGATATTCCAAACCATTGATCACACAACCCCTTGTGGCCACAGATCGAGGTGGCACGCCGCTTGCTCGAATCCTGTGAACCAACGAGTGGGGGAACGACAATGTCCTGGAATCGGCGATGCTTCATGGTCAGTGCAGGCGCCGCAGCGGCATCGATCTCCACCCTGCCAGCCAATTCAAGCGCCGCAGCGCCAGCCACTGTCGGGCTCGATGCGCCACCGGATCTGCAGTCACTCATCGACGCAGAGCGCCAGCGCCTGCTGGCGACACTGGCCAAAGAAGGCATAGCGGGCGCGGCGGTGTGCCTGATCCACGAGGGCAAGCCTGCCTGGGTGGAGGGATTCGGTTCGACGGACGCTCAATCCGCCGCGAAGGTCACTACCGGCACCATATTCAATATCGAGTCGACCTCGAAGAACTTCACCACCGTGGCGATTCTGCTCGCGGTCCAGCAGGGGCTGCTGGATCTGGACCAGCCCATCTCCGCCTACTTGCCGGACTTCAGGGTGCACAGCCGCTTCGAGCGCCGGCCTGAAAGCAAGATCACGCTGCGGCTGTTGTTGAGTCACCGCGCAGGATTCACCCACGAGGCGCCGGTCGGCAATAACTATGACGCCGCGTTTGCGGATTTCGAGACTCATGCCCGCAGTATTTCCCAGACCTGGCTGCGCTATCCGGTGGGCCAGCGCTACGAGTATTCGAATCTCGGCTTCGACCTCGCTGGATACATCCTGCAGACGGTGGCGAAGATGCCCTTTGCGCAGTGCCTGAAGCGATCCGTCTTCGAGCCTCTGGGAATGTCCGACAGCACCGCCTCGCCCGAGGAGTACGCGCAGCGCAGCGATCGCGCCGTTGGCCATCAAAAGGGCTACGACGCAGTGCCATCGAGGATTCCGCTGATTCCCTCCGGCGGGGTCTACACCAGCGCCCGTGACATGGCGGCCTACCTCATGTTCCACCTGAATCAAGGTCAGGTCGACGGCAAGGCCATTCTCGATGAGCGGCTGTGGAAGCAAATGCACGGCTTCTCCTTCGGCGGCAACTACAGCCTGGGTATTGCGCGCGCTGAACTTCGCTACGGAGATACGCCCATTCGGCTGCTGAATCACAATGGTGGCGGCTTCGGATTCGGTTGCGTCTTCAACATCTATCCGCAAGCCGGATTGGCCTGGGCGGTCCTGTTCAACGACGTTGCCGATCCCGGCTATCAGATCGGCGCCCCGCTGCAACGCGCGCTCCTGACTCGCCAATATGGCGACCAGAAAGCCCGCTTGCCGGTCAAGGATCTGTCGACGATCGAGCCGCTGCCCGCGGACCTTGAAAAGTTCGTCGGCAACTGGCGCGGCCGGGCATTCCGTGCCGACATCAAGATCCAAAACGGCAGCCTCGGTATCCCCTTCGGGACGATTTTTGCCCCGCTGAGATTCACGTCTCCCGGGGATTTGTTCATTGCGCAGCCGGTGCCGCTGGGTGAATCCCTGCAGTTGCGGTATTTCCCGGGGCGCGAGGCTCAACCCGCCTACCTCGAGGCCTCCACCGGGGATGCGAGCCTGAACTACAACGACGGTCCCCAGGACCTGCCCGGTCAGGAGCGGAAAGCCTGGGACGCGTATCTGGGTGACTACACGATTCAGATCTGGGGCAAGCCCTCGCAGCAGGTGCGGATCCACCGCAAGAACGGCTACCTGTATCTGGATGACTTCCGGTTGATCGTGGAGTTCGAACCGGGGCTGTTCTTCGCATCCGACGGCGAGGCGGTGGACTTCAGGCATACCCCGGCAACGTGGCGCAATGTGCGCTTGATCCGCAGTTGAGGAAAACTCAACACGCCTTGCACTCTTTGCAACCGAGTCGCAATGGACCGGCCCACCCTTAGCGCCTACCATACTGACACACGTCAGAGGGTGAGGAGATCAGGACCATCGCCACGCAGAAGCGCGCGCCGGCACGCAGGCGCTCCCGATCCGGTCAGGCACCGCCGCCGAGCGTTCGGCGGCTGCCTCTGGGGAGCCTGCGCGTCTTTGTGGCGGTCGCCCAGCACCTGAGCTTTACGCGCGCGGCCGATGCGCTCGGCGTCACGGCGAGCGCGGTGAGCGTACAGATCCGCACCCTCGAGGAATATCTGGCACGGCCGCTCTTTCGTCGTAATGGTCGCGAGGTACACGTGACGGCCGAAGGCCGGGCACTGCTGCCGCGTGTCCAGCAGGCCCTGGAACAGCTGGAGCGCGCCATCGATGACGCGCGCACCGAGCGCCATGCCGGGACACTCAAGCTATCGACTCTGGCCTCCTACATGCAGCAGTGGCTGCTGCCGCGACTGCCGCGCTTTCGTGCCCAGCACGGCGATGTCGACCTGCATCTGCACACCTCCGGCGACATGGTTGATTTCATGCGCGATGACTTTCAGCTTGCCATACGTTTGGGCGCCGGAGGCTGGCCCAACGTTCACGCCGAAAAGGTCCTGGACGAATGGCTGCTGCCGGTGTGCTCACCCGCGCTCTTTGAAAAATATGGCCCATTGCGTAGCGCCGATGACCTGCGGCGTTACCCGCTGCTCCACAGCGTCACGGAACCCTGGACGGTCTGGCTGTTCGATGGCCGCCCGACCGAGCAGGCGGCCGCCTTTCGCGGCGCACTGTTCGATGACTCCCATGCGCTGGTTCGCATGGCCATGCAGGGCGCGGGTCTCGCCCTGGCCCGCTGGAGCCTGGTCGCCGACGAGATTGCCAACGGCTCGCTGGTCAGAGCCAGCGCGAAAACCATAGCGTGGGATCGCGGCTACTGGCTGGTGTATCCACCACGGACGGCAGAACTGCCCGCCGTCAAAGCCTTCAGCGACTGGATCAAGGCGGAGTGCGCGGCATTCGCCACGCCGGACAACCCGTTGAGCGAATCTTAACGTGTCATGAGGACTTGGAAACCGCGCTGCGCGCCGTAGCTGCACACTCTCTCCCACACAGTGAGATCCCATCACTGACCAACCAGGAGATGAGTCATGATTCCTTCACGTGTAATGGCCTCCATCATCGGCGCCTACGCTGTTGCCGTCCTGTTCGTCGCGCCGCGCGTGACCTACGCGGAAACTGTCGATCAGGCACCGACCGTTGCGGTCCGCTACTCGGATCTCAATCTGGAAACCCGCACCGGTGTCCAGACGCTTTTCAGCCGTATCCAGCTCGCCGCCGCTGAGGTCTGCCAGCAGTATGGGCCGCAGGGCACTCTGGTGGCCTCTGCCGCGCACCGGTCCTGCACCGAGCAGGCGCTGTCGGCCGCCGTTCGCCGGGTTGATTCACCTTTGCTGACGGCGTATTACAGTGAACGCGAGGATCGTCACGCACTGAATACCGCCAGCAGGTAACCGCCGCAACCGCCACACAATGGCGGCCCGCAAGGGCCGCCGGCAAGGTACCGCCATGCATCGTTCCCGCCTGTGCGCCATTCTGATCGACTGCAAGGTAAGCAATATTGAGGAAGCTGCCGGC
>Ga0210391_10001804_pt1 | contig 19001 bp, 15 predicted proteins | sample IncBWC12OmetaG_FD_160573 | JGI IMG/M metagenome (GOLD analysis project Ga0210391, IMG submission 160573) | Forest soil microbial communities from Barre Woods Harvard Forest LTER site, Petersham, Massachusetts, United States - Inc-BW-C-12-O ...
CACCTTCAGTCGTTCGTGGCGGTGCGGGACGCCGAGATCCGTGGCATATGGAGTCCCAACAGCAAACGCGCCGGCGACGCTGCGGCGTTCGCACGGTCGCTCGATTTGGGCGATACGGTCGCGTACACTTCGATCACTGAGATGGTTGCTGATCCGCGCATTGAAGCGATTTGGCTATTGGGACCAAACCACAAACGCATAGAAAACATGGAGGAGATCGTTGCGGCCGCGAAAAAACGCGCCGTGCCGCTGAAAGGCATCGCCTGCGAGAAACCGCTTGCCCGCAACATTTCCGAGGCCAAGCGGATGCTGCAACTCGTAACCCAGGCAAAAATACCAACCGGTTACATGGAAGATCAGATCTTTGCTCCGCCCATTGAAGCAGGTCGTAACATTTTGTGGGCACGCGGCGCGGCCTCCGCGGGGCGCCCTTATCTCGCTCGTGCCGCCGAGGAGCACAGCGGGCCCCATAAGCCTTGGTTCTGGATGGGCGAGCTGCAGGGTGGCGGGGTACTGAACGACATGATGTGTCATTCCGTCCTGGTGGTAAGGCACCTGCTGACGAAGCCGGGCGCTCCCTATTCTTCGGTCCGTCCTGTGCGCATTACGGCTCACATCGCCAGTCTCAAGTGGTCTCGGCCGGAGTATGTGCGGCAGCTCGCGAAATCCATGGGGAAGGCTGTGAATTATGCCACCCATCCTTCCGAGGATTTTGCCTCCGCGACCATAGAGTTTGAAACCGACAGCGGCACGATTGCGATCGGCGAGGTTACCACCTCGTGGAGCTTCGTCGGTGCCGGCTTAAGACTCTCCGCGGAATTGCTGGGGCCCGAATACTCAATGACCTGGAATTCACTCGACACCGGCCTAAAGGTATTCATGAGTCGTGCGCTGCATGGAAGCGAGGGCGAGGACCTGGTCGAGAAGCAGAATGCGGAAAGCGGACAAATGCCCGTCCTCGCCGGCGAGCCGGCCGCGTACGGTTACGAAGCGGAGAACCGTCACTTCGCGCGTGCATTCCTGTACGGCACCAAGCCTGCCCTTACTTTCGAGGATGGGCTCGAGGTCGTCCACTTGCTAATGGCGGCCTATAAGAGCGCCGAACTGGGCCGAACCATCGCTCTACCGGCGCGCGGGTTGGAATCCTTCAAACCCCTCGTTGCTCAGGGCAAATGGAACCCCGGAAAAAAATAAGTCTTCAGAGAAGGTACCGGTCGACCTGATTGTTATCGATCAGGTCGATCATCACGCCGAGGTCTGCTGTGACCAACTATAACGGCGGGCGCTCTTTCATACCTCGCACGTAGTGCCGGGTAGGAGGAGGTTTATGAGGCGAGTCCCGAAGGGACGACACAATGGCCATCTCGAACATCAGCAACCGCTACCATTTGCCGCCATTGAACGGGGTCGCCAGGCGCCCCGGCTAGCTGAGAACCCAGGTGGGTTCCCGCGCGCGGATACGCAGTGCCCACATACGATCGGGATTACACCTGCGGACCGGGAACGCTGACCATCCAATTGACACCGAATTTGTCTGTACACATCCCAAACAGAGGTGACCAGAAGGTGGGTGCGAGCGGCATCATCACGCTGCCACCCTGACTCAGTGCAGCAAAGAGCCGCTTCACCTCGTCTTCGTCAGGATCGTCCACAGAGATGTTAAATCCGCCGAAGGGCTTGCCTCGCCCGGGAGGAGCGTCAGCTCCCATAAGGGTGATGCCGCCCAACGGTAAGGCAGTGTGCATAACCAGTTTCTCGGAGCCTGCCGGGCGAGGCGCCCCTGCGGGTGCATCGCCATATTTCATGGTCATCAATCGGTTGACGCCGAAAACGGTCTCGTAGAACGTGAATGCTGCGTCACAGTCGCCAGTAAAGCCCAGATGCAGGTTGGTCTTCATCACATCTCTCCAGTTGTTACCTAGCGTTCTGATGGGTTAGCGGAGTCATTGCCTCTTGCTTCAATGAGGCCGCGACGGCTTTTCGCGGAAAGGCATTCTGTAGCTGCCTTTGTGATAAATCCATTTTCCCTGCGCCTCGACGGCACGTTCCAGACTAGAGGACGGTACGCAGGGCGGCCTTCACACTCTCTCCCGCAGCCCGAGCCGCAACGGCGACTGACTCACCCGCGGCCTTCGTGTGGGCGAGTGCCGATCTCCGCCGTGTTCCGGGGTGCTCGAAGGCTACGGTCTCGATTCCACCACCGAAAAGTGTGTGCTTCTCTTCCATCTGATCGAGTGCCGCATTCAGTTGGGCGACAACCAGCTCTGCCTCATCGGCGACGACAATCAGTTCAAGATTGACCTTTTTGTATAGCATCTTATCTCCAGCTTTCGATTGTATGCCTGCGCTGGTTCAAAGCACATTTGGGTCAGATCTTTTGATCGATCATCGCCCTTCACTTGAACGTGTAGATCAAACCTGCGCCCAGGCGCAGGTTGTTCTGCACGTTCGTTGGTGGCGTTGGGATCCGGTGACCAGTTCTTGGGAACGGAAAGAAGATTGGTCTTCAGCAGGAGCGGGTTTTCCCCGGCTCCATTGGCAGCTTCCCGATAGATGCCTCCAGACCTGAACCAGGCGACGTACTTGCCATCGGGGGACCAGATAGGACTCATGCTCGTCGCATCGAAGCCCAGCCGTGTGGTGACTCCGGTCGCGAGTTCAAGCACCCATACACCGGCGCTCAAATGATCCCCCAGCACCCGCTTTCCATCCGGGGAAATCATGACCACCGAACCCGCCTCGCGGACGGGACCTTTGCTTCGCGGGCCAGCGTCACGGACAAAATCGTGCTCGGTTCGAACGGCCAGTTCACCTCATCTGGCGTGGTCGTCGACTATGACGCGACCGGCAAGCTACTCACGACCGGCTGCTTCACGCACACCGCTACCCGCCTGACCGCCGGCTTCGAGCCTCATGGCGATGAGTGGAACCACTAGGTGCCGCACCCGCGTGGGCCGGTCCGCGAACTGTCGTACCGGCCCACGATGCGCGGGTGACAACGAGGAAAGAACGAATTCTTGCAAACGCTGCAACCGCCGGGCTTTGCGACCGTCGATGTAGACAGTGGTCAAGGCATCCGTTACAAATCGTTACCTGGCGTGACAAAATGTGGCGGCACACCGTCGCGCGATGAGTTCTCCTGAGGATGCTTCGGAGGAAACACGATGACTAAATACTGGATAACGGGGATAGCCGTCACATGCGCTTTGGTAGCGGCCTCGATCATGGCCGTGGACTCCACGGCTAAGTCCTTGCCCCGGTCGACCGAGACAGCCCAGATCGTCCAGGCCGCCAACAGCTTCCTTGCGAGTCTCGATGCGAAACAACGTGAGAGTGTCCTTTATGCCTTCGACAATGAGCAGCAGCGAGCGCGCTGGTCGAACTTGCCCACCGGATTTGTCCCTCGCGGCGGCATCAGCCTGAGGCAGATGACGCCCGCGCAGCGTTCCGCTGCCATGAACTTGCTCGCAGTGGCTCTGAGCAAGAGGGGCTACGAGAAGGTGCAGCAGATCATGGAAGGCGACGAGGTCAACAAGAAGACCGACACCGGTCCCGGCCCGGGCAATCACGGCAACCGTCCGCCACGCGGAAACGGTGGGCCGCCGCCCGATGGCGCGAACCAGCCTCCGCGCGGCGGACCTGGCGGCCTCAGCGGCGACATGTTCGGCAAGGATCTCTATTACATCTCGTTCCTTGGCACGCCCTCGGAGCAGACCCCCTGGATGCTTCAGTTCGGCGGCCATCATCTGGGGCTGAACATCACCATCGATGGCGGCCAGGGCATCCTCACGCCGACGTTGACGGGTGCGCAACCGGCACTCTACACCGAAGGCGGAAGGACAGTGCGTCCCCTCGGCCCGGAGAGCGATAAGGGGCTGGCGTTGCTCAACTCACTCGACGACGGCGAGAAGAAGCAGGCGGTCCTGAGCTACGAACTCGCAGACCTGGTGCTTGGCCCGGGACAAGACGGCAAGAAGATTCAGCCCGAGGGCTTAAAGGCGACGTCCATGACTGAAAAACAGCGCGCCATGATGCTCGACGTGATTTCCGAGTGGGCCGGCATCATCAATGACGACGCAGCCGCAGTCAGGATGGCCCAGCTAAAGGCGGACATCAACCAGACTTGGTTCGCCTGGAGTGGCCCAACGACTGGAACGATCGGGCAGAACATCAGGGCTTACTATCGGATTCAGGGCCCGCACCTGGTAATCGAATACTCTCCCCAGACCCTTGGCGGAGACCCTGCCTTGCATGTTCACACCATGTACCGCGATCCAACCAACGATTACGGGAAGGGGGCGATCAAGCAATGAAGTGGAAAGCGATCGCCCTGATATTACTTTCCTTGACCGGGGTCGCTTCCGCACACCGGCTCGATGAGTACCTGCAAGCCACTCTCATTGCCGTAGAGAAAGACCATGTTGACGTCTCCATGCGTCTCATCCCGGGCATTGCCGTGTCGTCCGCTGTGATCGCGAGTATCGACGCGAATGGAGATGGCGTCCTCTCTCCTCAAGAACGGTGGGATTACGCGCAACGAGTCCTCAATGAATTGGTGATGAGTATCGACGGCAAGAAGTTAGACGCAAAGCTTAAATCTGTAGACTTCCCACAAATCCAGGAGATGCGGGACGGCCTCGGCGAAATCCACATCGAGTACACGGCAGAACTGCCAGCTGGCGGACCTGACAGGAAGCTCATCCTGGAAAACAACAACCAAAGGCAAAGAGCGGTCTACCTCGTCAACGCCTTGGCTCCGAGCGACCCGGGGATCAGCATCGTGGCCCAGAAGCGGAATCCGGTTCAGTCCACCTATGAACTGGACTACACCCAGGCCAGCGGCCCTCCGGGCTCGTTACCTGCAAGCTGGTGGACGCCCAACCTATTTCAACTGGGCATCCGCCACATTGCTGAAGGGACAGACCATCTCCTCTTCCTGCTCGTCCTGCTTTTGCCGGCGCCTCTGTTAGTGGTTGGTTCCCGTTGGAGGGGAACCACAGGGGTCCGAAGCAGCCTGCTGCATATACTTGGCATCGTCACAGCGTTCACGCTTGGGCACTCGATCACGCTCGTGCTGGCGGCTTTCGGAGTCGTCCATCTACCCAGCCGTCCGATAGAGGTGCTGATCGCAGTCTCGATTCTCGTATCCGCGGTTCATGCGCTGCGTCCGATCTTTCCGGGCAGGGAAGCAGGCATCGCGGCCTTCTTCGGCCTCATTCACGGACTCGCGTTTGCTTCTACGTTAAGTGAGTTGGGCCTTGGGCGCTGGGAAAGGCTAGCCGGGATTCTGGCATTCAATCTGGGCATCGAGACGATGCAACTGGCTGTTGTCGCGGCGACGCTGCCGTCTTTGATCCTCATGAACCGCACGCGTGCGTATCCGTGGCTGAGAGTCTGCGGCGCACTTTTTGCCGGCGTAGCTTCGGTTGGCTGGATTGTAGAGCGCGTGCTCGGCGCCCAAAGTTCAGTTGACGTGGTGGTGAACAAGCTGGCGCATCACTCCGTTTGGATAGCTGGAGGATTGTTTCTCCTGAGCCTCGTTTGCTGGGCATTCGAGAATGCGGGGCCCGCTCTGTCAAACGATTTGCCGGTGACAAGTTAAGGGTGGAATGTACGCGCTTTTTATCTCTACCCGCCACAATCGCCGGGTGCCCCACATCTCGCTCGTTTTTCGCGAGATGTGGGATACCGCAGGCCTCCCCCTCAAGCCTGCTGCGGATTTCACAGACGTGCAAACGTGATCATTTTCTTCATCCCGTAACAGCTCCAACTTGAGCCACCCGCGCTCCCCTTTGTCATCCCGACCGAAGTGGAGGGATCTGCAGTGCGCCCTGCGGTCCTCGCGAATCCTTCCCGAGCCGGAAGACCCCAGGTCTCAAAAGCGAGACCTGGGCCACCCACTCAAGTTCTGGAGTTGCAGCTCCATTTTCAACGGAACGTTCGCGAGCTATCGATCGCTCAACGAGTGCCTTCGGGATCAAGCGCCTGTTAATCCGCACACAACGGGTCAACGTCATTCTCCTCTTGACGGTCGAATAGTCTGGGTTTAACCTCTCGATTATCAAGAGGAGTGGACCGTGGGCCACAGAGATGTTGTGCAGGGCACGCTGGAGATGCTGATTCTAAAGACGCTGGCGTTAGAACCCATGCATGGATACGGCGTCGCAACGCGCATCGAACAAGTGAGCCAGGGTGTTTTTCGCGTCAATCCAGGATCGCTGCTGCCTGCGCTGGCCCGCATGGAACGGGCCGGACACGTGAAGAGCGAGTGGCGTGCGAGTGAGAACAACCGGCGCGCCAAGTACTATGCGCTAACGGCGCGTGGTCGCAAAGCGCTCTCCGAAGAATCTGCGACTTGGAACCGCCAGGTCTCTGCGATTGCCAGGATCATGGAAGCCTGAACTCATCTGAGGGATCTGAAATGCGCCTGCTTTCTAACCTGATTGATGGCTTTCGATCGCTCTTTCGCAAAGGTGCGATCGAACGCGAGATGGATGAAGAACTGAGAGGCTTCGTGGAAGCATCCACCGCAGACAAGCTGCGCTGCGGGATGATGCCCGATCAGGCCGCTCGTGCGGCGCGCGTCGAGATGGGCAGCGCAAATGCGGTCAAGCACCACATTCGCTCCGGAGCATGGGAAACCAAGGTCGAAATTTTCTGGCGCGACCTCTCCTATGGAATGCGTATGCTCCTGCGTAGCCCGGGCTTCACCGCCGTCGCGGTGTTGACGCTTGCTCTGGGCATCGGCGCCAATACAGCGATCTTCCAGTTGCTCGACGCTGTCCGCCTGCGAAATTTGCCGGTGACGAATCCCGGCGAACTCACGCTCGTGCACCTTGCTGACCTGCCAGGCTGGAGAGGCCACCAGGAAACGGCCTATCCGGCACTGAACAATCCTCTTTGGGAATATTTGCGCGACCATCAGCACGTCTTTTCACAAGTGCTTGCATGGAGTCCCACCAACCTGGGCATCACGGTGGGAGACCACGAGCGGTTGGTGCAAGGTTTGTGGGTGAGTGGAGACTTCTTCAATGCACTTGGCGTCCGGCCGGCGCTTGGGAGATTGTTCACTTCCTCCGATGACCGGCCGGGGTGTGGCGCCTCAGGCGTGGTCGTGAGTTACGCATTCTGGCAGCGCCAACTCGGGGGTAACCCTCAGGCAATAGACAGCACGCTCACCATCGGGCGGCATGCAGTTCCGATTCTCGGAGTAACGCCTAACGGTTTTACTGGTCCGGAGGTCGGCCACTCTTTTGATGTTGCCGCTCCGATCTGCTCCCAGTCCGCATATTGGACAGATGGAAACTGGCTTGACTCAAGCACCGACTGGTGGCTGACCGTAATGGGCCGTCTGAAACCTGGCGGTTCCTTGTCGATGGCGAATGCCGGCCTTGAATCTCTTTCGCCCGCCGCCTTTGAAGAAAGCCTTCGCAAGGACTATCCCCCTCAGAATCTCCGGGACTACCTTCACTTCAGGCTAGTGGCAGATCCGGCGCCGGGCGGTGTCTCCTGGTTGCGTGATAAATACGAGTCTCCCCTTTGGATGCTGTTGGGTCTTGCGGGCTTTGTGCTCTTGATCGCCTGCGCGAACCTTGCCAACCTGATGCTCGCGCGGAGCAGCGCACGCGTGCGGGAGTTTGCCGTGCGCCTGTCGCTGGGGGCAACACGAGGCCGTTTAATCTGCCAGCTCCTCTGGGAGGGCTTCCCGCTACTTCTCCTCGGAGCGGCATCGGGCCTGTTGCTTGCCGGGGTCCTCGGGAAATCTCTTATAGCCTTGCTGAGCACGCAGGGCGATTCGCTGTTTGTGGACCTGCATCCCGATTGGCGTGTGCTGGGATTCACGGCAATGCTGGCCACCTTCACGGCATTGCTTTTTGCATTGATCCCGGCATTGCGGGCCGCCGCCCTGGCGCCGAGCGAGGCAATGAAAGCCGGCTCGCCCAGAACCGGCGGTGTACACGAGAGCAATAGACTGCGCCGGGGGCTAGTGATCACTCAAGTTGCCCTGTCGCTGGTTCTGGTGACAGGCGCGGTGCTTTTTGCGCGAACGTTCGCAAACCTGCTTACCGTTGACGCGGGTTTTCGCGAGGACAACATCCTGATCACCGCGCTCGACCTGTCCCTGCTCCGCATCCCCGTTGCGGGCCGCCTGGCGGTGAAGAAGGAGATTGTTGACCGGCTTCACGACGTCCCGGGCGTTGAGGCTGCATCGCAGGTTGCCATTGTTCCTCTGAGCGGTGCAAGCATAAACAACCGTGTCTGGGCCGAAGGAGAAGATCGCCAATCTGGATTCGACCCAAATTTCAACTGGACCGGGGATGGCTATTTCAAAACCATCGGCACACCGATTTTTGCCGGACGGGACTTCGACGAGCATGACACGCCGAACTCCCCTAGAGTTGCGGTGGTCAACCAGGAGTTTGCGCGGCGGTTAGGAAAGGGAGTCAACCCTGTCGGACTGCGAATTCGCCGCGAGTCCACGCCGCACGAGCCTGAAATCGTATTCGAGATCGTGGGCGTGGTGAAGAACTCCAAATACAAAGATCTACGCGAGAAATTCGTGCCCATCGTCTATCTCCCCATCTCCCAGGACCAGGATCCTGACCCTTTCGAGCAGGTCATTCTTCATTCCGCGCTGCCGTTGCCCATCCTGACATCCAGGATCAAGCTCGCGATTGCCGGAAAGAGTCCCGAGATCAGCGTGGATTTTCGAGTTCTCAAAACACAAATCCGGGAGTCCCTCCTCCCCGAAAGGCTAATGGCTACACTCTCGGGTTTCTTCGGGATTCTGGCCGCGCTGTTGACTGCCGTTGGCCTTTATGGCGTGATTTCATTCCTCGTCACGCAACGGACTCGCGAAATCGGAATACGCATGGCTCTTGGCGCGGGCAAGAGGCAGGTCCTCTCATCGATCCTTCGTGAGACCCTGGTGCTCACCGTACTCGGGATCGGGGTGGGCCTGCCCGTCACCTTCGGCGTCACGCGCCTGATTGCAACCATGCTCTTCGGAATAGAACCCAGCGACCCCATGGCTCTTGCGCTTGCCGCATTCGCCCTGTGCGGGGTGGGCCTGGCTGCGGCATATATCCCTGCACGCCGAGCGGCCGCAGTCGACCCCATGACCGCCTTGCGCTATGAATGACGGTTCTTTTCCGTTCAACACCACACGGGTTTCTTCCATTCGCTGTCAATTCTCGCGAATAGGCCGAGCTTGCGCCGCCTGCAAACCCGCGCTTGATGAGCGCATTGGCCGTTAGCCTCAGATGACGATAATGCACAGGCGGGTCGGCGGACACTAGCCGACTTTCAGGAGTAACCGGCATAGGTGGTGCATTGGTGGATCATGCATCAAATAACGCCGACTGGGCCCGCGTACCCACTCTGCTGAATGCCGAATCACCCGGCATCCACGGGAGGGTTCGTTTCCGCGGGAGCCACCGGCAATGTGAAGTGAAATGTCGCGCCGCGACCGCCGTTGCCGTTGGCCCAGATCCGGCCGCCATGCGACTCGACGATCGACTTACTGATTGCCAAGCCGATGCCGCTGCCTTGCGGCTTCGTCGTAAAGAATGCGTCGAATATCTGGTCGGCCTTGCCCACGGACAGCCCGGGCCCTGTGTCTTTTACAGCGATCTCGATCTGGCCGTCCTCACGCAAGTGCGACTTCACCGTAAGCACGCCGCCCGTGTCCTTCATCGCTTCGATGCCATTCAGCATCAGGTTCATGAGCACCTGCTGAAGTTGCACCCGATCTGCCACTGTCATGGGAAGATCGTCTTTCAAATCGGTGCGGATCGATACTCCATGCCCTCTGGCCTCACCTCTCATCATCCCGGTCATTTCGCCGACGACCTCATTCATCGCAACTAACTCCCGTTTGGGAGGGGCCTTCGTGTACAACGATCGCAGATGGTTGATGATTTCCGATGCAAGGGCGCCGGCTTCGATGATTTTTTCCGTTCCTTTGCGAGCTTCAGTCACTTGGGGCGGGTCACGCTGAAGCCATCGCAAAGATGCCTTGGCATGAGCGGTAGTGATCTGAATGGGCTGTGCGAGTTCGTGCGAGATGGAAGCAACCAGCTCTCCCAGCGTGCTGACCCGGCTCGCATGGGTAAGATCCGCCCGGAGCTGTTCGGCGCGCTTGCGATCTTCAATGTCGTGCGAGATACCGTACCATTTAACGATCCTGCCGTTTTCATCCCGCAATGGCACGGCGCGTATCAGGAACCAGCGATACTCCGCATCCGCTGCGCGGCGGTAACGCACCTCACTTTCGAAGAGTCCGCCCGCCGCCAGAGAGGCATGCCATTTCTCGAGATGCCGTTCGAGATCCTGGACGTGAACGGCGTGCTGCCAGCCCGATCCCACGGTGTTCTCCGTGGAGAGGCCCGTGTACTCCCGCCAATAGCGATTGACGAAATCCACGGAGCCATCCGGCAGAGCTGTCCAGGCGAAGGTAGGGATTGTCTCGATTACGTCCCGAAGCTTTCGTTCCTGACGCCGTACTTGATGTATCCGCAGTTGATACAAAATCCCAAGCACTCCCAGGAAAGCAGCTACGCATAACAGCCGGAACCACCATGTATTCCACCAAGGAGGCAAAATCTCAATCCGGAGTCTCGCCGCCGGCTCGCTCCAGTTCCCGCGGCTTGTTGCACCCTGCACATCAAAAAAGTACGTACCCGCCGGCAAGGTCGTGTAGTTGGCGGTGCGTTGATTGCTCCCGACCTCGTGCCAGCCATCATCAAGTCCCTCCAGCTTGTAACGATAGCGGTTGGTCTGCGCACTGAAATAGCTCAAAGCAGAAAACTCAATGGAAAACATATTCTGCTCGTGCGCGAGGGTGATGGAGTCGTCGTAAACGATGGATCGCTTGAGAGGAGATTCTGGACCAATAGGAACGAGGTTTCCCGACAGCCGGAACTCAGTCAACACGGTCCTCGGCACAAATGAATTGTTCACAATTCTGCTGGGATAGAAGGCCGTGGCGCCGCTAAATCCGCCAAAGAACATCTCGCCGCCTGGGCTCTGGTAACACGCGCCCCAGCCCGTCAGGTCCGGCCCTGGAAGCCCATCTGCAGACGAAAAGTTATGGAAACTATGGGACTGAGTATCGAAGCTTGACAAACCCTTGTTGGTGCTCATCCAAAGCAGGCCACGCTTGTCTTCCAAGATGCAGCTCACCACATCACCTGCCAGACCGTCTTGCTGGTAGTAAGCCTTAACGGTACCGGTCCTCGGGTCAAATTGGTCCAAACCGTTCTGCGTGCCAACCCACATATTGCCCGAACGATCGAAGTGCACCGAGTTCACCCGGGTACTGCTGAGGGAGCGAGGGTCATCCGGGTCGTGCTCGTACACCGTGAACTGCCGGGTCCGCGGATCGAACCGATGGAGCCCCGATCGCGCTCCGAGCCATAGAGTTCCCTGGCTGTCTTCTTTTATTTCCTGGTATTGGATCGAATTTTCCTTGTCAAGCGTATATCTGATGAAGTTCCCGGTTGTACTATCAAAGCGACTGACGCTGCCGTAAGTCGCCCCCCATAGCGTTCCATTGTGGTCAAAGATCAGTCGCATGATCGGCTGGTTGGCAAGGTTCGACGGCTTGTGACTGTGGACATAGGGACTAAGCTTGCCTGTTTCCGGATCTATCCGTTCAAGTCCTTGATGAAAGGTGCCGGAGAAGAGAACGCCTGAACGGTCTTCGAGAATGGAAAGTATCTCGTTGTGGACGCCCGATCCCGCGGGCACGGTGTTTTTTCCTGTACGTCGATCAATGCGATTAAGCCCTCCCATGGAGCCGATCCAAAGGATGCCGTTGTGGTCTTCATAGATAGAAGTAACGAGAGCGTTGACCAAACTGCCTCGCTGATGTGTAAAGGTCTCAAACGTCTGCGGCATCTCGGAAAACAAATTCGGCTCCGTCTCCTGAAAGCATGTCCATATGTTTCCCTCTTTGTCTTGATAGATGGAGAGGACGAGATCTGATGCGAGACTCTCATCGTCTGAAGGCTGGTTGTGATATCTAACGATCCGTTTGTGTTCCCGATCGAGCTTGAGTAGGCCGGCCGTCGAACTCAGCCACATCGTACCGTCCCGCGATTCGAGCATATCGGCGATAATGCTTGTGTATGTTATTCCACCCGATTTGTAGTCGATGGTGTGACAAGTAACGTGGGCCGCCGCTACATTCAGCGTCGCCAGACTGCAGGATGAATCTGAGGTGGCGATCCAGAAGACGCCGAACTTGTCTTCGTGGAAATGGGTCGCATCTGATCGAAGCGGGGCATGCCATATCACCTTTCCTGTTTTGCGATCGAATTCGTCCAATCCACCGCTATTCCCTACCCAAAATCGTCCACTCCGATCTTCCCCGATGTACGATATGCTGTCACCGCTGATGCTTGCGGGGTCCCCCGGATCATGGACGTACCGGGTGGTTTGGCCGGTGGCGGGGTTCAAGCTGTAAAGTCCTCTGCCTGTTGCCAACCACAGTATTCCGGCGTGATCCTCGGTGATCACAGTAGTTGGTGTGTCGATCCGAAAGTGAGTAAAGGTTTCAGTAATCGGGTCGAACTTATCGAGGAATCCTTCGCAGCCGACCCATAGCGTCCCGGAGTGATCGATAAAAAGGCTATGAATGTATACACAGCTCAAACTATCTGAGCGTCCGGGTTCGTGCTTGAACACTTTCGATCTATAACCGTCAAACCGGTTAAGGCCATACTGCGTTCCGAACCATATAAAACCCAGAGTGTCCTGCACTACGGAGGACACTCTCGTCTGTGATAAACCGGCGCTTTCAGGAAGTCGCTTGAACCGAATGTCCTGTCCATCGACCACGGTTAACTTCGGTGGGAAGAGATCGGTCCGGCTATCGGGCAAGCTGCTCGCTTCTCTCGCAGGAGCGCTAGACTGCACTCTGCCGAAAGTTGGCGCGGGATGGCCCGCAATCGCCGCGCAGAAGATTATCCAGCCCACAAGAAGCCGCAAGTTCACGAGTGTTGAGAGCGGTCTTGTCCACGCGGTATTCCGGGTCATCTGAACGGCCACGTCCCGAGGCTATATTAAACCTCGACGAACCAGATGCGCTTCGTGCTCTTGAGCGTCGAGCTCAAACCAAACGGCTACAAATTCAAAGTGTTCAAACATGAACCGTGGACGAAGAGTCGGCGTTGGCAACAACTGACATCCTCGGAATATTGGGATGGGATCACCTCCGTTAAGCGGTGACTGAATTGCGAAGACCAATCCTGGAGTTTCGCCGAGTACCTATTTCACCTCGATCAAGCTAAGCGAGCGGGGCTGCATCTCGACATCGATTACGTTGGGGAGTAGCACGTTCCGCTCGCTTTGCTGACCATCGATATTAAGAGCTAGTGTCTTGTTGCCTTGGCCTCTCAACTCTACGCGCGGAGATTCGCCAAGGTCAGCACAGTTTGCCAGCACAACGCCTATTCGGCCATCGGCCGCTTGCCATGTTGCGGACTGCACCAATGGCTCCTTGCCCCACCCGAAGTCGCGTCCTGTCACATTGCTTACCGTCCAGGGTCGAAGCATCCGCCCAAAAACAAGATAGTCACGCGCGATTCCCGCTCGGAAATGATTACTTCTCTTTGCCCAGTCAAGAATCGCGCCCTGGTCAGGGATGGCCCGTGTCCAAGCCTGATCCCAGTCGTACTCAATCAGTCCCTTATCGCGCAGAGTGAAGTTCAGCATGTATCCAGCCACGATGGCCCTACCGACAGAAAGCCGCAAAGCTTCATCATCCACACGGTTCGCAAAGAAGCCTTCATGGCCGTTGCAATACTCGTGGTACAGGAACGAGTACAGCGGACATGTCCTCATGCGGCCATCCCAGATTTGAAAATCCTGAAGATAAACCTCGGGCGGAGCTCCCTCGCAGGACATCGCAACCGTGGGATTTACCGAGCGCGCGGTTTCGGCATCTGCCTTGAGCAGGCTCTTGAAGGACTCGGTCATCCATGGCCCCGGTACCGGCGGATGCCCGTGGTCAGTGGCGTAGCACGCCATAGGGCCGGGTCCCTGGTCAAACTGCTGGACGACGCTGGGTCCGAGTTCCGCCATCTTCCGTGTCATCTCGAGAATCATCTGGCGTCCCTTCTCAGTTCCAACGCACGCCCAGTAATTCTTTCTCCAGGGCCACACATCTTCCACGAACGTCCCGCCCGGCCTGCGAGCCACTGCGGCCTCTCCCCCGTGGGAACGGAAATAAGGCATTCCGTCATAGCCGGTATTGCCCTGCCAGGTTACCCAGCAAAGACTGTCTCCATAGAGGAAAGGAGACCAGCCTTTCTCTTTTGACTTGGTCATGAACTCGCGCATCGCCGCTTCGCCACCGAGCGGCGGGAAGGCATCCGGCTGGACCCATGGCCCGCTGTGTTCCCAGTTGTTGACGAACGGCATGAGAGGGCTCTCGAGTTCTTTGGCAAGTTTATCCAGAAATGCCAGCGCATTCGTCGCGGGAGTGTATTCGGGGTTCTCTTTCGCCGGCCCGTCCCAGTCTGCCTGGCCACGCATCGGAAACGCAAACCCCACCGCCGAATCAGTAATCCACTTTGGCCGGTCCTTTCGGTCAACAAGCTTGCTGCCACAGAACGGCTGCTTAGAGGCCCAATCCCGATAAATTTCTGCCGCCGAATACCAATCGCCATGGAAAGTACCAATGACGACGTTGTAAGGTATCTTCGTCTCACCGGGCCCATGAGTACCGGGGTAATGCGCCAGCCCCAACGTGACACCGTCATCCTCCATCACCCGATCGATAAATTTTGGCAACCCGGCCGCGTCATCGCAAGCCACATATAGGCCGCCTGCGGAGTTGTAATAGGCCATCAGCTGTGTCGCAGCCCATTGCCCCGGATAATTCGGATAACGCCAGATTTCGGGAACATTGCGCTGTCTCCCACTCCAGATATCCTCCAGCCACAGGTCGGGTGTGATGCTCTCTGTTCCTCCCCACTGGCGCTCGAGCGGAGTATGACGGGTCCATCCCGGCCGCTGATACACGGCGGGCTCAACGGGACCCGCCAGCGATCCATCCAATGATGACGAGAGGATGTGGCTGGGTTCGCCCTCCATGGGGCGGTCAAATGGTACTTCGATCACCGGGAACTGAACGTGCCCAATCCAGGACTTGGTCCCGTTCTTCAATTCCAGATTCCAATAAGTCAGTGTCTCGTTCGACGGACACCGGATCGTCACCAGCCCATCGACGGGTAAGTCGCCAATCTGTTTGAATTCGATAGTGACTGTTTGGCCTTTCTCATTCTCCTGTTTGTTTACGGTGATCTTCTTCGCGTCTGAGGAAGCAATCAGCTTGAACGCTCCACCATCATCCATGAACTCGACATTGAAGAGCGGCAAGCGAACGTGGTCTCGAATCAGCAATTCGCGGTTGACGCCATACGTGGACTGAAACGACGCGATGGTTCCTCTTACCGAATCGATTAGCAATCGATATCCCGAATTAACGATGATCACCGGCGGGGCGGAGATGGCTTCGCGGGACACGCTAACGCTAGTATTTTGGGCTGCAAGTGCGGGTGTCGAACTGCACTTCAGGATCGCCACTCCACTGAGAGGAAAGCACGAGGTCGTAGCCGTGGAAGCGACTCCCGAGAGGAATCGTCTGCGCGAAAATCCTTTAGAGTCAGGCACAGTTTGCCCCTTTCCTATTTGCAAACTGTCGATTCTGCTTGTGAATGCGCCACGCTGTCAAGAGCGGCTACGCACTACCGTGCACGGGTCGAAACCCGCGCCGATGGCCCGCTCCTGAGAACAATTATTGCTGATGGACGGAAAGTAGGCGTTCTCTGGTATGGGCTCCGCGGCGAGCGAGAGGCGTTTGTGTGGGATCTAGTCATCTACCCCACATGGCGAAATCAAGGCTTCGCAAAATCGGCAATGCTTGCAATGGAGCAGGAACTGCGAACCATGCAGGTCACTCGAATCACTTTGAACGTCTTCGCTCACAACTCCGTGGCTACTCGTTTGTACTCGACTATGGGTACCGGGCACTAGCCATAAGAATGGCCAAGGAGCTGACCTCGCAGGATTCATAAACTCAGGGCGCAACCAATGACGGACTGCGGACCACCAGCGGCGGGTTGCGAAATGGATATCGAAGAACCTCGTGCCCCGTTTTTTGTGTCACGGCTAACACACTGTGTTACTCGTGACACGCCTTAACCGGCATTTGTCGCGGCTAAGCTGTTTATTATCAATGTCTCGGGAACGGGCTTTATTGTGCATTGTGTCATCGCGCATGCAGTTGAGCCGAGGTGAGCCGATGACAAAAAGCCTACACATACCAAATTCTTCCGCAGCGTGGTTCCTGACCACCTTTCTTCTATTGAACGCTTCCTCTTACGCGCAAACACAGTCGAGACGCACGCTTCTGATCAGCATTGCCGATCGCAAGCTGGCAGTCGTTGAAAACGGCGCGGTGACGAAGATTTACCCAATCGCCGTGGGGAAGAACTCGACTCCGAGTCCGGAGGGAAGCTTTCTTATCGTTGACCGCATTACCGATCCCACTTACTACCACGCGAACGTAGTTGTGCCGCCGGGACCGCACAATCCTCTAGGAACGCGCTGGATGGGTTTAAGCGAGAAGGGCTACGGCATTCACGGAACCAACGTTCCAAAATCGATCGGCAAAGCCGCGTCGCACGGCTGCATTCGCATGGCGCGGCCCAATCTCGAAGAACTGTTTGCGCACACCAGGGTGGGTGACGCAGTACTGATTCTTCGGGAGCGAGACGAACTGACGGCGCAAATCTTCGGAACTTCTGATGCTGTCGTTGCGCTGGGGACTCCCTCCCTTGCGACTGTGGTTAATCCCGCTACTGGTCAGTGAACCATCGAGAGGAAGGTGCAAGGTGGAAATATTTGCCGAGTTATTGAGCGCGGTTGCTGCGGTGGTGCTGTCAGTGGCCTGCGGGCTGTTGTGTGAAGAGTTGGTGTTCGGAGGGCTGGTACGGCTGTTTTTGCCTCCGCGGCCGGGCGCCGGTAAGAAACCCGTCCCGGCGCAAGAAGAGAAGGGAGAACGCACATGCTTGCCTTGAAATACATACTGATGCTGGTCGCAGTGTTCTCGATAGCTGCCACCTTGATGATGATGGGATACGATCTCTGGCTAGTGGTCCAGTTCCGTCGCCACCTGGCGCGAGGTCTGGAGGGTGCGGCCGCGCCGGTTGGGCTAGAACCTGGAAGACTGGAGCCACGCCCGTTCCGTTGGCGGATTTTTCTCGGAATGATCGCAATCGCATGCTTCTCGCTGCTTATCGCCAACAGCATTACGGTTGTGCCGAGCGGTATGGGAAGCATTCGCGTGAGCCAGACGCGTGGTACGTTGCCGGGTACGCTCTATTCCGGTGTCCACTTTGTAACCCCGTTGGTCGAACAGCTGCAAACTTTTGATCTGCGCGATAAGTTGTTTACTACCGGGATGGTCGAGGACGGCGCCAAGGTCAACGTGACATCGCGGCCTGACAGCCTGGATGTGCAGTCGAAGGAAGGGCTCAGCCTGGGGCTGGCAATCACGGTGCGATACCGCCTCGATCCTCGCAAACTCGACTACATCCAGTCGCACCTTCCTCAGCCGGTCGAGTCTGAAATTGTTCCGCCGGTCGTGGCCAGCGCGTGGCGCGAGCTTGCGCCGAATTACACGGTACGTGAGATCTTCAGCACCAGGCGGGAAGAGGTGCGGCAGCGTGCGGCTACTGTCATTACGAAAAAGCTCAGTGCAGACGGAGTGATCGTGGAAGAGGTGATGCTGCGCAACATTCAATTGCCGCCGGAGTACGCGAAGGGCCTGGAAGAGCTGTTGTTGAAAGAACAGCAAGACGACCGGCTCGCTGTACAAACGGACATTCAGCAGAAAGAGGTACGCATTGCTGAACTAGAAGCGGAGGCGGATGCGGCGCGGAAGGTCAAACAAGCCGAAGGGGAAGCAAAAGCCAGAGTAATGGAAGCAAAAGGGGAGGCAGATGCCATGCAGTTTACGCTGCCGCTAAAAGAGAAACAGATTGAGCAATCGCGGCTCGAGGCGCAAGCGCGCAAAGAAGCCACGATCAAGAATGCGGAAGCCGAGGGTGAAGCCAAGGTTATTGATAGCAAGGCAGAGTCGCAACGCCGCAACCTGTTGGCCGAAGCGGAAGCGAACCGGATTCGCGTGACAGCTGCGGCGGATGCTGAGCGTATGCAAGGCGAAGCCAGGCTGTTGAACCAGGCGCCGCTGTTGATCAACAAGATCATTGCCGAGCGCCTTTCCGACAAAATACAGGTGATGATGGTGCCGGGAGACGGCAAGTTCTTCTTTGCCAACGACGTGTTCAAGGGCTTTGCCGCGAATGCGGCGGTCAAGGAAGACGTAGACCCGCAGGCAGACGGCAGCCGCGGTCATTCGCACTGAGGCGGAGGCCGGGCTGCGCGGTGCGGCCTGGCCCCTCTCTCCATGAGGGCCGAGATGCAAGTCCAGATGCGAGTCGCAGGTTATAATCCGCGGCAGCCAATGATCTCTCATAGACGGCCACTTCTGTTGATATTTGTTCTGGTCCTCCTCGTCCCGGCGCGTGCTTCGATTAGCTGGGACAACCCTGCGGATGAGCTGGCGAAGCAAATCGCCGCGATTGCCGGACCTGGACCGGCAAAGCTCACCATCAAGAATCGTTCTTCCATTCCCGCGGATCAGGTTGCGGCGATTCGACTGACACTGGAGCGCGATCTGCAGTCCTACGGCGTGACTGCGTCGGGCAGCGCAGAAGTTGCGACATTGATCCGAGTGACGCTTTCCCAGAATTTGCAACATGAATTATGGATAGCCGAAGTACAGGAAGGCGCGGAGGTGAAAGTCGTTATGGTAAGCACGGATCTCCCGGCAGCTGCGGCGCCGTCATCGAGTACGGGCGTCACTATTCGCAAAGCGTTTTTGCTCGCAGAGGAGATGCCTATTCTAGACGTGGATTTTGTTTCAG
>Ga0210391_10001806_pt1 | contig 18991 bp, 6 predicted proteins | sample IncBWC12OmetaG_FD_160573 | JGI IMG/M metagenome (GOLD analysis project Ga0210391, IMG submission 160573) | Forest soil microbial communities from Barre Woods Harvard Forest LTER site, Petersham, Massachusetts, United States - Inc-BW-C-12-O ...
GAACCACTTAGACGATAACGAGCGAGCGTCGGTTTCGACCGGGCTCTGCCGTGTGAAAGCCCGCTAAAAATTATGGTCCATTAACAGTCCACGAATTGTTCCCGAGCCTTACTAAAACGTTTCTACAGCGCCATCCGTGTCGCGTGGTTTCAATTAGTTACGGGTGAAATGTTCGCTGTCACGGCAGAGGCACATCTGCGACAATCGACGCGAACCATACGCGAACATCGAGTAGGAGAAATCAGCCCAAACCGTCCTATTCCAGGCCACTTGACCAATTCGGAGGCCCTGAAAAGTCCAATCCCGCTAGAACAAGAATACTGGCAAAATTACTCGTCTGTAGCATCTTTAGGAAGTCCCACACGCCCAATAGTCTAAACGATCTTAGTCCGTGTCAACAATTATTGTCTCTGTCTGGAGCGGCTTTCGGGACGACGGGTTTCCGGTTTTATTCGGTCCCCCTTCTGCATTTGCCGTCACCTCCCCAATACGAAGACAAGCCCCTACTAACTCAGGAACAGTTCGAGGCTCTCAGGCATCAAAATATATTTTTGTTGCAGGATCTTGACTGCTTGTCGCGCCAGTGAGAGCCTTACCAGAAATCCCTTCGTCGAGTCGATTGAAACCTGGGGTATTTCTTTGGAAAGTCCAAACCTTGGCCCCGAGTGGGTAATTGCCAGCCTAGACGACGAAGCTGCGAAGCGCTCCAAAGGTCATGAGCGCCTTTTGGAAGCTTCGCGGAGCGCATGGCCCCATGCACTTTCGTATGCACGTTCAACGGACACTCCTGATGGTGAATGGTTGGCAACCGAGGTCTGGGAAGAGCTTCTTCGTTCCGTTCTGAGAACGATGCTAAGGCTTGGAAACCTGGGTCATGTTACAAATCTGGAATCGTACTTAATTGGTGCATTCCGTCATCGTTTTAAACGGGCGCTAGTCAGGGAAAGGCAGTACCGTCGGAGAATTCTCCTGACAGAGTCGGTCGAAAAGCTTGAGAGCCTTGGCCGAATTCAAGATTGGGAGCCTGTCGAACGACTGGAACGCGAAGTACAGGTCAGGCAGGCGCTGAAGTTTATGGACTCGTGGACACGGCGAGTGTGGAACTACATCAAGTACGGCTACTCCATTAAGGAAATTGCGCGAAGCCTCGACCTCACTGAATTCCAAGTTGAATTCCGCTATCGCCGGAGGCTCGCCCGATTGCGAGACTACTTTCGTCGCCGCGGTGGGACCGCGGCTTAGCAGAAGTGCATTTCGGTCTCGACGGAACGAAGTATCGTCAGAGACGCGGAAACGGTGAATCTTGATTAGCTTTCTGCATAAGAAACGACAGAACGACGAGGACAGACAGTTCTCGGAACTTCTCAATCGAGAGTTGGTAGAAGGATTCCCGAACCCGAATCGAATCGGGTGTCCCGACTTGGAGTTTGTGCAACGTGTGGCGCGCCATCAAGTCCCTATTGCTGAAATTGATCCGTGGATTGAACATCTCGGCTGCTGCAGCGAATGTTTTGCGGACTTCAATCGGCTTAGAGCGGCATCTAGGGCGCACCGGCGCCGCCGATTCATGTTGCATGTTGCTGCAGCGTCCATCGTTCTCGCCAGCGCAGGACTTTTCTGGAGACAGGTGATCAGGGGGCGGGAAATCTCTACGCCGGTTGCGGGTGTGGCTGCAACAAACCCCGCGGTTGTACCAGGAGACCGGCAGGACGGAGCCACCACCGAGGCAGACAGGAAGCCGTTCGAGGTCATGCTCAATCTTACAATGTCCACGACGCGCGGCGAGAAAAACACCAATGACAGCCGAATGATCCGAGTACCAAATCGACTTCTGAAGTGTCGCATTACACTCCCGCTCGGCAGCTCTGATGGCCCGTACTACGTCCGGGTTCAGCGCGCTGTTCGGAGCGAAGTCCTCAGGACGGTTCAAGGAAATGCAACTATCCACGACGGCGACATGCGACTAGACGTTGAGATGGACCTGTCGAATATGGCGCCGGGAAGATATTTGTTGTGCTTCCGCCATGCTGGTGAGTCCTGGCACCGTGTACCGATGTCGATCACGAACTAGGAGACCAACCTCAGAAAGCCAAAGAGCGCTATCGTGATTCCAACAATCTGCAATATCCACTGCCGGCTCAAATTCCTCAAATCACGCCGGCGCTACTTCGCGAACAAGAATTCCTGCCGAATCGGAGCCGACGTTTATCGAAGGACATCGAAGGCCTTATTAAGTTGGGCGTCGCTTCCGCGAGCAAGGGCTTCGGGATCAATGTCTACGAGAACGTCCGGCTCCACGCCTGATCCCTCGGTGTAATTTCCTTTTGGACCGTACCACCCGACTATCGGCATGTAGAGAATATAACCATTTCCTACGCTGAATGTCGTGGAACCGAGGACATTACCCATTGTCTTTTGGCCGACAAGAGTAGCAAGCTTTGTGTCCTTTGCGAACTGGGCTGCCATTTCTCCCGCGCTGTTCGTGAATTCATTTACCAGGATCACAATGTGGCCATGGAACGGTTGTGGTCCCAGACCCTGCGTAAGCAGCATCAATGACTTATCCTTAACGGAAAAACGGGCCAGACAAAACAGAACGCCAGCTTTCGTCCTCGGCATCGGAACACGAGGCAGCTCGCTGGCGGCGTATCCTCGTCGGAGACGTTTCGGGGTTACGTCGTATCCGATGGGAATTCGGTCGGCACAGAGATAGCTGACAAGACTGGCGAACCCTAAACTGCCGCCCAGGCAACCACGCAGATCGATGATGAGGCGGTCGCAACCTTTGGCCTTCAAGTCTTCCACCGCTGCGTGCAAAAGCTTCGAGAAACGGATTCCAAACGATCCGGGGAAAAACGGCACTTTCAAGAGTCCAACCCGCTGCGTGAGCGCGCGGTGCCTCACGCTCGTTGGCTCAATCAACGGTGGGCGTCCCTTGCGGGTTTTCCTTTGAGGAACGCTTACTACGAGGGCGCTCGTTTCAGGCCGGCTGGGCAATTTTGTAGTTATGTGGTGATCCTGACCGAAGCGAAATGCAGGAAATGCTGGGGGAATGGCCGGTGTGCCGTCTACGCTTACGAGGAATTGGCCGGGGGTGGCGCCCGCGCGCGCTGCGGGGCCATCCTCGAACACGTCCAGAAACATCCAGTACGAACGATCGGAACCGGTCACTGAGCGCAGAGTGGCACCAATGACATGCTGCGGCTTAGTCGAATTCATATCGGCAGTAAAAAAATTCGTATGGCTCGACTTTAGCTTCGCGAGAAGAGCGCGTACGCCTTCCTCGAAGATGCCATCGTCCGCGGCACTCAGGCTGGCAGATTGTTCATCGACTTCTCTGCACCATTCTGCGTAATCGATCTTTCCGATGTTGAAATGGTGCTTAACCACTAGGGTCTTCACTCGTGAAATAATTGCTAGACGCTGTGTCTGCTCAGTCACCATCTTCTCCCTTATTACTGCATTACTGCTCAATCGGCGGTGGCGCAAACCCTTCTACAGTAAACCCCGCCCAGTAATATGGAACAGCCTTGCGTGGGCCGAACTTTTTCAGCATGATCCTTTTTGCGACTCTCAATGCGTCTGGGACGGACCTCTTGCGAGCCAGTTCCGCATAGAACACCTTCATCAAATACAGGGTGCTGTCATCGTCAATGGTCCAAAGAGTGGACACAACGGTACGAGTTCCGGCCAGGAGGAAAACACGAGCCAGTGTAGATATCCCCTCCTCACCTTCGATCGGTCCGACGGCCGTCTCGCACGCAGATAGCACGACTAGATCGGCGTCCAACCGCAACTGAACGATTTCCGAGGGATACAGAAATCCGTCCTCGCCATGTTGTGGATCGCTGAGGAGAACAAACGCCGCTCGATCGGGGGTGGTTTTATTTGCAATGGCGTGGACTGCGAGGTGAATGATTCGATGATCGACCGACTTCTTGAACGCCGCTTCCGTTGCCTCGTTACCGAGGAGCAGCTTATTCGAGCTGTTTGGCAGAGCCCCTGCAGCGTCAACTGCCTCGTCCCTTGAACTCGGGAGGTCTCCGAGCCCCGTTCCGCCTTGTTGGTAAGGAACACCTCCGACCGCGAGCAGGCCTCGTGCTGACGATTTGTGGCGTGCTGCAGTTCGTAACAGAAAGAAACTCGTTGCGGATGGAGCGTACACAACTGTTCGGGACTCGACAACATACCGTCCAGACGGCTCAACCAGGGCGTCGAACGGGACTAGGTCAAGTTGGCCATCGCGAACGATGATGAACTGCTTTGTGTCTTGTAGTCCGGGGAGTCCGCCTAGCAGTACATCGTACAAATGCCGGCTCTCATTGTCGGCACGTTCCTTCGCCTTCAGCTTGCCGAGGTATGCAATTGTAAGCGAAGAAAGGGCTTGCTCCCCCGGCAGCTTGACGATGCGCATACCGGTATGAGTGATCACCAAACAGTACGAGGCAGGCTCATCCATCACATATTCGAGGAGAGCCTCCGAATTCGAGAGGGAATTCTGCAGTCGCTGAATGGTTATGACCTGGTGCTCTCTTGCCTTCAGGATGCTGACTTCAGGAGTAACCGACCTGGACTGTTCGGCTAGGAATATCTGATCCCGAAGGTCTTCAATCTCTTTGTCTGAATGCGCCTCGGTGAGTTGCAAGCGCAGCCGTGCAATATTCTTTTCCGTAGCTAGAGCCTCGGGGGCAGTTCTGTCTCCTGACATAAGAAGATCTGTCATCACTCGTCCGCGAGCCTGCTCGACCACAGCGAAAGCTTTTGCGGGATCACCACTGTGTTCAGCAATCAAGTCGAAGTGCTTCGCATACAAATCGCCCACACCTTTGATGAGAGCCGTCTTCCCGAGTGCACTATCGGCGTTGCCGATCATTACATCTTGAATCGTAGCGGCGCGGTCGTAGGTCTGATCGGCCTCTGTGTACTCCTTGCGGCTGACTTGAATCTGTGCCAAGACATTCAGCAGCTTCGGGATCAGGGGTATATACCCGAGCGCCTGTGCGGACTCGGCCGCCCGACGGGCAAGCACTTCAGCTTGTGATAGATTTCCGGTCAGTCGATACAGATCTGAGAGGTCGCTCTGAAATTCGGGGATTGCGTGTGTGTTGCCGACGATTTCAGAATGGCGAACAGCCTCATTGAGATATGCAATGGCGCCCGACATGTCCCCTCGGGAGCGGGCTATTTGCGCTGCCATCGAGTCCAGTTCCGACAATTGGTCGTCACTTGCTTGAGCGTCAGGGCGGGCCAACAACTTTTTCAACTCTTCTTCTGCCGAAGCGACTTGGCCAGCTTGAACCATAGCCGATAGCCGTGCCTGGTGCGCGATTATGGGATATCCTGAATCCGGATTCGCATCCGCAATTGCGATAGCCCGATCGGCGTACTGAGTTGCCTCGGCGTTCATACCTTGCAAAACGAGTCCAGTCGCTGTGGTGGAGAGATAGAAGATCTCGCCGCCGATATCGCCGATCTTCGTCGCACCGATCAATGCTTGGGCCACATTGCGCTGGGCACCCGGGAGATCTCCGTCATAAAAATCTGCAAAACCCAGTTGCCCTTGCGCTCGGTATTGCCACTTCGTATTGCCCAGGGCGTGTGCCAGCGACGCTACCTCGGTCCAATCGCGACGCATCGCGCGCGTATCGCTTTCTGCGTCGAAGTCGCCCTTGACGATGAGACAGAACATCCGCAGTTCTCCATCAGATTGCAAGAGCGGATTTGTGGCGAGCTCTTCATCCAGCATGAATGAAAGTTTTGGGATTGGGGCCGGTTTCACGCCTGCTCTGATTGCTCCCAACCGCGCATATAGCGCATTTCTTTTGTCACCCGCCGCTTCAAACATTTGTTGAGATTTTGTGAAGTACGGGCTCGCAGCGCGCCAGTTATACAGATCCGAGAAATAGAGAGCTCGCTGTAGCAGCTTGTCCGCAGTATCATCCGCCAGGACAGCGGAACGGGGCGCCGCCACAAGCAGCCCAAGAACCAGCAGAAGTATGCGAAGGATTCGACGCCTTGAACCGCGGATCCATGAGATCACGGGAAATGCTCCGTGCTCCGGTAGTGCACCTTGAGAATGGAAAAATAGCCCCAACCGCACCACATTCAACACTAGCCTGAGGATTCTTCGCATAATCCCTTCTTTTAGCATCGAACCATAACAGAATCGCAGGCGCTGCGAGTACACATAAATCCGTGCTACAGAGGGGCACTGGACCCCCTTCCATCGAGGTTTACCCCTGCACTAACTCAGGAACAGTTTGAGGGGCACAAGCATCGAAATATTTTTGTACTTTGTAATTTTCTTTCCGTCGCCCATCGCAAGATCTTTTTTACTGCTTTCTCCCTTTCGGAGGTTCCTTTACTAGATGTAAGGGCGATTACCGATCTCTGCCGTTTGGCGAAAGGGGTTCGAGCGATGTTCCCCAACCTCGAAGTGCGTCACCTGCACGCAGTGATTGTCTTGGCCGAAGAGCGGAACTTCACGCGGGCGGCGGACAGGTTGCACATTACTCAGCCTGCGCTCAGCAAGCAGATCACCGAACTCGAAGAAGAGCGTCGATTTCACCTGTTTACTCGCGATAAGCGACGGCTTGTGGAACTCACGGACGCCGGGCGTGTCTTCGTTGAAGAAGCTCGCCTGGCTCTCTTGCATACGGAGCGGGCTGTGCATCTTGCTCGTGCTGCACACGCAGGGTCCGAGCGCATTTTGACGATAGGGTATTCACCCTATGCCGATCACGCGTGGATTGCCGCAATGCTAGCGATCCGCCTTCCTCTGTATCCGACGCTCCGAATCCGACTAATGACTCAGTTCGCCATGGAGTCACTGCGGGGCGTCCTTGTGGGCGACCTGAGCCTAGCACTCGTGACCGCGCCGCCGCAGGACCTTCAGATTACGGCTGTACCATTCGCTCGGGCCCCGCTCTACGCTGCTCTTCTCGAAACCCACCCCGCTGCTCACAACGAGCGTCTAGTCCTCCAGGATCTGGCAAAGGACGAGTGGATTCTGCTTGCGAAACGGGTTCATCCACTTGTGCATGACGCGATCATGGATGCAGCGCGCCGTGAATCTATCGTCCCCAAGCACGCTCACGACATCATTACGCTACAGCAGGCGGTCGAGCTCGTATCGGAGCATGTAGGCGTCGCCATCCTCACGAAACCTACGGCCCGAAGCCTTCATACTGACGGCGTAGTGGTAAAGCCGCTCTCCGATACATCTTTGTGGTTCGAAACCTCTGTGATCATGAGAGCCGGTGATGATTCTCGGCTGGTCAACGAATTCGTCCGATCATTCCTCCGCAGATATGCTCCCCAGCGCCAACCAAAGCAATTGGAATTGCAGCTATCCGCCTAAACTGTCAGGTTGAACCCGCCTCTCGACTGTCAACCGGTGCCGTGCCGACCCGAATCGGGGGTGACGTGTCACTGGCAAACCCGCTGCGCAGCAGCGCCAGATTTTCAAAACCTTCCGAGATACCGCACAGTAACCCGCCCAACGGACCTGCCAGCACTAGCGGTCAAAGATCGCATGCCAGAATCTGTCTCCGTATTTTGCCGCGCCAAACCCGCAAGCCAATATGAGACCTCCCGCGACAAGAAGTAAAAAGGCTGAATACTCAAAGAAGATGAGGAACAACCGCAAGGCAATAAACGCTCCCAGGATTGCGCCACAGACAAAGCGCACCCAAAACCCGAAGCGGTCGGCCATCGGCAAGGTATCCCGATCCGTTTTCTTCCATTCCTCATCCGGTTCACACTCGGCCTGATTTGCCATCTGGACGGCCGGAGAATAGGTTTCAATGTGATGGCGCAACGGTGCGTGCTCGACTAGCGAGTACGCCTCGTTTATCACTTTCATCATGCGCGTCGCTTCGATGTAAGACGGCGTCCCGCTTGAGTAAAGGTCCGGATGCCACCTCTTTGCAATTCGGCGATAGCTTTTCTTGATCAAAGGTGCTGAGGCAGAAAACGGAATCCCAAGTACCTCATACGCACGTTTCAGCTCTGTGATGTCATCAGCCATCGACATTCTGTCGCACTAGCCGCGCTGAGGTCACGGCTTTCTCGGGGATACTACCCACGTTTTTTGGGGCCAGCAGTGCCACGCTGGGAAAATAAAAATCGTCGTTCAAATCTCTAGAAACTTGCGGCATCAGTTATCTTAGACCCTCCAACGGATTGGCCAGTTCGCCCATCGCTCACTGAACAGACCTGGCGAAGGTGAGGGCGTAGGGCAGCATGTAGTGTGTCGTCGCATCAAGCTTGGTCACAACCTCGCGCAAATGACCTTCGGAAGTATCATTCATGTCTGTTTTCCTCAAAACGACCTGTGCCTGTCGAATGTATTCTTCAGATCGAGTCATGTTGCCCTCCTTGTCTTCCAGAAACGCGAGCCGCACGTAAGCGTTTCCCCGGTCCAAATTGAGACCCCGTTGCATGGAGGGCACAACCCCTTTTTCGGCCTCCATTTTGTCCATAAACGCAAGCAGGCCCAGAAGAGCTCGCTTGCCCTCGGTTGGGGTCGATTCTTTGTACTGTAGATCTGCTAGAATCTCATATTCCTTAAGCGCCAAGAACTGAGACAAGATCCTTGCGCCCTCATTAAACCTGCGTTGACCCCAGACATGTCCCAGATAGAATCCGAGGACCGAGCTGGCGAGAACCGAAAGTGCGAAAACGAAAAACCGCTTCATTGTGAGATAGCTCCCGTCGAAGACGGCGATGGGCAATGATCCCGGTCAAGGGCCTCAATTATTTCCCGCAGGCGGGGCTCGGAAGAATCTTTCCATCCCGCCGCTACTGCCAGACTTCTGGCTCGTTCCGCCAAACTGGAGTGGGCCTCGCCGCTGGAGTGTGTTCCTGCAGCCATCAGCTCCCTGGCGGCAAGTCGGGCCTGCGCGGCAGCCAGCGGCGGCGATAGAGTGTCAGTTTGGTTGTTTCCCTCAGCCAGGAGGGTGAGGATCTTGCTCTCATTCATGAGGACGACATGCACATCGTGCCTACCTGCGCAATCGGCAGCCGCGTATTCTATGGTTCCAAGATGTGCTAGTTGGTCAAACATCCGGTCGAAGCTGTCCTGCTTCCGAGATCCAACGTATACAAGGCCCGACGCCGATAATGCCTCCGAGGAGTCCTTCGCATAGGCGGCACCAAATCCGATCGCGAATGCGAGCATGATACATGCGGCTAAGGCGGTCCTGTTCAGTTTCATGCTTTGCCTCCATCCCTCTCAGGCTGTATTTTGTGGTCACGGTATCGGCGGGCTAGCAGCGCTGACGCCAAAGATAGCCGCCTGCCCGCAATTCTGGGCCGCCGGAATGAGGTTCCTATTCTCTCTGCAAGCTTGCTGAATATTCTGAGAAGACGCATTACTAACGTTGTTGCCGACTTGTTGATTTGCGCTGTTGGTGTTCTCAATTTCGTCCGTGCTCATCCCACCGATTCCTTGCGCTGTCTGTGGCACTGTCGAGATACCAAATAAGCCATAGATCCCGCACTTGAGCCAGGACACAATGTTCCCCAGGACCTGCCAGCCCACCTGCTTGCCATCCGGGTCGCGCCATTGCAATGGGGAATTGAATGCATAGTTATAGAAGTTGGTTCCGGGCTTGAAATGAAACGGATCTTCGAGGATCATGGCGCCTGCTTTGAAACGTAGCGGGTCTTCGGAGAGGAACCTTCCGATAGTTGAATCGTAGTATCGAGCACGATAATAGTAGAGTCCAATTTCTGCATCGAACTCGCGCCCCGTATACTGGAAATAGTTGCTTAGCGTGCCGGTCGAGGCAGTCAGATTTCCGAAGGAATCGTAAGCGTAGGTGTTGGCCGGCGTTCCCGACGAATTGCTCAGCGAAGAGATTGAGCCTAAAGCATCCGCCTCGTAGTAACCCCCCGTGCTAGCCCGCCGTTCGGCAAGCATCTCGTCGACGTTCAGCGTGTGCGAGTAGCTCGCAACTTCGCTGCCGGACCCGTTCACGGTCTCCAGTAAATTAGCTCCATTGTAGAGAAAGATGCTAGTCGCGTTCGGCGACAGCTTATAGATTCGTCTGCCAAATGGGTCGTACTTGAACGTCACTGTTCCCGTCCCTGGCACGACGGCCGATGCCATCCGATTCTCGAAGTCCCAAGTGTAGGATTTGCCGGAGGGGTCGGAGAGGGTATTGCCGTTTGCGTCATAGGTGTAGCTACCTGAAGAACTCGACGTCAGCTCGTTTGACGAATTGTAAGAATATGAAGGCACGCTCAGTGAGCTCAGTCTATTCCCCACCGCGTCGTAGCTGAAGCTCTCCTTGGTACTACCACCGTGGGTTACCTGCAGCAGGTCGTAAATCGCGTCGTAGTCGTAATTCCATGTGGTCCCGTTGAGATAATTGGTCTTGCTCGTCCGGTTGCCGGCAGGGTCGTAGGTGTAGCTGGCCCCGTCGAGCGTGGTCGAACCCTCCTGGTGCAGCGCGCTCAGCAGATGCGACACCGAATCGTAGCTGTAATTCGTGGTCACGCCGTTGGGCCGTGTCAACTGTGTTCTGCGGCTTAGCGCATCGTAGCTGAAGCCAAACGATCCCGCCCACGAATTCGCCAGCCCATTCAGCCGGTTCAGCGTGTCGTAGCCGTAGGTGCTGATGCTGCCGTCTGGCGCTGTCAGCGACGTCCGGTTCGACGCCGCATCGTAGGTATAGCTATTCGTGAATGTTGGCCCGGACAGGAACGCGTACGACGTGCTCGTCCCCACCAGCCGTCCCATGTTGTCGTAGGCAAAGCCGTAGGTTCCGGTCGGATCGCTCACCTGCAGCACCTTGTTCGCCAGGTCGTAGGCGTACTCCACGGTGGTTGTGTCGGGATAAGTCTTCTGCGTCAGCCGGTATAGCGAGTCATAGAGATACTGAATCGTGTTGCCTTTGCGGTCGGTCTTCGAGAGCAGGTTGCCCACCAGGTCATAAGCATAGTACTCCGCCAGCGACGACGGGAAAGTGGTCTGCGTGACCCATCCGCGCGTGTTGTAGGCGAACTGCGTCGTATGCCCGTTGGCGTCGGTGATCGAGAGCATGTTGTCTTCCGTGTCATAGGCGTACTGCGTGGTGTTGTTGGCCGGGTCGGTGACCGCCGTGAGCCGGTCCGCGGCGTCGTAGGTATAAGTCGTGATCTTGCCGTTCTGGTCGGTCGAGGTGATGCGGCGTCCGCGCACATCGTAGGTAAAGCTCACGGTACTGCCGTCGGGATAAGTGATGCCCAGCAACCGGCTCATGGAGTCATAGGAGAAGCTGGTTGGATGGGCCGAGCCGTTGATGGGATCGATGACGGCGGTGCGGTCGCCGCGCGAATCGTATTGGTAGCTGGTCGTGTTGTTTTGCGCGTCGGTGATCGAGGCAATCAGGCCTACAGGCGTGTAGGCGAGCGTGGTGAGGTTTCCCTTGGGATCGGTGATTTGCGTCAGCTCACCCATGGAGTTGTATTGGAACTGCGTAACGCTGCCGGCCGTGTTGCCGTTGGGCGCGGGCGACGTGACGGTGAGCAGGTTGCCGTGCGCATCGTAAGTGTTGGTCGTGGTATTGCCCAACGGATCGGTGGCGGTGAGCACCTCGCCGAAGTTGTTGTAGGTGTACGAAGTCGTGGCCGTAGTGGTGGAATTCAACGGCTTCGAAACCGAGGTTAAGTTGTTATTTCCATCGTAGGTGTAGTTGGTGACGTTGTTTAGATCGTCGTAGGTGGAAAGGGTGTTGCCGTTGGCGTCGGGGATGTTGGTGATGCTGCCGCGGATGGAGCAGGTGACGCATCCCGGCCCCTGCGAGGCCGTGAAGTAGTAATCCCCAGCCTCGGCTGTTGCGTTGTACTGGGTCTGGTTCCCCAGAGAATCGGTGATGTGCACGACCATATTTGAGTGCCACCACTGGGGCGCAATGGCAGTGACCCCGCCCACCGTCACCGTGACCGGGCCGGTGTCGGCGCCAATCGGCACCAAAACTTCGAGGGAAGTATCGCTCCAGCTCGTGACGATGGCCCCATTAATGCCGTAGAAATTGACCGTGCTGTTGCTTTGCGTAGCGCCGAAGCCGGTGCCCGTAATGGTGGTGGAACCAAAGATTCCTCCAAGGCTATCGAAGGGCCCTGAATCAGGCGAGAGCGAAGTGATGGTAAGGGGATTCTCGACATTGAAGTCCACGCTGTTGCTACTAACACCGCCCACCACGACGGTCACACTTCCGCTGGTGGCATTGCTAGGAACCTCGGCGATGATGCTGGTGGCGCTCCATTGGTTGGGCGAAAACGAAACGCCATTGAACAGAACTTGAATCGTTTGACCGGAGTTAAGCTGAAAACCAGAGCCATTGATCGTAACGATCGCTCCCGGAGCGGCAGCGGGCGGCACGATGCTTCCGATAGCCGGATTCGTCACTGTGAACGCATTGTTTGAATTGCTTGGGATCGAGTTAACGACAACCGCCACAGGCCCCGTGGTTACGTTACTTGGCGGAACGGCATAGATAGCAGTGTTGCTCCATGACGTGATCGAGGCAGCCGGAACTCCGTTGAAGGTGAGAGTGCTGCCGCCTTGGGTGGCGCCAAAGTTGTTTCCTGAAATGGAGACAGGAGTGCCCGACACTCCCGAGTTTGGATAGACGTCAGAAATGCTCGGCGTCGGGATCACGGTGAAATTCAATCCGTTGCTCGCATCTCCGTTGGAGTCCACGGATACGCTTACACTTCCCAAGGGCGCGTTTGTCGGCACGACCGCAGTGAGAGAGGTTTCGCTCTGTACCGTGGCGGTTACGTAGGAACTGTTGAAGGCTACTTGTACGCTGTCCGCGCTATCTCCAAGATTGGTTCCCGTAATCGTCACGACCGTGCCCGCGGCCCCCGAGGTGGGTGAAATGCCTGTTATTGTCGGCGTCGCGAGCGCCGTGAACACAAATCCGTTGCTAGCCACTCCGTTCACCGTCACGACGACGGGACCAGAAGTTGCGCCGCTCGGCACTGGAACTGATACCTGAGTGTCGGTCCAGTTTGAGGGTGTCGCTGCCACTCCGTTGAAAGTAACCGTGCTGCTGCCCTGAGAAGTTCCAAAATAGGTTCCGTTGATGACGACGGGGGTTCCGGCGGAGCCTGCAGCTTGGACCACAGAAGCAATTGCCGGTGGTTCTGCCGGCGTCCCCTGTCCAGTTGCAAAGTAAGAAATGAAGCCGCCGCCAGACAGGCTTTGGCCTTCAATGTCGGTAATGCCACTCGTCAACTGCAGTTCGTACTGAGTCAGCAAGTCCAGTGGCTGATTCGGAGTAAATGTCGCCGATCCGCCGGTACTCGTTGCCGTTCCAGCCACGGGAATCCTGGTGCTCGTCGGGATCAGCTGCATTGTGCCGGTCGTCACCGTGAGCGGATCGATGCTCTTGCTGAAGGTCACCGTTATTGTGCTACTTGCCGATACTCCGGTTGCGTTGCTCGTAGGATTGACGCCCTCAACGGTAGCGGAGGTCAAATCCGCTCCGGTGCCGGTAGTAAAACTCACAACGGTCGGAGACGGCAGCACATTTCCGCTAAAGTCCTGCACTCCGGCGATCGTAAGCGTGTACGCTGTGCTTGGAGAGAGCGGCACTGTCGGAAGTAGAGTCAGTCTCTGATTACCGCCAGTCAACCTTTGCGATACATTTACCGTACCGCTGCCGGCGCTTAAAGTTACTCCGCTCAGGTTCGCAGCTGAGATGGGCTCGTTGAACTGAATAACAACCTGCGCATTGACCGGTACCGCTGCCGCCGCATTCGCCGGACTTACACCGACTACTTGCGGCCCGCCCGTGTTGGCCGTCGTCCCGGTCGTAAAGTTAATGGAGGAACTTCCCTGCAAGGAGTTTCCCGCCAAATCAGCAATACCACTCCCTGAACCAGCACCGGGGAAGCTCACCGAGTACCCGGTGTTTGCCGCCAGCGAGACTCCAGGAACAAATGTGATCGTCAGTCCATCGGCACTCACGGCATAAGTGCCGGCAACTGTCTGGCCGTTGCTGCTATTTGTTAATGTTAGCGTGCCGCCGTTCACTGTCCCTGGGTCTACTGGTTGACTCATCTGCAGAGACACGATGGCGTTAAGTGGGACGTTCTGTGCACCCTGTATTGGACTGGCGCTCACTACGAAAGGCGGCACTACGTCTGGGCCGGTGGCGGTCGTGAACTGCGTCGTCTGTGTAGGCACTGCATTACCCGCCACGTCGGTCACTCCCGAGATGGTCAAAGTCATCTGCGTTCCGTCTGGGAGCGGCGCGTGAGGCACCAGCAAGGCGGTTTGACTATTGTTACTGAAGCTGATCGAGTCCGGCACCTCCGTAATCCCTGCTCCGCTCAACTGGATCGTGCTGGCATTCACCGTTAGAGGATTGATTGATTTGCTGAACACTAACCGCACCTCCGCGTTATCCCCGACATTCGAGGATCCATTTGGCGGAGAAGTCGTCACGATCGCCGGCACCACTGTGTCTGGACCCGATCCTGTGGTAAACGATATCGAATTGCCCGAAAGTGGTCCCAGCGCGAGCCCGTTGAGTCCTTGAATTCCGCTGCCGAGCAGGCAACTTGTGGCGGCGTTGGGCGCCAACGGCAGCCGCGGTGCAACCTGCAAAAGTGTTCCTCCATTGAGCAAGCTCACTCCGGCCTGAAACCAGGTACCGTTCTGGCTACAAGTCACACTAGCCGGCGTCAGGGCGGTCGGGTCCAGAGGTTCATTGAAGGTGAAGTCAATCACGACATTAGTGGGCACGGTGCTGACCTGATTAGCCGGACTCGTACTGACCAAAGTGGGAGCAGTCGTGCTCGGATCTGACGTTGTTGTAAACGAGGCCTGGTAGTTGTTCACACGGGCGCCGCTCAAGCTCTGCGCTCCTGAAGTCAGAAATACCTGCACCAAGGCACTTGGTTGCCATTGTGCCGACGGCGTGAACTGTACTACTTGCCCGTTGTCGGTCACCTGCGTCGTTCCGCTCACCAACGCTCCATTCTGGGATACCTGCAATGCCGCCTGCACACTCGATGCTTCCATCTGCTCGCTCGTGTACAACACGACATTGGCGCTCAGCGGTACGCCTGTCGCTCCGTTTCCAGGCCGCTGCGACACCACGGTTGGGGCCGACGTATTAGCAGGTGCTGTCGTAAAGGTGCTTTGAAAACCCGCTGATGCATTCCCCGAAAGATCCATGACGCCACTGGTGACGAGCACGGTTATCACGCTCGAAGGAGGCAGCCCGTATCCATTCAAAGTCACCACCCGGTTGTCGGCCGAAGCGCTGATCGAGCTCGACAATGCGCTTCCGTTGGCTAGAAGCGCAAAAGTATCAGTGTTGATCGTATTGGGGTTCAACGACTCCGAGAACGTCAGCACGACTACGGCATTGGTTCCGATGCCTGTCGCCCCATTCTGCGGCGTCACCATCGTTATCACCGGGGCTGTCGTATCTGTGCTCGTACCCGTGGTAAAGGTGCTGGAGAACGAGTTAGCCGCGTTTCCTGACAGGTCGAGCAAACCCGAGTTCACCTGCACTGTGACCGTTGCATTGCCCGGCAATGGCGACAGGGGCGTGAACGTCATCATCGTCCCCGTCCCATCCAAGCCATAGCTACCCGCTAGCTCACCACCGACTCCATTTATTGAGATCGGTACCGTCGATTCGGTCACCGTCGTTGCATCTATCGCTTCATTGAACGTCAGCACAATCGGACTGCTTACCGCCACGGCACTCGCCTGGTTCGCTGGACTTACGCTCACCACCGCCGGTGTCGTCGTGTTCGCCACCCCCGATGTCCCCGTCGTAAAAGTGCTGGTGAAGAGGACCACTGCATTTCCAGCTTGGTCGCTGAACCCACTGGCCGTCACCGTGTACGTTGTGCTGCTGGCCAGCAAACCCGCAGGGATGAAACTCAGCGATGTCCCGTTACTGTTTAAGCTCACAGTACCTGGAACTGTTGTTCCGGCAGACGACACCACCACGGCATTGCTTCCCACGCTGGGGGCGCTTATTGGAGCACTCATCGTCAAGTCGATGCGAACATTAGCGGGAACATTCGTTGCCCCATTTTCGGGACTCACGAGCTGCACAGTCGGCCCCGACGTGTTGGTTGCAACACCGGTCGTAAAATTCGATCCGAAGGACGACAACGGATGCCCTTCGACATCTGCTATACCGGCCGTGGCTTGCACGTAATATGTGGTAAACGAGTCAAGCTGTGCGCTCGGCGTGAAAGTAGCCGTCTGACCGGTCGGCGAGATCGAAACCGTCCCCGATATCGGCACTCCTGTCGCGAACGTCACCTCAAACGTTGTCGACGTTACTGTCCAAGGATCGACTGGCTTGCTGAACTGGAGTTGCACGACTCCATTCACTGGTACTCCGGTCTGAGTGTTGCTTGGACTTACACTGGTGACGGATGGCGTTGTCGTGTCGTTTGCCGAGCCAGTCGTGAAACTGAACGTTCCTGGGTTGGCAAGTGCGACTCCCCCGATGTCCGCGAGTTGCGTGGTTGTGGCGATGGTGTACGTCGTATTCCCGGTTAGCCCACCCGACGGTGTAAAAGTAATCTGCTGATTGCTGTTGGAGAGCGCAATGGCGCCCGCAACCGGCTGTTCGTTGGCTTCGATCTGTAAGCCTTGCGCCACACTGATCGCGTTGAGCGGATCACTGAACTCCAGCACGATCAATGCATTCAGCGCCACCGAGGTTGCGCTATCCGCCGGACTCATGCCCAGCATCTGTGGGCCATTTGTGTCTGCGGAGAACGAGGTGCTGAAATCAAAAGATGTGTTGCTACTGCTCGTGAGGGTGTTACCGGACGAGTCCTGAATTGCCCTGAGGTTCACAGCAAATGTGCGACCGACTCCGAGATAGCCCATGGGAACATACGACGCAATCGTCGCCGTGGGATCGAGTTGAATCGTACCCGGCACGTCGTTCCCCGTCTCGTTATCGACGACAGTAAACGACTGCGGCGTAAGTGTCGCCGGATCCATCGCCTTGCTGAATTGCGCCACGACCGCTGCGTTGATCGGGACACCTGTGTTGCTATTCTGCGGGTTGGTCAGCACGAGCGTCGGTGCCACTGTGTCTGTGGCGGAACCGGTTGTAAAGCTGCTTTGAAATTCCGGTGTTAGCTGATTTCCTACGAGGTCCGTTATTGCTATCGTGTATTCCATGTTCGCTGTCAAACTCTGCGAAGGTGTGAATGTAATCCACAGTCCGTCATCTGAGAACGTCAGATTTCCTGTAAGGTTTGCCCCGCCTTGCAAAACGGTAAAAGCGCCAGGGATGAATGCGATAGGCTGGACCGCCTGGGAAAAACGCACGATAACACGCCCGTTTAATGGAAAGCCTGTGCTCTCGTTGGCCGGCAGCACTGTGGAAACCGATGGAAGCGACAGCAACGTGATCGAAATCGGCGCAGCATTACTCGATAGCCCATTGACTGTAACGATCACATTTCCTGTTGTTGCTCCGAACGGCACCGGCGTCACAATGCTTGATGGCGTCCAAGACGTAGGCGTGGCAGTTACTCCGTTGAACATCACTGTGCTCGTGCCCTGCGCCGAACCGAAGTTGGTTCCAACGATTGTCACGGACGCACCAATTGTCGCGGAGGTCGCCGAGAGGCTAGTGATGCTTGGATCTTGCAACACCGTGAACGGCACCCCGGTGCTGGCCGTTCCATTGACTGAGACGATTACGTTGCCGGATGTCGCCCCACTTGGGACGGGCGCTACAATCGTGGTTGCACTCCAGCCTGTTGGTGTTCCCGGGGTTCCGTTGAATGTCACTGAACTACTGCCTTGACTGGCGCCAAAGTTAGCCCCAGTGATAGTCACGGCTGTACCAGGCAATGCGGCGGCCGGGGACAAGTTCGTAATTGAGGGACCGAGAACCTCCGGTGCGAAACTCGTGGAGAGGTTGTCGAAGGTCGCTGTGGCCAACGCGGTAGTGTTGCTGCTAGTCACTGCCAGCCCCACGTACACATTCTGCGTCATGCTGATGGTTTCGCTCGATCCCACCTGCGTCCAGTTCACCCCGTCGGGGGCGATGTAAGTGGTGAACGTGCTTCCACTACGAGCCAATTGCAACCAATATGGAGGGGTTGCCCCGGAGGTATCGCCCGCCCATGATAGACCTGCACCCGCTGTGGTTCGGGTGTCAAAGTACACATATGGCGACCAGTCCGTCACATTCGCCGTGATCGATCCGGGATCCAGCGTTTGGCGAACCATTACGCCTGCCTGAGCCCCAGACGTTAAGCTCGCCACCCGGGCGATGATGCTTCCGTCCCCGGAAAGGGGTTGGTAAACAAAATGAAAAGCATCGCTACTGCCGCTTGTCAGCTGTCCGCCACCGCCACCGTTTACGGTAAAAACGCCACTTGCATAACTGGCATTGCCAGCCGTCCCGACCACGCCTACATCCCCGTCCAGCCACCCTGAGGGTAATGGTTGTGATTCCACCGTAAATACGATGGGGTTGCTGTCGTTCATGCTCGGCGCCACTGATACAGCAAGATAGCCTGAGGTAGAACCGGAAGGAATCGTAACGCTAATCGACGTGTCGCTCCACGAATTGATGGTCACCGGTGCATCGTTCAACAGGACCGTACTGCTGCCTTGAGACGCTCCGAATCCGGCGCCCGTAATGACTACCGTGCTGCCGATGTTTCCGGTGGTTGCTGAAACGCTAGCAATGAATGGTGCCGGCGCTGCCGTTGTGTTGATTGAGACATTGTCAAAAGTCGCCGTAGCCAAGGCGGTAGTGTTGCTGCTGGTCACCGCCAGCCCCAAGTACACAGTCTGTGTCATGCTGATGGTTTCACTCGATCCCACCTGCGTCCAGTTCACCCCGTCGGGGGCGATGTAAGTGGTGAACGTGCTCCCGCTACGCACTATCATCAACCACTGCGGTAGCGTCAGTCCGCTCGCATCGCCTACAAACGATACGCTTCCACCTGCCGTCGTCCGCGCAGAAAACTCCGCGAAGGA
>Ga0210391_10001807_pt1 | contig 18977 bp, 19 predicted proteins | sample IncBWC12OmetaG_FD_160573 | JGI IMG/M metagenome (GOLD analysis project Ga0210391, IMG submission 160573) | Forest soil microbial communities from Barre Woods Harvard Forest LTER site, Petersham, Massachusetts, United States - Inc-BW-C-12-O ...
CCCGGCCGCCGGATCGAACTCACTGACCGTGTCGCGCAGTCCGCCGGTGGCGTGCACGACCGGCGCCGAGCCGTAGCGCATCGCGTACATCTGGGTGAGTCCGCACGGTTCGAATCGCGACGGCATAAGGAAGGCGTCGCTACCGGCCTGGATTCGATGCGCGAGCGCATTGTTGAACAGAATGATCGCGCGAAGTTTTTCCGGGTAGCGCGACTCCGCGTCCTTGAAAAATTTGTCCAGCACCGGGTCGCCGCTCGCGAGCATGACCAGCTGCAAGTCCAGGCGCATCACGGCGTCGAGCGCGTCCTTGAGCAGGTCGACGCCCTTCTGGCTGGTCATGCGGGTCACCATCCCGACTATCGGCCAGTCCTCGTGCGGCGGCAGACCGACCAGATCGCGCAGCGCGAGCGTACATTTGCGCTTGCCGGCGGGCTTCGCGGGCGAATAAGTCGCGGCGATTTCGCGGTCGGTGGCGGGATTCCACTCGTCATAGTCGGCGCCGTTGAGAATGCCGACGAAGTTTTCGCGCTTGTCGCGCAGCACTCCTTCGAGGCCGAAGCCAAGTTCCGGATCGCTGATAACTTCGTGCGCGTAAGTCGGGCTGACGGTCGACGCGCCGTCGGCCAGCACGATGGCGCCCTTCATCAGGTTGAGGTGATTGTAAAATTCGAGGTAGTCGACCGAATAGTATTTGGCGTCAAGATTGAGCAGCGCAAAGTCCTCGCGACTGCCGATTCCCTGAAACGCGAGATTGTGAATCGTGAAGACCGACAGCGCGCGCTCGAAGCGGGAGCGAAGAGCCTTGTCGGCGCGCATCGCGATCGGCGCGGTCGCGGCATGCCAATCGTGCGCGTGGACCAGGTCCGCCGCCGGCGCGAGTATCTCGGCGCATGCGACGGCGGCGGCGCGGCCAAAGAAGGCGAAGCGACGCAGATTGTCGGGATAGTCGATGCCGTTCTCGCCGTAAATTCCCTGCCGTCCGAAAAATCCGGGATGGTCGATCAGATACATCGGCACGCCGTGCGAGTCGGTCGCACGCAACACCGAGAAGCGTTCGAGGTTGGCGCCGTATCGGATCGGGATGTTGCGCAGCAAAGGCGCGGTCTCGACGCTTTCCGTGAGGGAAGAGTAACCGGGCACAATCAGCACCGGCTCCTGGCGCGCCGCTTTCAAGGCGCCGGGCAACGAGCCGATGACGTCGGCGAGGCCGCCGGCCTTTGCATAGGGCGCGGCTTCCGCTGCGATGATCGCGATCTTCACGGGATCAATAGAGAAAGCAGAATCCCGAGTCCCGCGCAAAGAACGCGCTTCGATGTTTACTGTCGGGGACGACGTCGAGCGTTCAAATCCATGTCGTGGACGGCCACCAGCGTCGCGCGTGTGCTGCTCCGCCCGCTGGTCTGTTCATCTTGTTTCGGTGTGAAATACGGCTCCCGGATTACCAATGAACACGATAATAGAGCCTGGCTCGACTCCGACTGCAGCGTTCTTCATGACCAAACTATCAAACTTCTGGGTCCCATCCGCCGAATATACCAGTAGGCGTCCATCCGCCGGAATCGAGCTTGAAAAGGAACCTCCGGATACGACCTTTCGCGAAACATTTCGACCATCGCCGCCGATACTAATCTCTTCGGAATGAAGCAGAGGCGATACGGTTTTAGCGTCGACAAACTCGAAAGCGCCTGTTGTCAGTATTTTCTCGCCGTGCTGGTAAATGATCTTGACGTCTATCTGATCGTTGGCAAAGGGAAAAATCAATTTACCAGTATATTTGTCTGTCAGGCCGTAGGCTTGGTAATCCCCGAGGTTCCCGAATGCAGGTAAATGATGCCCGGGAGCATCTCAATGGCGCCGGTCTTATAGAGGCCGCTGTAAATCAGCGTGACATAGTCGTCGGCGGACAAATTGCGCGGGACCCAGGTCGTATCATGAAACTCGGACGTATCCGCGCTTTCGTCCGGGTTGATGCTTTCTCCCACGACTTCCACGTCGCCCTCATTGTCGAGGTCCTGTTCAAATAGATTCCTGCCGTCTTTCGCTACCGCAAATGAGAAACTCAGACCTGCAAAGTGGAATCGGCCGTCTTCTCCATAGTGAAAATCACGTCCCTGATCGAACCCGCCGTTTGTGAACGTCGCTACCTTAAGCGCATTCTTGGCGAAGGTTAAACGTGCCAAGGAATGAACTGACGCGCCGTATATCCCTTCAAACTTATACAATTCGCGAGGAACGGAGCCCGGGTGCGGCAACGTTTTCGCGGTGCTGGCCGGTTTCGATACCGCGCCTTTGTCTTCAAGCGCCGCCCAGGCAACCTTTTTGGCCAGGTTGATCACTACATCAGCCGGCAACGTGACCGGCCCCACAAGGATCGCCGCCACCGCCAAGTGTTCCTTTGGTGCGACATACAACTGGCTGCGGAAGAAATTCGTAAACCCGTCCTTGGACAGCACGGTAATTCCCTTGCCGGCAAACTCGGGTATGGAAACATCATCCCAACCCAGTCCGACCAAACCCAAAGACGGCCCCGACCCAAGTGAGCCCCCCTGCCGTTTTTCAAGTTCGTCTATCGACTCGGAATCGAGCAGTTTACCGTCGCCGAGCGCTTGCGAGAAAAGGCACAGGTCCATCGCGGTCGTGGACATTCCACCGGAACCAAGCGCATTCGTGTCTTCTGGCGACAGTGTCCAGAGCGGAAGACCGGCACCGTAAATCGTGGCTACGTTCTGATTACCTTTCTTGAAATAGTAACTGGAGTTCTTCATGCCGGCTGGCGCGAAGATTCCGCTGTTTATGTAGTCGGCGAACCGTATGCCCGACATCCGTTCGATCACCGCCTGGGCAACGGTAAAACAGTCGTTACAATAGACGCTGATATCGCCCGGGCCGCTCTTTAAGCTGCTGTCTCGCAACCCCGCCAGTGTTTGCCCGACATATTGTGGGACTTGGTGTGTGGTGAAAAGCCTGTAGTAGTTGGTCCCTGGGAACCCTGCGGCGTGATTGGCAACATTCGAATCGTAATCTTACCGGAGCGTTCATCTTTCATCCTGAACTCGGGCAGATAGTCCGTGACCGGTTTGTCCAGGTCGATTTTGCCCCGCTCGCGCAGTTGCAACATCGCGACCGCGGTAAATACCTTGCTGATGGAACCGGCGTTGAACTGGGTCTCGATGTCAGGAGTAGAGGATCTGCCTGCGCCGATTTTCCCGAACGCGCGCGCATAGACGATCTTCCCGTCGGCGATAACAGCAAGCGTTCCGCTAAACGCTCCGGAAGCCAGCGCGGACGCTTCTTCTGTCCGTGCCACCTCCGCAGTCCTGGTATATTGGTGGGGTCGGGATCCGGCTTGTGCCAGGCAAGCTGAAAGCATCAGGACGAAGACAGTTACGAAGAACGCACCGAAGACCTTCTTCATTGAGGTTGAAGGCGAAACGGCGTGGCCCTGCAGGCTAGCCCGACTCCCCAACAGAGAAAGGAGACCTGCCGCTAGTTGAGGACCGTTCTCTCGGTGCGTGCCGTCGCCGGCGTTGGCGCAACGGCTTCGGCGCCCGGCTGCACCGGGGCGTCACCGTCGCGCAGTGCGTGCCGAATGACTTCGTCCACTGTGTCGACGAAAATCATTTCGAGCTCCTTGCGCACTTCCGGCTGGATATCCTCGAGGTCGCGCTCGTTGCGCCTCGGCAGGATGATCGTCTTGATTCCCGCACGCCTTGCCGCGAGCACTTTCTCTTTGATTCCGCCGACCGGCAACACCTTGCCGCGCAGCGTTATCTCGCCGGTCATCGCGATATCCGATCGCACGGGGCGCCCGCTCAACAATGACGCCAGCGACGCCGCAATCGTCACACCACCCGAGGGGCCGTCTTTCGGGATAGCTCCGGCGGGAACGTGCACGTGAATGTCGGATTTGTCGTAAAAGTCCGGCGCGATTCCGAGTGCCGCCGCGTGAGTACGCACGTACGAAAGCGCGGCCTGCGCCGATTCTTTCATCACGTCGCCGAGCGAGCCGGTAAGGTTGAGGCCTTTCTGCCCCGACATCCGCGTGCTCTCGATGAACATGATCTCGCCGCCATTGGGCGTCCACGCCAGGCCCGTCGCGACCCCCGGCTCCTGCGTGCGCTCGGCGACTTCGGAGAAGAAGCGTGGCGCGCCGAGATACTTCTGTACGTCGTCGCCAGTGACGACGGCCGGCGCCGTTTCGCCCTCGGTGATCGAGCGTGCGATCTTGCGGCAGACCCGTGCTATTTCGCGCTCGAGATTTCTGAGGCCCGCTTCGCGCGTGTAGCTGTGAATTATTTCGCGCAGCGCCTCCTCTGAAAATTCGATCTTCTGATCGCCGAGGCCGTTCTCTTCGAGCTGCTTGGGAATCAGATGGCGCTGCACGATTTGCAGCTTTTCTTCCTCGGTGTATCCCGGCAGCTCGAGCACTTCCATGCGGTCGCGCAGCGCGTGCGGAACCGGATCCAGCATATTGGCGGTGGTCAGAAACAGCACCTTCGAAAGGTCGAATGGCACGTCGAGATAGTGATCCGAGAAGGTGTTGTTCTGCTCGGGATCCAGCACCTCGAGCAGCGCCGACGCCGGGTCGCCGCGGAAATCCATGCCGAGCTTGTCGACTTCGTCGAGGATGAACAGCGGGTTGTTCGAGCCGGCGTTGCGCAGTCCCTGGATGATCCGTCCCGGCAGCGATCCGATGTACGTGCGCCGATGCCCGCGAATTTCGGCTTCGTCGCGGATGCCGCCGAGCGACAGTCGCACGAATTTGCGTCCGAGTGCGCGCGCGATCGACTTGCCCAGCGAAGTTTTTCCAGTGCCTGGCGGCCCGACGAAGCACAGGATCGGTCCCTTTGTATCGTTCTTGAGCTTGCGCACCGCGAGAAACTCGAGGATGCGCTCCTTGATTTTTTCGAGGTCGTAGTGATCCTCGTCGAGCACCTGGCGCGCGTGCCGAATATCGAGATTGTCCTCGGTCGAAACGCCCCACGGCAGGCTCACCAGCCAGTCGAGGTAGGTGCGCACGACGGTGTGCTCTGCCGACTCGGGCGGAATCATCTTGAGGCGCTCGAGTTCCTTGTCGGCAACCTTGCGCGCCTCGGGCGACATTTTCGCCTCTTCGATTTTTTTCTCGATCTCTTCGACTTCGGACGAGCGCGCGTCGCCTTCGCCCAGCTCCTTCTGAATCGCCTTGAGCTGCTGGCGCAGGTAGTACTCGCGCTGATTTTTATTGAGCTCGGTCTGCACCTGCGACTGAATCTTGTGCCCGAGTTCGAGCATCTCGATCTCACGGCTCAAAATCGCGATCAGCTTTTCCAGCCGCGCGCGAACGTCGAGCGTCGCTAGCAGATCCTGCGCCTCTTCGATCGGAATCTTGAGATAGGAGGCGACCATGTCGGCCAGCCGGCTGGCCTCCTTCACCTGCATCGCCATCACCTGCAACTCGTCGGGCAGGTACGGCACCAGCGAAACAAACTTGGAGAACTGGCTGACCAGGTGCGCGTGCAGCGCGTCGATTTCCTTGTCGGACGTAACCGGCTCGACCAGCCGCTTCACGTTGGCCAGGAAGTACGGCTCGCGCTGGGTGAACTGCCCCAGCTCGATTCGCGCGAGGCCCTGCACCAACACCCGCACGCTCTGATCGGGATAGCGCAGCATCTTGAGGATGCGCACGGCAGTGCCGCGCTGGAACAATCCCTCGGGCGCGGGCTGCTCGTCTTCCGGATTTTTCTGCGCCGCGAGCGCGATCACCTTCGAGGTTTGTCCACAATCCTCGATAAGCTTGAGCGAAGAGGGCCGCGAAACCAGGAACGGATGAATCTGACTGGGGAAAATAACGATACCGCGCAGAGGAAGTACCGGCAGGACCTCGGGAATCTCTGCCTTGCTCAGGTCCTCTTCGATCTCGAAACGTTTTTCCCCTTTCGGTTTATCTGCCATAGATTAGTCGAACCTCGTGAGGAGGGACCCCGCCGCGTCTGCCACGCTTCCACGCAACCCGAATTTCACCGTAATATAAGGTGGCGATGCAGACAAGTTGCCTCTCAACGAAGAAGCTAATCATGGCGACCCGGCCGCGCTACTTACGAGGGACTGTTGCCTAATATCGGATTCGATAAGTTATTCAGCGAAGAAGAGGCCAACGAGCTGATTCCGCGCCTGGAAATCCTCATGCGTCAGCTCCAGATGCAGGCGACGTCGCTGCGCGCCAAGATCGACGAATTGTCGGTCACCGACCCTTCGATCCTGCACTCGGCGATGAGCGAAATCGTCGGACGCTACCCGGAGCTGCGGTCATTCACGACCAACATGGCGGACGCCGCCGCGCAGATCGAGTCGTTCGGCTGCATCCTCAAGGACATCGACCTCGGCCTGATCGATTTCCCCTACGACTCGGGTGACGAAGTCGTCTTCCTGTGCTGGCAGTTCGGCGAATCGCGAGTCGTCGCATGGCACAGCGTCGACACCGGATTCTCCGATCGGCAGCCGCTGCCGGGCGCGCCCAACCGCTGGCTCAACTGATGATCGTAGTTTTGACGATTTACCTGGCGGCGCTCGGATGCTGGCTTGGCGGGATTGTGTTCTTCTCGTTTTTCACGGCGCCTGCAGTGTTCACCGTGCTGCCGCGGCCCGAGGCCGGCCAGCTCATCAGCACAATCTTCCCGCGCTACTACATGCTCGGCTACATCGTGGGGACTATCAGCCTGGTGCTCGCGATATACTTCACGGCGGTGCGCGCGCCGCGCGTATGGTGGAGCGGCACGACGGTTTTGATCGCGATCGCGCTCGGCATCACCTTCTATGCGGGCACGGTCGTCCTGCCGCGTGCCGACGCTATTCGCACGGTCAACGAAAGTCCGAATCCCGACCCTGCTATCAAGGCTGAGTTCGACGCGCTGCATCACCGGTCGGTGATTCTCAACGGCGCCGTGCTGCTGTTGAACCTCGCCGCAATCGTTGGCACCGCAGGAGCGCTGACCCCGCGTGGCTGAGCATCGCTACAAGGCGGTCGTGATCGATCTGTTCGACACGCTCGTCACCTGGAATCCTGACGCGCTGCCGGTGATGCAATTCCGCGGGCGCGAAATCCGCAGCACGACGCCCCTGCTCTACGCCGCGCTCGAAACGGCGCTGGGCGAGCGCTTCGACCGCGAGAAATTCTCGGAGGCGCACGCGTCGGTGTATACGGACATATTCTCCGAGCGCGCCAAGGCCGACGCCCTCGAGATCACGTGCCGAGAACGCTTTGTGCGCACGCTCAAAATCCTCAACGTCGATGAACGCGTGGCCGATCCGCTCGCGGAGAATCTGCGCCGAATCCACATGGCGCGCGTGCGCGAAGTCACCAAGGCACCGCAGCCGCGCATCGACGCGATGAAGAAAATCGCAAAGCAGCACCGGCTCGGCTTGATCTCCAACTTCGACGATTCGGAGACCGGCCACTTGATCATGCACGACACCGGCATCCGCGACCTGTTCGACGCCGTGATTATCTCGGCTGACACCGGCTATCGAAAGCCCAACCCCCTCATCTTCAAAACACTTCTCGACACGATGAAGCTCGCGCCCGCCGATATCCTGTTCGTCGGCGACACTCCGCTCGACGACGTACTTGGCAGCAAGGGCGTCGGGATGCATTCGGCGTGGATTAATCGCCGTCGCCACGAACTGCCTGAAGGAATTCCTGCGCCGGACATCATCATCGGGGACCTCGCGGAACTTCCTGCCGCGCTCGGCCTGCAGGATTAAATCAGTGAAGCGTCTGCCAGTGGTGGCAGTCATCGGCGCGGGTGACGCTCCCGCCGCCGTATCCAGGCAGGCGTTCGCAGTCGGCCGTGAGATCGCGCGCCGCGGCGCCGTGCTGCTCAATGGCGGGCGCACGGGCGTGATGGAATCCGCGGCGGCGGGCGCGCGCAAGGAAGGTGGGCATACGATCGGAATCCTGCCAGGAATCGATCGGCACGCGGCCAATCGGCATATCGAATTCGCGATTGCCACCGGTATCGGCGAGGCGCGCAACGCCGTGATTATCGCGAGTGCCGACGCGATCATTGCGCTGGCCGGCGAGGGTGGCACCCTGGCCGAGATTGGCTTCGCGAAAAAGTTCGGCAAACCAATCGTCGCGCTCGATTCGTGGCGCGAAATCGACGGGCTGGATCGGGCTGATAATGCAGTCGACGCAGTCGCGATGGCGCTGAAGCTGGCCGCATCAAATTCGCGACGGAGAAGTTGAATGGCCGATCAGGATCGCAACCGCATCATCCAGACTCTGGAACGAGCACCCTTCGCTGCATTGCTCAACTTGAAAATTGAGTCCGCCGCCGGCGGCGCCGCTACTGTGCGAATGCCCTTCGACTTGCGTATTCTCAACGAAGGCGGCCCCGCCGCGCCGATTCACGGCGGCGCGATCGCTGCGCTCGCCGACGTCGCCGCATGTGCCGCAGTCTGGAGCCTCGCCGAAACCACGCGCACCGCAACCATCTCGATGACCGTGAACTACACGGGCTTCGCCGTGAACTCCGACTTGGTCGCGCATGCCCGAGTGAAGCGCCGCGGCAAGCGCATCGCGAGCCTCAACGTCGAAGTCGTCGACGCCTCCGACGCCCTGATCGCCGACGCTCTCATCACCTACAAAATCGCCTAGCAGGAATCGCTTACTTCGGCCGGCTCGCCTACAATAGGTTCGGGTTTGATTTTCACCAGTGGTGGAGGGGATGTGGAATATGTTTTCTCGCATTCGATTCAATCGTAGTTTTGTCTTCGCGGCGGTCGCGATCCTCAACGCCGCGCTATGGTTTGCGCTCGCTCCTGCGGCCCGCGCCGACGATGTCGTCCCTGATGCCACCCTTGGCGGCATGGAGACCGTGCTCTATTCCTTTGGCGTCGGCCCGACCGGTAGCGTTTGCACCAACGCCGTCGATGGCGCCGATCCCAAAGGCTCGCTGACGTACGTTTCCGCGACCGGCCTACTCTTCGGCCGTACTTCGACGACTACTTCGGATGGCGACGGCACCGTCTTTCAGATCGATCCCACCGGAACCGGCTACGCAGTGGATCAGTTCTTCACCGGCGCGAAAACCGACGGCAACGATCCGCGCCACAACTCGATGACCCTGGTCGGCACTGTCCTGTATGGCACCACGCTCACCGGCGGCCAGCATGACAACGGCACCATCTTCAGCATCAACGACGACGGCACCGGCTACTTGCTACTGAAGAACTTCGACAAGACCCAGAAGAACAACGGCGGTGATCAGCCGCACAGTTGCTTCGCCGCCGCCGGCACCGTGCTCTACGGCATGACCTCGGAGGGCGGCAAGAAGGGCGGGACGACGGGAGACGGCGTCATCTTCTCGTACGATACTTCTACCGGCACCTACACTGCCCTCTTCTCCTTCGACGGCAAGGACGGCTCCGACCCGCACGGCCAGCCCATCGTCGATCCCAACGGCACCACGCTCTACGGCATGACGCGCACGGGCGGCAAGGCCGACGTCGGCGTGATCTACTCCTTCGACACGAAGAAAAAGAAATACAAAGTGCTGCACAGCTTCAGCTGCCCCGGCAACGGCATGCCCACCTGCGTCGACAAGAGCGACGGCGCCATTCCTGACCACGGCGCGCTCGTGCAACTCAACTCGACGCTCTTCGGCCTCACCTCCGTCGGCGGCAAATACGGCAACGGCGTGCTCTTCTCGATTCGCACCGACGGCAAGCATTTCAAAATTCTGCAGAACTTCGGCGAGCCCTCGACCAACGACGGCGTCAATCCGTACGGCTCGCTCCTGCTGAGCGGCACCACGCTTTACGGCACGACGCAACTTGGCGGCAACACGGGCAACGGCACCGTTTTTCAGATCGATACCGACGGCACCGGCTACGGGAGACTGTACGATTTCCAGAACGGCAATGACGGCCAGAAGCCGATCGACAACGTCATCCTGCTCGACAACACGCTCTACGGCATGACCGAAAAGGGCGGGCTATGCGGCAACGGCGCGATCTTCGCGATCGTGCTGCCGCAGTAGGATTTTCTGGTGGCGTCGACGCTCGATAAAATTCGCCGCGCCGCCGCTCCGCACGGACTCAACCTGGTCGCGGCGACTCCCGTCGCTCGTTACGACGCTGCGGTCAAGGAGATTTCGCGCGCATCGGCGATCGATCCCGCGGCGCGATCGATCGTCGTCATCGGAAACGGCGGCGGCGCACTGTGGACCGCGCTCAAGGCGCACGCATCGCGCAATCCCGGATGGTGGAATCGCGAAAATCCGCTCGACGACTTCACCCGCGAAGTGGTCGAGCGCGACCTCGCGGCGCCCATCCGCGAAACGGGCCTGCTATGCACCACCGTCTACCCCTTCATGAACAACGCGCGTACCCTCAGCTTCATCGAGCTCGGCAAAGTCGCGGGCATCGCCGGGCCGAGCATCCTCGGCGTCACGGTGCATCCTGTATATGGTCCGTGGATAGCCTTTCGCGCCGCACTGCTGCTCGCCGAAGAAATCGATTCACCTGGCGAGGCGCTCGGCTTCGATCCGTGCCCGCGATGCACCGCGCGCACTTGCATGCCAGCCTGTCCGGCCAACGCCGTGAGTGTCGAATCGGGATGGGACATCCCGAAATGCCTGACCCATCGCGTCGAAGTGGAACCCGACTGCACCCCGCGATGCCACGCGCGCGCCGGCTGCGTCCTTGGCCCGGAGCATCGCTACCCGGACGACGAACTCGCCTATCATCAGATGCGCGCGCTGCGCTCGATGCGCCCGTACTACGAAACGCACATCAAACCGCGCTAGCAAAACGCTGGTTTCACATACCACCCAGTCCTATATAATCGACGTCGGCTAGCACGATGTCCTTTCCAATCAACCGCCCGCGCCGACTGCGACGCACCGAAACCATCCGTCGGATGATTCGCGAGACGCGTTTGTCGCCCGACAATCTGATCCTGCCGATGTTCGTGTGCGCGGGCCGCGGCGTGAAGAAGGCGGTCACGTCGATGCCGGGCGTCGCGCAAATGTCGGTCGACAACATCGTCGCCGAAGCGCGCGAGACGTGGGCCGCCGGCGTTCCCGCCGTCATCCTGTTTGGAATTCCGGAACGCAAGGACGCGCAGGGCAGCGAGGCGTGGAACGACAACGGCGAGGTGCAGCGCGCCATTCGTGAAATCAAAGAGCGCGTGCCGGGGATGGCGGTGATCACCGACGTCTGCATGTGCGAATACACCGATCACGGCCACTGCGGGGCGCTCACGGGCAACGACGTCGACAACGACGCTACGCTCGAGCTGCTGACGCGCTCGGCGCTGTCGCATGCGCGCGCGGGCGCCGATATCGTCGCGCCGTCGGACATGATGGACGGGCGCGTCGGCGCGATTCGCTCCGCCCTCGACGGCAACGGCTTCAACCACGTCGCAATCATGGCGTACTCGGCCAAGTTCGCGTCGGCATTTTACGGACCGTTTCGAGAGGCCGCGGAGTCGGCGCCGCAGTTCGGCGATCGGCGCTCGTACCAGATGGACCCGCCCAATGGCGACGAGGCGATGCGCGAGGTGGCGCTCGATCTCGAAGAAGGCGCCGACATCGTGATGGTCAAGCCGGCGCTCCCTTACCTCGACCTGATCTGGCGCGTGAAACATGAGTTCAACGTGCCGGTGGCGGCGTACAACGTCTCGGGCGAGTACTCGATGATCCGCGCCGCCGGCATCAACGGATGGATCGACGAAGAACGCGCGACGATGGAAGTGCTGACGTCGATCAAGCGCGCGGGCGCCGATCTGATTCTGACTTACTTCGCCAAAGAAGTAGCGCGCAAACTCCGCGCCTGAAATTACTTCTGCTTGAATTGGAAGTGCGCGCGAATTGACTCTGTCAGAGCCTCAATCGTGTACTTCGCCGGCCTCACCACGACGTCGAAACCCAGCTCCTCCGCAGTTGCCGCCGTGATCGGGCCAATCGCCGCAGCTTTGATTCCCTTTCCTGACGTCCCGATCAACTCGCAGAAGTTCGTGACCGTGCTCGAACTGGTGAACGTCACCAGATCGATCTTTCCCGACTCGAGTAACTCGCGCATCCGATCGACCTGCGCGCGTTTGGGCTTGATAGTTCGATAGGCAGGCGCGACTACAACTTCCCTGGCTCCTTTCGCGCGCAGGATTTCGGGCAGCGCCTCGCGCGCGACCTCGGCGCGAGGAATTAGGAAGCGCTTGTCGCGAATCCGCTTGATTCCGATCGCGGGAATGATCTGCTCCGCGCGATATTCGCCGGGTACGGCCTTGACCCGTAGCGCATAGTCGGCCAGCCGTGCGGCGGTTGCGGGTCCGATCGCCGCGATCGACGCGCGCCCGAGATCGCGAATATCGCGCCCGCGCGACTTCATCCGGTCGACAAAGCTTTCGACGCCCATCGCGCTCGTGAAGATTATCCAGTCAAATCTATTGATACGTTTGATCGCGCGATCCAGCGACGCGTAGCTGCGCGGCGGCGCCGTTTCGATCGTCGGAAATTCAACGACCTCCGCGCCGAGTCGGGTGAGCGCTGTGGCAAACGCGGACACCGCCGTGCGTGCGCGCGTTACCACGATCGTTCGGCCGAACAGCGGCGTGCGCTCGACCCATTTCAGATGCTCGCGCAGGCCTGCGCATTCGCCGACTACGATCACGGCCGGCGCGCCGATTCCTTCGCGCGCCGATTCGTCGGCGAGCGTAGCCAGCGTCGCGCTGACGGTTTTCTGCGCTGCGGTCGTGGCCCACTGGACGGCGACCGCCGGGGTTTCCGCGGGAAGTCCGGCCGCGCCGATTCGTTCGAGCGTCGCACGCATCCGCGCCGTCGCCATGAGGATAACGATCGTGCCGCCGCGCCTGGTCGCCGCCACTAGCTCGTCCCATGGCACCGTCGAGCGCGCACCCTTGCTCTCATCTTCATGCCCGGTGACGAACGCAACGAACGAGCCGTGCTCGCGATGGGTGAGGGGCACGCCCGCGAACGCCGGCCCCGCAATCGCCGAAGTGACACCAGGCACCACCTCGAACTCGACGTGCGCGCGCGCGAGTGCCTCGGCTTCCTCGCCGCCGCGCCCGAAGATAAACGGATCGCCGCCCTTGAGCCGCACGACGACGCGCCCCTTGCGCGCGTGCTCGACGAGCATCGCGTTCAAGTCGACCTGTTCGATACTTTTGTCCGAGCCACCGCGTTTGCCCGCGTAGATGAGCTCGGCTGCGGCGGGCGCGAGCCTCAGAAGTTCCGCGCTTATGAGATTGTCATAGATAATGACGTCGGCGCGGCTCAATACGTCGGCACCACGAAGCGTGATCAGATCGGCAGCGCCGGGACCCGCGCCGACGAGAAAGACTCGACCACGTTTATCTTTCGCAGCCCGCGCGGTCATTTACCAAGAATTGCGGCAGCGCCGCGCGCGAGCATTTTTTCGGCGAGGCGCTGGCCGGAATTCTCGGCCGCGGATGGCGCTAAGTTGGGGTCAAGCGGTTCGATTATCGCATCCACCAATTCTCGCGCGCCGTCCGGGCTGAACAGCATTGCCGCGAGCTTGAGACCGTTGCCCGCTATCGTCGCCCGTACTCCGACCGGCGTCGTGCATGACGCGCCGATCGCGGCGAGGAACGCCCGCTCGGCCGCGGTTTCGTAGAATGCGCGTGGGTCGTTTATCGCGGATACTGCACGGGCGACATCATCCGCATCACTTCCGGCGAGTGTCTCGATCGCGAGCGCGCCCTGCCCGCCTGCCGGAATAAAATCTCGCGGGTCGAGCTCGACGAACTTCACGTCGTTGACGCGCCCGAGCCGCTTCACACCGGCCATCGCGACTATGATCGCGTCGAAGGTCTCGTCGGCTACGCGTGCCAGGCGTGTATCGACATTGCCGCGCAGCGGGAGGATCTCGAGCGCGCGATTCATCCTGAGCGCCTGGAAACGGCGTCGCGATGACGACGTGCCCAGCCGCTTGCCTGCGGGCAGTGCCGCCAGCGCGGAGCCGTCGCGCGTCACGAGGATATCCGCGGTATTCTCGCGTTCGAGAACGGCGGCCACGCGAAACTCCTGCGGCAGAACAGCGGGAAGATCTTTCATCGAATGGACTGCCGCGTCGATCGTGCGCGCCGCCAGCGCCTGCTCGAGCTCCTTGATGAAGAGCCCCTTGCCGCCGACGTCGGCGAGCGACGCCGATGTCATCTTGTCGCCGCTGGTGCGGATCTCGACGATCTCAATTTCGACTCCGGAAATTTGTTGTGTAAGCCGCTCACGCACGATTGCCGCTTGCGCCAGTGCGAGCTTGCTGGGGCGGGAACCTATTCTGATTTTGCGCGGCATCCGGGACGGGGCACGGTCACTCGGCGATGTCCGGGTCGTCGTCATCGTCGTCCGGGTCGTTGAAGGCGTCGTCCTGGGCGTCGAACTCGGCGCCCAGCAGGCGGCGCGCGACTTCGGCGGCGAAAGCGGCGTCGAGCGTTTTGTCATCGCGCTGCTTGAGACCCGACAAAATACGATGAAGCAATTTGTTGGTAAGTCCGCGCGTCAGCAATTCGACGCGTTCGCGCTCCGCCGGTTCGAGTTGCGCCAGCCATCCGCGCGCGCGGCCCAGTTCGTCGTCACGCAGGCGCTCGACGCTGTAGCGAATGTCTTTGATTGTCGGCGTCAGGTCGAGGCCGGCGAGCCATTGGAGGAACGACTCGAGTTCAAGCTCGACGATCTGCTCGGCCTTGCCGGCTTCGCGCTCGCGATCGCCGAGCGAGCGTTGAACGAGCGCGCCGAGATCGTCGATATCGTACAAGTACACGTTCTGCAGCGAGTTGAGACGCTCGTCGAAATTGCGCGGCACGCCCATGTCGATTAAAAACATCGGCCGGTAGCGGCGTTCGCGCACCACCGACTCGAATTCATCCGGGCCGAGCACCGGCTTGGTCGACGCGACGGAACCTATCAGCACGTCCACCATCTTGAGGTACGGCTTGTAATTGTCGTACGGCACCGCGGTGCCGCCAAGTTCGCGCGCGAGTGCGACGGCGCGATCAAAAGTGCGCGACGTTATCAGCAGCGACTCGATCCCGAGCGCGTTCAGCTGGCGAGCGGTCAGCTCCGCCATTTTGCCGGCGCCCATCAGCATGACGGTTTTGTCCTTGAGCGTGTCGAAAATCTGGCCGGCGAGAGCGACCGCCGCGCTGCTGATTGAAACCGATCCGTGACCGATAAGCGTGCCTTTGCGCACGCGCTTGGCGACGGTGAAGGCTTTGTGGAACGCGCGATGCAGAATCAAGCCGACGCTGCGCGCCTCGGACGCCTGCGCGTACGCGAGCTTGAGCTGCCCCAGGATTTGCGGCTCGCCGACCACCATCGAATCGAGGCTCGCACCGACGCGGAACAAATGGCGGGCAGCGTCGCGGCCGGAGAAATTGTAAATCGCTTCGGCGAATGCGTCGTGATCGACCTTTCGATCGGCGGATAGAAATTTAAGAGTTTCGTCGGCGGCGCGCGCCGGATCGGTGGCGACTCCCACCACTTCGACTCGATTGCAGGTCGAAATAAGCGCGGCCTCTGCAACAGCGGGGCATAACTGTTTCATCCGGCCCAGTGCCGCGACAATCTCGTCCTCGGCAAACGCGAGACGCTCACGCAACGCGACGGCAGCGCTGCGATGGTTGATCCCGACGATGAAGAGAGCCTGATCCATTTTCAACCGAAACTGCCGCCGTGTTTGCCGGGAAATATCAGGTTAACGCCGACGAACGAACCAACCAACACGCTGGCCAGTACTATTGTGAGCGCAGCCGCGCGCCGCCCGCGCCATCCCACGGTCAAGCGCGATTCGAGCAGGCCCGCGTATAGTATCCAAATCACCAGCGACCAGGATTCCTTGGGCTCCCACGACCAGAAATGGCCCCAAGTCGCGTCGGCCCACATTGCGCCGCTGACGATTGCGAGGCTCAACATTATGAAACCCCATCCCAGCAGGCGATAGTTGATGCGGTCGAGCTTTTCGAGACTCGGCGCGCCTTCGTTGGCGGGGCCGAGCGCACGCTTCGACTTGAGCTTCGATTCGTACGCGAGATAGACGATGCTCACGCTGGCCGCCAGCACGAACATCGCGTAGCCGAGGATTGCGAGCGTGACGTGAATCGGCAGCCAGACGCTGCGCAGCGTCGCGGGCAACACGACGCGGCCGTCGCTCGTCGTGAGCGAAGCCGCTCCCAGCGCGAGGGTCACGGCGGGCGCCACGAATGCGCCGATCACGGCGAGACGCAGGCGCACGATCATCAGCAGACCGGCGAGCGCGGTGAGCCACGCGAGAAAGGACAGCGCCTGGGCGAAATTGGCGACGGGGATATTGCCGGCCTGCAGGCCGCGCGCCGTCAAATCAAGCGCGTGAAAGATTGCGCCGGCACCGAGAATCGCCGCCGCGTAGCCGGTCGCGCGCGTGCGGCCCGACGAACGATCGAAGACAAACAACGCGGCCGAAAGCGCGTAACACGCGAGCGCGGGCAATAGCCACATCGTGTCCATTTTCTCAGTGCGAAACTTCCGTCACGGGTGCGAGTGCGAAATGCGCCGGATCGATTCCTAGCTGCGCGAGCCCGACTCCTTCGCCCAGGTGAGCGGCGAGTATGCGCTCAATGGCGGCGACGTCGCCAGCGGCAATCACGTCAGGCAGCGCGGAATTGGCAAGGTCCGTCAGCCGGCGCATCCGCTCGACGGAAACGATTTTCTCGGCATGCAAGCGACGGCGCGCAGCGCGCATCAGGTCGAGCGTAAGCGCGTATTCGGCGCCGAATCGATCCTCGAGCTCGCCGCGGATGCGCGCGGCGAAGGCCGGTGACGCGCCGCCGGTCGAGATTGCGATTTGAAGCGCACCGCGCTTAACGACGGCGGGCGCGATGAAGCTGCACAACTCTGGCTCATCGGCGACGTTTATCGGGATGCCGAGTGTGCGCGCTTCGGCGGCGAGCTCGCGATGCAGTTTCGGGTCGTCAGTCGCGGCGTACACGAGGACGCATCCTTTGATATCGCCGGGCGCATAGTCTCGCGCGATGTGGGTTAACAGTCCGCGCGCAACGGCCTCCTGAAGCGGCGGCGACAGGCCCGGGCTGACGAGGGTCACACACGCGCCCGCCTCGAGTAGCGCCTCGACTTTGCGCTTGGCAACCTCGCCGCCACCGATGACTACGCATCGGCGGTCGGTCACATCGAAAAATATTGGGATGAAGCCCATGAAACGCATTCGATTTTATTACATGATGAGGTCATGAGACAGTCCCAAAACCGACCGAGGCGCCGATGACGACGAAAGAGCAGACGTTGCGAGCATTGAATCAATCGCGCGGGACCGTTCTGTGCGCGCGGCTCGAGAACGCCGGCGGCGTCGCCGGTCAGAGCAAAGGTCTGCTGGGACGCGACGGCTTGGAGCCTGGGGCCGGGATGCTGTTTGAGAACAGCCGGTTCACGCCGATGATGTGGATGCACATGTTCTTCATGCGCTTCGCGATCGACATTGTTTTTCTCAGCCGCGGCGACAAGGTCATCAGGATCAGCCGGCAACTGCGGCCATGGCGGGTCTCGGCGATGGTATTCGGGGCGCGTCGAGCGCTAGAGCTTGAGGCAGGAGCCGCGGAGAAAAGCTCGACGCAGGTCGGCGACCAGATCAGATTCGAAACAATCGGCTGAGTGTCTCTCTGGCGGCGTGCCGTCAGCCTCCTTCCGTTTGGGAGTCTTAGGCATTCTCACATTCAAAACCGCTGCGCTACCCAGATTTAGTGGGTCGTCCGCGAACGTCGTACAACCGGTTGAAGGGGTGTTGCTTAGTTAGTCTATATCAAGTAAAACCCTCTTTGACCTGTTTAGATTTTCAAATATTAGCACGAGAGCCCTATTCTGTTGCGGGTTCGCAACCATCAGTTGCATGACTGAGCCTAGTCAAGACCGCTGTAAAATCAAAAAGTCGAACGAATTGCTCAATACGCCAACGTGGCACGGGAGATGCTCTGCATCATCTCGCTTTGGCGAAGTCGTCGTGGACGGAGATTTTTTGGGAGTTTGAGTACGTAGCGGATTTGCTTGCTGGGACGAACGCCTAACTTATGGGGACAAAGGCCAATTTCGGCCAAAAAACGGACTGAAGGAGGATACGGGACTATGGACAAGCTGACGAAGTTGTTTGTGAAGGTGACCGAGCGCGAGAACGGCCAGACGATGGCTGAGTACGCGCTGATCATGGCCGCCGTCGCGGTCATCGTGTTCGTTGCCTACGAGAAGATGGGCACCACGATCACGACGCTGCTCGGCACCGTGGACACCCAGCTCTAATTCGAGCATAGGGCGAATCTCTAACCCGGCGGGGGCCCCGCGCCCCCGCCGGAAACGAAAAAGACACCATGTCTCTAAAAGCAGAAACGAACGGAACACGCTGCCAAAGACAAGGTGGGCTCGCAGCTCGGGAAGTGAAGGCCTGACCGTCGTCTGAGCTAGCTCTCTTGACGGGGACGATGAACAACAGCCCCCGCCAACAGAGATGACTCGAAGAAAGACGAAACCCTGGGAGGGGATTCAATGAGCCAGGCAAAGAGGGTCTGTCGGTTAGTGATGAGTTCGCGCGGCCAGACAATGGCCGAATACGCGCTGATATTAGCAACGATCGCAGTGATCTGTGTGGCTCTGGTCAATAACGCGAGCACTATCGTCTCATCGATAGTGAACAACGTGATCTCGCTGTTTTAGAGGTGGGCATCGTGGGGTGGTTGTGGAAATCTTCAAGCATGTAGATTCGAGCTCTCGCTACCTTAGCGGTGCCCTGTCTTCCTGTTTTCGCTTATCCATTAATTCGGAAGCATATAGGACGGTCAGCCTTCCTTGCGGGCTGACTAGTAGCCTATCTCCATTTATAAATAGCGAACTGCTAATATGCGCAACTATTACTCGAAGATAGCCGGTCCGCATCGAAGCGGCCGGTGGGGAGGGGAGATATGAGACGACCGATGGTAT